>Ga0335072_10000089_pt1 | contig 180997 bp, 174 predicted proteins | sample Lox_Sample_21_FD_206725 | JGI IMG/M metagenome (GOLD analysis project Ga0335072, IMG submission 206725) | Soil microbial communities from Loxahatchee National Wildlife Refuge, Florida, United States - Lox_Sample_2.1 | ecosystem: Environmental > Terrestrial > Soil > Wetlands | place: USA... | reverse complement strand
AGTAGATCGAGAATGCCGAGTCGCGCCGCGATCCGCTGTCGTGCTTGTACAGCTCGCCGACCAGGCAGCTCGCGTTGGGCTTGAGCATCCCGGTCCCAAGGGCGATCAGCAGCAACCCGAGGTAAAACAGCTCCACTCGCATAGGCAGCGCGAGCACGAGATTGCCGAGCGAGATGAGCACCCCGCCCCAGAAGACCGATGCGCGCTGGCCCAGCACCCGGTCGGCGAGCCACCCGCCGGGCAGCGAGCAGAGGTAGCTGCCGGCCGTGTACAGGCCGTAGACCGCCCCCGCGTGCTCCGCATCGAGCCCGAGCCCGCCGCGCGTGGCGGCAGCGGTCATGAACAGAATGAGCAGGGCGCGCATCCCGTAATAGGAGAAGCGCTCCCACATCTCGGTGAAGAACAGCGTCGCAAGTCCACGCGGATGGCCGAGGAACTCGGCGGTGCTGCGCGGGACAACGACGGTGGTGGCGGTGGAGTCGGTCATCTGCTCAGCCGGCCGCCCCGCACCGCGCCCTCACTGCGCCTTGGCGGCGGCCTGCTCCGCCTGCTCGCGCTTCATCTTCAGGAGGAACCGGGCGGCGAGCAGCCCGAGCTCGTAGAGCGCGCACATCGGCAGCGCCATGCTGCACATCGAGAGCGCATCGGGCGGGGTGATCGCGGCCGAGACGACGAAGATCCCGATGATCACGTAGCCGCGGTTGGCCTTCAGCTTCTGGATGCTGACCAGACCGGTGATGACCAGCAGAACCACGGCGACCGGCGCCTCGAAGGCCACACCGAACGCGAGAAACATCCGCGTGACGAAGTCGAGGTAGAGGTTGATGTCGGGATTCATCGTGACGCCCGGGGGCGTCGTCTTCGCGAAGAAGGCGAACACCAGCGGGAACACGACCACATACGCGAACGCCATGCCGATGTAGAACAGCACGATGGAGGAGACGAGCAGCGGGAATGCGAAGCGCTTCTCGTGACGATAGAGTCCCGGCGCGACGAACGCCCAGATCTGATACAGCACGTACGGCATGGCGGCGAAGAGCGCCACGTACATCGACAGCTTGAGCGGCGTCATGAATGGCGACATGACCCCGGTTGCGATCAGGTGCGCCCCCGCGGGCAGCTTGTGCATGATCGGCGTCGCGACGAACGTGAACAGCTCGTTCGACTTCCACGCACAGGGAATCAGCGCGATTCCCCAGGCGATGCCCGCCTTGATCAGCCGGCTGCGCAGCTCGAGCAGGTGCGAGATGAGCGTGCCTTCGGCAAGCTTCTCTTCGGGCTCCTCGCTCATGCGGCCTCGTCAGTGATGCTCGACGTCGGAGGCGTGATGCGTAGCCGCCTCGTCTCCGTGATTGTCGCTCCAGCGCGGCGGATGCGACTGGGTCGAGGGCGAGGCAGGGGACTCGCGAGCTGGGTCCGGGGGATCGGCGTGGCTCGATTGCGCATCGTGGGCCGCGCTTGCGGGGTCGGGCGGCCACGGCGCGCCGGTGGCGGCCATCCCCGCGGCGAAGTCGCTCTGGGCATTCGCCGCATGCGGTGCAACCCCCGGCGGCTGGGCCGCCAAAGCGGCCGCGCGCTGCGCGGCGAGCTCCGTCGCGTGCTGCGGGCCGCCCGATCCCCCGGTGGCCACCGCGGCGGGCGGGCTGCCCTGTGCGGTCGGGCTCGAGGATGCGGGATTGCGGATGGTCGGCTCGTGCGAGCGCTCGATATCCAGCGAGCTCTCGACGCTGTTGACTTCCTGCTCGAGCTGCTCGCGGAACTGGCGTGCCATGGCCCGCGCCCGGCCCACCCAGCGGCCGATCTGTGCGGCCGTACCGGGCAGCTTCTTCGGGCCGAGCACGACGAGGGCGATGCCGAAGATGATCACGATCTCGGGGAAATCGACAAACATTCGTCCGAGCCCCTACGGGCGCTCTCTGCGCTCGCTCTGCTCGCGCGCCGTCACTTCGGGGAACTCGGCGTCCGGCTGCTGTTCGCGCGGCTTGGGGGCCGCCGCCGCCGCCGGCGCGGTCACGGCCTTCCTGAAGCCCTTGACCGCAGCGCCGAGGTCCGAGCCGACGGTGCGCAGCTTCTTGCTGCCGAACACCAGCAGCAGGACCACCACGATCAGCAGAACATCGAGCATTGCAACACCCGAGCCCAAACTCCCGCTCGCGCGGGTCCAGCCTTCGATCATAGGACAAAACAGCCCTCGGCCCGAGGAGTTTCACCCCGCGCCCGCGAGCGGCTTCACGCTTTGGGAGCCGCCTCGAGCCAGAAGGTGACCGGCCCGTCGTTGACGAGCGTCACGCGCATGTGGGCGCCGAACTGCCCCGTGCCGACGGGCGAGTGCCGGGCCCGGGCCTGCTCCACCAGGTAATCGAACAGCTCGCGCGCCGTGTCCGGCGCGGCCGCGGTGGTGAAGCCCGCCCGCGTCCCCGTGCGGGTGTCCGCGGCGAGGGTGAATTGCGAGACGAGCAGCAGCCCGCCGTGCACGTCGCGCACATTCAGATTCATGCGGCCCTGCGGATCGGCGAACACCCGGTAGCTCAGCATGCGCTCGAGCAGGCGGTCGCAGGAGCCGCGTCCGTCATCGCGCTGCACACCGATCAGGGCCAGGATGCCGTGCTCGATCGCGCCCACGGTGCGCTCCTCGACTTCGACCCTGGCGTGCAGGACGCGCTGGATCAGAGCGATCATGGGGCGCCCCCGCCTGCACCGCGCCGCTCGCCCGGTGGTAAAGCGTTGCGCAAATCCTTAAGATTCAGGGCCATTTTTCGAATGCTCCAAGGATAACCATGGCGCGGTTTCGCACGGCTCATCGGTCGCTTGCTCTTGCGTGTGCAACGCTTGCCGCCGCCGCCTCGTCGCTCGCCCAGAACGCGCCTCTCAAGGGCAATCCCGAGCATGGGAAGGCGATCTCCTATACCTGTCTCGGCTGCCACGGTATCGAGGGCTATCGCAACGCGTACCCCAACTACAGCGTGCCGAAGCTGCGCGGCCAGTATCCCGAATACATCGTGGCGGCGCTCGGGGAGTACAAGAGCGGCCAGCGCGCCCACACCACGATGCACGCACAGGCCTCCGAGCTCAGCGACCAGGACATGGCGGACATCGGGGCCTTCTTCGCGGGCAGGCCGCTGCAGCGTGGAACGGTCGCCGCGAGCGCTCATGCCCCGCCGGCGGCCGCGGCCGTGTGCGTCGCGTGCCACGGTACGGACGGGGTCGGCGTCGTCTCGCAGTACCCGAGCCTTGCCGGCCAGCATCCCGACTACATCGTGCAGGCGCTGCGCGAATACCAGGACGGCACGCGAAAGAACCCCGTGATGGTGGGCATGGCGGCGCAGGTCAAGCCGCGCGACCTCGAGGTGATCGCAGACTACTACGGCAGCTTGCGACCCTCGCTCGAGACCTTGCCGCGACCCTACACGTTCCTGACCGTCGGGCGCACCGGGGAATAGCTCGCGCGAGGCTGCGCCGCTCCGGGGCGCCAGGCTCAGGGCTTCAGCCGCTGGAGGAACGCCGCGACGACCCACTCGTAGGCGTCCCGGTCCGTCTTCTTTCCAAATCCGTCTCCCTCATCCTGGGCAGCGAGAGACCACACATCATCGCCGCGAGCGCGCAGGCTCGCGACCAGTTGCGCCGACTCGGCTGCAGGCACACGCGTATCGTCGAGGCCTTGCACCACGAGCAGCGGCTTGCGAATCCACTGCGACTTGTCGAGCGGGGAGATGCGCCGCAGGAACTCGCGCACATCGGGGTCGCGCTCGTCGCCGTACTCCGCGCGCAGGAGGTCCCGCCGGTCGGCCGGCGCGTCCTGCAGCAGGGCGATGAAGTCGGTGATGCCGCCGATGTCGATCGCGCCGCGCAGCCGGTCGTTGTAATCCGCGAGGGCCGCCAGAGCCAGGTAGCCCCCGTAGGCGGTGCCCATCACCACGACGTGGCCCTGATCCAGATCCGGCTGCAATCCAATCCACACGAGCAGTGAGCCCACGTCCTTGACGGCGTCCTCGCGAAGCATGCCGTTGTCGAGCGCGAGGAACGTCTTGCCATAGCCGGAGGAGCCACGGATGTTCGGCGCAACGACCGCGTAGCCGAGCTCGTTCACCACGAACTGGATGAAGGGGTCGAAGTGCGGGCGGTACTGCGCTGCAGGCCCGCCATGAAAGTAGATGAGCACCGGATGCCGTCCTGGGGAGCTCGGGCGGTACACGTAAGCCGAGATCGTGCGGCGGCCGCTCGCTCCATGATCCCAGGTCGGATACTGCACGCGCTGCGGGTTGACGAATGCCGCCGGATCGATCGGGCCCGGCTCGCTCTGCGTCCAGCGCTCGAGCGTGTCGTGCTCGATATCGAAGACATAGACATCCCGGGGCGATTGCGGACTCTCCGCCGACACAGCCAGGCGGCGTCCCGCGTGATCGAACCTGACGCTGGAGATCACCCCCTCCGGCAGGCCGGCCGGGGAGAGCTCCAGCTTGCGCAGGTTGTCGAGCACGGTCAGGCGGCTGCGACCATCCTCGTTCACGACGTACGCGAGATAGCGTCCGTCGGCGGTCACGTCGAACTCGTCGACGTCCCACGGAATGCCGCCCGTCACCTCGCGCGACTGGTGCGTGACGAGGTCGAGATAGCACAGCTGCGCGAATTCGCCCATCGCATCGGAGACGAGGTAGATGCCGCGGCCGTCGGGGGCGAAGCGTGCCGAGCGAATGGCGACCTTGCCCTCGCTTGCCTTGCCGCCGCTCGAGTCGATCGGTGCCAGGGTTCCCGTCGCCACGTCGGCCAGATACAGATGGCTCTCCACCGCGGACACGGATTGCAGCAGCAGCAGCTTCTGACCATCGAGCGACCAGTCGAGCGGTGACCAGGAGCCCTGCTGTGCTGCGGCCACCAGGCGAGGTGCCGTGCCTGCGGCGATGTCGGCCACGTAGATGTCATCGGTGTCGCCGTTGCGCTCGGTCCCGAAGAATGCGAGCTGCTTGCCATCGTGCGACCAGACCAGGGCGCCGTGGCGTGCCTTGCCGTGGGTCAGCTCCCGGGCGTCGTGCTGTGCGAACCGGTAGTAGTAGACCTGGGCGTTCTCATCCCCTTCGTCGTTCTTCAGAAACGCAAACCCCATCGAGCCGATCGCGGGGGCGGCCGCAACGCTCACGGGCTCGGAGTAGTACGTGAGCTGCTCGCGCATCCCGAGCGGGGCGGCCACCCGGTGGATCTGGGCGACATCCGCAAAGCGCGTGCTGATCAGCATGCTCCCATCGGGCAGCCAGTCGAGAAAGCTGGCTTCACGGGCGCCGGTGTAGCGTGCGAGGCGCGCGGCGAGCCGCGGGTCGACCGGTCCCACGCCCTGCAGCACCAGATGGTCATGCGACTGATCGAAGGGGGAGAGTGGCAGCTGCGCGCGTGCTGGAGCTGCGCCAGCGCAGAGCAGCGCCGCCGCGGCGGCGAGCGGCACTGCGCGAACCGATCGACCCATGAACCTCTCACCGTGCGAGAAAGGTGCCGTTCTCTTACTATGCCGGGGCAAATGCTGCAAGCGACTCTCATCAGACATCCGGACGGCATCACGGCCGTCGATACGGATTACATCCGCCCGGGACTTGCCGCCGCGCACGTGATCGAGGCGGCAGGCCGCGCGGCCTTCGTGGACGTGGGGACCAACCACTCCGTGGCGCGCCTGCTCGCCGCGCTCGAGCGGCTCGGCATCGCTCGGGAAGCCGTCGATTACGTGTTCCTCACGCACGTGCATCTCGACCACGCGGGCGGCGCCGGCGCGCTGCTGCGCGAGCTGCCGAATGCTCGAGCCGTGGTTCACCCGCGCGGCGCTCCGCACCTCGCCGAGCCCGCGAAGCTGATCGCCGCCTCGATCGCCGTGTACGGCGAGTCGCGCTACCGCAGTCTCTATGGAGAGCTCGTGCCGTTGCCACGCGAGCGCATGATCCTGATGCAGGACGAGCAGCGCATCGAGCTTGCCGGGCGCGAGCTGCTGCTGCTCAACACGCCCGGCCACGCCCTGCACCACTACTGCATCCTGGATGTGGCGCACGCGAACGTCTTCACCGGGGACACGTTCGGCCTGTCCTATCGCGAGCTCGACACGCAGGCAGGCCCCTTCGCCGTCCCGACGACCACGCCCACTCAGTTCGACCCGGAGCAGCTCATCGCCTCCATCCGCAGGCTCATGTCGCACGCCCCGCGTGCCGCATACCTCATGCATTACAGCCGCATCACCGGGCTCGAGCGTATCGCCGAGTCGCTGCAGTGGCAGATCGGCGAGCTCACCGCGATCGCGCGGCGACATGCGGGCGCCTCCGACCGCGAGGCCGCCATCCGCGCCGCAATGCGCACCTTGTGGATCACGCTCGCGCAGCGGCACGGTATTGCCGAGCCCGAGGCGCGCGTCGATGCCATCCTCGACAAGGACCTCGACCTCAATACTCAGGGCCTCATGGCCTGGCTCGAGCGCATCGCCGCTCGCTGAGCGACTCCCCGCGAGGCGCCGTTGCGGATAGAATGCCCGCCCCCGCAGCGGGTGTTGCCATGTCCGTACCTTCCTTCCCGGGGGCGCGCTTGCGCGCCGCGCTCGATCTCGAGCGTCCCCTGCAGATCGTCGGCACCGTGAACGCCTATGCGGCGCTGCTCGCACGCGCCGCAGGCTTCAGGGCGATCTACATCTCCGGTGCCGGCGTTGCCAATGCCTCCTTCGGCATGCCCGATCTGGGCATCACCTCGCTGAGCGAGGTATGCGAGGACGTGCGGCGCATCACCGGGGCGGTCGAGCTCCCCTTGCTCGTCGATGCGGATACCGGCTTCGGCGGCGCCTTCAACATCGCGCGCACCTGCCGCGAGCTTGCGCGGGCCGGCGCGGCCGGCCTGCACCTCGAGGACCAGGTCCAGGCCAAGCGCTGCGGCCACCGGCCGGGCAAGGCGCTCGTCGCGGCCGAGGAGATGGTGGATCGACTCAAGGCGGCCGTGGACGCTCGCCCGGACCCCTCGTTCGTGATCATGGCGCGCACCGATGCGCACGCGGTGGAGGGACTCGAGGCCGCCCTCGAGCGCGCGCTCGCCTATGTCGCCGCCGGCGCCGACATGATCTTTGCCGAGGCGTTGACGAGTCTCGAGGAGTACCGGCAGTTCACCGCTCGCGTGGGCGTTCCGGTGCTTGCGAATCTCACCGAGTTCGGCCGGACACCCCTGTTCACCGTGGCCGAGCTCGCAGGCGTTGGCGTGCGCCTGGTGCTGTATCCGCTGTCGGCCTTTCGCGCCATGAGTCAGGCGGCGCTCGCCGTGTATGAGACCATCCGCCAGGATGGAACTCAGAAGGCTGCGGTCGCTCGAATGCAAACGCGCGAGGAGCTCTATCGAGTGCTCGGCTATCACGCGTACGAAGAAAAACTGGATCGGCTGTTTGGAAGCGATCATGAGCAACACTGACCCCATGCCTTCGGGCTTCAAGCCCAAGAAGTCGGTCGCCCTCTCCGGCGTGACGGCCGCCAACACGGCACTGTGCAGCGTCGGGCGCACCGGCAACGACCTGCATTACCGCGGCTACGACATTCTCGAGGTCGCAGAGGCTGCCGATTTCGAGGAGATCGCATATCTCCTCATTCACGGAGAGCTACCGAACGCCGCGGCGCTCGTCGCGTACAAAACCAAGCTCAAGGCCCTGCGCGGCCTGCCCGCGATCGTGCGGACGGCTCTCGAGTGCCTGCCCGCGGGCACCCACCCGATGGACGTGCTGCGCACGGGGGTGTCGGTGCTCGGCTGCGCGCTGCCGGAGAAGGAGGATCACTCGGCCGCCGGCGCGCGCGATATCGCCGACCGGCTGGTGGCGAGCCTCGGCTCGATGCTCACCTACTGGTATCACTACAGCCATTCGGGGCTGCGCATCCTCGTCGAGACCGAGGACGACTCGGTCGGAGGCCACTTCCTGCACCTCCTCCACCGGCGTCCGCCACCGCCTTCCTGGGTGCGGGCCATGCACACCTCGCTCATTCTGTACGCCGAGCACGAGCTCAATGCCTCGACGTTCGCGGCCCGCGTCATTGCCGGAACCGGAGCGGATTTCTATTCCGCGATCGTGGGTGGAATCGGCGCGCTGCGCGGTCCCAAGCACGGCGGAGCGAACGAGGTGGCCCTCGAGATCCAGAGCCGCTACGCCACCCCGGACGAGGCCGACGCGGACATCCGCGCGCGCATCGCGGCGCGCGAGGTCATCATCGGGTTCGGCCACCCGGTCTACACGATCTCCGACCCCCGCAACGAGGTCATCAAGCAGGTCGCGCGGCGGCTGGCGGGGGATGCCGGCGACACCAGGCGATTCGAGATTGCCGAGCGGATCGAGAAGACGATGGCCGATGCGAAGAAGATGTTCGCGAATCTCGACTGGTTCTCCGCCGTTTCGTATCACCTGATGGGGGTGCCCACCGCGATGTTCACGCCCCTGTTCGTCATTGCGCGCACGACGGGCTGGGCCGCGCACATCATCGAGCAACGCATGGATGGGAAGATCATTCGCCCGGCGGCGAACTACGTCGGGCCCGAGCCGCGCAAGTTCATTCCCCTCGCCGAGCGCGGCTGACCCGGCCGCGCCGAGCCGCGCCATGTCCTCGCACGATGTCCGCTCCGCCGAGCGCCCGAAGCCGGACTACCTGCTCGTCGCGATCGCCGAGTACGTGAGCCAGTTCGAGGTGCAAAGCGAGCTGGCGTACCAGACGGCGCGGCTCGTGCTGCGCGATACGCTCGCCTGCGGGCTCCAGGCGCTGAAGTTCCCCGCGTGCACCAAGCTCCTGGGTCCGGTCGTGCCCGGGGCAATGATGCCGGGGGGCGCGCGGGTGCCGGGCACCTCCTACGAGCTCGATCCGGTGCAGGCTGCCTTCTCGATCGGCGCGATGATCCGCTGGCTCGATTTCAACGACACCTGGCTCGCAGCCGAATGGGGCCACCCTTCGGACAACCTCGGCGGGATCCTGGCTGTCGCGGACTACCTCTCGCGCAAGGCGCGGATGGAAGGCGCTGCACCGCTCACGGTGCGCGACGTGCTCACCGCGATGATCAAGGCGCACGAGATCCAGGGGGTGCTCGCGCTGAAGAACAGCTTCAATCGCCTGGGACTCGACCATGTCATCCTGGTGCGGGTGGCATCGACCGCCGTCACGACCGGCCTCCTCGGGGGCACGAGCGAGCAGATCGCAAGCGCCGTGTCGAACGCATGGATCGACGGGGGTGCGCTGCGCACGTACCGGCACGCCCCCAACACGGGCTCGCGCAAGAGCTGGGCCGCCGGTGATGCCACCAGCCGCGGGGTGCGGCACGCTCTCATGGCCATGGCGGGCGAGATGGGCTACCCCTCCGCGCTGAGCGCGCCGCAGTGGGGCTTCTACGATGTGGTGGGCCGGGGCAACGCACTGGTGTTGCCGCAGCCCTTCGGCAGCTACGTGATGGAGAACGTTCTCCTCAAGATCTCCTACCCCGCCGAGTTTCATGCTCAGACCGCGGTCGAGTGCGCCATGGAGCTGCATCCGCAGGTGGCCGGCCGCGTGGACCAGGTCGATCGGATCGTCATCGAGACGCAGGAGCCCGGCGTGCGCATCATCGACAAGACGGGTCCGCTTGCAAATCCCGCCGACCGGGATCACTGCATTCAGTACATGGTCGCGGTGCCCCTGATCTTCGGCCGCTTGACCGCGGACGACTACGAGGACGCGGTGGCATCGGATCCGCGGATCGATCGCCTGCGCGAGCGGATGCAGGTGCGGGAGAACCCCGCTTTCACCCACGACTACTACGATCCCGACCAGCGCTCGATCGGCAACGCGGTCCAGGTCTTCTTCCGTGACGGAAGCTCGACGCAGCGCGTGGAGCTGGCGTTTCCGATCGGCCATCGCCGCCGCCGCGCCGAGGGGCTGCCGCTGCTTGCGGCGAAATTCAATCGTGCCGTCGCCGCTCATTTTGCGCCGCGCCAGAGCGAGCGCGTTCAGGCGCTGTTTGCCGATCTCGCCAAGCTCGATACATTGCCCGTGAACGAGCTGCTGGCCGCGCTCGTGACGAACGGGGCGGCACGCTGATCGAGCCTCCTCAGCCGACCGAGCACCCTCGGCTGGTCGAGCGCAATCGGCTGATCGAGGCCGCGCGGGTGCTCGGAGTATCGCTTCCGGCGAGCGCGGCCGATCGGCTGCTCGAGCTTCTCGAGGAGCTTGTCCGCTGGAACAAGGCGTACAACCTCACCGCCATCCGGGCTCCCGAGCGCATGCTCACCCATCACGTGCTCGACAGTCTCGCGATCCACGGTGACCTCCGGGGGGCGCGCATCGCCGATGTGGGCGCCGGGGCGGGGTTCCCGGGCCTGCCGCTCGCCATCGTGAGCCCCGACCGCAGCTTCGCGCTCATCGACTCGAGCGGCAAGAAGATCCGCTTCATCGCGCACGCCGTGCGCACGCTCGAGCTTGCGAACGTCACGGCCGTGCACTCGCGCGTGGAGGATCTGCGCCCCGATGTGCCCTTCGACACCGTCATCGCGCGGGCCTTCGCAGGCATCGCCGAGCTGCTCGCGAAGGTGCGCGCCCTGTGCGGCCCGCAAACCCGCGTTCTCGCGATGAAGGGCCGCTATCCGGCCGCCGAGATCGCCGCGGTTCGTGCCCCGTGGCGGGTGGTTGCAGCTCGGCCTGTGCATGTCCCGGGCCTCGAGGAGGAGCGCCACCTCGTCATCCTCGAGTCCGACGGAGCCTAGAGGCCCGCTTCGCATCCGGCAGCTGTCGTGGCCAGGCGACGAGAGGGACGTCGCAGCCCGCGCCGGCTGTACACTAGATCCGGACACCTCATGAAGCGCGTGATCGCAATCGCGAACCAGAAAGGCGGCGTGGGCAAGACCACCACCGCCATCAACCTGGCCGCCTCGCTCGCGGCGACCAAGCGACGCCTGCTGCTCATCGATCTGGATCCCCAGGGCAACGCGACGATGGGCTGCGGCGTGGAGAAGGCGCAGATCGCGCGCGGCAGCTGCGAGGCCCTCCTGGGCGAGACCGACATCGCAAGCGCGCTGCGGGTCATCGAGCCTGCCGGCTTCAGTCTCCTGCCGGCCAACCAGGACCTCACGGCCGCCGAGGTGCGTCTGCTCACCATGCTCGCCGGGCGCGAGACCAAGCTGCGCAATGCCTTGCGGCCCATCCGCGAGAGCTTCGATGTGATCCTGATCGACTGCCCGCCGGCGCTCAACATGCTCACGGTCAATGCGCTGGTCGCCGCCGACAGCGTCCTGATCCCGATGCAATGCGAGTACTACGCGCTCGAGGGCCTCTCGGCGCTGCTCGCCACGATCGACCAGATCCGCAGCGCAGTGAACCCGACGCTCGAGATCGAGGGGATCCTGCGCACGATGTTCGATCCGCGCAATAACCTCACCAACGAGGTGAGCGCGCAGCTGCTCATGCATTTCCCCGACAAGGTCTTCCGGACGATCATCCCGCGCAACATCCGCCTCGCCGAGGCGCCCTCGTTCGGCAAGCCGGTGCTGTTTCACGATCGCGAGTCCCGCGGGGCGCTCGCCTACCTCGCGCTCGCTGGCGAGATGATCCGCCGCGAGGAGGAGCAGGCCGAGCCTGAGTCGTCGAATGAGTCGAGCCCGGCGGGCGGCCCTGGCGCAGTCGCGACGCCGGGCGCACAGGCCGATATGATCCACCGGCATGATGCAAAAGAAGCCTAGCCTCGGTCGCGGGCTCGAGGCCTTGATCGGCTCCGCCACGTCCCGGCCAACGTCGGTCCCGGTCTCCGGGGTGCCGCCGGCAGCGCTGGGCGAGGAGCTCGCGAGGCTGCCCCTCGATCGTCTGCAGCGCGGCAGGTATCAGCCGCGCATGGACCTGCGGCCGGAGAGCTTGCAGGAGCTCGCCGATTCGATCCGCGCCCAGGGCGTGGTACAGCCGATCGTGGTCCGCCCGATCGAGGGTGCTCAACCCTTCGAGCCGCAACGCTACGAGATCATCGCCGGCGAGCGGCGCTGGCGCGCCGCGCAAATGGCGGGCCTCAGCGAGATTCCCGCCGTCGTTCGGCGCATCCCCGACGATGCGGTCATCGCGGTCGCGCTGATCGAGAACATCCAGCGCGAGAGCTTGAATCCGCTCGAGGAGGCTCGCGCGCTCGACCGTCTGGTGCGTGAGTTTCAGATGACGCACCAGCAGGCCGCCGACGCGGTCGGACGCTCGCGTGCGGCCGTCAGCAATCTGCTGCGCCTGCTCGACCTCGCCCCCGAGCTCTGCGAGCTCCTCGAGAGGCGCGAGCTCGAGATGGGCCACGCCCGCGCGCTGCTCGGGCTCACCACCCGCCGGCAGCAGGCCGAGGTCGGCACGCTGATCGCCCGCAAGGGGCTCTCGGTGCGCGAGACCGAGGCAGTCGTCCGCCGGCTGCTTGCGCCGGCGAAGGCTGCGGCGGCCGAGCCGCCCGGCGATCCCGACGTGCAACGCCTGGAGCGCGACCTCGCCGAGAAGCTCGGCGCCAGGGTCGCCATTCGCCACGCCGGCAGCAGCGGCAAGGGCAAGCTCGTGATCGACTACAACAGCCTCGACGAGCTCGAGGGGATCCTGGCCCACATCCAGTGATCCTTAGTGATCGGGCTCACGCGGCCTCACTTGCCGAGCAGCCGCACCTCGCGCCGCGGCACCGGGATGACGATGCCGCGGTTGCGGAACGACTCGGCGAGCTCACGGGTGATCTCCCCGCTCGCGGCCACGTAGTCCTTGACGCTCACCCAGGGTCGCACACCGATCTTGACCGCCCACTCCCCGAGCGCGGCCGCCTGAACGACGGCCTGCGGCTCCTTGAGCACTCGAGGATTGCCCTGCAGCACCTCCCTGGCGAGCGCGAGCGCTCCGGCGAGGTCGGTGTCATAAGCCACACCCACGGACAGATCGAGCTGCCGGATCGCCCCGTAGTTGTGCAGGATCTCGCCCACTACCTTGCGGTTGGGAATCACCACCTGCGAGCGATCGACGTGGATGAGCGTCGTGCTGAAGAGGGTGATGCGGTCCACCTGCCCCTCGACGCCCACGATCGAGATGTACTCCCCCACGCGGAAGGGCTTGGAGAACAGGATCGAGAGGCCGGCGACGACGTTGCTGAGGACACCCTGGGTGGCGAGCGCGAGGCCCGCGCCCACCACGCTCAGTCCCGCGATGAGGGGCAGGAGCTCCACGCCCAGGTTCTGCAGGGCGAGAATGCCGAAGAGGGCGAAGGTGAGCACCGCGCAGACGCGCGCGAGCAGGTCGCGCAGCGGCGGCTCGAGCTCCATGCGGCTCAAGCGCCGTGCGAGCCAGCGGCCGACCCAGCGGCTCGCCATGACGCCGGCCACGAGAATGAGGATCGCCACCAGCACCTTGGGGCCGAACTGAATGGCCACGTCGAGGAGCCTGCTCTTGATCGCGCCGATCGAGGCCAGTTGCGCGTTCATCGGGACTGCACTGCCGGGGAGGGGAGGCGGGCATTCTAGCTACACCTTGGCCGCGCGTGCGCGCAAGATCCCCCGTGATGCGGCGCGTGTAGCCTTTTGCCCGGACCCTCTCTATAATTCCGCGGCTTTTTCGGGCGGAGCGCCGTAAGTGCCCGTCGAATAAGGCAAAACCCAGCCTCTTCGCCACGTCCTTGAGTGACACGCTCGCGTGGAGGATGGACCTTCGAGCGTGTCACCCTGAGCAAGCGAGGTTACGGGGTCGGTGGCAGTCACCACGGCGCTGCCCGATGTGCGGCGGCTGGCGTTGCGCTTCGTGCGGGCGCAGGCGGGGGTCACGCTGCTCGTCACGGCGGCGAGCCTCGCCGTTGCGGGTCCGCGCGCTGCGCTTTCCGCGCTGCTCGGCGGGGGTATCAGCACGGCCGGAAGTCTTGCGATGGCCCTCGTCGCGTTCCGGCGGGATACACCGCTCAACGGGTTGCTGATGCTCGCGGGGCTGCTGGCCGGTGAGGCTGCCAAGCTGTTCGTGGTGGTGGTGCTGTTCGTGCTCGTCCTGACATTGATGAAGGTCTCGCCCATCCCCATGTTCAGCGCGTACGTGGCGACGTTCCTGGTGTACTGGTGGATGTTCCCGCGTCACGGGGACCAGAGCGCGGGTGCGCTGTCCGCGCGGGGGATGCGGTAGAGCCATGTTGCTGCCATACCTGAGGGGCGGGGAAGCCGAAAGCCCCAACCAGTACATCCTGCATCACCTGACTTTCCTCACGAACGAGAGGCCGCACGGGCTCCTCGACTTCTCGGTCGTCAATGTCGACAGTGTCTTCTTCTCGGTGCTCCTGGCCGTGGCGTTCGGCGCGGCGTTCTATGCAGCTGCACGCCAGGCGAGCACGGGCGCGCCCAGCAAATTCCGCAACTTCGTCGAGTTCGTGGTCGAGCAGGTCGACGCCCAGGTGCAGAGCATCTTCCACGGCAAGAGCAAGCTGATCGCACCCCTGGCACTCACGATCTTCTGCTGGGTGTTCCTCTTCAACGCATTCGACGTGCTGCCGCTCGATCTGCTGCCCGGCGTGGCCGGCGCCGCCGGCGTGGGTCATCTGCGCATCGTGCCGAGCACGGATCTGAACGTGGTGTTCGGCCTGTCGCTCACCGTCTTCGTGCTCATCATCTTCTACAGCATCAAGATGAAGGGTCTGGTGGGCTTCCTCGGCGAGTTCGCCCTGCATCCGCTGCGCGTGCCCAATCCCATCGGCCAGGCGGCCGTCGCGCCGTTCAACATCGTGGTGGAGTTCGCATCGTTCCTCGCGCGCCCGGTGTCGCTCGCGCTGCGGCTCTACGGCAACATGTTCGCCGGCGAGATGGTCTTCATTCTCATCGCGCTGCTGACGCTCACCAAGGGGTTCGCGGGACTCGCCTCGATCGGCGGCTGGCTGGGCCTGATCGGCTCGCTCGTCCTGGGGGTGGTGTGGTCCTTCTTCGACCTCTTCATTGGATTCTTGCAAGCCTTCATCTTCGCGATCCTGACGGTCGTGTACCTGGCGCAGGCTTCCGAGACGCACGAATGATGATCCATGTTCTGACAATCGCCGATTTCGTACTGAGGAGAGTTTGATGGATAACATTGGACACATACAGGCAATGACGGTGCTCGCCGTGGGCATCATCTTCGGCATGGGCGCGTTCGGCACGGCGATCGGCTTCGGGCTGCTCGGCGGGCGCTTCCTGGAGGGCATGGCGCGTCAGCCCGAGCTCGCTCCTGCGCTCTTGGGCCGGGCGTTCATCTTCGTCGCGCTCCTCGATGCGGTGACGTTCATCGGCATCGGCTTCGCGCTGTTCTTCACGTTTGCCAACCCGTTCGTTTCGGCCTTCCAGGCTGCGGCCGCGGCCGCCGGGCACTGAGCAGGCGCGGCAAGGCCGGCCCGGCGTGCTGAGGAGACGCGAGTGAATATCAACCTGACGCTCGTCATCCAGATGGTGGTCTTCGGGATCCTCGTCTGGTTCACGATGAAGTACGTCTGGCCGATGATTCTCGGCCCCATGGAGGAGCGCTCGCGCAAGATCGCGATGGGACTGGCCGCCGCCGAGAAGGGGCAGCAGGAGCTTGCCCAGGCGCAGACCCGCATCGAGCAGATGATCCGCGAGGCGCGTGAGCGGGCCAACGAGATCGTCGATCAGGCCGAGCGCCGCGCCAGCGAGATGATCGAGCAGGCGAAGCACGCGGCCGACTCCGAAGGGCAGCGCATCCTGCAGTCCGCGCAGCAGCAGATCGAGCTCGAGGCGGCGCGCGTGCGCGACCAGCTGCGCAAGGATGTGGCGCAGCTCGCGATCGACACCGCCTCGAAGCTGCTCGAGCGCGAGATCGATGCGCGCGCGCACCGCGACCTCATCGACAAGCTCGCCGCACAGCTCTAGGCGGCCCGGCACCACGGCACCGACCAGGCGCAACCCATGGCATCAGACAAGGCGACCATCGCACGGCCCTACGCCAAGGCAGCCTTCGAGGAGGCGCAGTCGCGCGGGCGGCTCGAGCCCTGGGCACACTCGCTCGAGGTCGCCTCCGAGGTGGTGAGCGACTCGCGCGTGGCGCAGCTCATCCACGATCCGGAGGTGACGCCGGCGCAGCTCGCGCAGCTGGTCATCGAGGTGGCCGGCCCCGAGCTGGGCGAGCACGGCCGCAACTTCGTGCTGACGCTCGCAGCGAACCATCGCCTGGCGTACTTGCCCGAGATCCATGCCCTGTTCAAGGAGCTCAAGGACACCGCCGAGGGCGTTGCGGACGTGACCGTCACGTCGGCGGCACCGCTCGATGCGGCTCAGCAGCAAACCCTCGCAGCGGCGCTCGCGCGCCGGCTGCGCCGGCAGATTCGCCTGCACTGCGATACCGACCCGCGCCTCATCGGCGGGGCGGTGGTGCGCGCGGGCGATCTGATCATCGACGGCTCGCTGCGTGCGCGGCTCGAGCGCATGGCGTACGAGCTCACCGCGTGAGCCCCTCTTTCGCGGCTTAAGGCCCAAAGGACCGAATCATGGCCATCAAGGCAACCGAGATCAGCGATCTCATCAAGCAACGGATCGAGAACTTCAAGTCCGCGACCGAGGCGCGCAACGTCGGCACGATCGTCTCGCTCACGGACGGCATCTGCCGCCTGTATGGGCTCGCGGACGTGCGCTATGGCGAGATGCTCGAGTTCCCGGGCAACACGTTCGGGCTCGCGCTCAATCTGGAGCAGGATTCGGTCGGCGCCGTGGTGCTCGGGGAGTACGAGCACCTCTCCGAAGGGGACACGGTGAAGACCACCGGCCGCATTCTCGAGGTGCCCGTCGGGCGCGGACTGCTCGGGCGCGTGGTCGACTCCCTCGGCCGCCCGCTCGATGACAAGGGGCCGATCAAGGCCGATCACAACGCGCCGATCGAGCGCGTGGCGCCTGGCGTCGTGTACCGCAAGTCGGTGAGCCAGCCCGTGCAGACCGGCTACAAGGCGATCGATGCCATGGTGCCGATCGGCCGCGGGCAGCGCGAGCTCATCATCGGCGACCGGCAGACCGGCAAGACGGCGCTCGCGGTGGACACGATCATCAATCAGAAGGACAGCGGCATCAAATGCGTCTACGTCGCGGTGGGACAGAAGCAGTCCTCGATCGCGAACGTGGTGCGCAAGCTCGAGGAGCACGATGCCTTGAAGCACACGATCATCGTCGCGGCCTCCGCATCGACGCCCGCCTCGATGCAGTACATCGCGCCCTATAGCGGTTGCACCATGGGCGAGTTCTTCATGGACAGCGGCGAGGACGCGCTGGTGATCTACGACGATCTCACCAAGCAGGCCTGGGCGTACCGGCAGATCTCGCTGCTGTTGCGCCGGCCCCCCGGACGCGAGGCCTACCCCGGGGATGTGTTCTATCTGCACTCGCGCCTGCTCGAGCGCTCCGCGCGCGTCAACGAGACCTACATCGAGGAGATCTCCAAGGGTCGCATCAAGGGCAAGACCGGCTCGCTCACCGGCCTGCCCATCATCGAGACGCAGGCGGGCGATGTGACTGCCTTCGTCCCCACCAACGTGATCTCGATCACCGACGGGCAGATCTTTCTCGAGGGCGACCTCTTCAATGCCGGCGTGCGTCCTGCGATGAACGCCGGGATCTCCGTGTCGCGGGTGGGCGGTGCGGCGCAGACCAAGATCATACGCAAGCTCGGCGGTGGTATCCGCCTCGCACTGGCGCAGTATCGTGAGCTCGCCGCCTTCTCGCAGTTCGCCTCGGATCTCGACGAGGCGACGCGCCGCCAGCTCGAGCGCGGCCAGCGCGTGACCGAGGTGATGAAGCAGAAGCAGTACTCACCGATGTCGGTGGCCGAGATGGCGGTGTCGATCTATGCCGTGAACAACGGCTTCCTCGACAAGGTGGAGATCAAGAAGGTGCTGGCATTCGAGGCGGCGCTGCAGTCCTTTGCGAAGACGAGCGCGGAGCCGCTGCTCAAGTCGATCAATGCCAACCCCGATCTCACCCCCGAGCACGAGCAGGGCCTCAAGGGGCTGTGCGAGGAGTTCGTGCGGACAGGCAGCTACTGACATGCCGGGCACCAAGGAAATCCGCGGCAAGATCGCGAGCATCAAGAACACGCAGAAGATCACCAAGGCGATGCAGATGGTCGCGACCAGCAAGATGCGCCGTGCGCAGGAGCGCATGCGTGCGGCACGTCCGTATGCCGAGAAAATGCGCATGGTCATCGGTCATCTCGCCGAGGCGGAGCCGGATTTCCCCCATCCATTCCTCCTCGAGCGCGAGGTGAAAGCCGTCGGGCTCATCGTGGTGAGCACCGACCGGGGCCTGACCGGCGGACTCAACGTCAACCTCTTTCGCCAGGTGCTCGCGACCGTGCGCGAGTGGCAGCAACAAGGCAGCCAGGTGCACCTGTGCCTGATCGGCGCGAAGGGCGTCGCCTTCTTCCGCCGCCTGCGCCTGTCCATTCTGGCTCAGGCGACGCACCTGGGCGATCGGCCGCACGTGGCCGACCTCATCGGCCCGGTCAAGGTGATGCTCGATGCCTACCGTGAGGGACGCATCGACCGGCTGCTGCTGCTCAACAATCGCTTCGAGAGCACCATGACCCAGCGTCCGGTCGTGGGCCAGCTGCTCCCGGTGCCGCGCTTCGACACCCAGGATCTGCCCGAGCACTGGGACTACATCTACGAGCCCGACGCGGCGGGGATTCTCGAGGGAGTGCTCACGCGCTTCATCGAGTCGCAGGTCTATCAGGCGGCGGTCGAGAACGTCGCCTCGGAGATGGCTGCGCGCATGGTCGCCATGAAGAGCGCGACCGACAACGCCGGCCAGATCATCGAGGAGCTGCAGCTCATCTACAACAAGGCCCGCCAGGCGGCGATCACCAAGGAGCTCGCGGAGATCGTGGGCGGCGCGGCGGCAGTGTGAACACTTGAGGACATCGAACATGGCAACGGCGACCCAGGCAAGCAACCGCGACAGCACGACCCCGCAGCACAAGGGTGCGCAGGGCAAGATCACGCAGATCATCGGCGCCGTGATCGACGTGGAGTTCCCACGCGAGGCGGTGCCGAAGATCTACGAGGCACTGAAGCTCGCCGATGCGGAATTGACGCTCGAGGTGGAGCAGCAGCTCGGCGATGGCGTGGTTCGCACCATCGCGATGGGCTCCTCCGAAGGCCTGCGGCGCGGCATGACCGTGCACGCGACGGGCGCTCCGATCCAGGTGCCGGTGGGCACCGGGACACTCGGTCGCATCATGGATGTGCTCGGACGTCCCATCGACGAGGCGGGCCCGGTGAAAAGCGAGGAGCGGTGGCCCATTCACCGGCCGGCGCCCTCGTACGCCGATCAGGCGGGCGGACAGGAGTTGCTCGAGACCGGCATCAAGGTCATCGACCTCATCATCCCATTCGCCAAGGGCGGCAAGGTGGGCCTGTTCGGCGGCGCCGGCGTGGGCAAGACCGTCAACATGCTCGAGCTCATCAACAACATCGCCAAGGCGCACTCGGGGCTGTCCGTGTTCGCAGGTGTCGGCGAGCGCACCCGCGAGGGCAACGACTTCTATCACGAGATGAAGGAGTCGGGCGTGCTCGACAAGGTCGCGATGGTGTTCGGCCAGATGAACGAGCCGCCGGGCAATCGGCTGCGCGTCGCGCTCACCGGCCTCACGATGGCCGAATACTTCCGCGACGAGCGTCGCGAGGGCGGTCGCGGACGCGACGTGCTGCTCTTCATCGACAACATCTACCGCTACACGCTCGCCGGGGTCGAGGTATCGGCGCTGCTCGGGCGCATGCCCTCGGCGGTCGGCTACCAGCCGACGCTCGCCGAGGAGATGGGGGTGCTGCAGGAGCGCATCACCTCGACCAAGACCGGCTCGATCACCTCCATCCAGGCGGTGTACGTACCGGCCGACGATCTCACGGACCCATCGCCCGCAACCACCTTCGCGCACCTCGATGCCACGGTCGTGCTCGATCGGCAGATCGCCGCGCTCGGCATCTATCCCGCGGTGAACCCGCTCGACTCGACCAGCCGCCAGCTCGATCCGCTCGTGGTGGGTCAGGAGCACTACGACACCGCGCGCGGCGTGCAGGCGGTACTGCAGCGGAACAAGGAGCTGCAGGACATCATCGCCATCCTCGGCATGGACGAGCTCTCCGAGGACGACAAGCTCACCGTCTACCGTGCGCGCAAGATCCAGCGCTTCCTGTCTCAGCCCTTCAGCGTCGCGCAGGTCTTCACCGGGCAGGAGGGCAAGTACGTGCCGCTCAAGGAGACCATTCGCGGCTTCAAGGGGATCCTCGCCGGAGAGTACGATGCACTTCCGGAGCAGGCCTTCTACATGGTCGGCACGATCGACGAGGCGGTCGCCAAGGCGAAGACGCTGCAATAGCGCTTTTCGGGGGCCCACACCATGGCTGAGACGAGCATGCAGACGATCCAGGTCGACATCGTGAGCGCCGAGGGACAGATCTTCTCGGGCCCCGCGCGTGAGGTGCTCGCGCCGGCCTCCGAGGGCGATGTGGGCATCCTGCCGCGGCATGCGCCGCTGCTCACGCTTCTGAAGCCCGGCGCGGTGGTGGTGAAGACCCCCGACGGGGAGGAGCAGCCGATCTACGTCGGGGGGGGCGTGCTCGAGGTGCAACCCCACCGCGTCACGGTGCTTGCGGACACCGCGCTGCGCGCCCGGGATATCGACGAGGCCGCGGCGGTCGCGGCCCGGCAGCGCGCGGAGGAGACGCTGCGCTCGAAGGTCGACAAGATCGAGCAGGCGGAGGCGCTCGCGGAGCTTGCGCGCACCGCCGCCATGCTCAAGGTCGTGCAGCGTCTGCGCAAGATGCGCGGTTGAGCGTGCCGAGCTGCCCGTGAGCGCACGGCGTGGGATCCGGTGGCTGGCGCCGCGTGGCGCCGTCGTGCTCCTGGCGATGCTGGTCGCTGCGGCGCGGGCCGACGATGCGGGCCACGGGCTCCTCGCACAGCAGCCGCAGCGCGTCGCAGCCGAGGTCGATCGCATCGCCCCGCGGGTGGCAGGCGCGACGAACGTGTTCTTCCTGGGATTCGCCGGGTACGGTGAGCAGCGGGTCTTTCGCAAGGAGGCGGAGCTGGCTCGGCGCGTGTTCGGAGATTGGTTCGGCTCGCTCCACCGCTCGGTGGAGCTGGTGAACGATGTGCGTGATCGCTCGACCTATCCGCTTGCAACCTACGACAACTTCCGCCAGGCGCTCGAGCTGCTCGGGCGCAGGATGAGGCGCGGGGACGTGCTGGTGCTCGTGCTGACCTCGCACGGCTCGGCCGAGGACGGCCTCGCCGTCACGAACGGGGATCTCGCAGAGGATGCCCTCTCCCCGCGCGACGTGCGCAGAGCGCTCGATGCGGCCGGGATCCGCTGGCGCGTGATCATCGCCTCGGCCTGCTATGCCGGGATCTTCATCCGCCCGCTGCGCAACGACACGAGCCTGATCATGACGGCCGCCGACTCGCGGCACAGCTCCTTCGGCTGCGCCGACGACCGCGATCTCACTTATTTCGGCGAGGCGCTGCTCAAGGACTCGATGCCGGGCGCATGCTCGCTCGAGGACGCCTTTGCGCGCGCCCGGGTGATCATCCGGCAGCGTGAGAACGACGAGGGTGAGATTCATTCGAACCCGCAGCTGTATGTCGGAGCACGCATGCGCGCCAAGCTGCGCCGGCTGGACCATGCGCAAAGCTGCGCCCACCGCGCGGTCTCAGGCTAGAAGGGCAGCGCGATGAAACGCTCCAAACGCGCCGCGAGGCACCGCGCAAGATCGGCGCCGCCACGCACCACCCGGCCGCAGGCGGTGCGGGATTCCCGCCTTGCGGTGGTGATTCTCGCTGCGGGTCAGGGCAAGCGGATGAACTCCGACCTGCCGAAGGCGCTGCAGCCGCTCGCCGGACGGCCGCTCCTGCAGCACGTGATCGCGACCGCCCGCACGCTCGAGGCCAGCTCCATTCACGTGGTGTATGGGCACGGTGGGGAGCAGGTGCGCGAGTCGCTCCCGAGCGAGCCCGTCTCGTGGGTCAGACAGGCCGAGCAGCTCGGCACGGGGCATGCGCTGCTGCAAGTCGCCCCGCAACTCGCCGACGATGAGGTGGTCCTCGTGCTGTACGGGGACGTTCCCCTGCTGCAAGCCTCGACGCTGCGCCGGCTTCTCGAGCTCACGCGCCCCGCCGCCGTTGCGCTTCTCACGGCCACTCTCGAGGATCCGAGCGGGTACGGGCGCATCGTTCGCGACTCGCGCGGGCGCGTGCGCCGCATCGTCGAGGAGCGCGACGCCACGGCGCGCCAGCTCGCCATCCATGAGTGCAACACCGGCGTGCTCGCAGCCTCAGGCGCCGCCATGAAGAGCTGGCTCGCCCGGCTGACCAATCACAACGCGCAACGCGAGTACTACCTCACCGATGTCATCGCGATGGCGGTCGAGGACCGCATGGCTGTCCAGCCGCTCCTGGCGCCGAGCGCCGCCGAGATCCTCGGTGTGAACGACAAGGTGCAGCTCGCGCAGGTGGAGGCTGCCTATCGCCGCAGGCAGGCGGAGGAGCTCATGCGTGCCGGCGTGACTGTCATCGATCCCGAGCGACTCGACGTGCGCGGCACCGTGCAGGCCGGACAGGACGTCGTGATCGACGTGAACGTCATCCTGGAGGGGCGCGTCACGCTCGGCGATCGTGTGCGCATCGGGCCTCACTGCGTGGTGCGCGACACCGAGATCGGAGCGGACACGGAGATCTTCGCCAGCTGCGTCATCGATCATGCGGTGATCGGGCCGCGCTGCCGGATCGGTCCCTTCGCGCGGTTTCGTCCGGCCTCGAGCCTCGAGCAGGAGGTGCATATCGGCAACTTCGTCGAGGTCAAGAACAGCCGGATCGCCGCGGGGAGCAAGGCGAACCATCTCACCTATCTGGGCGATGCCGTGATCGGCTCGATGGTGAACGTCGGCGCCGGCACGGTCACCTGCAACTACGATGGCGCCAACAAGTCGCAGACCCACATCGGAGACGGTGCCTTCATCGGCTCCGGGGCGATGCTGGTCGCTCCGGTGCGAATCGGCGCGGGCGCCACGATCGGCGCCGGCTCCACGATCACCGCCGATGCGCCGCCGGGGCAGTTGACTCTGGCGCGCTCGCGGCAGGCGACGATCCCGGGCTGGGAACGCCCGAAGAAGCGCCCGAAGTAGCGAGGGTTCCTGCCGCCGCCTAACTAACTAACTCGGAGCGCCCCTGCCGCGGATGCGCTCGAGCAGCGCGGAGGTGGATTTCTCGGGCACGAGCGGGACGAGCGCCACGCGACCCCCGCTGGATTCGACCAGCTCGCGTCCGACGATCTGATCGGGACGATAATCCGCGCCCTTGACCAGCACGTGCGGCCGCACCGCCTTCAGCGTCTCGAGCGGCGTGTCCTCATCGAAGACGGTGACCGCATCGACGTAGCTGAGCGCGGCGAGCAGCGCTGCGCGCTCGGCCTCCGGCACGAGCGGCCGCTCCGGTCCCTTCAAGCGGCGCACGGAATCGTCGCTGTTGATCGCGAGCACCAGCACGTCGCCGAGCTTTGCGGCGTTGTCGAGCAAGGCGAGATGCCCCGAGTGCAGCAGGTCGAAGCAGCCGTTGGTGAACACGATGCGCTTGCCGGCCATGCGCCACGAGGCAGCGCGCGCCGCCAAAGCATCGCGCTCGAGAACCTTGCCGGCGGGCCGCTCGGCCAGCGCGTTGCGGATGCTCGCAATGTCCACCGCGACGGCGCCCACGTGACCCACGGAGATCCCGGCGGCGATGTTGGCGATCTGCACGGCCGCGGAGAGCGGCGCCTGCGCCGCAAGCGACACCGCCAGAACGGCGATTGCCGTGTCGCCCGCGCCCGTCACGTCGTACACCTCTTGCTTGGCCGCGGGCGCGGCGACCGCAGGCTCCGCAGCCGGCACCAGGAGCATGCCGCGATCGCCGAGCGTCACCACCATGCCCTGCAGTCCCGTATCCTCGATCAGGCGGCGGGCCGCTGCTGCGATGGCATCGGTGTCGTCCGGGGAGAAGGTGCGGCCTGCAGCTGCCTCCAGCTCCCTCAGATTCGGTGTGATCAGCGTTGCGCCGCGGTAGCGCGTGAAGTCGCGGCTCTTGGGATCCACCACGATCGGCTCGCTGCCTCGAAGCCGCACAACCGCGCCGATCGTCTCGGCGGTCAGGACCCCCTTCGCGTAATCGCTCAAGACGATCGCCTGCGGATGCGGCCCTTCGACCAGCTTGGACATCATTCGCTGGGTGCACGCAGCGCTACAGGGCGCGGCATCCTCCCAGTCGAGTCGCAGCAGTTGCTGGTGCTGGCCCAGCACGCGCAGCTTGCGGGTGGTCGGACGCTCGGGCAGCTGGATGACGGCTCGCGTGTCGATGCCCGCCGCCGAGCACAGGCGCAGCACCTGCTCCCCCGCTGCGTCGGCCCCCACCGTCCCCGCAAGGCTCACGCGCGCGCCGAGGAGCGCGACCTGGCGGGCGACGTTGGCCGCCCCTCCGAGGCGGTACTCGGTGTCGCGCACCCGCACGACGGGCACCGGAGCCTCCGGGGATATGCGATCCACCGCACCGGCGACGTACTCATCGAGCATGAGATCGCCGACGACCCACACGCGCACGCCGGCGTAGCGCTCCACGACCTCGAATAAAGTGGCTGCGGGATCGCTCATTCTCCAACCTGCCCTTCGGGCCGCAACGCGCCGTCGCGCACGAGCGAGCGGGCGAGCGCTTCCAGATCGTCAAACACGAGCATGGGCCGATCGCCCGTCCGCGGGCTCGCGCTCAGCTGCGCCACGGTGCGACGGCCCTTGCCCGTGAGCACCAGCGCAGCGTCGGTGCCCGCGCGCGCCGCCGCTTCGAGGTCGCGCTCGTCATCGCCCACGACGAGGCTCTCCGAGGCTGGAATGCCGGAGCGCTCGATCGCTGCAAGGATCAGCCCGGGCTCGGGCTTGCGACACGCGCAGCGCGCCTCGGGCGCATGCGCGCACCAGAGCACCGCATCGAGCGGTCCGCCCCGCGCGGCCGCATCTGCCATCATCTTCGCATGCACTCGTTGCAGATCCTCGAGGCTCATGAGGCCGCGGCCCACGCCTGACTGGTTCGTCGCCACCGAAATGCGGATTCCCGCGCGATGCAGCAGAGCAAGGGCCGAGCATGCGCCGGGCAGCCAACGAAAATCCTCCGGTCGCTGAACATAACCCGAATCGGGTGCCTCGTCGTTGAGCACCCCGTCACGATCCAGAATGAGGTGGCGGTAGGCCATCGATTGGGTCTGTGCGGCAAGTCCTGCGAATCCCGCCAAGCGTACAACAGCGCCGGCACCGAGGGCGCTAAACTCTGGCGCCAGGAGCGCCGGGCGCGCGCGGAAAGGATCGAGCGACGATGTGCGGAATCGTGGGGGCGATTGCCGAGCGCAACGTCGTTCCCATCCTGATGGAAGGCCTGCGACGCCTCGAGTATCGAGGGTACGATTCCGCGGGCATCGCGGTGGTCGTCGACGGGCCGAGCAGGCTCATCCGCCGGCGCACCGTGGGCAAGGTGCAGGCACTGCAGGACACCCTGGATCGGGATCCGGCGCACGGCATGCTGGGCATCGCGCACACCCGCTGGGCGACGCACGGTGTGCCGAGCGAGCGCAACGCTCACCCGCACCTCTCTCACGATGGCCTCGCCATCGTCCACAACGGGATCATCGAGAACCACGAGGAGCTGCGTGCGGAGCTCGTACGCCTCGGCTACCGGTTCACCTCGGAGACCGACACCGAGGTCATCGCGCACCGCATCCATCATCATCTGCAGGCCGTGGGAGATCTCTTCAAGGCGGTGCGTGCCACCGTGGCCGAGCTCGAGGGTGCCTATGCGCTTGCGGTGGTGAGCGAGTCGGATCCCGAGCGTCTCATCCTCGCGCGTGAGGGCTGTCCGGTGTGCATCGGGCTCGGCGTGGGAGAGAACTTCGTGGCCTCCGATGTGGCCGCGCTGCTTCCGGTCACCCGACGCTTCATGTTCCTCGAGGAGGGCGACGTGGCCGAGGTGCGCCGCGATGCGGTGCGAGTCCTCAACCGCGAAGGGGAAGTCGCCGAGCGCCCCGTGCGCGAGAGCGAGCTGTCCGCCGATGCGGCCGAGAAGGGGCCCTATCGGCACTTCATGCTGAAGGAGATCCACGAGCAGCCGCGCTCGATCGGCGACACGCTTCAGGAGCGCGTCGCGGGCGGCCGGCTGCTCGAGGCGGCATTCGGCCCGGCGGCGACGGAGATCTTCCGGCGCGCAGAGCACGTCCACATCGTCGCGTGCGGCACGAGCTTTCACGCCGGCGTCGTGGCGCGCTACTTCATCGAGCAGATCTGCAAGCTTCCATGCACTGCCGAGATTGCCAGCGAGTATCGCTATCGCAATCCACTCGTGCTGCGCAATTCGCTCTTCGTGACGATCTCCCAGTCGGGCGAGACCGCAGACACGCTCGCCGCCATGCGCCTCGCCAAGCAATCCGGTTATCTCTCGACGCTTGCGATTTGCAACGTGCCGGAGAGCTCGCTCGTGCGCGAGTCCGAGCTCGTGCTGCTCACGCGCGCCGGGCCGGAGATCGGCGTCGCCTCGACCAAGGCCTTCACGACGCAGCTTGCCGCGCTGGGGATGCTGGTCATTGCGCTCGCGAAGCACCACGGCGCCGACGCCGAGCGCGAGCGCGGCCTCGTCACGCGATTGATCGAGCTGCCCGCGCTCCTGGAGAGAACGCTCGGGCTCGACCCGGTCATCGCCAAGCTCGCGGAGCGATTCGCCGACAAGCACCATGCGCTGTTCCTCGGGCGCGGCGCGCTGTATCCCATCGCGATGGAGGGCGCGCTCAAGCTCAAGGAGATCTCCTACGTTCACGCCGAGGCGTATCCGGCGGGAGAGCTCAAGCACGGGCCGCTCGCGCTCGTCGATGCCGAGATGCCCGTCATCACCGTCGCACCGAACAACGATCTGCTCGAGAAGCTCAAATCGAACCTCATGGAGGTGCGTGCTCGCGGGGGCGAGCTGATCGTGTTTGCCGACCCGGAGGCCGGTTTGCACGATGACGACGGAGTGACCGTCATCACGATGCCGAAGCACGTGACGTACTTTCAGGCGCCCGCCGTCTACACGATCCCTCTGCAGCTGCTCGCTTATCATGTCGCGATACTGAAGGGCACCGACGTCGACCAGCCGAGAAATCTGGCGAAGAGCGTCACCGTGGAGTGAGCCGGCCGCAAGCTGCGCGCCACTTGTCGGATGTAATTAAAGTCGTTTCCTTGGGAATAAAGTCGTTTGCTGGGGTGCGGCGGCCCGTGCATCGATTTCACGTCGCATCCTTTTGCCGTTCAGGAATCACCATGGTGCTGGCGGTCGGAGGTCGATCGTTCTCAAGAGAGCGTTTTGGCGCATGACGCCAATCGCCTCCTATCACGCGTACGATGAAACTTTGCAGCTTCTCTCCGTCGGCTTGGTAGGTCAGTCCTGTTGCGTATGGGTCTTTTCCGTCAAACAAGGATGTTGAGCGGACTGAGGGATGCAGCGGGTCAAGCTGATCGGCGAAGCGCTCTCCGAGCGCGAGTATGTCGACGGCATCTCCTTCGAGATCCGCCTCGATCCGTTCACCGGGCCGCAACGCCCGCCGGGCAGCCCGCAAGTAACGGCGAAGGCGCTTGGCCCGTTCCCACGCGCCAGCCTCCGCTTCGAGTCGACGGATCACGCTCGCGTGAGCCTCGCGCGTTCTGCGCAAGCGCTCGAGGCGTACCGATTCTTGCCGTTCCCGGTCGCCTGCCTCGGCGGCCTCACGTCGACGAGTCTTGATGTCCAGGGCCCCCCGCAAGAGGCAGCGGACGACGTCGGAAATGCGCGTCTCGAGCGGGGCTCGCTTCGTGTCGCGAAACGATGCGAATCCGCCGGTTCCGGAGGTCGTGCTCACGTGCAAGGTCAGCTCACCAGAGGGGTGATACTGATAGCGGTCACGGTAGTAGAAGTATGCGGCATTTCGGCGCTCCCTCTGCTCCTCTGGTGTCAGCGGCCGCTCCGTACGCGTCCGGCGTTCGGTGATTGAGATGAAGAGTCGTTCGTTCTCGACCAGGAAATGCGCGGATCGCTGCTCCGCATTGTCGGTCGTGCCGTATGAGCCGCGATCGCCCCAACGTCCGGGCGGGTCGGGCTGTCTGGCGATAAAGCGCCAGCCGAGGGCTGTGATCACGTCGATCAGGTGCGTCGCGAGCCGGCGTGCGCGAAATTCGGAAGACTTGGAGTGCGCCGCGATGATCGGCAGCCGAGCTGGCGTCCGCAACCTCTCCGGCCATCCAGGCGGCAATGTCTCCGCGTCGCCCACATGCAGCCAATCCTTAGGCGCATCGGAAGCGACTGACAACGCCGCGAGTTTCGCGTCGAGTGCTGTCCGTTGCGGATCAGGCGGAACGGGCGACTCTTCCGGTGCCGCTGGTCCGGACCGTACGGAAGCGACATGAAACGTCACGGTCGGTTCCGGCCCGTGCTCTCGGTCGACTTCTTCTGAGGAAGTCGCCGCGCGCAGTGTAAGCGTGGGCGAACTGCCGAGGAGGCTGGCTCGCTGCCTTGCTCGGATACTTGACGAGCTGTCGCGATACTTCGGCAACGCGGGCCTGCTCGGCGTTTGACCCGAAGTCACCCGAGCCCAATAACCCCTCGGTGGAAGTGGCACCTGAACTTGCCGGCATCGCTTTGCGACCGCCACGTCGCTGAGGCCGATCTCCTTCGCGACTTCCGTCACGGGCTTGGACCACACCAGCTCGTAGAGCTCCTGTCGCGATAGCGTCAAAGGATTTCTGGTCGACACCGTTGGCCTCTTGCCGGGCAAGAACTGCGATCTTCGGACATCTCGCACTCACGACGCATGAGACGCAGCTCCGGAAAGGACCAGAGCGACCCGGAGAGCAAGAGAGCTTCGATTGCGGTGCGATATTCTTGCAGCTGATCTGTCATTTCTCGCGCCTCGGCTCATCGGCTCGATTGATAGTTGGCTAGTGGCACAAGGCTCAACTGACGCTCCACCGCTCGGATCACATCCTGCGACAGCGGCAGGTTGGAACGCTCCTGCGACCACACCTCATGAAAGCTCTGCACTGTCTCCTTCGCCGTTTCCAGGACCAGATGCTGGGGGAGGTTTGCCCGGTCAGCCATATGTGCGAGCTCATCGAACGTGAGATCCTTGTAGTACCTACTGCGGCTGAACTTTAGCCCGGCACTTTCATCCGGGATGTAGGCGGTCGTGGAGACAAAGTCATATGCCGGAGACAAACGCGGACGTCTGAGGTCGGGGTAAGTCAAGGACCAGTTCTTTACGTGCATGTCGGAGTTTCCGATCAGTGCGTTAAACACCAAACGTCGGGTGAACTCCTGTACATCTTCCGGGGAGGTCTCGATCCCAAGGACGCGCGCGATATTCATGGAACTGGCTTTCTTATACTTTTCGGCCGGATACAGGTCGAATACCTGTGCAAAATCCTCGATGTGCACATGGGTGCCATCGCGGAGGTGATCGAAGCGCTCAATCGCAAAGGCTTCGTGGTCGCGCAATTGTCCCAAGCCCGAGGGCAGGTTTTCGATCTCCCGGATGTCCACGAGCTTGACCCGTGGCACATTCATGCGGAGCTTTGAAGCCAGGGTCATCATGCTGTACTCGTTGCGCGGCACGCCGGCATAACGCTCAGAAGGCAGCTTGACGATCCACGATCCACCGACACCTTTGGCTGGGATTGTGAGGCCACCGGAGCTCTTGATGACAGCGGAGAACTTCAGCTGTACGCCGGCCAGCGAGAACCGCAGCGCATGGCTAGCATCAGGATCGGCACGCGCTCCGTCCGATTCGGCAGCGGCTTCCCGTGCATACGCTGGCGGTAGCTCATCGCCTTCCGCAGGCCTGACGCGCAGTGCGCCCGGCAGGTCCTCTCCTAAGAGCCAGAGCAGGAAGAACTCGCGATCCGGATGAACCTCTCCCCGCTCAGCGAGATATTGTCGCAGGGGCCCCTCTGGCAATAGGTTGGAGAAGAATGGCATCAGCCGCATGCTGTAGGGCCGTAGCTGCGTGCGCAGCACGCCATCCTGCGTCTTGAATGACAAACCTAGCGTCGGGCGCGCTTCATCGTCGATGTAGCGACTATTGAAGGCAAAGAGGGTCCTGTCCCCTGCCGTGCGCGTCAGAGCACCGATGCTTTGTCCATGCAAAAGCACTTCCAGCACTGAAACAGCATCGTTCACGAGGTCTCATCCTCAAGGCTATAGGCGGCCCGCTGAACCCGGGACGTCTGTTCAAGGTGCGCCATTGCGGGCAGTGTTTGATACAGCTCCTGCAGCTGTGCGGCAGCTTTGGCCAGAGGCTGTTTGGCCTGTGCGGTGTTCGCTCGAGCGAGCGCAAGCCAGTGAACACTACGACGCAGTGGCTGCAGGGTAGAGAACCCGAGATTCGATCCCACGTTGATAAGTGCCTCGACAGCGCTCTTCACTTTCGTGAGCTCGTCGCTGGAGAGGTGCGTGCGCTCGAGCGCAGCGATGTGCTGCTGGATGTGGCGCAATACCCGTATCGGCGTCCCTCGTACCGAGCGGCGCCCTGAATCTTGCCAGCGACTAGCCTGGTTCCCGGTTAGGGATTGCACAGCTGGCAACACCCGACGAGGTGTCAGGACCAACTCCAGATCCAGTGCCCGGGCCAGCTGAACCAGCGTCGAGGTGCGTAGATCGACCTGGCCTGCTTCGATCAGCGCCAGACGGTTCTGTCCAAAGCCGGCAAGCTCCGCGAGCTCCCGCTGGGTAAAACCGCGCGCGACGCGGGCCTCCTTTAGGGTTTGTGCTAGTTGCCTGACGGCGTACGACGTGTCCATAAAGATACTCTAATGTATATCTAAGGGAGTTTTAGATACCGTATAGAGTATCAATTAAATGCGCACAAGTCAAGTTTAGATACCTTAAAAAGGATCATAAACGTGATATGAACCTTAATAAGGGATCATTATTCGAAAGCAACCTTAACCGGAGCCGGGCGAGCGTCATCCCTAGCTTGAGCTTGGTAGTGCCCGCCGAACTCAGCGGCGAGGGGTGAGAAAGCGCATGACCTATTCCGGACACGGAATTCACCCCAGGGGCCATCGGGAGTGAGAAACCAGGGGATGCGAGAAGGCGCTTTGCCGCCCAAGGTTCCCTGATTGCCCGGTCGGGCAGCGGGAGCAAGAGGGGAGGATTACCGTTCTGAGGTAATTACCCGCCGGGGGTAATTAGAGGTAAAGCATTCGAACATCCCGCCTCAGGTACCTCGCCTTGATGAGTCGCCTACCTGGTGACTCTCAAGGTGCGTTCCGCGGTCGCTTACCTTTGGAAGTTCGGGGCTGCATTTCATCTGCTCGGGCACCCGGGCGGAGCACTCGGATGGCGCGAGTAGGCGAGCGTCATCACGAAGCACCACGTGCGGCGCATCGCTTGCCGATCCGGATCGAAGAGATGGGGACCCGCGCCGAAATCCACCGATATATCCGAAGCCCGCAAGCTGCTGCTGGAAGCTCAGGTGATGATCACCGGCCAGAACGACCTTTCAGGGCTTCGGAGCATCAGGCGGTTCGCGACATAAGCGCGAAGTGACTATATTCCCTGCAGGAACCACGATTTCGGGCGGTAAGGTTGCCCTGCGTAAAATCGGGTAACGACTTTGGATTGTCTCCCTGTCTGTGAAAGCGAAATTGCCCGAGTAGTTCGTTCGCTCAGGAAACGACTTTAATTCGTGCCTACACCACTGTGCTTCGGAGTTGAGGGAGCAAGACACCCGTGGCGATGAAACCCCGTACGATCTTGCGCATCTGCGTCATCACGGCCGTCGTAGCGGTCGTGGCATGGCAGCACTTCGGCGGCAAGCGCATGCGCCATGCGGCAGCGATGCCTGCCGTGTCCCGAGCACTCCGCGCCGCGGGATCGTCCGACTCGACCCTCAAGCCTGCGCCGCCGCGCCACTGGCAGCTCGGCCGGTTGAGCCTGGTGTCGTGCGAGCTTCCGCATGCCCTGAGCGGCGCGACCACGGCGGCGTGGTGCACGGACTTCGATGTCGCCGAGAACCCCGCGCAACCGGGCGGGCGGCACATCGGCCTGCGCCTCGCCGTGATCCGCAGCGATGCGGTCAGGCCCGACCCGGACATCGTGGCGATGCTGGCCGGCGGTCCAGGGGAGGCCGCCACCACGGACTTCGCCGATACGGCCTTCTATGCAGGGGTGCTCAAGCACCACGACGTGCTGCTCCTGGATCAACGGGGCACGGGCGGCTCGAACGCGCTGAGCTGCAAGAAGACCGCGAAGGCCGTGCGCGCGCAAGAGGCCGAGAGCAATGCGCTGGGTCCGGAGGAGATCCGCCAGAGAGTCGCTGCCTGTCTCACCGAGGTGCAAAGGACGGCGGACCCGCGCTATTACACGACGACCATCGCGGTGGACGACCTGGAGAAGGTGCGCCTGGCGCTCGGGGCGCCGCGCTTCGACCTGGTCGGCGCCTCCTACGGCACGCGCGTGGCCCAGCAGTACTTGATGCGGCACCCGGACGGTGTGCGCAGTGTCGTGCTCGATTCACCGGTGCCCAATTCGCTGATTCTGCCCGAGGGCTTGGCCGCGAATCTGGAGTCGGCGCTGCGGCGCGACTTCGCCGACTGTGTCGAGGTGCCGGCCTGCAAACAGGCCTATGGCGACCCGATGCGCACGCTCTACCAGCTCCGCGATACCCTGCGCGCACATCCGCACGAGGTGACGTTCCGCGACCCGCGCACGTTCCAGTCCGTGTCGCGCATGCTCACGGCGGCCTCGCTGGTGTCGGTCGTGCGCATCTTCGCCTACGAGCCCGAGACCGCCGCGCTGCTGCCGCTGTCGATCGATGCCGCGGCCCACGGGGATGTCGCCCCGCTGCTCGGCCAGGAGCGGTTGCTCGATGCCGATCTGGCCGCCGACATCAACGGCGGCATGGGGATGAGCGTGATCTGCAGCGAGGATGCGGGCGAGCTGCGCGATGAGCCCGCCGATACCGACACGATCCTCGGCAACATTCTGGTCGAGCAGATCAAGGCGCAGTGCGACATCTGGCCGCATGGCGCGATGCCTGCGGACTTTCACGCGCCGCTGCGCAGCGACAAGCCGGTCCTGATCCTGTCGGGCGCGCGCGACCCCGTCACGCCGCCCAAGTACGGTGAGGAGATCATGCGTGGGTTGACCCATGCGCGGCAGCTCGTGCTGAAGGGCCAGGGCCACGCGGTCTTCATCCGCGGCTGCACGCCCAAGCTCATCGAGGAGTTCATCGACGATCCCGAGCCGAAGAGGCTCGACGCGAGCTGTCTGGACCGTCTCGGCGCGACCCCCGCATTTGTCGATTTCAACGGAGCGGCGCCATGATCCAGACCGAGAATCTGCGCAAGGCCTTCGGCGAGGTCCACGCGGTCGATGGCGTGACCTTCACGGCGCGAGACGGCGAGATCACGGGCCTGCTCGGGCCCAACGGCGCCGGCAAGACAACGACCCTGCGCATGCTCTACACGCTCATGCGGCCGGACACCGGCCGGGTGCTCGTCGATGGCATCGATTCGGGAGCCGATCCAATTGCCGTGCGCAAGCGGTTGGGCGTGCTGCCCGATGCGCGCGGGCTGTACAAGCGCCTCACCGCGCGCGAGAACATCGATTATTTCGCGCGTCTGCAAGGCGTGCCTCCCGCGGAGGCGACGCGCCGCCGCGAGGCGCTGATCGAGGTGCTCGAGATGCGCGATTTCGCCGACCGGCACGCGGAGGGCTTCTCGCAGGGTCAGCGCGTGAAGACCGCGATTGCGCGCGCATTGATACACGACCCGAAGAACGTGCTCCTCGACGAGCCCACCAACGGCCTGGATGTGATGGCTACCCGGCGCATGCGGCAATTCATGCGCGATCTGCGCGCGGAAGGAAGATGCGTGCTGTTCTCGAGCCACATCATGCAGGAGGTCGCACAGCTGTGCGACCGGATCGTCGTGATCGCAAAGGGACGGGTAGTGGCCGACGAGTCCCCGGAGGAGCTGCGCCGGCACACGGGCGAGTCCAATCTCGAGGATGCATTCGTGAAGATCATCGGCAGCGCAGAGGGTCTTGCGGCATGAACGCCTCGCTCGTCATCTTTCTCAAGGAGGCTCGCGAGAACCTGCGTGACAAGCGCACGCTGATCAATGCCTTGCTCACGGGACCGCTGATCGGCCCGCTGATCTTCATCATGATCGTGAACATCATGATCTCGCGCGAGCTCAATCAGGCCGAGGCGCCTCTCGAGCTGCCGGTCATCGGTGCCGCTTACGCCCCGAATCTCATCGATGCGCTGCGCGAGCAGGGGTTCGATCCGCAGCCGCCGGTCGCAGATCCGATCGCCGCCGTCCGCAACCGCGATGCGGCCGCCGTGCTGCGCGTTCCGGCCGGCTTCGGCAAGTCCTGGGGCCAGGGCGACCCTGCGCAGGTGGAGGTGTACTACGACTCCTCGCGGCGCGATACGCAGCCGGCGGTCACCCGCCTGAGAGCCATGCTCGAGAACTACGCACGCCGTACGGCCGGCATGCGGCTGATTGCGCGCGGCCTCTCGCCCGCGCTGGCCAGTCCGGTCGTGGTGGATGCGCGCGATCAGTCGACGCCGCGGTCGCGGGCCGGCGCGCTCTTCTCGATCCTGCCCTACTTCTTCGTGTTGACCGTGTTCATCGGCGGCATGTACCTCGCGGTCGACCTCACCGCAGGCGAGCGCGAGCGGCAGTCGCTCGAGCCGCTGCTCGTCAACCCGGTGGCGCCGTGGCGCATCCTCATCGGCAAGATCGCGGCGATCTGCGCATTCTCGGTGAGCAGCCTGCTGGTCTGCGTGGCGGCATTCACCGTGGCCGCGCGGTTCATCCCGACCGAGAAGCTCGGCATGGACTTCGGCCTCGGGCCGGCCTTTGCCCTCGAGGTCCTCGTGCTGATGTTGCCGCTGGTGCTGCTCATTGCCGCACTGCAGACGCTCGTGGCCGCCTTCTCCAAGAGCTATCGCGAAGCGCAGACGTACCTCGGGCTGCTGATGCTGGTCCCGGTCGTGCCCTCCGTCCTGCTCAGCATCCTGCCCATCAAGACGGCCGCGTGGATGTATACCGTGCCCCTGCTCGGTCAGCAGGTCGGCATCACCGAGCTGCTCCTCGGCGGCGCCGTGACGGCAGCGCAGGTGGCCACGTGCCTCGTGTGCGGGTTCGCGGTGGCCGTGCTGATGCTCGCGATCACCGCGCGGGTCTACGCCTCGGAGCGTCTGGCGATCTCGGCGTGAGTCTCGGCGGCGATGCGTCTCAAGAGCTCTTCGAACACCTGAGCGGGCTGGCCACCCTGGACCAGATAGCGATCGTTGACGATCACCGCAGGCACCGCGTTGATGCCGCGCTCGTGATAGAAGCGCTCGCGGGCACGAACCTCGGCCCGATACTCATCGGAATCCAGGATCTCCTGCGCGCGGCTCCGATCCAGGCCCACTCGCGCGGCCAGCTCCAGCAGCACGCCCGGATCGCTCGGGTTGCGTCCTTCGGTGAAATACGCGGCGAACAGGGCGTGCTCCAGGGCGCGCTGCTTGCCGTCGATTCCGGCCCAGTGCAATAGTCGATGCGCATCGAGGGTATTGTAGATGCGAGTTCGCTTGTGCAAGTCGAAGGTGAATCCGAGCTCGGCCCCCCGCGCCCGGATCGCCTCCTGGGTGCGATCGATGTCCGCCCGCCCGGAGCCGTATTTCTGGGTGAGGTGCTCGACGATATCCTGCCCCTCCTTCCCCATGTCCGGATTGAGCTCGAAGGGCTGGAAATGGAGGTCCGCGTCGATCTCCGGCCCGAGCCTTGCCAGAGCGGACTCCAGTGCGTTGAGCGCAAGGGCGCACCAGGGACAGGAGACATCCGAGACGAAGTCGATTTTCATCGGGATGGGCACCAGGAGCACTATACGCCCAAGAGCTCGACGTCCTTGCGCGCGCGAGGGGGTGAGGAACGCATGCCCAGATTGATTCCGCGACCCGTGATCGTCCAGGCCGCCGGCAACAAGCCGAAAGTGATCGAGGAGTTCGTCGGCCGGCCCAGTACAGGTACCGCCGAGGTGAGCGTCGCGCGCATGACCTCACCCGCGGGCTGGGAGGAGCCGGGCCAGCGACCGGAGTTCCGCGAGGTCACCGTGGTGATCGAGGGCACGCTGCGCGTGGAGTTCCAGGGCGGCGCGCTCGAGGTGCAGGCCGGTCAGGCGGTGATCGCCGAGCCGGGAGAGTGGGTGCGCTATTCGACGCCGGGGAGTCAGGGCGCCCGCTACGTCGCGATCTGCCTCCCGGCATTCTCGCCGCAGGCCGTCCATCGCGACGGCTGAGCAGGGCTGCAGGGGTGCGATGAAGCTGCTCAATCCGCGGTTCCCGCGCTCCAATTGCTATCACCCCGATTGGGTCGTCGCACGCGGCAGCGGCGGCGCGAAATCCGTTCTTGCGAGAGAGCGAAATGTGATGCGTGCCGCAAAATCATCGTGCAGCAGCCAGATTAAGTTGCATAGCAACAAATTATGTCCGTATCTGGCGACAAAATTGATGCGAATCGTAAACCGTGGCGATAAGATTGCCTGCGTAGAACACGAACGTGGACTGTGGGTACAAACACGAAGTAGCCCCACAGTCAGAAGAGGGAACTCGGATGGCAAAGCTTTTCAGTATTCTGGTCCTTTCGCTGGGCGTTGCGGGCGTCGCGCAGGCGCTCACCACCCTGCCGCCCTCGGTCACTCCGCCGACGGCTCACTCCGCACCGGAGATCGATCCCTCCAGTGCTCTGATGGGCTTGACGCTGCTCGCAGGCGGGCTCGCGGTCATCCGCGGGCGCCGTTCAAAGCGCTAGCGTCGCTCGCGCTGGACGAGGTGCTCGTGGAGCGCCTCGTCGGCTCGGCGCGCCATCGGCCGGCGCAGCGCGCTCTGGCCGCGAACTAGATTCAATCAGCAGGCCCGTTGCGCATCCCGCTCGCGGAATGCGACGATGCCCTGCATGAGCGCAGCGCGGCAGGATTTCGATTACATCGTCGTCGGCGCCGGCTCCGCCGGCTGCGTGCTGGCCAGCCGCCTGAGCGAGGACTCGGACCGCAGCGTTCTGCTGCTCGAGGCGGGCGGCCGCGACAACGACTATCTGCTGCGCATGCCCCTCGGATTCCTGCGCGCGATGATGAACCCCAGATATTCCTGGGGATATCTCAGCGAGCCGGAGCCCCAGCTGCGCGGTCGCAAGGTCCCGCTGCCGCGCGGGCGGGTGCTGGGGGGCTCGGGCTCGATCAACGGCATGTTCTACATGCGGGGGCACTCGCTCGATTTTGAGACCTGGCGTCAGCTGGGCTGCGAAGGCTGGGGCTACGCCGATGTGCTGCCGTACTTCAAGCGCATGGAGACCAGCTGGCGTGGCGCGGGCAAGTACCATGGCGGCAGCGGACCGCTGCACGTGTGCGCGATCGATACCACGCGGCTGCTGCACGAGCCTCTCTTTCAGACGGCCGAGCCTGCGGGCTTCAACACCACTGAGGACATCCATGCCGAGGTCGAGGAGGGCTTCTCCCGCGGCGAGGTGACCATCGACCCTCGCGGGCGCCGCGCCAGCACGGCGCGCGCCTACCTGCATCCGGTGCTCGGCCGGAAGAATCTCACGCTGACGCTCGATGCGCTCGTCACCAAAGTGTTGATCGAGAAGGGTCGCGCGGTGGGCGTGGAATACCGCCGCGACGGCAAGGTGCATCGGGTGCGAGCCAGCGCCGAGGTCATCCTCGCGGGCGGAACGTACAACTCCCCGCAGACGCTCATGCTCTCGGGCATCGGTCCGGCCGATGATCTGCGCAAGCTCGGTATCGCGCCCGCCGTGGACCTGCCCGGCGTGGGACGCAATCTGTCCGAGCACCCGCACATCCCCGTCGAGTTCGAGGCGTGCGTCCCCGTCACGTTCCTCAATGAGCTGCGCTTCGACCGGGTGGTGCGCTCCGTGATGCAATGGGCGCTCTTCGGCCGGGGAGCGTTCGCCACGCAGATCAACAGCTGCAACGTCATCATCCGTACGCGGCCTGACCTGCCGCAGCCCGATGTTCAGCTCATGTGCAATCCGGTGCGCATGGACGCCAAGATGTGGTTCCCGATCGTCGCGCCCCGACAGGCACACCGCATCACGGCGGACGTGGTGGTGCTGCATCAGCAAAGCCGCGGCTGGCTCACGCTGCGCTCCTCCAATCCACTCGACGCTCCGCGCGTGCAGCTCAATCTGTTTGCCGATCCGGCCGACTTCGATACCGCTCGTCGCGGAATCTGGGCGGCGCGCAAGATCTATTCGACGCTGCCGCAGGCGCGCATCGTCGGCGCGGAGATCCGTCCGGGAGCCGCGCTCCGCACCGATGCGGAGCTCGAGAACTACATCCGCGACGCCGCGCAGGTCACTCAGCATCCGGTGGGTACTTGCACGATGGGCGTGGGGCCCAATGCCGTCGTGGATCCTCAGCTTCGCGTGCGCGGGATCGAGGGCTTGCGGGTTGCCGATGCTTCGATCATGCCGACCGTGCCGGGCGGCAATACCAATGCCGCCGTCATCATGGTCGCGGAGAAGGCGTCCGACCACATCCGAGGCCGCCCCATCCTGCCTCCGGAGAGCGTGCGGCAGTCGACCGCCGCGGCATCCGCGCACGCGGAGCCCGCGTAGCTTCGGCTAGCCGCGCTCGCTGTCGAGCTGATGCATGTGCTCGCTTGCGTAGCGCGAGCCGGCCACCTCCGAATGAGGCACCGCCGCCTCGATCTCGGCGAGCTGCGCGCCGGAGAGCGGGTGCCTCAAAACCTCGATCGCCTCGCGAAGGCGCTGCCGGCTCTTGGTTCCGATGAGCGGAATGATGTCCGTGCCCCGCGCGAGCACCCAGGCCGCAGCGAGCTGCGCGGGCGTTGCGCCCTGGCGCCGGGCAACCGCCGCCAGCGCATCGACGAGCCGCAGATTGCGCTCGTAGTTCTCTCCCTGGAAGCGTGGCATATGCGCGCGCAATCCGGTGACGCTGCGCGGCAGCGTCCCGGTCAGAAGGCCGCGTGAGAACACCCCGTACGCCGTGATCGCGATACCGAGCTCGCGCGCCGCGGCCAGCAACCCTCCTTCGATGCCACGGCTCGCGAGGGAGTACTCGATCTGCAGGTCGGTGATCGGATGCACGGCCTGGGCGCGGCGCAGCGTGTCGCTCCCGACCTCGGAGAGGCCGACGTACCGAACGTGCCCGGCCCGGACGAGCTCGGCGATGGCGCCCACGGTGTCCTCGATGGGTACCTGCGGATCGAGCCGCGCCGGACGATAGATATCGATGTAGTCCGTGCGCAGACGCTTGAGGCTGTAACTCAGGAAATTCTTGACCGCCTGCGGGCGCGCATCGAAGCCGACGAACGCACCGTTCGGCCCGCGCATCGCGCCGAACTTCACACTGAGCAGCACCTGCGCCCGGGGCCGGCCGGCGAGCGCACGGCCGACCAGCATCTCGTTGTGACCCATGCCGTAGAAGTCGCCCGTGTCGAGCAGCGTGACGCCCTGGTCCAGCGCCGCATGAATCGTCGCGATGGACTCCGTCTCGTCCGCGGGGCCGTAGAAATCGGACATGCCCATGCAGCCAAGCCCGATCCTGGAAACTTGTGGGCCGTGGCGGCCCAGCGCGACCATATCCATGCTCACCCTCCAGTGGCTCGCGTAATCTAGCATGGTGCATCTGTACCTCATCCGTCACGCTCCCGCCTTCGAGCGCGACCGCAAGCGCTGGCCCGATGACCGGCTGCGTCCGTTGACGCCCGAGGGCGTGCGGAAATTTCGCAAGGCCGCAGCCGGGCTCGGCAGTCTGGTGGAGAATGTCGCGTGCGTGCTGACGAGCCCGCTTGCGCGCGCCAGGCAGACGGCAGAGATCTTGAGCGCCGTGACGCGCTGGCCGCAGGCTCACGAGAAGCAGGAGCTTGCCCCGGGCAATACTCCGGAGCAGGTCCTGGCCATCGTGCGCGCAGAGAAGGCGGAGTCGATCGTGCTGGTGGGCCACGAGCCGGGACTCTCGGAGCTCGTCGCCGCGAGTCTCTGCGGCCCCGGGGCGCGACTCGCGTGCGAGCTCAGGAAGGGCGGCGCGGCGTGCCTGGAGTTCCCCTCGAGCGTGCGCGCGGGCCGGGCCCGACTGCAGTGGCTCTCGACCCCGAAGGTGCTGCGCGCGCTGGCTTAGCCTCTACCGCCTGGAGGTCGTAATCGTCCGCGCCGATCACCTCGACCTGCGCCCAGTCCCCGGGAAGCAGCTTCCCCCCGTCGCGAATGCGCACGACCCCATCGATCTCCGGCGCCTCGGCTGCGCTTCGCGCAACTGCCACGCCGCCCTCGATGCTGTCCACCAGCACCTGAATCCTCTGGCCGATGCGAGCCTGCAGTCGCCGTGCGCTGATCTCACGCGCATGCTGCATGAAGCGCGCGTAGCGCTCCTCCTGAACCTCGGGAGGCACGAGAGGCGCGAGGGTGTTGGCCCGGGCGCCCTCCACGGGTGAGTATTTGAAGCAACCGACACGGTCGAGCTCGGCAGCCGCAAGCCAGGCGAGCAGCTCCTCGAACTCACTGTCGGTCTCCCCCGGGAAGCCCACGATGAACGTGCTGCGCACCGTGAGCTCCGGGCACGCAGCGCGCCAGGCCTGCAGTCGCGCGAGCGTGTTCTCGGCGTGCGCCGGGCGGCGCATCCGCTTGAGCACGCTCGGGCTGCCGTGCTGAAAGGGAATGTCGAGATACGGCAACACGCGCCCCGCGGCCATCAGCTCGATCACGCCGTCCACGTGCGGATAGGGATAGACGTAATGCAGGCGCACCCACACCCCGAGCGAGCCCAGTGCGCGCGCGAGATCGATGAACCGCGCCGCATAGGTCTCGCCCCGGAAGGAGCTCGCGGCATGCCGCAGGTCGGTCCCATATGCGCTCGTATCCTGGGAGATGACGAGCAGCTCCTTCACCCCGGCAGCGGCGAGCCGCTCGGCCTCGTGCAGCACCTGCTCGAGCGGCCGGCTGGCGAGCCGGCCTCTCAGGGCCGGGATGATGCAGAAGCTGCAGCGGTTGTTGCAGCCCTCGGAGATCTTCAGATACGCGTAGTGACGGGGCGTCAGGCGGATCCCTTGCGGGGGCACCAGGTCGAGGAGCGGATCGTGCCGCGGTGGCAGGTGCTCGTGCACCGCGCTCATCACCTCCTCGTACGCGTGCGGACCGGTGATCTTCAGCACGCGAGGATGGCGCTCGAGAATGCGCTCGGGGCGCGCGCCGAGGCAGCCGGTCACGATCACGCGCCCGTTCTCTGCGAGCGCCTCACCGATTGCATCCAGGGACTCGTCGATGGCGGCTTCGATGAAGCCGCAGGTGTTCACGAGCACCAGATCGGCGTTGCCGTAGCTCGGGGCGACCTCGTAGCCCTCGGCACGCAGGCCGGTCAGGATGCGCTCGGTGTCCACGAGTGCTTTGGGACACCCGAGGCTGACCACACCTACCCGGGGAGCGCGCTCCCTCACAATCCGGAGGTGTCGCCGGAACCCTCGGGAGCGGTGGCCGATGCGCCGGGCGCCGGGCCGCTGTGCCTCGAGTGGCGTACGCTATAGAGAAGGGCGAACAGCGCAAGCGCTGCGAGGGGCATCAGCACCCACGGCCACACCGCGGGGCGGCGCTCGGTGGGCGGATGCACGGCTCTCAGGGTCTCTTGCGACATGGCGCGGAGCCTACCCTTTGGGCCTCCCCCGCGGCAAATACTCGCGTCGCACGGCTAGAGGATCTCCCGGATGCGCCCCCGCGGCGCTCCCGCGCCGATCTCCAGAAAGCCCACCGTGACCGGAAGACTGAACCGCCTCGGACCTGCGCTCCCCGGATTGATGTAGAGAACGCCTTCCCGCACATGCATCTCGGGCCGATGGGAATGACCCGCCACGACTGCCGAGAAGCCGGCCGCAGCGGGGTCGAGGTCGAGCTCGCTCACATCATGGAGGACGTAGATGCCGCCCCCTTCCACCTGGAGCGCTTGGGTCGCGGGAATCGCCCGTGCCCACGCGCCCCGGTCGTTGTTGCCGCGAACGGCGTGAACGGATGCGATGACACGCAGCGCATCGAGCACCTCGGGTGAGCCGATGTCGCCCGCGTGGATGATGAGGTCCACGCCGGCAAGCGCCTGCGTGGCCTCGGGCCTGAGCAAGCCGTGGGTGTCGGAGATCAGCCCTACCAGGGGCAAGTCGTCCTCAGCGCCCGTACCGCGCGATGAGCTGCGCGCTGCCGAGCGCGGAGGCACTCGCGTAGGAGGAGACAATGGTCCCCGAGGCCTCGGGGGGAACATTGAGCCTTGCGACCGGGAGCGCATAGAGTCGAAACACATAGCGATGCGGGCTGCCCGGGGGCGGACACGGTCCGCCATAGCCGGCGGCCCCGAAGTCGGATCGTCCCTGGATCACCCCGGCGGGCAGGAGGTTCTTGCGCACATCGCCGGCGCCCGCGGGCAGGGATGTCGTCGTTGCCGGAATGTCATAGACGACCCAGTGCCAGAAACCGTGCGCCTCGGGCGCATCCGGGTCGTGCATCAGGAGCGCGAAGCTGCGCGTCCCCGCGGGCGGATTGCGCCACTCGAGCGCGGGCGAGACGTTCTTGCCGCCGCAGCCGACATTGACCTGCTGGCGATGGATCATTCCATGATCGGTTTCGGGCAGATCCGGGCTGCTCAGCACGAAGTGCGCGGCCGTGGCCGTGCCACCCACGCTCGAATCGCTCTGCGCCACGCGCCCGGTCGTACCGGCGAGCGTCGCCATCGTCAGCGATGCAGACAGAATCGCCCCGGCGGATAGCCAGCGGATGAGACCACGGTTACGCATCGCACCTCCAAACACGCTGTGGAACGGCGCTCTTCAGAGTAGCGCGCCTCGCAAGAACTGTGCACCGGGTTCGCGCATCTCGCCAACGCCTGCGCTCTGATGCATAGTCGCCCTAGGGTCTGAAGCGTGAACTCCGAGCATCGCAAGTTTCTGTTCGTCTCCTACACGGGTCTGATCAGCGATATCGCCTGGCAGGTGCAGAAGGAGGGACACGAGGTCAAGTACCACATTCGCGACGAGAAGGACCGGGACATCGCGGATGGCTTCGTGACCAAGATCGCCGAGTGGGAGCCCGAGATCGACTGGGCGGATGTCATCGTGTTCGACGACACGCTCGGCCACGGCGCGCTCGCCGAGAGCCTGCGCCGCAAGGGCAAGTGCGTCGTCGGCGGTACCGCCTACACGGATCGGCTCGAGGATGATCGCTCGTTCGGTCAGGAAGAGCTGAAGAAGGCCGGCGTCAATATCCTGCCCTATCGCGAGTGCGACGATTTCGACGAGGCGATCGCGTACGTCAAGGCGAACCCCGAGCGCTACGTGATCAAGCCCTCGGGCGCCGCCGGCAGCGTCAAAAGGCGCCTGTTCGTCGGCGACGAGGAGGACGGTCAGGACGTGATTCGCGTCCTCGAGGCCTACAAGAAGTCCTTCCCGGACGAGATCAAGCGCTTTCAGCTGCAGCGGCACGTGAGCGGCGTGGAGACGGCGGTCGGCGCGTTCTTCAACGGCAAGGAATTCATCTATCCGATCAACGTCAATTTCGAGCACAAGAAGCTGTTCCCCGGCAACATCGGCCCCTCGACCGGGGAGATGGGCACCTCGATGTTCTGGAGCGGACCGAACCGGCTGTTCAACTCGACCTTGAAGAAGATGGAGGCGCGGCTGGCGGAGGAGCGGTACGTCGGATACATCGACCTGAATTGCATCGTGAACGGCAACGGCATCTACCCGCTCGAGTTCACGGCGCGGTTCGGCTATCCGACGATCAGCATCCAGCAGGAGGGCATGACCACGCCGATCGGCCAGTTCCTGAGTGACCTGGCCGCCGGCGCGAATCCCAAGCTGAAGGTCAAGAGCGGCTTCCAGATCGGCGTGCGCATCGTCGTCTCGCCCTTCCCGTTCGACGACGACGCGACGTTCCTGTCCATGTCGAAGAACGCGGCCATCCTCTTCAAGAAGGGCATTCCCGAGGAGGTTCACATCGAGGATGTGAAGCAGGTGAATGGACAGTGGTACGTCGCCGGCACCTCCGGTGTGGTGCTGGTGGTGTGCGGGGTGGGTCAGACGATGCGGCAGGCACAGGCACAGGCCTACTCACGGATTCGCAACATCATGATTCCCGACATGTACTACCGCGACGATATCGGTGAGCGCTGGTTCGAGGACCACGACAAGCTGCACACCTGGGGCTACCTGCGCGAGGTATGAGCGAGGCTCTCGCACGCTTCGACCGGGGTTACTACCGCCGTTACTACTTCGACCCGCGAACCGCCGTCGCTTCCGCGAGCGAATGGCGTGCTCGGGCGCGGCTGATCGCCGCCTTCGTCGATTACCTGGGGCTGCCGCTGCGCAGCATCCTCGATGCAGGTTGTGGCATCGGGCGCTTGAGGGCGCCGCTCACCCGACGGTACCGCAAGTCCACTTACGTCGGGCTCGAGGCGAGCGAGTATCTCTGCAGCCGCTACGGCTGGGTGCAAGGCCGCATCGAGGAGTATCGTGCGGCAACGCCGTTCGACCTCGTCATCTGCTACGACGTGCTGCAGTACCTCGATGACCGGGCCGCCGCGCGCGCGCTCGCCAATCTCACGCGGCTCAGCCGGGCGGTGCTGTACTTCAGCGCGCTCACACGGGCCGACTCGCGCGACAACTGCGACCGGCGACGCACCGATCTCGATGTCGCGACCCGCCCCGGGGAGTGGTATCGAGCGCGCCTGCGGCGCGGCTTCCGCCAGGTCGGTGCGGGGTTCTGGCTGCGGCGCGACGCCCCGTTCACGTTGTGGGAGCTCGAGCGAGCAGCCACCCGGGCCTGGACGTGAGCGACCCGAGCGGTACCGGTCAGGCGACGGCGCCCCCCCTGATCGCGCGATTCTCAGGTCGCGTGGAATGCCGGCGCCCATCCGGGGCGGGGTGCCTCGCCCTCGTGGGCCGCACCGTGGAGGGAGCGCAGATGCACCTGTCGCTGCGCGGTGGCGTGCCCGAGGATCTGCCGGCGCAGCTCGAGGCGCCCCGGGTCGAGCAGGTCGGGGCGGAGCGCTACGAGATCTCCTGCGCAGAGCGCACCTGGACGCTGGACGGGCGGTGCTTCGTGCATGTGGATGTCGGCACCGTGTTCTACGCGGCCGTGCCGCCGCGTCCAGTACCCCTCCCGAAGAGAGCGCTGTGGCGCTGGGTGCTCGCGGCCGCTCGCACGCGCATCGTGCAGCGGTGGCTGGCCCGGCGGGGCGCTTGAATCCCCGGGCACGCGCGCTGCCGCCCGGTGCCGCTCGAGCTGCTGCTCTCGCCGGTGAGCGGCGCGCCCAAGCACACCGCGAGGTGGCAAGTCAATGCCGGCGGCCGGGTTGGCAAGGCGAGTGCGATTGCGTATGGTGGCCGCTCCCGGACGCGCGAGAAGAACTGCCCAGGAGCAGCCAGCGCGTCGCTCATGTCGTTGCAATGAGGGGCTCGCGCTATGTCGATCGAAAGCCACCAACGCACCGAGACCCACTCTGTTCTGCCGCACGTCGCTCCTGGCAACGCACGGCGCGGCAGCTCGCGCATGCTCGAGGGCTACCTCGGCGACATCGACTATCTGGTGCGCGAGCGGTTGTGGGACGAGGCGGCTCCGCTCGCGCTCGCCTTGCCGCACATCTGTGTGGCTCTGGCGCGTACCGATCTTGCGAGCTCCCGCGAGGACTATCTCGCCTGGTGCGAGGAGTGGGTACGACCGCCCGAGGATGAGCCTTCCAAGTCCGTGCCGAGTCCCGAGCAGCTCTATCGCATGTGCGAGGCGCATGGAGTGGAGCGAGAGCTCGCTCGCGTTGCGGGAGTGCCGCTCAACTCGTTGCGGCAGCTGCGGCTTCGGCGGCTGTCGCGCGCAGCCCCGCCTCGACGGGGCGTCCTCCCGGGAGAGCTCGCCAGCGCGCGCGGGGAGCCGGAGGCCTGTGCGGCGCTGCTCGATGCCGTTCACGGATGGTACGGAGACTGGGCGGCGGAGGATGCGATCGTTCAGACCAATCTCGCCCGGCTCGCAGTACTGCGCTGAGGCTCCCGCACCTCGGTTGCGGCCGGGTGTTCGATCGCATCGCTCGCATCGAGCCCCACGAGCGCCGTGCCGTAGCGCTCGCGTTTGCCTGCTACTTCGTGCTGTTCGGGAGCTATTACATCCTGCGCCCGATCCGCGACACGATCGCGACCCTCTCCGGAGTCGAGCATCTGCAGTGGCTGTTCACCGGAACGTTCGTCGGGTCGCTCATCGCCTCGCCCATCTATGCCGCCCTCGCCTCCCGGCTGCGGCTGCAGCGATTTCTCCCGGGAGTGTTCTGGTTCTGGCTCCTCAACATTCTGCTGTTCGATGCGTGGCTGCAAGCGCAGCCGCACAGCCTGATCGCGGGGGCCGCGTACTACATCTGGTTCAGCGTCTTCAATCTCTTCATGATCTCCGTCTTCTGGAGCTTGATGGCGGATTTCTTCTCGCCCGGGCAGTCCTCGCGGCTGTTTCCCATGATCGCAGCCGGCGGGAGCCTCGGGGCGATCCTCGGCCCGGTGGTCATGCGCGTCGCCGTGCACGCCATCGGCCTCGGCGGCCTGCTGCTGGTTGCCGCGGCCGGCTTTCTGCTGGTGATCGCCCTGCTGCACCTGTTGATGGGGGAAAAGGAGGCGCTGCGCAGACGGGGCGAGGGTCAGCGCTCCACGCTCGATCACCCCCTGCCGAGCAACCCCTTCGAGGGCTTCGGCGAGACGCTGCGCTCGGCCTACACCCGCAACCAGGCGGCGTTCTTCTTTCTCATGACCACCGTCAACACGGTGGCCTACTTCTTTCAAACCGACATCATCGCTCGAGAGGTGAGCGGCATCGCTGGCCGTGCCGTGGCGGTCGCCGACATCGCGCTGTGGACCAACATTCTGGCGGCACTCATTCTCATCGGCGGAATGGGCCGCTTCATCCAGCGCTTCGGCGTGACCGCCGCCCTCCTGGCCAATCCGGTCATCATGGTCGCAGCGTTCATCGTCATCGCGCTGTCACCGACGCTGCTCATGATCCAGGCGTTGCAGGTCGTGCGCAGCGTCTCGCAGTACGCCATCGCGCGCCCGAGCCGCGAGATCTGCTTCACCGTGGTCGAGCAGACCAGTCGCTACAAGGCGAAGAACGTCATCGACACCGTCGTGTACCGCTTCGGCGATGTCGTTTCGGCCTGGTTGCAGACCGGACTGCGTGTGGCGGGCCTGCGCATCGTGGGTGCCTCGATGGTTGGAATCGGCATCTCGCTGCTGTGGGGAGGTGTCGCGCTGACCCTCGGTCGCCGCTATGAGCTCAAGCGCGAGGAGCTGCGCCATGCTACGGAGCGCGCCGCCCAGGCCGCGGGGGCGCATGCGTCCTCGGGCTCGCGGCCGGCATGACGCCCGGCATGCACCGTCACGAATGACGTGGCGCACCGCAGCTTCTCCCTCCGGGGGGACTTGGCTATAGTCCGCCACATGGCCGAACCTCAGAGTCCTTCCCTGTCCGCGCGCCTGTTCAAATCGCTCGCCGCCATCGAGCCGGTCGAGTTGCGCCCCGTGCTGATCTCGTTCGTTTGCTTCTTCTTCCTGTTCTTCAGTTATGCGGTCGTCAAGCCGGTCCGCGACGCGATGGGCACCGTCTGGGGCGCCAAGCATCTGCAGTCGCTGTTCCTCGCGACCTTCCTGCTGAGCTTCGCCGTGGCGCCGCTCTACGCGACGCTCTCGGCGCGCGTGAAGCTGTCCGCGTTCCTGCCCTGGATCTACGGCATCGTCGCGGTGAGCGTGCTCTGCTTCTACGTGCTCTTCTCGAGCGGCCATTACCAGGAGCGGTGGCTCGCGGCGGCGTTCTTCGTCTGGGTGAGCACGTTCAATCTGCTCATACTGTCCGTGTTCTGGAGCTTCATGGCCGACCTCTTCTCGCGCGCGCAGGCCAAGCGGCTCTTCGGCTTCATCGCGGCGGGCGGCACTGCGGGGAATATCCTCGGTCCGGCGCTCGTCGACTTTCTCGCCAAGCGGGTCGGCAACGATGGCTTGATGCTGATCTCCGCGGCCGGGTTCGCGTTCACCGCGGTGCTCGTCATCCTGCTCGCAGGGGAGAAACGGCGCCTGCTCGAGCAGTCGCCCGAAGCCCAGCGCACGACGCTCGATCATCGCCTTGGACGCAATCCCTTCGAGGGCTTCACGCTGATCTTCCGCTCACCCTATCTGCTGCTGGTGGCCGCGTTCCTCTTCGTGATGACGTCCGTCTCGACGATCGTCTACGTCCAGCTGAACGACATGATCACGCATTCGTTCGCCAATCGCGCAGCGCGCACCCAGGCTTTCGCGACCATCGATCTGGCCGTCAACAGTTTGACCGTGATGATCCAGCTGCTGGGCACGGGCCGCTTCATCCAGCGCTTCGGGGTGACGACCGGCCTGCTGCTCAATCCGCTCATCATGGCGGGCGCCTTCGTGCTCGTGATCGTCTCGCCGGTGCTGCTGATCCTCGGGGGCGTGCAGGTCGTGCGGCGCGTCGCGGAATACGCCGTGGCCAAGCCTGCACGCGAGATGCTCTTCACGGTGGTGGATCAGGAGAGCAAGTACAAGGCGAAGAACGTGATCGACACCGTCGTGTACCGCGGTGGCGATCTCCTGTCAGCGACCGCCAGCTCGGCCGTCCTGGCCTATGGCATGAGCGGCCTTGCGACCCTCGGGGTCGTGGTCTCCATCATCTGGTTTCCGATCGCCTACGTGCTCGGCAGACGCTACGAGACGGCGCGCGGCACGGGTACGACCACCTCGGCCTCGACCGCCACAGCCGGTTGATCCGTCTCGGGCGCGATCTCCTCGGGCTTGGCGGTTCCTACGGGCTTGGCGGTCCCCACGGGCCCGCGCAACGCACGCATGCCGGCGACCGCCTCGATCACCTGCTCCGCGTTTGCGAATCGATCGTCGGGAGATTTGGCCAGCAGCCCATCGAGCAGCAGCTGAAGGTGCTCGAGCGGCCGCGGAAGCCGCGGCAGGGGGGCATTGACGTGCTGTTGCAGCACCTCCACGGCGGAGCTGCCCGTGTAGGGCTTACGGCCGGTCAGCATCTCGTAGAAGATGATTCCGAGACTGTACAGGTCGGTGCGCGCATCGAGGGCTTCACCGAGCGCCTGCTCGGGGCTCATGTAATACGGTGAGCCGCGCAGCACTCCCTTGCGAGTGCTCTGCAATCCTCCCTGCACGTTGCGCGCCAGCCCGAAGTCGATCAGGACCACCTCGTCGTTGCTGCGAAGCATGACGTTCGGCGGCTTCAGATCGCGGTGGAAGATTCCTGCCGCATGCACCACCGTGAGCGCCCCGGCAATCTGCTCGACGTAGCGCAGCACGTCGGGCTCGAGAATCCCGCGCTGCAGGCGCGCCTTGAGGTCCCCGCGCGGGAAGTACTCCATGGCGAGGTATTCACGGCCGTTGTGCACGCCGTAGTCGTAGATGTTCACGATCGAGGGATGGCGGATCGCAGAGAGCGCTGCATGCTCGCGCGCGAGGAACTGACGCTCGTTCGCCTCGTCGCGCTCGCTCTTGCTCACCTTCAGCGCCACGTCCATGCCCAGGGCGGCACTCGTTGCGAGATAGACGATCGCCTTCTCCGACTCTCCGATCGTGCGGCGAATCGTGTAGCCCGGGATGGGTTCGCGTGGTGGGCGATCGGGGGTCGGAGCGTCCGGGTCTTCGGCTTCTGCGATCTGCATCTCGACCCGGCGCAGCGCAACCCGCACGGCGTTGCGCAGCCGCTCGGGGGTGAGCAGTCGCTTGGGGAGGTAATCGATGGCCCCGAGCTGCAGAGCGCGGACGGCCGTGAGCTCGTTGCCATCCTCGGCAATGGCAATGACGCTCGGAAAGCCCATCCGATCGCGCAAATCCCTCAGGCGGCCGAGCCCCTCGGACTTGGGGTCCTCCGGACTCTCGCCGAAGGAGGCCGAGAGCACCAGAAGGTCGAAGTCCTCGCGCGTGAGCGATTCGAGCCGGCTCTCGAACCCCTCGATGTCGACCGCCGAGATGGTCCCTTCGGGACAGAGCACGCCCAGATGCTGGCGCAGCCATTCGCGATAGCGCGCATCGTCATCCACGATGAGCAGTCGGGCCTTCACGAAGGGCTTCCGTGCGTCACGGCCCAGTCTAGGGCTTGAAGTTCAGGCGCACGGAGATGCGCTGCGCGATGGGGTTCCCATCACGCTGGAGGGGCTGGTAGCGCCAGTCGCGCACGGCAGCGATCGCCGCCGAATCGAACATGCCCTGAGGCTCGGCGTGCGTGACCTTGATGTCGCTCACCGAGCCGTCGGGCCCGACCGTGAACTGCATCTCGACGGTGCCGCTGCGCCCGAGCTGCTCGGCGACCGGTGGATAGACCGGCTCGACGTAGCGGAGCCTCTTCAGCGAGACCTCCGGCAGAACGGAGCCGGCGGCCGAGCCGCGGCGGGCGGTTGCAATCGCCTGCTCGACCGCGCTGGCATCCTCGCCCCCAATGCCCACCACGCGCGCTTCGGTCAGCCAGTCCTGGGCCGCGGCCCAGTCTCCGCCAGCGAGGGTTCGCCGCGCTTCCCCGAGCAGATGTGTCGCAAGCGAGGTACGTGCGAGGACTGTCGAGGGGTTCGTGGGGTCCGCCGATTCGAGCTGGGCGAGGTAGAACCGCGCGCTGTCGGTGGCCGGGGTCAGCAGCTGCCCCTGTGCCAGACGCTGGTTGAAGAGGCCTGTCAGCCGTGCCACCGTGCCGGCCGAGGCCGCGGCACGCGCGCTCTGCAGCGCGCGCCGCACGTCGGCGAGCTCCTCGATGGGCGCGCCTGCGTCGTTCGCGGCCTGGACCCAGCGCTCCGCTTCCGGGAGATTGCCCGCCAGGGCCGCAGAGTGCGCCTGAGCCAGCAATCGCTCGGCGAGCGCGAGTTGAACCCGGTGCACGGCTGGATCGTCCGGGGCGAGCGCGGCCGCTGCGTCGAGGAAGAACTTGGCATTGTCGCCGGCCGGCGCGAGCAGCGCATCGCTGCGGATGCGAGCCTCGGCTTGCGCGAGAAATGCCTGCACGCGCTCGCTGATTCCCGATGCAAGTGATGTGGCGGTTGCGGAGGCTCCTGAGGAGGGTGCGGGGCTCGCAGCGGCGGGGCTTGCACGCGTTCTGCCGGGGGTGAGTCCCGCCGTCGCGCTGCCCTCTGTGCTGATCTGGGCTGCAAGGAAGGCGATCCGCACATTGCCGGGGTCGATCGACCGCGCCGCATCGGTCAGCCGCTGCGCCTCGTCGATCCGCCTGGCAAGCAGTGCTTGCTCGGCGGCGGTGAGCAGGCCGTCACCCACCTGGTGGAGTCCTTGGCGTGCTCTGACATTCCGGGGGTCGCGCGCCAGCGCCTGACGGTACAGACCGGCCGCATCGTCGAGGGCAGGCGGGATGAGTGCGCCGCGCGCAAGCGCCGCATCGGCGCGGTCGAGGAGCGGGGCGAGCGTGGTTGCGAGGTCAGGTCCGGGCGTGCTGGCCGGGCTGGTGAGCTGCCCCCAGTGCGTATGCCGCAGCACGAGCGCAAGCGCGCCGGCCACGACCACGGCAAGCACGGCAAGCGCGAGCCAGCCGGAGTGGCGCGCCAGGCGCCTCTTCAGGGGGGATTCAAGCTTGAGTGCAGCAAAGGTACCCGTCGCCGCATGCTCGACATCGTGCCGCCGCCAGGCGGCATCCACGAACAGCTTCACGCGCTGCGCCGAGACCGGCTTGTGCAAGAAGCGATAGACGGTGCCGTTCGTGACCTGATGCGAGAGGGCGGCCTGGTCTTGCGGACCGCCCGCGACGATCAGCACCAGATCTGGAAACTGGCCGCGCAAGCGCTCGGCCAGCTTCGCAGCATCGGTGCTCAGTGCGGCACTATCGAGAAATGCAACGCCCGCCGGCGCTGCGTACAGCTGGCGCGTGAGGTCCGCCTCGTCGCTTGCGAAGGAGAGGGCGTGCTCCGGTGCTGCGGCGGCGAGGGTCTCCTTGAGCACATCATCGTGCGTCAGTGCGACCAGGCTCTCGCTCGGGCGGGCGTCGTTCGCCGGGCGCTGGGTGATGGAAAACGTCTCGGCCCGTGCCTGCTGCAGTGCACTCTTGGACACGTTGCGACCCTCCCGTGGGCGGGTTGACCCCTCGTCATCAGCTCATCATTCTGCGGCCAGCCCTAGGGTAGATTCTGTGAAATTGATCATCAAGCCCACGGGCCGACCGTCCCGGCCTAGTGCTGCAGCACGAACCTCGTGCCGCGATAGGAGAGGATCACGCCATCGGAGGTAATCTGCTCCACCCGAACGCCGATCGGAAGGGAGTCGCCCTCGCGCAGCTTCTGCATGTTGATGAAGACGAAGCGCTGGTCCGGATCGGGTGCGTAAACGTGCAAGTCCAGCCGCAGGTTTGGGAGGTTCGCGCCCGGCGCGGCGGCCGCGTCCTGGTAGCTCGGTAGACCGGTCTCCGTCTGACGGACGACCCCCCCGTCCTCTGCAAAGCCGCGGTGCTCGGGTTCCACCGCCGGTGCAAGATCCTCGGGGGCTGCGGATGGCTCGCCGGTGTCGGCCCGCACATGGGCATCCTCCGAGGCGGCGGTGCCTGGGCTTGGGCTTACCGCACCAAAGCGAGTGTCGGGTGCGCGCGAGGCGGGCGCCGGCACCGGGGGCGCCGCGGGGTATGTTCGCGGGCTGGCGCCGGGGGTGACCGGCGCCTCCGGCGCTGCACGGGTTGCAGCGGCCGCACCGCCCGTGGCCGTCTTCGGCGCCGTCGAGGATTCCTGAGCGGCAGCCGTGCTGCGATTCGCGGAGCCGCGCATGGCCATCCAGCCCACGACTACCAGATTGATCGCGAGCAGCGCGCCAAGACCGGTCGCCCAGATGGCGAAGCGGCCCCGAGGTGGGGCGACCTTCACCTCGAACAATGCGGGTCCGCTTTGGCGTTGCCGCTCGCTCTCGGATTTCTTCAATGCATCGAGTATGAACGACATCGGTCAACTGCCATGGACGCTCGAGGCGAGCAGCACGGGCGAATGAGGCTCGGCAGTGGCGCTGTTGAGCACGACCAGCGTCTGCAGACCCGCGACTCCGTCCACCGCCAGGCGATGACTGCGCTGAAAATCGCGCACGAGCTGTCCGAGCTGCGCATCGAATACATCGCTCGGGGATTCGGTGGCCTTCACGCCGCGCAGCTGCTCGAGCCGCTCGCGCAGCTGCCTCACATCCTCGCCGCGCATTCCGAGGGAAAGCGGCTTCAGATGGTGGCTCGTGGGCCGCCATAGCAGCACGAAGTCCCCGAACCAGTAGCGCGAGAGCTCGAGCAGGCCCACGGTGTGGCTTCCGCCCAGGTCTACCTGCGCCTGCGTGTCGTCGAGCCGGGACAGCACCACCTGGTGAGCCGCTCCGCTTTCGTCGTTGAGCATGAGGATGGCCGGACGGTTGTACAGACGCAGCTGCGCGAGCGAGCCATGCTGCACGAAGCACTCGAGCCCTTGCTGCAGGGCCTGCGTGCATGGATCGGTGCTACCGGCCACGTAGTGTGCTCTCCACAAGGCAAAGAGCTTTCCAAAGGCGCTGTCGGGATCGGTCTCCGTCGTGTGCGCAGCCAGAAGCGTGGCGAGAGTGGGCGCGGCGGAGCTGGCGGACGCCGCAGCGGCCGGGCCTGCCGCGGGGTGAGGTGCAGCTGCGGCGTGAGCGACGGCGTCGCGCTGAGCGGTGCTCACGAGCACCGTATGGGTTCGGGCGAACGCGGAGGCTCCGAACTGCCAGAGTGTGATGGCGCCGAAGGTCAACACGGCCGCCGTGGCGGCGGCAGCGCCATACGGCAGCCACCAGGGCAGCACGCGACGACCGAATACTTCCTCGGCGCTGCGGCGCACCATGGGCGTGGTCACCCGATGACGGTCCTGCGTGTAGGCGGCGAGCAGCGCACGGTCGCAGATGACGTTGATCACGCGCGGCACGCCGCCGGAGAGCCGGTGAACCTCCGCGAGCGCGTGCGGGGTGAAGATGTCGTTCGTGGCGCCGGCAACGCGCAGCCGGTGCCGCACGTACGCGGCCGTCTCCTGGCGCAGCAGCGGACAGAGGTGATAGCGTCCGGTGATGCGCTGCGCGAGCTGCCGCAGCTCGGTGCGCGCGAGAGCCTCTCGCAGCTCCGGCTGGCCGATCAGGATGATCTGCAGGAGCTTTTGCGTGTTGGTCTCGAGGTTGGTCAGCAGACGCACCTGCTCGAGCACCTCCGGCGCAAGGTTCTGGGCCTCGTCCACGACGAGCACGATGCGCTTGCCGCGGCCGTGGGCCCGCAGCAGATAGTGGCTCAGGATATCGACCAGATCCTTGAGACTCCCGGTGGCGTAATCGGGTACGCCGATCCCGAGCTCCTCGCAGATCGTCAGCAGAAACTCCGGCGCGGTCATCCGCGGATTGAGGATCAGCGCGATCTCGGCGTTCTGCGGGATCTGCGCGAGCAGGGAGCGCACGACGGTGGTCTTGCCGGTGCCAACCTCGCCCGTGAGCTGTACGAAACCGCCGGCCTCGTTGATGCCGTACAGCAGGTGAGCCAGGGCTTCAGCGTGGCGCTCGCTCAGATAGAGGTAGCGCGGATCCGGCGTGATTGCGAACGGCTTTTCGTTGAGCCCGAAGAGCGAGAGGTACATGGCGATGGGATACTACTTGATGCTCGCGGCCCGTCGAAGTGCATGGCTCCCAAAGCGCCGGTGGATCACATCGATCGCGGCATCGAGCGCGGGCCGCGTCTCGCGGAACAGGTTCAGCTGAATCGCGGGGCACAGATCGCTTAGGGCAACTCCCAGCAGCCGAAGTTTCGCGCCCGGGTGCTCCGCGAGCCAGGCGCCGAGCAACTCCACTGCGACGCTCGAGATCGCGCGGCGCTCCTGTGTCGGCGTGAGCCGACGCTGGCGGGTGAACGTCGTGAAGTCCGCCCGCCGGATCTTCACCGCGACGCAAGCCGCCGCTAGCGACTTGGCGCGCAAGCGCTCGGTGGCCCGGTCCGCCAGCTGCGCAAGCTCTGCGCGCAGGGTGCGTGGGTCGGCGATGTCCCGCGCAAAGGTGTCCTCGGCGCTGATGGACTTCTCTTCCCGGCCGCTCGTCACGGCCCGATCATCGACGCCGCTTGCGCGCTCGCGCACGCGCTGAGTGTAGCGACCGAAGATCGGCCAGAGCACCGGATCGGGTGCGCTGCGAAGCTCGCCCAGGGTGGCAATCCCGGCTTGCACGACGCGGACGCCCGTCTTGCGGCCCAGACCGGGCAGGCATCGCACGGGCAGGGGATCGAGCACCTCGTGGATGCGACCGGCGGTGACGATCGTCAGGCCATCCGGCTTGTGCAGCTCGGATGCGATCTTGGCGACCAGCTTGTTGGGCGCGACTCCGACGGAGGCCGTCAATCCCGTCACCTCGCCGATGCGCCGCTTGATTGCGGCAGCGAGCTGCGCGGGATCCCCCGGACTTGCCGTCACATCGAGAAATGCCTCATCGAGGGACAGGCCCTCCACCAGCGGGGTGACCGTGTGGAAGATCCCGAACACTCGTTGCGAGATGTCGCAGTACCGCCGCATTCGCGGCGCAACGCAGATCGCGTGGGGGCACCGCTCCAGCGCCGTTCGCATCGGCATGGCCGAGCGCACACCGAACGGTCGGGCCTCGTAGCTCGCCGCCGCCACCACGCCCCTTCCTTGCGTGCCGCCCACGATCACCGGCTTGCCGGCCAAGCGGGGGTCGTCGTGCTGCTCCACGGATGCGTAGAACGCATCCATGTCCACATGAAGGATCGTTCGCTCGCGCGCCGTCACGTCGTGCTCATCACGCCCAACCGGCTGGAGAGGCCTGGCTCGATCGCAGGCCGGCTCCGCGGCGCCTTACTCGACCGTGATCGTGATCTTCTTCGACACGAGTGGCGGGGTGTGCGGGATGTGGCTCATGTCCCCGAAGATGAGCTGCAGGGTGTGCTGTCCCGGCGGCAAGGTCAGGGTGGTCTCGGTCTGTCCCTTGCCGAAGTGCTTGATGTGCTCCGTGACGGGCAGCGGCCGGTCGAGATTGCCCGGCAGGTCGGTATCGATCAACAGGTGATGATGCCCCGTGTTTGGAAAGCTCACGCCGGCCGGGGCAACTCCGACCCCCTTCAATCCAAAGCGGACCGTGATCGGGTTCTTTACCGTCGCGCCGTTGCGCGGCGTGATCAGGTAAACGCTCGCATCCTTCGGCCAGTATCCGGCATCGGCCGCCCATACCCCTGCCGCTGAGGCCAGGACCAACACTGCCGCCAATGCAACTGCACGCATGAGAGCTCCTCTGATGGATTGTTGAGTTCGTAGTTTGCTCGGATGGAGCGTGGCGCTCTTCAAAGGCCCTGCACGATCTTGCCCCCCGCCGTAGCTTAGTGCGGGTGAGGATTTCCGACAACAAAACGCGGCGCGCGCCGCTCTGCGCGGGGCTGGGCCTATGCCCCGGGTCCGAGGGTGAGCAGGCTGTACAGCGTCGTGAGGCCGAACATCAGCAAGACGCTCGCCGCGTAAGCGAGCGCGAGCACCAGGTACTTGGTCACGGTGAGGAGCGGTCTCTGGCCATACACGCGGCGCATGGCGCGGTACAGATACCAGATGGTGTAGAGCAGCGCCGCCGGAAACAGCACCCCGCGCGCCGGGCCGAGCGGCAGCAGCCGCACGAGCAGGCACAGCCCGAAGAGCAAGAACACATAGCAGTGATTGTGCAGCAGAAACAGCAGGTGCTCGATGTAATAGCGCCGCGGTTGCCGGTAGAGCAGCTTCATCACCACCGCGATCAGGGGCAGGAACACGAACATCGCGCGTGGCAGGTTGTGCACGACGGCCGCGCTGAGGGAGCGGCCGTTGTCGATGACGACGCGACGACAGGCGGAGGAGATCCGCTGTGGGCTCAGGTAGCGCCCGGAGAGCCCCGCGAGGTTCAAAGACCGGCAGACTCGCTGCGCCCGCTGCTCATCCGTCTCGTTCGTCTTCGAGAAGCCCGCAAGCGCTTTGTCGAGCCTCTCGGCCTGCATCCCGACAGGCTTGCCGCTGGCGTCGGTCTTGACCACCACGACCCCGATCGACGCAGAGCCGCTCATGAGCAGGAAGAAGGCGAGGCTCAGTACGAGGTACAGTCGTACCGGCGGCAGGTAGCACGCGCGCCGACCGCCGAGAAACTCGCAGGTGAGATACCCGGGCCGCGCGAGCAACGGCACGAGCGTGCGCCACAGCCGCGAATCGGCGTGTGTCAGATCCTCGAGCGCCTCCTCCAGGAAGAATGAGAGCGAGTGTACGTCGTGCTCGGCCTTCTGCCCGCAGGCGCTGCAGTACGCGCCCGCGAGCGGGGCTGCGCAGTTCGCGCAGCGAGGCTGCGTTGCGGGCTGGACAGGCTCCTGCGCTACCATCAACCCACGGTGCTCAGGCGACGTGCGCGCTCGCCTGGGTTGCCGGCTCGCGCACTGGCGGTTGCGCCTCGGCTGCCAGCTCCTCCGGCGCGAAGTCATCCACCTGGATGATCTCCATCACCTTGCGGTCGTACTCCCTCAGGCTCGCCGCCTCGACCTCGGAGATGATGCCCGCCGCGAGGGCCTGTTGAATGCGCCCCGGCAGGTCGAGCGCGGTCACCTTGCCGGTGCGCACACCCTCGACGCGAATGCGCTGCTCGATCGGCTCGGCGGCCGAGGCCGCCAGGAGCGCCTCCTGGAGCTGGCCCAGGGCATTGCCCGGCGCGACGCTGGTGTAGGCGAAGCGGCAGAGCCGCTCGCGTGCCTGGGTGGCGTTGGTCGCGAGCTCTGCGACGCGGCGCCCGAGCCGATCGGCTGGCGCGAAGTAGGTGAGTCCGCGAGGGAAGATGAGCAAGCGCATGAGCGCCGCCAGAAAGCGATTCGGGAAATTGCGCAGGAAGCCATGCAGCTGCTCCTGGGCGTGATAGAGCAGGTGGCGGCACGCCCATTCCACGATCGGCAGATCCTCCTGCGGCTGGCCCTCGTCGCTGAAGTGCTTGAGAACCATCGAGGCAAGGTACATCGAGGAGAGCACGTCTCCCAGGCGCGCCGAGAGGTTCTCCTTCTTCTTCAAATAACCGCCGAGCGTGAGCATCGCCACGTCGACCGCGAAGGCAAACGAGGCGGAAAAGCGCACGATGTGCTGGAAGTATCGCCGCGTGGGTCCGCGCACGGGGACGCGCTGGATCCGCGCGAGCGTCAGCGCCATGACGAGCGAGCGCACGGCATTGGAGATGGCGAACCCGATGTGGCCGAAGAGCGCGGCATCGAACTGCTCCACGCCCGCGCGCCGGTCCGGATCGCGCGCCGCATTCATCTCACGCAGCACGTAGGGATGGCAGCGCACGGCCCCCTGTCCGAAGATGATGAGGCTGCGCGTCAGGACGTTCGCGCCCTCGACGGTGATGGCGATCGGAACGCTCTGATAGCCGCGCCCGAGATAGTTGCGCGGGCCCAGGCAGATGCCCTTGCCGCCGTGCACGTCCATCGCATCGCTTGCGACCTGACGGCCCATCTCGGTCACGTGATACTTGAGCATCGCGGAGGGAACGGAGGGCTTCTCCCCGCCGTCGATCGCGCCGGCGGTGACCGAGCGGGCGGCGTCCATGATGTAGGTGAGCCCCACCATTCGCGCGATGATCGTCTGCACGCCCTCGAAGCGGCCCACCGGCGCGTTGAACTGCCGGCGAATGCGCGCGTAGGCACCGGTGGCCCAGGTCGCCGCTTTGGCGCCCCCCGTCGCATTGGAGGGCAGCGAGATGCAGCGCCCGACCGAGAGCTGCTCGACCAGCATGCGCCAGCCCTGCCCCGCCATCTTCGGCCCACCGATGATGGACTCGAGCGGAACGAACACGTCCTTGCCCTGGACGGGGCCGTTCTGAAAGGGGATGTTGAGGGGGAAGTGCCGCCGGCCGATCGTGATGCCCGGTGTGGCGCGCGGAACCAGCGCGCACGTGATGCCGAGGTCCTTGCGCTCACCGAGCAGCTGATCGGGGTCGAACATGCGGAAGGCGAGACCGACGACGGTCGCAATCGGTGCGAGCGTGATGTAGCGCTTCGTGAAGTTGAGCTTGAGGCCCACGATCTCCCGGCCCTGCCACATCCCGCGACAGACGATGCCGGTATCGGGAATGGAGGCCGCATCCGATCCGGCCCTGGGACCGGTGAGCGCGAAGCACGGGATCTCCTCGCCGCGAGCGAGGCGCGGCAGATAGTGATCCTTCTGCTCCTCGGTGCCGTAGTGGTTGAGCAGCTCCGCCGGCCCGAGCGAGTTGGGTACCGCAACCGTCGATGAGACCGTCGCGCTGCGGCTTGCGAGCTTTGCGAGCACGCAGGAGTGCGCGTACGCGGAGAATTCCAGTCCGCCGTAGCGCTTCGGAATGATCATCGCGAAGAAGCCCTTGGCTTTGAGGAACTCCCAGATGTGCGGCGGCATGTCGGCACGGCGGTGGGTGATGTCCCAGTCGTCGATCATGCGGCAGAGCTCCTCGCACGGGCCATCGAGGAAAGCGCGCTCCTCCGCGGACAGCAGCGGCGGTCGGGCGGCGAGCAGCCGCTCCCAGCGCGGCGCGCCGGTGAAGAGCTCTCCATCCCACCAGACCGTGCCCGCCTCCAGGGCCTCGCGCTCCGTCGTGGACATGGAAGGCAGCAGGCGCCGGTACGCCTTCATGAACGGTCGGGTGATGAGCGCCTTGCGCAGCGGCCGCACGTTGAGGGCCCACAGCAGCGCGAGCATGATCCACAGGAAGCCCTTCCAGGCTCCTGCGGGGGCGCCGAGCACCGTGTACGCCGCGAGCAGCACCGTGAAGGCGAGCGAGAACGCAAGCAGGCTCAGCCGGCGGTAAGCGCAGTACAGCACTGCAGCGATGAACAGCAGGGTGATGAGGCCGCCGATCTGCGTCACCGCGTAGACGACGGCCCCGATGATGAGCACTAGGATGATGGCGCCGAACATGATGCATTCTCGCTGGCGTACCCGCGCGCATGCGCAGTAGCGCCGAAGTTGCGAAACTCCCGCAGGCCGGACTTCAGCTTCCGAGCAATCCCTTCACGCCGTCGCGCTCCTCGTGCAGCTCCGCGAGCGTCGCCTGCATGCGCTTGCGGCTGAACTCGTCCACGGCGAGTCCCTGCACGATCTCGTAGCTTCCGTTGCGGCAGGTGACCGGGTAGGAATACACCACGCCCTCCGGGATCCCATAGCTGCCGTCGGATGCGACGGCCATGCTGACCCAATCTCCGGCGGGGGTGCCCTGCACCCAGTCATGCACGTGATCGATGGCGGCGGACGCCGCCGAGGCGGCCGACGAGGAGCCGCGCGCCTTGATGACCGCGGCGCCGCGCTGCTGAATCGTCGGAATGAAGCTCTCCTCGATCCATCTCTGATCGAGCAGGCCCTTGGCCGGCTTGCCATCGATCTGACAGTGGCTCACGTCGGGGTATTGCGTCGCGGAGTGGTTGCCCCAGACGGTCATGCGCCGGATCGCGGAGACGTGCGTGCCGGTCCTGCTCGCGAGCTGCGCGAGGGAGCGGTTGTGATCGAGCCGCATCATGGCGGTGAAGTTGCGCGGGTCGATGCCACGGGCATTCGAGCGCGCAATGAGCGCATTGGTGTTGGCGGGGTTGCCCACCACCAGCACCTTGACGCTGCGATGCGCGACCTCGCCGAGCGCCTTGCCCTGAGCCGAGAAGATCTGCGCATTGGCGAGCAGCAGATCCTTGCGCTCCATGCCCGGGCCCCGCGGGCGCGCGCCAACCAGGAACGCGTAGTCGCAATCGCGAAAGGCAACCTTGGGATCGTCGCTGGGGACGATCCGATTGAGCGTGCGAAAGGCGCAGTCCTCGAGCTCCATGACCACGCCGTTGAGCGCACCCAGGGCGGGGGTGATCTCGAGCAGATGCAGGTTGACCGGCTGATCGGGACCGAGCACCGCGCCTGCGGCCACGCGAAAGGCCAGTGCATACCCGATCTGACCGGCCCCGCCCGTGATGGCGACGTTCACTGCTGGTTTCATGAGCGAGTTCTCCTAGGCAAGCTGCCCATTCTAGCGATCCGCCGCAGGCCCCTGCGGTGCCCCGGGTCGCGAAGCCTGCCCCCGAGGCCTGCCCCAGCGAGCGGCGCGCGAGCCTCGGACAGGCCCTCCAGCCGCCTTGCCGCCCCCGAGAGAGGTCCTTGAAAAAACGCTTGACACAGACCTAGTGATGTAGTTAGATACAACACCATAAGGCCAGCACGGTGTTGGCCACAGTAGGAAAGATCGGAGATCACCATGACTCACACCAACGTTCAGCGCCGCGAAGTTGTCGGTGTCACCCTGTCGGTCGTCATCAATGCATTGATCATCTGGGGGTGCCTGCTCGCTGCTCTGGTACATTAGAACGCTAATCACCCGCAACGGAATGAGCCGTACATCCGATGGACCCGCACTGGGACGAAAGCCTACCGATCTACCGACAGCTGCGAGATCGCGTTGTCGCGATGATTCTGGAAGGCGTTCTGAAGGAGGGCGACCCCCTCCCCTCGGTGCGCAACGTCGCGGCCGAGTTCCGGTTGAACCCGCTCACCGTGCTCAAGGGGTATCAGCAGCTGGTGGACGAGAACCTGGTCGAGAAGCGCCGCGGGCGTGGCATGTTCGTCAGCACTGGGGCGCGGACCGCGCTCATGAAGGACGAGCGGCACCGCTTCCTCAGCGAGGAATGGCCCAAGGTGCGTGCCACCATTCAGCGCCTGGGCCTCTCCGCGGGAGAGCTTCTCGGAAGCGCGCCGGTCGCGCCCGCATCGTCGGCAGCCGGCCCGGGAGAGGACCATGACGAGCGTCATTGAGGCCCGCGGCCTCTCGAAAACCTACGGCGCGACACGCGCGCTCGATGCCGTGAGCTTCACCGTCGAGCCCGGCCGGATCGTCGGCATGATCGGCCCGAACGGTGCCGGCAAGACCACCGCGCTCAAGGCAGTGCTGGGGCTCACCGCCTTTCAGGGCAGCTTGAACGTGCTCGGACGCAATCCGCGCACCGAGCGCGACCGGCTGATGCAGGAGGTCTGCTTCATTGCCGATGTCGCCGTGCTGCCGCGCTGGATACAGGTGCGGCATGCGCTCGACTTCGTCGCCGGCGTGCACCCCCGATTCGACCGGTCCCGCGCAGAGGGCTTCTTGCGCAAGACCGACATCCGTATGACGAGCCGCGTACGCGAGCTCTCCAAGGGAATGGTCACGCAACTGCACCTGGCGCTGATCCTCGCGATCGACGCGCGGCTCCTCGTGCTCGATGAGCCGACGCTCGGCCTCGACCTGCTCTACCGGCGCCAGTTCTACGACACGATCCTCAACGACTACTTCGACAAGGACCGCACCATTCTGCTCACGACGCACCAGGTCGAGGAGATCGAGAATCTGCTCACCGACGTGATCTTCATCGCAGGCGGCCACGTCACGCTGTCGACGACGGTGGAGGCGATCCCGCAGCGCTATCTGCAGCTCAACACGACTCCGGAGCAGGCGGCGGCTGCCCGCGCCTTGCACCCGTTCTACGAGCGCGAGATCTTCGGACGAGTCGCCATGTTCTTCGAGGGTCGCTCCGCGAGCGAGCTGGCCGCGCTCGGGGAGGTGCGCACACCGTCCATCGCCGACCTGTTCGTGGCCAAGATGCAGCGGGATCCGGCCCCCGGGAATGTGACGCAATGAACGACTCGCCTGAGATCGCACAGAGCCCGGCGCGCAGCAGCGCGCTCGTCGGCGGCACCGAGCTCGCAACCATGGTCAGCTTGATTCGCCGGGAGTTCTGGGAGCACCGCATCCTGTGGATGGCCCCGCTCGCCGTGGCGGCGCTGCTGCTCGTGGGAGCGATATTCGGCCGTGCCCAGATCGGACGCGCTCTGCCGGGCGGCGCCCTGGTCATCACGCCGCAAGAGGTCCGGGCGATCTTTGCCGTCACGATCCTCGGGCTCGGGGCCGCTCAGTACGTGACGATGTCGGTCGTCCTTTGGTACTACGCCGCCGATTGCCTGTATGCCGAGCGCAGGGACCGCAGCATCCTTTTCTGGAAGTCCATGCCCGTATCGGACGGCCAGACAGTGCTCTCGAAGGTGCTCGTCGCCCTGCTCATCGCGCCGCTCGGGGTGTATCTGGTGACCGCGGTGACCGTGCTCCTCACCTCGGGAATCTGGTCGCTGCGCGAGCTCGGTGGGACTGCCTTCCCCGTGTTCTGGGACACCCGGACGTGGGTGCAGCTCGAGGGTGCCACGTTCGTCGGCCTGATCCTCGCCTCGCTGTGGTACGCGCCCATCACCGCCTATTTGATGCTCGTGTCCGCGCTCGCGCGGCGCAACGTGCAGCTCTGGGTCTTCCTCGTGCCCATCGTCGCGGTGATCGTCGAGCGGTTCGCATTCGGGACGCACTATCTGTGGACCGTCATCCTGTACCGGCTCCACGGCGGCTGGCAGGCGGGAATCTTCCAGTACGTCGGCCGGCTCTTCAACGGGCATGACCTCAGTTCGGATGCTGCAACCCTGTCCCCGGCTCCCTTGCAGGCCATGAATCTGGGGCATGCATTCACGAACGTCGATCTGTGGGTCGGGTTTGCAGTGGCGGTCGCGCTGTTCTTCGTCGCAGCCCGCGTCCGGCGCTATCGCGACGAGACCTGAGAGCGGCGCGGCGCGGGCGAGTTGGCAGCTCGAGCGCCGGAGCGGTTAGACTCTCCGGCGCCACGGCACGGCAAAGGTCCCAATCGTTCCCGTGTTTCTCAGCGCGCGCCGGAGCGCCGGCACACTCGAGCTCGATCTGACGGGCGCCTGGCGCATCGGCCACTTCGCCGAGATCGACCGTGAGCTGTCGCAGATGCAGCTCGAGGGGGCACACGAGGTCGTCGTCAGCGCCGATCGCCTGGAAGCACTCGATCTGTCGAGCAGCTGGGTGCTCTCCGAGTACCTGCAACGTGCACGCCGTGGCGGCGCGCAGGTGCACTTTCGCGGACCGCTGCCCGATCAGCTGCGGCTGGTGGAGGGCCTCGGCGCGCCGCTGCCGCCTCCCCCCGTACACACCGAGGAGCTCTCCGCGCTGCTGCTCGAGGAGCCCGTGGAGGCGCTGGGCCGGCGCGTGGTGCGTGGCTGGTACGACCTCCTCGCAGGGCTCACCTTCGTCGGGCGCCTCACGGTCACCACGGTGCGCGTGGTGGGGGCAGGTCGGCTGAGCGCCACTGCGGTCGCGCGGCATGTCTACGACACCGGCGTCACGGCGATCCCGATCGTCGCGCTCATCGCGTTTCTGATCAGCGTCATCATCGCCTACATGGGCGCCCAGCAGCTGCAGCGATTCGGCGCCGTGGTGTTCGTCGTGGACCTGGTCACGATCGGCGTGCTGCGCGAGCTCGCCGTGCTGCTCACCGCAATCATCGTTGCGGGACGCTCCGGGAGCGCCTTCGCGGCCGAGCTCGGCGCCATGCGCCTCAACGACGAGGTGGACGCGCTGCAGGCCATGGGCATCGATCCGTACGAGGCGCTGTTGCTCTCGCGCCTGGTCGGCCTGGCCATCGCGCTGCCTCTCCTCACGATCATTGCCGATGTGATCGGCCTGGCAGGCGGTGCACTGCTGTGCCGCTTCCTCCTGGCCATACCGCTGCCGCAGTACATGGCGCGGGTCCACGATGCCATCGCCCCGACGACGTTCTGGGTCGGCCTCATCAAGGCACCGGTGTTCGCGATACTCATCGGGCTTGCGGGCACCTACCGGGGCATGCAGGTGCGCGATTCCTCGCGCGAGCTCGGACGGCTCACGACGGTCGCAGTGGTCGAGGCGCTGTTCCTGGTGATCCTCGCGGATGCCCTCTTTGCCGTGCTCTTCATGGAGCTCGACATTTGAGCGAGCCGGGCCCGCACATCATCGAGGTGCGCGGGCTCGTCACGCGCTTCGGCTCGCAGACCGTCCATCAAGGACTCGACTTCGAGGTGCGCGCCGAGGAGATCTTCGGCATCGTCGGCGCCTCCGGCGCGGGCAAGACGGTCCTCATGCGAACTCTGCTGGGCCTCAACCGGCCCCTCGAGGGCTCGGTGCGCGTGCGGGGCCGCGAGGTGACGCGGCTGCCGCCCGGGGAGCTGCGCGCCCTCACGGCGGATTTCGGCGTCGCCTTCCAGTCGGGGGCGCTCTTCAGCTCGCTCGATGTGCTGCAGAACGTGCAGGTGCCGATGCTCGAGCATCTGCAGGTGCCGCTGCATGTGCTCGATGAGCTTGCCCTGCTGAAGGTGCGCCTGGTCGGGCTACCCCCCGAGGCCGCGCAGAAGCTTCCCCAGCAGCTCTCCGGCGGCATGGTCAAGCGTGCGGCCCTTGCCCGTGCGCTCGCGCTCGATCCGCCGCTCCTGTTCCTCGATGAGCCCACCGCGGGGCTCGATCCGTTGAGCGCGACCGCGATCGACGAGCTGCTGCTCTACTTGCGGGGGCATCTGCGCCTGACCGTCGTGATGATCACTCACGACCTCGACACGATCTTTCGCACCTGCGACCGGGTCGGTGTCATCGTTGACCGCCGGATGGTGTCCGATACGCTCGCGCGCATCGTCGACAATCCGCACCCATGGATCCACGCCTATTTCCACAGCGCGCGTGCCGCGCTTCGGGGAGCTCATCATGGAGCGTGAAGCCAACTACGCAGCCGTCGGTGCCTTCGTCCTGCTCGTCCTGGGCATGGCGGGGCTCTTCATCTACTGGTACTCGGAGGCCCGCGAGCATCGCAACTACACGCGCTACGAGATCTATTTCGATGGCAGCGTGAGCGGCCTCACTCGCGGCTCCTCGGTGCGCTATCTGGGCGTCGATGTGGGCCGGGTCGTGCGGATGAGCATCGATCCGCGCAACGCGAGCCGCGTGAAGGTCGTGGTCGACATCGACTCGACCACGCCCATCTCCGACCGCACGGTCGCGGAGCTGTCCATGCAGGGGATCACCGGAGTGCTCTACATCGACCTGTTGCGCAATCCCGCCGGGCACAAGCTCGCCGATGCGGTCACGGGCGAGGAGTACCCCGTCATCCGCTCCACGCGCTCGAACTTCGACCTGCTGCTGGCGAGCTTGCCGGAGATGGCCGGCCTTGCGAACGGGGCGCTCGAGCGCACCGAGCGCGTCCTGAGCGATGAGAACATCGCCGCTCTCTCGCGCTCGTTCGCCCATGTCGACCAGGCCTCCGCCGCGCTTCCCGAGACGCTGCGCGACATCCGCGGCCTGGTCGCCGATCTGCGCGGCACCTCCACCGAGCTGCGCGCGGCGGCACACAGCGTCCACACGCTCGCGGATGCCAGCGGCCCGGGAGTGCGCGTCGCCATCGAGCGCATGAGCGCCACGGCCGACAATCTGGCGCGCGCCTCGGGACAGCTGGATCAGCTCATCGAGGAGAACCGCTCGGATGTGCGCGCCTTCACGCACGAGGGTCTGCCCGAGCTCGAGCAGCTGGTGCGCAGTGGGCGCGACGCGGCGAGCGAGATTCGCGCGCTCGCGCAGAGCCTGCGCGAGAATCCATCGCAGCTCATCTACCAGAGCTCCCCGCAGGGCGTGGAGATCCCTCCGTGACGGGTGCGCCCAGATGTGCCGTCGCAATGCTCGCAGCCGCAGCGGTCCTGGCAGCCTGCTCCCTCGGACTGCGCAGCAACGCACCCCCAGTTCAATCGTATGTGCTGCGCGCGCGCGCGACCGCGCCGCAGCCCGCGCGCCGCGTGTCCGGCCGGGCGAGCTTGCGAGTGCTCTATCCGACCGCAGCCTCCGGCCTCGGCTCCGACCGCATCGTGCTGCTGCAATCCGACCACCGCCTGAGCTACTACGCGGCCAGCCGCTGGGCGGCGCCACTGCCCTCCATGGTCGAGCAGCTCGCGGTGGACACGCTGCGCCGCGCGGGCACCTGGGACGCTGTCGAGGACTCCTCCGGGGTCCTGCCCGCGGAGTACTTCCTGCAGATCGACATCCGCCGCTTCGAGGCGGACTACACCGGCACCTCGGGACCGCCTGTCGTGCAAGTGGCGCTCGACTGCACGCTCGGGCGCCGCGGCGGCGAGCAGGAGCTGGTGGCAAGCTTCCTCGTCGCGCGCACGGTGCGCGCCGGCGAGAATCGGCTCGGAGCCGTGGTGGCAGCCTTCGAGCAAGCCGCCTCCGATGCCCTGGGCGAGGCGGCTGGCGATGCGCAGGCAGCGCTCGACAAGGATGGGCGCGGCGGCGCCGCCGCACCGAGTCCTCCCTGACCGGTGGCCTTCCTCAGGCGCGACTGGCGATCGCCTCCGGAGGCAGCAGGCTCGCAAACGGTGGCGTCCCGGCGGCCTGACGCGCCAGCAGCGCGAGCAGCTCCTCGACGCTCAAGGGCTCCCCGAAGAGCTTGCCCTGGCCGAAGTGGCAGTGGTGATTGCGCAGGAACTCGAGGTGCCGCTGCGACTCGATGCCCTCGGCGATCACCTCCATGCCGAGGCTGCGGCCCATGTCGATGATCGTGCGCACGATCGTGGCATCGCCCGCATCCTCGCCCACGCCGCGCACGAAGGACTGGTCGATCTTCAATGTGCCGATGGGAAACTGCTGCAGCGCCGAGAGCGAGGAGTAGCCGGTGCCGAAATCGTCGATCGACAGATGCAGGCCCATCGCGTACAGCTCATCGAGCAGGCGTACGGTGCGCTGAGCATCGGCCATGAGGGTGGTCTCGGTGATCTCGAGCTCGAACGAGGTGGGCGAGACCCCATGCCGGCGGAACACGGAGCGGCAGCGCAGGATGAAGCTCGCCTGCCGCAGCTGCTTCAGGGAGAGGTTGAGCGAGATGCGGCCCGGGTCGGACACCTCGGTCTGCATCCGCCGGTAATCCACGCACACCCGGTTGAGTACCCACTCGCCGATGTCGAGGATGAGATTGGTCTCCTCGGCGAGCGGTATGAACTGCCCCGGGGGGATGTCGCCGTGGCCCGGCAGGCGCCAGCGCAGCAGCGCCTCGGCGCCGATGATGCGCCCGTTGCGCAGATCGACCTTCGGCTGGTAGCGGATGACGAGCTCGTCGCGCTCGAGCGCCCGGCGGAGCTTGCTCTTGAGCATCAGCCGCTCCACCGCGGCGGCATTCATCTCCGGTGAGTAGAACGCGAAGGTGTTGCCGCCGTTCTGCTTGGAGTAGTACATCGCAGCGTCGGCGTTGCGGATGAGGTCGATGACGTTCTCGGCGTCGCGCGGACAGAAAGCGATGCCGATGCTCGCCGTGAGGAACACCTCCTGCTGGTTGAGCTGGAACGCCCGGCTCACCTCGGTGAGGATCGAGCGGGCGAGATGCGCAACCGGACCGCGATTGTCCGCATCCGAGGGCAGTCCCTCGATGAAGAGCGCGAACTCATCGCCCGCCAGGCGCCCGACGGTCGTGCCCTGGGGCAGTGCCCGCATGAGCCGCTCGGCGAGCACCTCGAGCACTCGATCGCCCGCGCCGTGGCCGAAGGTGTCGTTGACCTCCTTGAAGCGGTCCATGTCGAGGTACAGGAGCGCGACGGACTGGCTCGCGCGCGTGCCGCGAGCGATGGCCTGCTGCAGCAGGTGCTGCAGCTGCATGCGGTTGGGCACCTTGGTGAGCGCATCGTACCGGGCGAGATAGCGAATGCGCCGCTCCTGGCGCTTGCGCTCGGTGATGTTGCGCGCGACGAAGATGTTGCCTTGGAACTGCGGGTCGTCGCTTGCGATCTGCGAGCCGGTGAGCAGCACGGGAATGGTCTGTCCCTGGCTGGTGCGCACCACCGTCTCGCGCGTGTCGTGCGCGGCCTGCAGCAGATCGAAGCCCTTGCGCTCCTCCGGCTCGAGCATGGCGAGGATGCTCCTGCCGAGGAGCTTGTCCTCACCCAGCACGAGCAGCTTGCAAGCCGCCTGGTTCGCCACCTTGACGATGCCCTCGGGAGAGGTCACGAAGACCGCATCGGTCAAGCCGTTGAGCACGCTGCCCAGATAGTCCTTGGTGATGGTGGTCTGGCGCAGCTTGTAGCGCATGCGCTCGAGTGCCTGCTGCAGCTCCCCGATCTCGTCCCGGCGTGCCACATCGAGCGGACGGGTGTAGTCGCCCTGGCCGATGCGCTCGGCGCTCTTGATCAGCGCGACGATGGGCTGCTCGAGCCTGCGCCCGGCGCGCCAGGCCAGGGCTGCCCCCGCAAGGCCCGCCAGCAGCGCGAGCCCACCGGCGACCAGCAGGACGGAGCGAAACTCGCGCGTGGTGGTCATGGAGAGACGCCCGGCAAGCTCGGCCGCGGGCTGGGGAACGTTCTGTGCGAGGCGATCGAGCTGCTGCGTTTGATGGTGCTGGTGCCAGGTGAAGAGGCCCCCGAGCACGAGCGTTGCCGCGAGCACTGCCAGAAAGGCAGCCGCCGCGTACTTGAGCTTCAAACTGACGGCGCTCAACGTATTTGAAGTCCTAAAGTGGCGCTCGGCGCGGACCGTCCCGCGTGCTGCGGACTGTCGCTGCCGTCGAGGCAGCGTTTGAGCCCGGGCCCCAGTGGATCCGGGTATCCCCCTTCATTGTCGCGGCATATTAGCGCGCGGGGCGCGCAGCGGCCAGTTGAAAGCTGTCTCAAACCGGCGACAGCTCAAGGCTCAGTTGAAAGCGTGGCAGGAGTGCAGCGCGGGCTTTGAGTCTGGATGAGTCTAGCGTCCGTCGACCCAGGCGCGGTGCAGATAGCGCACCATCAGCTCACGCACCGTCGCCATGGGGTCCGAGAGCGCGGAGAACACCGGTGGATTCCGCCGCAGCAGTCGCCAGTTCTCGCTGCGCAGGATCTGGCGCAGGTACTCGAGATTGCGCTCGATGTTCTCCATGTACGGATTGCGCCCTTCGTACAGAACCTCGAGGTAGCGATAGGCGCTCTGGAAGTGCCCATCGAGGCGCGTGCTGCGAGTCTCCGTCACGAACTCCGGCGTTTGACGCAGCAGGTCGAGCCCCGAGGCATAGCGCACCTGGCGGCCCCCGTTCGAGGCGACGGGCAGCGCCATGCCTCCGAGCACGAACTCGGGATACAGCCGGTCGCGGCACTTCTCGAGGTAGCAGCGATCGGCCATCTGCCCGATCATGTCGGCCGTCCCGATCAGGTGGCCGAGCTTCACATCGAGCGGGTCGGACACATCGATGCGCGAGAACGGGACCTCGTATCCCGTGAAATGCACGATCTCGCGCGCGACGGGAGCCCAGCGGGCGAGTCCGATCGTCGGCAGGTACTCCTCGAGGAAGCGCGCGCCGCGGGACACGTGCACGCGGGTGAGCTCCGCGCCGTGGCGAAACTCCGCGCCATCGTCTGCGCGCCGCAAGTAGCCCATGTCGTGAAACAGTCCCACGATGAGCCCCACCATCGCCCGCTCCGGGCCGAGCGTCCTGGGAGGCTGGTGCTGGCGCTCATAGCCGACGATGAGCCGCCCCAGGCACAGGGTGATGTCGAGGGTGTGCTGGCGGTCGTGATAGACGGTATCGACGCCGAAGTAGCCGGGGACCTGCCCCGCGAAGAGCTTCTCGAAGTACTCGAACGAGCGGCTGAGGGGCTGCAGGTCGATGCCTGCCCAGGTGTCGAGGTACAGCTTCTGTACGGCCGCCCGCACGGCGCTCACGGAGCTCACCTGAACGGTATTGGTCACGTCGAAGTCGTTGCGGCGGATGGTCGCCATCGTCCTGGTGTCGCCCGAGCCTTCCCCACCCAATTCTCGGCTCGAGTCTAGGCAACGTCCGGAGGGTTGACTAGCGACGCGCCGCACAGTTTGCAAAGGCGCCGCAGGGGGCCGGGGGCTCCTTTAACTCATTCGCGTCGCGGTTCGCCGACCGCCCGCTCGCAGCCGCTCAGGCCGCGATCCCGTGCTGTTTGAGGAGGGAGGCCACCTCGGGCTTGCGGCCGCGGAACTCGACGAACGCCTCGAGCGCATCGCGGCTGCCGCCGCGCGACAGGATCGAGTCGAGAAATCGCTGCGCGGTGGGGTGATCGAACACACCCCGCTCCTCGAAGGCCGAGAAGGCATCGGCCGCGAGCACCTCGGCCCACTTGTAGCTGTAGTACCCGGCCGCATAGCCGCCGGCAAAGATGTGGCCGAAACTGTGCGCAAAGCGATTCCACTCCGGAACGGGCACGATGGCCATCTCGGCGCGCACCTCGGCCAGCACCTCTGCCACGCGGGCTCCGCGAGCCGGGTCGTACTCCGCATGCAGCCTGAAATCAAACAGTGCGAGCTCGAGCTGCCGCATCATGTGCAGGCCCGCCTGGAAGCTGCGCGTGGCGATCAATTGCGTTTGCTTCCCCTGGGGCAGGGGGGCGCCGGTGTCGATGTGACTGGAGATTCGCTGCAGCACCTGCGGGTGCCACGCGTAGTTCTCCATGAACTGACTGGGCAGCTCGATGGCATCCCAGGCCACACCATTGGTCCCTGCGAGGCTCGGGTAGGGCACCCGGGTGAGCAGCTGATGCAAGCCGTGCCCGAATTCGTGGAACAGGGTGAGCACATCATCGTGCGTCAGCAGGGCGGGGCGTCCCTCCGCGGGAGGCAGGAAGTTGCACACCAGGTAGCCGACGGGCAGCACCTTGCCGTTCGCGAGGCTCTTGTACCCCACGCATTCGTCCTGCCACGCGCCGCTGCGCTTGTTCGGTCGCGCATACGGGTCGAGGTAGAAGCTCCCCACGGGCCGTCCAGCCGCATCCTCGATCTCGAAGAAGCGCGCATCCGGGTGCCACACGGGCACCCCGGTTCGCTCGCGGATGCGTACCTCGAACAGGCGTTCGGCCACCTCGAACAGGCCGGAGAGCACCCGCGGGAGCGGAAAGTACGGGCGCAGCTCCTCCTGGGAGATCGTGAACCGCACGCGCTGAAGCCGCTCGGAGTAGAAGCTCACGTCCCACGCCTGCAACGGACGCCCGGCGAAATCCGTGAGCTCCGCGAGCTCGCGCCTGGCAGCGGGGCGCGCGGCAGCGCCCAGATGGCGGAGAAACTCGATGACCTCCGGCACGCTCGCCGCCATGCGGGTGGCGAGTGCGTAGTCGGCGAAGTTTGCGTAGTCGAGGAGCCGCGCCGCCTGGTGGCGCAAGCGCAGGATGCTTGCCATCACCTGGGAGTTGTCCCAGCGCCCCGCGCCCGGGCCGCAATCGGAGGCGCGAGTCGTCCAGGCCTCGTAGAACGCCCGTCGCAGAACGGGCGATTCCGCATCCGTCAGGATCGCAACGTAGGTCGGCTGGTCGAGGGTGAGCACGAAGCCCTCGACGCCCTGCTCACGAGCGCGCCGGGCGGCCTGCTCGATGATCACCTCGTTGAGACCCTCGAGCTCGCTCGCCTCGGTGACCCGGTGCGACCAGCCGGCGGTCGCATCCAGCACGTTTTCCTCGAATTTGGCCTGGAGCTGCGACAGCTCGAGCATCGCGGCCTTGAAGCGCTCCTTGCGCTCGGCGGGAAGTCCCACCCCTGCCAGCCGGAAGTCCCGCAAAGCGTGCTCGAGCACGCGCCGCTGGACCGCACCCAGCGCCGGCCCTGCGCGCTCGAGGATGCGCTGGTAGCCGCGGTAGAGCTCCTCGCTCTGCGCCAGGTCGGTGTGATAGGCGGTGAGCAGTGGCAGGCATGCGTTGTACGCATCGCGCAGCAGCGGTGAGTTCAACACGGCATTCAGGTGATTCACGGGCGACCACACCCGGGTGAGCCGATGCTGCATGTCTTCCAAGGGCTCCACGAGCGTCGCAAAGGTGGGCTCCGCGAGCGCGGCGAGCTCCCCGATGCGTGCGCGGTTCTCGGCCAGCACCGCGCGGATGGCCGGCTCGACGTGCTCGGGGCGGATGTCTGCGAACGCCGGGAGTGGACCGGGAGTGAGGAGCGGATTGCCGCTGGGTGTCTCGATGGTCACGGCGATCATTATAAGATGGGTCCTTCGCTCGCGTTGAAGGCTCCAGGCAGATGGCGGACTACGACCTGATCGTGATCGGCGGTGGCAGCGGCGGGCTCGCCTGCGCCCAGCGGGCTGCCGAGTACGGTGCCCGCGTGCTGCTCGCCGAGTCCGGCCGCCTGGGCGGAACCTGCGTCAACGTCGGCTGCGTGCCGAAGAAGATCATGTGGAATGCTGCCGAGCTGGCGCATGCGATGGCGGACGCTCCCGGGTACGGCTTCGCCATCGGGAGCGCAGCGCATGACTGGTCCGCGCTCAAGCAGTCGCGCGATGCCTACGTCCTGAAGCTCAACGGCATCTACGAGCGCAACCTCGCCAGCCGCAAGGTGGAGCTCGCGCGCGGGCCGGCGCGCCTGAGCGGCCCGCGTACCGTCTCGATCGGGGAGCGCACGGCAACGGCCGCGCACATCGTCATCGCCACCGGCGCCCGGCCGCTGCTGCCGGACATTGCCGGTGTGGAGCTCGGCATCACCTCCGACGGCTTCTTCGAGCTTGCCGCTCGACCGGAGCGTATCGCGGTCGTGGGCAGCGGCTACATCGCCGTGGAGCTCAGCGGGATACTCGCGGCGCTCGGCACGAGAGTCACGCTCGTGATTCGCGGCACGAGCGTGCTCAAGCACTTCGAGAGCATGCTCGGGGAGGCCTGCCTCGAGATGATGACGGCCGCCGGGATCGAGGTGGTCATGAACGCCTGGCCCGCCTCGGTCGAGCGGTTGCAGGGTCAGGGCCTCGGGGTGCGCTTGCGCGACGGCCGGGTGCTCCCCACCGTCGATACGGTGCTGTGGGCGATCGGCCGCACGGCGTTCGTCGCAGGGCTGGGTCTTGAGGGCAGCGGTGTCGAGCTCGATCCGTACGGCTTCGTGAGCGCTGACAAGTACCAGGCGACGAGCGTTCCGGGCATCTATGCGATCGGCGATGTGACGGGGCGCCTGCAGCTGACACCCGTCGCCATCGCAGCCGGCCGGCGCCTCAGCGATCGGCTCTTCGGCGGCCACCCCGATCGGCATCTCGACTATCGCAACGTGCCGACCGTCATCTTCGGACACCCACCCATCGGCACGGTTGGACTCTCCGAATCGGCGGCCCGGGATCTGCACGGCGACGAGGTGCGTGTCCATCAGTCGGCCTTCGTGCCGCTGTATCACGCGCTGACGGCGCGCCGGCCGCGCGCGCACGTCAAGCTCGTCACGGTGGGGCCGGAGCAGAGCATCGTCGGGCTGCACGCCATTGGCGAGGGCGCGGACGAGATGCTGCAGGGCTTTGCGGTCGCCGTGCGCATGGGCGCGACCAAGCGCGACTTCGACGATACGGTCGCGATCCATCCGACCGTCGCCGAGGAGCTCGTGACCCTGCGCTAGGCCGTCGGCAGCAGATCCAGCACGGGGCGCGTATCCGGACGAATGCCGCGCCAGATCTGAAACGCCTCGGCCGCCTGCTCCACCAGCATTCCCCATCCCTGCACCGCGCGCGGGCAGCCCTGCTCGCGAGCCCAGCGCAGGAAGGCCGTCTCGGTTTTCGAGTAGGCCATGTCGTAGCACAGCATGGCCGAGCGGGCCGTCTCCGGCGCAATGGCGGGCACCTCGCCGGTCAAGCTCGCCGATGTGGCATTGATCACGAGGTCGAAGCCGGCGGGCGCCAGATCCTCGAGCCCGCATCCCACGATGCGCCCCAGCCGCTCGAACTCGGCGGCAAGGGCGCGCGCACGCTCGGCCGCACGGCCGGCGATGACGATCTCCGCGGGCTCGAGCTCGTGCAAGGGGCCGATGATCCCCCGCACGGCGCCTCCGGCCCCTGCGATCAGCAGGCGCCGCTCCTTGAGCGTCACGCCGAGGTTGTCCCGTAGATCGCGCACCAGCCCGGCCCCGTCGGTGTTGTCACCGAGGATCCGCTGACCCGTGAAGGAGAGCGTGTTGACCGCCCTGGCCAGCTCCGCCCGAGGAGACAGCTCGCGCGCCACCCGCGCGGCGGCCATCTTGTGGGGGACCGTGACGTTGAGTCCGCGCCCGCCCTGCGCTGCGAAGTCGTGCACATGCGACTCGAACCGATCGGCAGGCACGTCGTAGAGCCGATAGCTCATTCGCTGGTGAGTCTGGCTCGCGAACATCCCATGGATGAACGGCGACCAGCTGTGCGAGACGGGATGACCGATCAGCCCGTACTGATCGAGCGCATCGCTCACATGCTGCTCCGCTTGGCCTGCATGGGCCACGCTCGGGAGTCTACAGCACCCGGACGCTCGCGCCTCCGGCGCGCTCAAGATCGAGCAGCAGGTGCAGGCGCGGCAGCCAGTCCTTCATCCGCTCCTCGAGGCGGTAGGGCGCATTGAGAATCAGCATGCCCGAGCCATTCAGCGCGACGCGCGAGTCGCGCGGATGGATCCAGAGCTCCCCGAGCAGCATGGGTCGGGCCAGTCGTGCCTGCAATCCCGCGAGCCAGCGGTCCGTGTCGCGCGCATCCTTGATCGGATACCAGGCTGCGACGCTGCCAGTTTGAAAGCGCCGCAGGACCTCCTGCACCGCGACCTCCACGCGCGCGAAGTCCTCCCGCGTCTGCTCGTAGGGTGGATCGATCAGCGTGAGTCCGCGTCGCTCCGGAGGGGGTAGGAAGGCTCGCAGCCCCTCGAAGCCATCCGCCTGCACGACCTGCGCGCGCGACCGCGAGGGAAGCGCTCGACCGAGCGCCGCGGCCTCCGCCGGCAGCATCTCGATCAGGACGGCCCGGTCCTGCGCTCTCAGCTGGGTGGCAGCGATGACCGGAGAGCCGGGGTAGGCGGCAGGGTTACCGCTCGCCGTGCGCCAGGCCGCGACCGAGGCCGCGTAGGCGGCAAGCTCGGGGCAATCCGGCGCGCCGGCCAGTACGCGTGCAATGGCTGCTGCACGCGCAGCGCCCTCGGGAAACCTCCGCAGGTCGTACGCCCCCCGCCCGGCGTGCGTCTCGAGGTACAGGAAGCCTTTGTCCTTGCGCTCCAGCGCCTGCAACAGCGCGCTCAGCGTGACGTGCTTGTGCACGTCGGCAAAATTGCCCGCGTGATACTCGTGGCGGTACTTGATCAATCCGGCTTGGCGCGGCGCGCTGCCGGGCGCTCGGATGCACTCTTGCGCGGTGCGCTCCTGCGTGGCGCGCGACCATCACCGCCCGCGCTCTTGGCGGACGCCGGCCTTTTCTTCTTCGCCGAGACGCCCGCGCGCTTGGCGCGCGCGGCACCCCCCGCTGCGCCCCCGCGCAGGGCCGCAGCGCCCGGTGCCCTGCGGGAGCCCTGGGCTGTGCTGCGCGATGCGGGCGTGGGTCGCGCCTTTGCCGGGGGCGCCCTGGGTGCTGCCGTGCCCTCGGTGCCGCCCGCCGCGCTCGCCCCATTCCTGGCATTCCCTGCATTGCCCGGCGCTCGACGTCCGAACCTGCCCCGCCCCCGCTCCGGGGCGAGCGCGATCAGCTCGCGGCACTCCTCGAGCGTGAGCGACTTGGGGTCGCGATCCTTCGGGACCTTGGCGTTCTTCTTGCCGTCGGTGATGTAAGGCCCGTAGCGGCCGTTCAGAACGCGAATCCCATCGCCGTGATCGGCGATGGTGCGGTTCGCATCCGCCTGCTGCTTCAGCCGTATCACCTCGAGGGCCCGCTCGAGCGTGATGGTGTACGGATCGTCCTCGCGCAGGGACACATACTTCTCGCCGTACTTCACGTACGGCCCGAAGCGCCCGACATTCGCCACGATGGGCTCGCCCGCCTCGCTCTGTCCGAGCGCGCGCGGCAGCTTGAACAGCTCGAGCGCATCGGCGAGGCCGATCGCATCCATCTTTTGCCCCGGCCGCAAGCCCGCAAAGCGCGGCTTCTCGACATCGTCCTTGGTGCCGATCTGTACGAACGGCCCATAGCGGCCCATGCGGACACTCACCGGCTTGCCGCTCGCGGGGTCCTTGCCGAGCTCTCGCGCCTGCACCACCTCTTCGCGACTGACGTTCTTGTCGGTGCGCTCGACCTGTCGGATGAAGGGCTTCCAGAATTTCTCGAGCGGCGTGGTCCAGGCTTCCTCGCCTCGCGAGATCGCATCCAGCTCGTCCTCCATCGCGGCCGTGAAGCCGTACTCGACGTAGCGGTGGAAGTGCAGCGTGAGGAAGCGATTGACGATCTTGCCCACATCCGTGGGCACAAAGCGCCGGCTGTCCATCTCGACGTACTCCCGGTCCTGCAGCGTCGAGATGATGGTCGCGTAGGTGGAGGGCCGGCCGATGCCGAACTCCTCGAGCGCCTTGACGAGCGAGGCCTCGCTGTAGCGCGGCGGCGGCTCGGTGAAATGCTGCTCCGCGCGCAGTGAGCGCAAGCCGATGAGATCGCCCTCGTTCATCGCGGGCAGGACGTGGTCGTCATCGTCCGCCTTGGCGTCATCGGCCCCCTCCTGATACACCGCGATGTAGCCGGGCGTGACGAGCGTGGACCCGTTTGCGCGCAGCAGATGACGCTGCGGACCGTCCTGCCCCGCGAGCATGTCCACGGCGACCGTATCGAAGGTGGCGTGGCTCATCTGCGAGGCGATCGCGCGGCGCCAGATCAGTGCGTACAGCCGGAACAGGTCACTCTCGAGGCGGCCCTCGACATCCTGGGGAGTGATCGCGGCGGATGTCGGACGTATGGCCTCGTGAGCCTCCTGAGCATTCTTCGACTTGGTGCGATAAAGGCGCGGCTCCGGGGGGATCGCATCGGCTCCGTAGAGCCGTGCCGCGACCTGGCGGATCTCCGTCACGGCCTCCGCGGCGAGCGACACCGAATCGGTGCGCATGTAGGTGATGAGGCCCACGCTGCCATCGCCTACGTCCACACCCTCGTACAGCTGCTGGGCGAGGCGCATCGTGCGGCGCGCATTGAAGCCGAGCTTGCGGGCCGCCTCCTGCTGCAAGGTCGAGGTGGTGAAGGGTGGGGCAGGATTGCGCCGGCGCTGCTTGCGGTCCACCGCCAGCACGCGCAGGGCGCCCGCAGGACTTGCTGTACCTGGTGTACCGGCCGTGCCCGGCTGGCCCGCGGCCGCGCGCGCTGCCGCGAGGATGGCCTGCTCGGCCGCCCGAGCCGTGGTCTCGTTGACGAAGCTGAACTGCTCGACCTTCTGCCCCTGAAACTCGACCAGCTTGAGCGGAAAGGCCTGCGCCGTGTGCTCGCCCTCCCCATCGATCGTCCAGTACTCCTGCGCCCGGAAAGCGGCGATCTCGGCCTCCCGCTCGCAGATCATGCGCAGCGCCGGACTCTGCACGCGCCCGGCGGACAGTCCACGGCGCACCTTCTTCCACAGCAGCGGCGAAAGATTGAATCCGACGAGATAGTCGAGCGCGCGCCGCGCCTGCTGAGCGTTGACCAGCTCGGCGGAGATCGTGCGGGGATTGGCGACGGCATCGCGAACGGCGTTGCGCGTGATCTCGTAGAAGGCCACGCGATGCACGGTCTTGCTCTTGAGCCCGCCGCGGGACTTCAGGATCTCGAGCAGGTGCCAGGCGATCGCCTCACCCTCGCGGTCGGGGTCGGTCGCGAGATACAGCGCCTTGGACTTGTGCAGCGCGCGCGCAATCGCCTCGACGTGGCGCTCGTTCTTCTCGAGCACCTGGTACTGCATCGCAAAGCGGTGCTCGGGGTCGACCGCCCCCTCCTTCGGCACCAGATCGCGCACGTGCCCGTAGGAGGCGAGCACCTCGAAGTCCTTGCCGAGATATTTCTTGATGGTGCGCGCCTTGGCAGGCGATTCCACCACGACCAGATTGTCAGCCATGAGCTCTAGTGCGGCGGGTACGCGGCGGCCTCAAGCGTGAGGTCCTCCATGCGCGCGAACGCTTGCTCCTGCCCGGGCTGGCTCGAGAGCACCATCAGCACCACCCATTTGAGCTGCTCGGTGTCGAGCTCGTCGGCATCGAGCGCCAGCATTCGGTCGAGAACGATCTCGCGCTGCGCCGGTGAAAGCACCCCCAGCCGCTCGAGCGTGATCAGGAAGCCGCGACACTCCGTCGAGAGCCGTGCCACCTCGCACTCGGAGAAGATCCGTACCGAGCGTGCATCCCCCGGCAGCCTCGGCCGGGCATGCTCGCCCGCGAGCTCCGCGAGCCATTCGAGCGCGCGCTCGACGTGATTGTGCGCAAACCCGGCCTGCTCCAGATCGCGCGCGAGGTCGTTGCGCTCGAGAACCTCCGGCGCCTCATCGAGCATGTACCGGTCGAACACGTAGATCAGAATGTCGAGAACACTGGTCGTCATCGCGAGACTTAAGGTATTCGGCAGTACCGGCCGCCGGGATGAGGTACGACGCTGCCTCGGAGCTCGAGAATCAACAGCATCGATGCAATCCGGCCGCTCGGCAGCCCCGTGCGTTCGACGAGCGTATTGATGGTCACGGGCTCGAAGCCGAGCGCATCTAACAGTATTTCCGAATCCTTGTCCAATGTCCCCCGGGCGGCCGCGCCCGCCGACTCGGGCGCGCTCGCGCTTGCAAGCTGCTGTTTCGCAGCGCAAAGATCGAGCTCCTCGAGCACCTGCTCGGCGGTTTGTACGAGCCGCGCGCCGCCCCGGATCAGCTCGTGACAGCCCGCCGCGAGCGGCTCGTGTATCGAGCCCGGCACGGCGAACACGGAACGACCATACCGCATTGCAGCATGGGCCGTGAGGAGCGAGCCGCTCGCGCGTGCCGCCTCGATCACGACCGTGCCCAGTGCCATGGCGCTCAAGTCGCGATTGCGCTGTGGAAAGCGCGCGCGTGTGGGGACGCAGCCCGGGGGAAAGCGGGACACGAGCGCGCCGCGCTCGGCGATGCGCTGCGCAAGGTGGCGGTGTTGAGGTGGATACACCCGATCGAGGCCATGGGCGCAGACCGCAATTGTCGTGCCCTCGGTGAGAGCTCCCGAGTGGCTCGCCGCATCGATGCCGACCGCGAGCCCGCTCGCCACCGCGACCCCGGCGCGCGCAAAAGTGGCCGCGAACCGGCGCGCCGTGACGCAGCCCGCCGGCGTTGAGCGGCGCGCACCGACCATCGCGATGAGGGGGCGCGAGAGCACTGCCTCATCGCCCAGGACCCACAGCAGCGGGGGTGCGCCCGGCACGCTCGCGAGCATCGCGGGGTACCGTGAAGAGGTGCAGGGGAGGAGGGCGGCTCCGCTCGACTCGAGCCAGCCCAGGTCCGCCTCGATCAGCGGCTCCGGAGGGCTTGCCAGGAAGGTGAGTGCACGAGGGCCGAACCCGGCTTCCTCACGAGCACGCTGCTCGAGCAGACCCTGGCCACTCGCCACGCGGGAGAGCTCTCCCAGGCGTGCCACCGCCGAGCGCAGCTGGCCGGCGCCAAGTCCCGGCGTGCGCGCGAGCAATGCGCAGGCTCGCCTCTCGTCCATGGCGCGAGCATAGCTGGCGCCTCGGCATCAACGGCTCGACGAGCCGAATTCCTCAAGGATTGTGCACGTAATCGCCCACGCGCATCGTGTCGGACGCCCCGATCACGAGCGCGAAGCTCATATCCTCGTAGGACTTGAAGACGATGAGCGTTCCGGCTCGCTCATCCGGGAGCCGCACGCGCTTGGCGAAGGTGTCGCTCTTTCCCCAGCTGTCGTACGAGGCCGCGCCCCAATCGGTGGCGGTGAGCCCCGCCTGGTCCACGGCCAGCACCGTGCCGGCACCCACTCCCTGGCCCGTGCCGCGGTTGATCGCGACGATGTCGAACTGGCCGATGATGTGTGCACCGTAGATGTCGGGATCCTTGACCATGTCCTGCTGCACGGCGGAGATGATCCTGCCCTTGACCTGGCTCGCCGGGGCCCGGGGCACGAACGTGAGAGGATTGCCATTGCCCTCGGCAAAGAGGCAGTCGCCGCGCAACGTCTCGCGCTCGGAGGCCGTCAGCAACACCTTGGCCGGGTCGCCGGCGCGCGCGACCACTGCCGTGGCGGCGTAGATGCCCTGGTAGCCGAGCGTGCGGCCGGTGTCCGGATCGTGCAGCTGCTCACCGATGTGCAGGATGGTGAAGCGTGCCCCCGCCGCCGCACCGAGACCGCGGATGTAGGCCTCATCGCCATCGCCTCCCACCTGGTGCTCGTTACGGAACGCGAGCACATGGGGGGCGCGGCCGATCTCCGCAGGGCTCACGATCGCCGGGCGCGAGAGAAACGCCGCAATTGCAGAATAGGGGATGGTTGGAATCGCGGCATCGAGCGATGAGCTGCGCAGCCGTGGCTCCAGGCGCCCCGGCCCACCCTCCTGCACGCGAACCTCGGGTTGCCCGTTGGAGCGGTAGGCGAGCACCAGCGTGTCCCCGGGGTAGATCAGGTGCGGATTGGCCACCTGCGGATTCACGTACCAGAGCTCTGGCCAGAGCCACGGATCCTTCAGGTAGAGCGTGGAGATGCCCCAGAGCGTGTCGCCGTGCTTGACGGTGTACTTCAGGGGCGCCCCGGGATTCAGGTCGTCGCGGGTCAGTGCGTGCGCGGTCTCGGGCGCCGCAGCCGCCTGGGGAGCGCCCGCCGGGGTGGCGGCGTTCGCCGCCTCCGTAGCGCTCAGATCGGGCGCGGGCGATGCGCTGGCCGTCGCATCCGCTGGCGCGGCGGAAGCCGGGGCTTGTGCCTGATCGCCTCGGGCGAGCCCATGGCTCGACGAGCAGCCCACGAGGACCAGGGCGGCGGTGACGACAGCGGTCGTGACGAGGGATACGGCGCGATCGCGCTTGCCGACCCTAAGCTCTTGATTGAAAAACATCCTCCCCCTCCTTATATCGGGTGAGGCGGCAACTGCGCTGTTATAATCGCCCCTGCTCCCGGCGACACGTTTGGATGCTGAACTTGTGCGCTGGATCACGGGCAGGGGACGCGAGCTGTTAGAGTAATCCGATGGCCATGCTTTCCATTCTCGAATACCCCGATCCACGGCTGCGCGCAAGGGCACAGCCCGTCACCCAGTTCGACCAGGCGCTGGGGAAGCTCGTGGACGACATGCTCGAGACCATGTACGCGGCGCCGGGGATCGGTCTTGCGGCCACTCAGGTCAATGTGCCTAAGCAGGTGCTCGTCATCGACGTCTCCGAGGAGCGTAACCGGCCGCTCGTCTTCGTGAACCCCGAGATCGTGAGCCGCGAGGGCGTGGCCAAGACCGAGGAGGGATGCCTGTCGGTGCCCGGCGTCTTCGATGAGGTGGAGCGGGCCGCGAAGGTGCGCGTCAGGGCCCGCCACCTCGATGGCGAGGTCTTCGAGCAGGATCTCGAGGGCCCTCTTGCAGTGTGCCTGCAGCACGAGATGGATCACCTGGACGGAAAGCTGTTCGTGGACTATCTGTCCGATCTCAAGCGCGAGCGCATCCGCAAGAAGCTCGAGAAGGATCGAAAGGAGAAGTCTGCCGGCCGCCGCCCCGCTGCGGCGCAGAGCGCGCGCGCGTCCTAGTCATGAGGCTCGCGGTACGCTCTCGTAACTAGGCATCGATTGCGCGTTGCGTTTGCCGGCACTCCCGAGTTCGCGCTGCCCGCGCTGCGCGCGCTCGCCGCCTCACACCATCAGATCGTGGGGGTCCTGACCCAGCCGGACCGCCCGAGCGGGCGTGGACGGCAGATCGTGCCAAGCCCGGTGAAGCTCGCGGCGGTATCGTTCGGGTTCCCGGTCGCGCAGCCCGCGCGACTGCGCAGCGAGGAGGAGCTCGCCGCGCTTCGCGGCTGGCATCCGGATGCGCTGGTGGTCGTCGCATACGGACTCATCCTGCCCACCCCCGTGCTCGAGCTGCCCTCCTTTGGATGCATCAACATTCACGCTTCGCTTCTGCCGCGCTGGCGCGGCGCGGCTCCGATCGCGCGCGCGATTCTGGCGGGCGACGCGCAGACCGGCGTGACGATCATGAGCATGGACGCAGGCCTCGACACCGGACCGATTCTCCTCGCGCGCAGCCTGCCCATCGACCGGACCGCCACGACCGGCAGCCTCCAGCAGGCGCTCGCCGCACTGGGGGCAGGCGCGCTGCTCGAGGTGCTGGAGCAGGTTGCCGCCGGAAAGGCGCAGAGGCGACCCCAGCCCCCCACGGGTGCGACCTACGCAGCGAAGGTGCAGAAGAGCGAAGCGCTGATCGACTGGCGCGCAAGCGCCCTCGCGATCGAGCGCCAGGTGCGTGCCTTCAATCCCTGGCCCACCGCAGAGACCCGCTGGGCGGGCGAGCCGCTGCGCATCCACGCGGCGCGTGCCGCGATGCCCGGAGATCGCGCTCCGGTCGCGCCCATCGATGCGCACGCTGCCGGCAGCGTGATCGCCCTGGAGCCCCAGGCGATCTGGGTCGCCTGTGGTGAAGGCAGTCTCGCAATCACCGAGCTGCAGCGTGCGGGGCGCAAGCGGCTGCGCGCTGCAGAGTTCGTCAATGCCGGGCAGATCTCGGTGGGGCAGCGCCTTGGCTGAGCGCGCGGGCGGCGCGAGCCGTGCATCGCGAGAGCGCGGCGCGACGTGGGCACCGGGCTCGACCGTCCTGGCGAGCGCCGCGCGCGCCGTGGCGGAGGTGGCCCATCGCGGGCGCTCGGCGGACGATGCGCTTGCGCCATTCGAGAGTCACACCGATCGCCGCGCCATTCGCGCCGTCACGCTCGGTGCCCTGCGCTGGTATCTGAGGCTGCTGCCGGCGGTGACCGCCCTCCTCGAGCGTCGGGGCCGACCGCTCGCCGCAGAGCTTCGCGCGCTGCTCGTCGTGGGCGCTCACCAGATCGAGTACTCCCACAACCGGCCCGAAGCGAGCGTGGATGCCGCTGTCGACGCCGCGCGTATGCTCGGTCAGGCACGCGCCAGCGGACTCGTGAACGCCGTATTGCGCCGATTCGTGCGGGAGCATGGCGCGCTCCTCGCGCGCCTCGATACCGAGGTTGCCACCGCGACCGCCCACCCCGCGTGGCTCGTCGAGACAATCGAGGCTGCCTGGTCGGACCTCGCGCGCTCGGTACTCGACGGCAACAATGTGCATCCGCCGCTCGCGCTGCGCCTGGACCGCTCGCGTGTGACAGTCGATGCATATCTTCAGGAGCTCGTCCGGGCAGGCTGTCCCGGGCGCCCGCTGCACTGGGCACCGGCAGCCGTCGTGCTCGATCAGCCGCGAGCGGTCGATGCGATTCCCGGCTTCCGCGAGGGCCAGGTCTCGGTTCAGGATGCAGGAGCACAGCTCGCGGCGCCGCTCCTGGCTGCGGCACCCGGCATGCGGGTGCTCGATGCCTGTGCAGCTCCCGGGGGGAAGACGGTGCACCTTCTCGAGCGCACGCCGGATCTCGCCGAGCTGGTCGCGGTCGATATCGACCGCGTCCGGCTCGAACGCGTTGCCGAGAATCTCGACCGCTCGCACCGTCGAGCGCGGCTCGCCGTGCTCGATGCGCGCAGCCTGTCGGCCGCCGCGCTCGCCCCCGGGGGGCCCCTGGCCGGGGCACCCTTCGACCGCGTGCTGGTCGATGCGCCGTGCTCCTCGACCGGCGTCATCCGCCGCCACCCCGATATCAAGCTGTTGCGCCGGCCGGCAGATGTCCCCTCCTTCGTCGCGCTGCAGCTCGAGATCCTGCGGGGCGCCTTCCAGGTGCTCGCCGCAGGCGGCCGCCTGCTCTATTGCACCTGCTCGGTCCTGCCGGCCGAGAACCAGCAGGTGATGGCGTCATTCTTGCGCTCCGAAGCACTGGCACGGCCGTTGGCCATGCCTTCGGCCCGCGATCTGCCCCCGGGTGCCCGTGAGTGCCCGATCGGCATTCAGCTCCTTCCGGGGGGTGCGGCGGGCACCGACGGCTTCTATTTCGCTTGTCTCGAAAAGACAACAGCGGGAAACTGAGAGGGATCGACACGGATGATGAGGGGGATCGCGCTCGTGAGCCGCACGCTCACGCGCGGAAGTTTCATGACTCGGACTCTGATCATGTTGGTAGCGGTGACGCTCATGGCATCGAGCGCTCCCGTCGGGGCCGATGCGCTCGACGGCGCGCTGCTCGTGAGCTCCGCCTACGTCGACATCGACCGCTCGGTCTATCAGTTGCACGCGCGCATCGAGTACCCGATGACTCCTGCGATCCGCGCCGCGCTGCGCGATGGGGTGAGCCTCGCATTCGATCTGGAGGCGCGCATCACGCGCGACCGGCGTTTCTGGTTCGATCCGGTGATCGCCGATGTGACCCTGCGGCGCGAGCTGGTCTATCACAGTGTGAGCGACCGGTACGTCGTGCGCGATGTCCGGGCCGGCAGCCAGGAGAGCTACGCGACACTGGAGGAGGCGCTCGTCGCGTTGAGCAAGGTGGACGACTGGCCGATCCTCGTGGAGTCGCAGCTCGCACCGGGCGAGCACTATCGCGTCAGTCTGCGCGCGGGCATCCGGCGCGGGCGCCTGCCGGCCTCGCTGCGTGCGCTGCTCTTCTGGACCAACGACTGGCACCGCGTGAGCGGATGGTACACATGGACGCTCCCGGGCTGAGCGGCTCACGCGCTCGCCGGGCGAGCTACGCGCTGGCCCTGCTGTGGGGCGCGGTGGGCGCGGGGGCCCTGCTCATGCTCGCGATGAGCGTGCGCAACTCCTCGGAGTTCTCGCGTCTGCAGCCCTGGATCCTGCTGCTCAACCTCGGTGGCTTGCTCGGCCTGACGGTGCTGCTCGGACGCAAGCTCTGGCAGATCGTGCGCGACTATCGCAACCACGTCCCGGGCTCGCGCCTCACCGCGCGTACCGTCGCCGTCTTCGGCGCATTCGTGACCGTGCCCCTCGTCGTGGTCTATCTCTTCTCGCTGGACTTTCTCGACCGCGGCATCGACAGCTGGTTTCGCGTGGAGGTGAAACAGGGGCTCAACGACGCCGTGGCGCTCTCGCGTGCAGCGCTCGAAGGACGCACCCGCGAGTACTCCTGGCGCACCGAGCGCTTCGCGCGCTCGCTGCTCGATGTGCCGCCGCGCGATGCGCTGGGGCGGCTCGATGACGAGCGCCGCGCGACCGACGCCCTGGAGATCGCGCTATTCGACGCGCACCAGCAGGTGCTCGCGGTGAGCACCGACAGCGAGCAGTCCGGCGAGGCGATTCCGGCGCTTCCGCCCTCGGATGCGTTGCGCCAGGTGACTCAGGGACAGTCGTACGTGAGCCTCGACCCGGAGGCGCGCGGGGAATACCTCATTCGCGTCGCCACGCCGGTCGGTGAGGTGCCGGGGAGCCCGGATTTCGAGTTCGTGTTCGCCGTCTACACCGTGCCGACGCAGCTCTCGGGGCTGTCGGAGGCCATCCAGCACGCCTACTCGCAGTATGGCGAGCTCTCGGTGCTGCGCGATCCGCTCAAGTCGAGCTTCAAGCTCACGCTCACCCTGGTGCTCCTGATCGCGATGCTCGCGGCGATTCATGGCGCGATCTTCACCGCGCAGCGTCTCACGCGACCGGTGCAGGACCTCATCGCGGGAACTCGCGCGGTCGGCAAGGGGGACTTCGGCACGCGCCTGCCGCTACCCTCGCGCGATGAGATGGGATTTCTCGTGCACTCGTTCAACGACATGACCAAGCGGTTGCGGCGTGCACGCGAGGAGGCGGTACGCAGCCAGCAGGCCGTCGAGCACGAGCGCGAGCGCCTTGCGATCATCCTGGCGCGCCTCTCGACCGGCGTCCTGGCGCTCGACAGGGCGCTCACGGTTCGGATCGCCAATCAGGCGGCGGGGCTCATTCTCGGGGCGGATCTCTCCCAGTCGACGGGACGCTCGCTGCCCGAGCTCGCCGCCGGCAACGAGCGCTTCAGCCAGTTCGTCGCGGCCCTGGTCGTGCGCTTCGCGGCGGGACGCGAGGAGTGGCGCGAGCAGATCGATCTCGACGGCGCCTCGGGCCACTGCGCCCTGATGAGCGCCTGCACGCCGCTGCCCGGGGAGGGCGGAGAGCGCGGCTATATCGTGGTGTTCGACGACATCACGGCATTGCTTCAGGCGCAGCGCGATGCGGCCTGGGGCGAGGTGGCACGGCGCCTGGCGCATGAGATCAAGAATCCCCTCACACCCATTCAGCTTTCGGCCGAGCGCATGCGGCGGCGCTTCCTGATGACCATGGGCCGTGAGGATGCCGAGATGCTGCAACGCTCGACCGATACCATCGTGCAGCAGGTCGAGACGATGAAGCAGATGGTGAACGCCTTCAGCGAGTATGCGCGCGCGCCCGACATCACGATCGCACGCTTCAGTCTCAACGGGCTCGTGACCGAGGTGGCCGACCTGTACCGCTCGCAGGACGCACGCGTGGAGATTCGCCTCGATCTTGCGCCCACGCTGCCGCCGATCGAGGCCGACCGAGGCCGTGTGCGCCAGATTCTCAACAATCTGCTCGTCAACGCGCTCGAGGCCCTCGAGGCGCGCCACCCCGCCTGGGTCGAGATCACAACGCGCGGGGAGCGCATCGCGGATGCCGAGCACGTCGTGATCACGGTGAGCGACAACGGGCCTGGATTCCAGCGCGAGCTGCTCGCGCGCGTGTTCGATCCCTACGTCACCAGCAAGCCCAAGGGCACGGGCCTGGGTCTTGCGATCGTCAAGAAGATCGTGGAGGAGCACGGCGGCCACATCGATGCGGACAACCGCCCGGAGGGAGGCGCACGGGTGTGCGTCATTCTTCCGGTGAAGGACGTCACGCGGTCGGTGTCGAGCGTCCGCGAGCTGCGACCTCCGATGCGAAAGGGTAAGGAGAGGACGGCCTAGCGCCTTCCCCCGATGGGAGAATCTCGATGAATGCGCAGCGCATCCTGGTGGTCGACGATGAGGCGGACATCCGCGGCCTTCTCAAGGAGATCCTCTCCGAGGAAGGCTACGAGGTGGATGTCGCGGCGGACGCGGGCCAGGCACGTGCCTCCCGCGCACGGCAGACGCCCGATCTGGTGCTGCTCGACATCTGGATGCCGGACGTCGACGGCATCACGTTGCTGCGGGAGTGGTCCTCGTCGGTATCCGACGGGTGTCCCGTCGTCATGATGTCGGGTCATGGCACGGTCGAGACCGCCGTCGAGGCGACTCGACTCGGCGCGTTCGACTACATCGAGAAGCCCCTGTCGCTGGCGAAGCTGCTGCGCACCGTGGAGCGAGCTCTGGATTCGGGCAGGCAGCGCCGCCAGCCGGCGAATCCCCTGCCGCCACAGCTGATCGTGCCGACAGGCAAGAGCAGGCTCATGCAGGAGCTGCGCACCGAGCTGCAACAGATCGCCTCGGACCCCTCGGCGGTGATGCTCATCGGTGAGCCAGGCACGGGGCGCGAAGCCTTCGCACGGTACCTGCACGGGCAGAGCTCGCGCGCCGGCGAGCCGTTCATCGCGCTGATGGCAAGCAGCTTGCGGGATGCCGACGCCGAGAAGCAGCTGCTCGGCGAGGGCGACAGCGTGGGTCTGCTCGAGCAGTCAGGCGCCGGCACTCTGTTCATTCACGCGATCGAGGACCTGCCGCCTCAGGCACAGCGGCTGCTGGTCGGCGTTCTGGAATCGCGCACGTTCCGCAGGCTCGGCGGGATGGAGGCACGGCCTTTCCGGGCGCGCGTGGTCTCATCGGCACAACCCGGAGTTGAAAGTCGCGCCGGCACGCCCGAGGGTGTGCGCCGCGACCTGCTCGCGCATCTCAACACCATGATCGTACGCGTGCCGCCGCTCAGGGATTACGCCGAGGACGTTCCGGATCTGTTGCGGCACTACGTGGAGCGCGCCGTGGACGTGGAAGGGCTGCCGCTCAGACGTTTCAGCGTCGCGGCGCAAAACCGGCTGCGCAATTATCCCTGGCCCGATAATCTGCGAGAGCTGCGCAACCTCGTGCATCGCCTGCTCATCCAGGGCGGCCCCGAGGAGATTCGCCTGGATGAGATCGAGCGCGAGCTCGCCATTCAATCCGCACCCGATGAGCCGCTCGTCAAGCAGGATCTGCTCGCGCTGCCGCTGCGCGAGGCGCGCGAGCAGTTCGAGCGCGCGTACCTGCAGCAGCAGCTGCTGCTCTGCAACGGCAAGGTGGGTCAGCTCGCCAAGCGCGTGGGGATGGAGCGCACGCACCTGTATCGCAAGCTGCGATCGCTCGGGGTGGATTTCCGGGCCATCAGCGACGATTGAGCCTACTGCAGGCTGCTGCGATCGATCGGGCGGTCGCGATGCAGGAACAGCCAGCCGGCGTGCTCGGCGAGGGCTGCATGGCCGAGCAGGCCGAGGATGGATCGGCGCTCGACGTCGGAGCTCGCACGCAAAATGCGATCGCGGGCGCTGCGAAAGACCTCGTACATGTACTCGTACTGCCTGCGCAGCTCGCGTCCGGCGGTTCTTTGCAGCGAGCTCTCCAGCACTCCGGCAAAGAGCGGTAGAAAGCCGATCAGGAAGATCAGGGCCGTCCGGTGCGCGTGCTCCCACGGCCGCGGCGCCAGGATCAGAACGAACGTCACGATGAGGCCGACAGCGATACTCACGCTCACCGCCGCCTCGGCGATCAGAGCGTGCAGCCCGCGCCTGCGACTGGAACGCCAGAAGTAATGCAGCTGCTCGTAGGGCGAGCCGGTCGCGGTGTTCGAGCCGATCCAGTGGCGGATCGCAAAATCAAGGCCCCCCGGCAGGCCCTTATGGCGCGTCTCGAGCAGGAGCAGGCTCGCTGCGCGCAGGGCATTGGGGATCCATTCCAAGCCGGGATCGGCTTGCTTGAGGATGCTGCGATGTGAGGAGGGTGTTGCGCCAGCCACCTGCACGCCGGCAATGGCCCAGAACAGCTCCACCCGCAGGCCTTCGGCGAGTGCCCGCGCTTCGAGATGGCGGCGCTGCAGATGCCTCGAGCGGACGAAGACGTCACCGGCGATCAGCAGGAGGAACGCTGCCAGGAACACGTAGATCGCGCGCTGCCACGGGCTCTGCGCATCGGTATGTCCATACAAGAGAATGGCGGCGCCCATGATCGATGTCAGCAGCGCCGTCCAGTAGATCTTGAGGAGCACGGCGCGGCGCATCCGTGTGGCGATGAAGTCGATCGAGCCGAACAGTCGGGCCACGCTTGCAATGCTCGGCGGCGGCTCGGCCAGCTCGCTGATCAGGGACAGGTCGGCGCCGCGCCGCGCGATCTCGCTCGCGCTCAGCTTCAAAGCACGATTGAGCTCGGCCGTTCGCGCACAGATCAGTGTGGCGGTGTGTGGCAGGTCCGCCTCGAAGGGGCCGTCCGCGCGGGATCGGTAGCCTGCCTGCAGCGGCGCCAGGCCCGGCGCGGGGCCGGCAGTCTGCCGGGAGGCGACGATGTGATAGAGAAGCTCGGGCGGCAGGTTGGGCATGAGCTCCTGATGGGCCGCCTTCTCCTCGTCGTCGAGCCAAGCCCGCTGGCGCAAACGGTACTCGACCGTCTGTGCGGTGCCTGCCTCCTGGCGCGACGGACGCCCATCCCATAGCGCAAGCAAGATGAACGCCGAGGAGGCAATCGCCTCGCCCGCGGCAGCATACTGCGCAGTGCGCGCGGGGCCGGGTGCCGCGATCTCCTCGAGCGAGGCATGCTTCCTGAAGGGACAGACGAGCCGCTGCCGGCAGGCCGCGAGCGCTCGCTCGAACCGCTCGAGGTCCCCGGGACCCCCGAAGTCGGCCCGATAGCTTTCCACGGGGAAGGGCAACACAGCGATACAGTCGAGACCCGCCGCGAGTGCCTCCTCGGTCACGAGTAGATCGGCCCCGGGGCTCAGGGAGGTCACGAGCTGCATCGGCACGTCGGCAAAGCGCGCTCGCAGTGCGAGTAGCCACCGACGCGTGTGTTCGCGCATCCGGCCGGTCTCCTCGGGCACCAGATCGCGATGTCCGGTCACACCGATGAGCAGCGGAATCTCAGGCGCGGTGTCTCTTCTCACGTGAGCGCACGTCCCTCCAGATGGCTATTGGGTGGGCGGGCGCTGGCAACCTCCGCGCTGGAAGATGAACTGCGAGGATGGGCTGGGGTTGTAGTCGTGCAGCTCCTGCTCGAACGATGCGGCGCCAGGGGCGGCGCCATACTGGTACACGTTCCCCGAGCACTCGACCTCACCGTTCAGCGCGAACAGGGCGTACGTCCCCACCGAACCACCGCTGAAGCTCGACTTGGATTTGAAGACGCCGGCCGCGGATGCGAGCGTGCCGCCGGATTCGAGCGCCTTGACGAACAGGATGTGCGGCGAGGTGTCGTCGACCGCGAGCACCCCGTTCTGGTCCGCCCCCAGCGCATGTGCGAGCCCGTCGCCCGCAAGCACGGCAATCAGTAGCACCGGAGGTCCCCCGGCAGCCACGGGAGCCACCGAGACCGCCTTGTCGGCGGCCGAGGCGCTCTGCTCGCCGTGGTCCCTGCCCACGCTCGATTGCCCCTCTGGAGCGGCCATGGCGGCAACCCCGAATCCGCGCAGCGCGCCCACGTACGCGTCGATCTCGGCGATGGCTTCGCGCAGGTCCTGTTGCTGGTTGCCGTGGCGTTGATCGAACATCTCGTCGGTGAGACAGCTACGCCTGTCGAGCAGCTGGCTGAGTCCCGAAAGAAACGGCGACTCCTTCGCGGCGGGACTTGCGAGCTGATAGGGTGCGTAGGCAGAGGGCATGATCACCCGGATGCCGAGCCTGCGCAGCTCGCGCGCGACAGCGTCCAGGAAGGCCTGATCCTGTATCGTGCCGACCACCGGCGTGCTGCTGCCACCTGCGGGCTTCGCGATCCCCAGGAGCCCCTCGGCGAGCGACAAGATTGCGCTGCCCGCCGGGGCCATGGCAGAGGCGGCCGACTTCAGGCTCTTCGCCAGACTGCGACTCCCTTCGGACCCCGCGCCCTGCGCGCCCTCCTCGTGGCACAGACCATCGGCGCGATGCCGCAGGTCGCGCAGAATGCTCATCTCCGCACGCCAGATGCCAAAGTCCGCGAATGCCGTGCTGTCGAAAGGAGCGATGACGACACGCCCATTCCTGCTGGCACCTTTGACCTGGCAGCCCAACGTCCGATCCGAGAAGTCGATCGTTCCACCCCTGAGGTAGGCGGCGACCTCGCATCCCACCGCCTCGCTGTTTGACTCCAGCGCTCGATAGGTCAGCATCTCCGATTCGATCGAGAATCCCGGACCCTTCTGAACTGAATCCGTTCCTGGGCCACCCGCGGCGGAGTCGGATTCGGCGCCCCGAGCCCGCGTGGCGCTCGAGCTGCACACGATGAGGGCCCCCAGCACGACGAGCAATGGACTGCCCCATCCCCGGATGCCCTGCGTTGATTGAAAGATGTGACTCATGGACTCAACCTCATTGCTCCAAAGCGCTGTGTTTTGCAGCTACCGCGAATGCATGGCAAGGGCGCAATCGACGGGCTCGGGCTTCGCCGATTGCAGCTCCCGGGCCACACGAAAGCCGATGTTGTTATCACGCGTGATGGGACTCAGGGTACCCGTGGGAAGCGATTCAACCACAGCATACCGCGTGCTGAAGGCGCCGCCGCGCACGTGAGCGGGGCTCCCGCAGGGCACGCCCGAGCGTACCGTGTCGCAGTCCACCCACTGCCAGACGTTGCCGAGAAGGTCGAACAGGCCGTAGGTGCCGGGGCGAAAGGCTTCAGCCGGAGCGGGCTCGCGCCCATCCCAGGGACTGCCGCAGCCACGACAGTTTGCCCGCGCGACGTGCGGGGTGGAGGCCGCTCGCAGCAGCCGCACTTCCGGCGCCGCCAGGTACTCCCACTCGGCATCGGTGGGTAGTCGATAGGATTTGCCGGTGATACACGACAGCCACCTCGTGTACTGCCTGGCATCGTCCCGGCTCACATCCGTGACCGGCCTGTCCCCGGGACTCTCGCTTGCCGTCCTGGGCCAGTGCTCGCAACCGCCCGCCTGGAAGCAGCCCTGGTATTCATCGATCGTCACATCGTGAATGCCCACGGCGAGGTAGGGAGACTCCCCCGCGGGATTCGGCGGCGCGGGAACGATACGGAGGTAGGGACATGCGTCGCAATCGCGGAAGGCGCTGACCGGCTGCGAACTTGCACCGATCACCCGTGCGATGGCCTGCGCGGACAGTCGTTGGGGCGATGCAAAGCGTGTCTCTCCCCGCACGGTGTACTCGATCTCCGGACCCGTGTATGTCTCGAACATGGGCGTTTGCCGAGTGCGGCCCGCCATGATCGACTGCTGCGTCATGCTCATGCGCAGGTATTCACCGAGCTCGGTACCCGTGATCCAGCCGTCCGAATCGATATCGGCGGCGCCGTCGAGTCCGGCCGCGACGAGCCCGGAGAACAGATTGTCGTCGGGAACGGTCTTGTCGGCCTGGCCCGCCGTGATCACCTGAAAGATGCGCTGCGGATCACTCGGGCTCAGCCGCTCCGGCGCATCGGCCTCGCGCTCGAGCTGCTCGAGCCCCAGGCCCGAGAAGCACGCATCAAGGAGCACCAGCGTATCGCTGGCATCGAGGCTCGCGATCTTGCGCAGAAACTCCGACTGCTCCAGTGCAACGTTACCCAGCTCGTAATCGCTCGCCACGCCGGGGTCGGGCGCATCCGGGAGCATCAGGTAGCCTCTTGCGTGGCCGGATGCTGAGTGCCGCGAGTAGCCGTGACCCGCGAAGTAAACGATCAGGCGCAGGCCGCGCCGTATCCCCGTACCGGGGTCCTCCGCGGGCAACGATCTGGCGAACGTATCGATGTCCGCGAGCAGCACAGGCTTCATCGCCGTGCCCCGGAGCGGCCCGAGGCGTATCACGCCGATGTCGCTCTCCCTCAGTCCCCGCCCGATGAACAGATCGTGGATACGTTTTGCATCGCGATCGGTGCTCAGGTCGGGCCATACGTCGCGCCTGGCGTAGTGGGCCACCGAGATGATCAGCACCCGGGTGCCGGCCGGATAGAGCCTCTGCTCCGCATCGCTCGGGTGGCGCTGACGCGAGAAGCTCTGCGAGCTCGCCAGTGGTGCGCCCACCAGACTCGCCGCCAGGACCAGCCATGCGATGCTCGAGCGCATCGGTTCTGCCTAGGCCTCGCGTGAGGAGAGCTCGAGCATCTGCGAGCGTGCCAGCAGGGCATCGAACGACGCCGCAGGTGCCTGCCAGAGCTCCCAGGCCTGCTCTGCGAGACGCTGGGCCGTCACGGTCGCATCGCTGTTGGGAGCGGCAAACCCGGCGAGCGAACGGCTCGCGAGCACGGAAACGACGACGTCCGGACAGTCGCGCAGAAGGCACGCGCAGTCGAACGATGCCCGGTCTTCAACGGCGATCAGCACATTGACGATCGCGCTCGGCTCGGTCTCGCGGACTTCAGCCACCGCGCGCTCGGCGGTATGAGCGCACGCTTCCAGAGTCGATACGACTGCGGACCGGCGTGGCCAGGAACGCCGCACGACCGGCCGCAATGCATATCCCGCAGACACGAGCGCGTGGGGCGTTCCGAGCACGACATCGCGGTCCTTTTGCTTCTCGGCCTCGTCCAGCTCGTCCCAGGGTCGCATCGAGGGGTGCTCCTTGGTGCGCTCGCGGTGTGCCTCACCCAGGCGCCATCCCGAGATCGCCCGGCTGGCGACCCACCGGCGGTGCTCGGCTTGCGAGAGCGCTTCCAGTAGCGGCGCGGATATCTGTGGCGCGTAGCCGCAGTGACCTCGCTCCAGCAAGAGCTCGAGCTCTCTTGCTTTCATCCAGTAGTGATCGGCTGCGGCGCGGTTGTCCTCCTGGTACTCGAATGGCAACTCGTCCCAGCTCACCGTGGCGGGACTCGCGACCCCACCCGATGCGCGCCAGCTCTGCAGGTAGGCGCCATGGAGCTGGCGCGGAACTGCATCGAGCCGCTCATCCTCGGCGAGCAAGGAATTCTCGACTGCGCTTGCAAGCGGAAATCCCACGCGCAGGATCAACGGGCAGCCGGCAGGCTGGACGCGGTAGGCGAGATCCAGCCGGCGATGCCAGGCTTCCTCCAGCGCGAACTCTTCGGGCGCAAGATAGATGCAGGTGGGAAGCAAACCCCTCTCTGCGAGGGCGATGGACAGCTGGGGCGCCGATTCCGGCAGTCGCGCCTCGAGCGGAATCGCCACGAGCTCCATGACCGATTGGAGCTGGGGAGACACTGCATGGAGGCTCCGCTCGATGGAGCTGGCCGCTGCATCGACCAGCACCACGATCGGTCGCTGCAAAGCGATCGACTGCGCCTGCGAAGCCAGCTTGTGGAGGAGCTCGACCCCCGTATCGCCGAGCCCGATCACGACCAGCGCCGGTCGAGCGCCGGGATGGAACGACCGCACCTTGATCGGCAGTTGCCCGCGCAAGAGACTGCGGCTGCGGGCGCTCGGCAGTGAGGGCAGCCGCAGCTCCTCGGCTTGGCCCGCAAGGCCTGCAAAATCGTCCCGACCGATCGCATCTCGGGCCTGATGTTGATCGATACGCACGCACAGGCGCCCGAGAGGACCTGCGCCAGCTGCGCCGCGAGCTGCGATCAGCTCGCGCGCCAGTGCGAGGTTCTGCTGTGTCTGTCCCGTGAGCGCAAGCAGCTCGCGCACCGCAACAGCGCATCTCGGGAGGGTCTTCTTCAGGAAGGTCTCGTCCAGGGGGATCGCGACGTCGGCTTCCGCAACGTCAATGTTTGATGCGCCCAGTCGCACAGAGTTCACCAGAGCCGCCGGCAAGGCGCTACGTGTTGTCCCTGCCGCGGCATCTGCATAGATCAAAGAGAGCTCGCGCGCCTGCCGCAACAAAAACCGGTCCAGGCGCACGCGCACTCCGGCGACGAGAACCCCCAGAAGGACAAGCCCTACGGCGACCGCGGCAACGGCTTGACCGAGCGTCACAAATGTAGAGGCAACTGGCGCATCGACCGGCAATGCCATGAAGAGCAGCTTGTGCCCGGTGAGCCCGAGGGCGCGCTCGAGCGCATAGGCACCGTCGCCGGGCAGCACGACCGGCAGAGACTCATACCAGCCGACCGCCACGATGATCACACCCAGGAGCAACAGCGGTAGCGCCCAGCCCAGCGAACGCGGCGGCGTGAGTGCATCGAGCGCCCGCCACAGGAGACGCAGGAGCGGCGGCGGTAGACGCACTCCGGTGAGCCCCCGAGCGTGCCTTGCGCGGGCAGCTACGGATGGCTCGATGGCGGGGACGCCGCTCATGGCTGCGGGGGAATCGCGTTCCATGAGAAGGCGACGATCTGGGCCGGATCGTTGGTCGTGAACGGGGCTCTGCTGCCGGGAGAGCCGCCCACGAGTCCCTCCAGGTCGGAGACACCGTAAGCGACCGCGCTCGTACGCTGCCTTGCTGAGCGATCCGCCCCGAGACCCGCTTGCGCAAGATCGGAAAAGTCCTGGCTCCCCCAACCATCCTGGACCGGCACCCCGATGACCAGCATCCTCTCCAGGCCGCCATCCCGGCGATTCAAGTCGATCACGCCCGAAACACGCACGGTGGCCCCGCGTGGCAGTCGGTTCAGCTCGCCACCCAACGGATAGACCGATCGGATGCCGAACCGGGCTCCGATGTCGAGCATGGTCACATCGATCGGCTGATCGCCCGCGTTGGTCAGCTCGAACGTCACGGAGTCGCCATCGTGCAGATCCGGAACCTGCTCGGGTGTCACGACCCATGGCGTCGTTCGGTCGGGTGGGCTACTCGCGGGATCGATCGTGAGTGCGACGTGGAGCCCGATGGGGTGACTGTTCGAGGTCGTGCTGCTCGATTGCTCGGCCAGCCTTGCAAGGACGATCGCCCGCGCCTCGCGCGCCAGAGCATCGAACACCATCGCACGAAGCCCTGGCAGGCTGGGACTTGCGTCCACGCCCGCGGGTGGCAACGGTAGAGAGAATGTCGGGGCGGCGCCCGCAGTGACCAGCTGGCCTCCTTTGGAGGCGAGCCAAAGGCGTCCGTGAAAGAGCTCCGGATTGATTTCCGCATCCGATGAGGGATCCACCAGCACCACGCTCGCCGGAAACCCCGCCGCATGCTCATCGATCGCCTGCAGGACCAAGGAATACAGAGAGGCATCGGGCCCCGAATCCGCGGTCCGGCACTGCGGCGCCGACCCCGCGGCGCCGTCGCTGCAGGCGACGGGTCGAGAGACGCGCACCCGCACGTCGAATGCCGACACGGCCAGCCGTGCGAACGCTCCCCGCGGCAGGTGCGGCGGCGGATCGTCCCGCGCCGGCGGCGTCCAACCTGCACGCTCGAGGAGCCTCGGATCCGACACCCAATCCACGTAGCTCTCGGTCTCGAGCGCTTGCGTCACTCGCACGACGCCGAGCGCCTGGGCGTTGCGCGCGCTGGGTGAGGGAAGCACGAGCAGCAGCGAGCCCACGCCGACACCGTGCAATTGCCCCGCGGCGAGAACCATTCCATCGCTCGAGCTCTGGATTGACCACTGCCGCAGGGAGCGGACCGTGGACCCGAAGGCAACCCGGTCCAGATCGGCTCCGCCCTCGAAGAGCGGCCGCGGCGACAGCCGGTTCGCCGCGGCATAGCTCTGGAGCACCTGCTGCGCGAGCTGTCGGTACGAGGCGGCAGGAGAGCTCTGGACCGCCTGCGCGAGCGTGTACGAGAACAAGCCATAAACCTTCCGATCCGGTGCATCCTCCGGAAGCGGTTCCTCGGGAGTGGTCTCGGTGGTCTCGGCAGCATAGAAGGCCACTGCGCCCCCCGCGCCGGGCACCAGCTCCACAGGTGCGATGAGTCCAGGGTGCATCGCCTTCGGGTTGGGGCGATGCGGAGCGCGCGAAGGAGGCACTCCCAGGACTGCGGGCAGAATTCGGCGGTCGCGCTCGCCCGGATGCCGCACGGCTCGCGTCATCGTCGCCGAGTGGCAACTGTCGAAAACCGACCAGACGAATGCGCCCTTGTTGCGGATGCCGTTGATGAGGCTGCCAACCTCGTGGTCGAGAAGCGCTCGGGCGACTGTCTGACCGTCATCGCTCCATGGGCCGATGTCCGTCGGGAGGAAGGTCTCATCCATGCCGTCGGGCTTGGGCGGATAGCCCGCGGCGGCGCCTTCGGGCTGCTGCGAGCCGTGCCCCGAGAAGAGCAGGAACACGAAGTCGCCTCTGTGAACGATCGCAGCCAGGTGCCTCATCGCCTCGATGATCTCTGCGCGCACCGGCCGAGCATCGTGCCCGACCGCATCGAGCGCCACGATCTGCCGAAAGCCACGTTCCTCGAGCACGCTGCGCCAGAGCGCCACGTCGTTGGGCGGCCCCTCGAGGTCCTGCCCTTTGAAATGAGCGTAGTGCGCTGCGCCGACGAGCAGAGCGTAGCTCTGCGGAGCGGGCGCTTGAGCGAGCGCTGCCCCGATGCGCACCAAAGCGACGAAGCCGACGAAGAGCAATTTCCAGATGTCGACCGCAGCTGCGGGCATGCCGCCCCTCTTGGGATCGTTCTTGCAGCTCGGGCTACGGGCCCTTGCACCGCATCAACACCGACTCGAGTATCTGCTAGTCTGGTGCGGGACGCCAGCGTGGCAGGAGCGGTTCGCACCATCGCCAGTGGGTCATCGCCGATGGTGTCGCGGGGGTCGAGAAAGTGAGCCGACAGCGGCTGCGAGTCTTCGTCTCATCGCCGGGCGATGTGTCCGCAGCGCGCGAGGTCGCCGCGCAGATCATCGAGAAGGTGGCGCGCGACTACGCTCGCTTCTTCTCCATCGAGCCGTACCTTTGGGAGTACGAGCCGATGCTCGCGTCGGGCCATTTCCAGGACTCGATCGAGCCGCCCAGCCGATTCGATGCGGTGATTCTCATCCTGGAGTCCCGGTTGGGGACTCTCTTGCCCGAGCGCACGCCGGTGCGCGAGTACCGCGGAATCGACGGGCGCTCACCGGTCACGGGAACCGAGTGGGAATACGAAGATGCGCTCGCAGCTGCGCGCGAGCGGGGCGTTCCGGATGTGCTCGTCTATCGCAGCCGTCGCAAGGCCCAGATCGACACGTGGGATCCACAAAGCCGCCAAGCGGTGCTTGCGCAGATCGAGGCTCTGGAGGCGTTCTGGTCACGCCACTTCTCCGATCGCGTGAAGTTCATCGGCGGATATTCCGAGTTCCTCGATCTCGAGCAGTTCGCCGAGCGGCTGGAAAGTGATCTGCGCAGCTGCGTCGAGCGGCGGATCGCCACCACCGCCCCGCAGGAGCGTTCGCATACCGAGCGTCTTTGGCCCAAGCCACCGTTTCGCGGCCTCGAGCGCTACGAGCTCGAGCATGCACCGATCTTCTTCGGCCGCGAGGCGGCAATCGGCACGGCGCTGCTTCGACTCATCACCAGCGCCGAGGCGCTGCGACCCTTTCTGCTGATCCTCGGCGCAAGCGGCTCGGGCAAGTCATCCCTGGTGCTCGCGGGAGTCGTGCCGAGGCTGCTGGTGCCCAAGAGAGTCTCCGGGACCGCCTTTCTACGGCGCGTCGTGTTTCGAGCGAGCGACACGCGCGCGGATGAGGACCTGTTCGATTCCTTGGCGCGGCGGCTCACCGAAGGCGGTCGAGACGGCATCGGTCTTGCGGAGCTGATCGAGGGCCCGGAAGCGCTGCGGGGGCTTGCCAGCCACTTGCGCGAAAGCGCCTCCCATCCGGAGCTGCCGTTCACGATGGTGCTCGACCGGCTTGCGGCCGCCGCGCGCGGACAGGGCCGGATGCTCGAGCACGAGCAATCAAAGCTCATTCTCGTCGTCGACCAGATGGAGGAGTTGTTCACTCTCGAGCGGGTCCGACCCGAGGAGCGCGCGCTGTTCATCCGGCTGCTCGGCGGCCTCGTGCGCTCCAACCGCGTATGGGTGATCGCCACGATGCGCGCGGATTTCTGGCACAGGGCGAGCGAGGTGCCGGAGCTGCTGCGGCTCGCGGATGGCCAGGGGCGACTGGATCTCGCGGCGCCATCTCCTGCCGAGGTCAGCCAGATGATCCGCGGTCCCGCCGAGGCAGCGGCAGTTAACTTCGAGACGCTCTCGAGCACGGGTATCCCACTCAACGATTTCATTGCCGAAGCCGCAGCGGCCGAGCCCGGCGTCCTGCCGCTGCTTTCATATTTGCTCGACCAGCTGTATTTGCGGGACGTGGAGCAGGCTGGCGGGAGCACCCTCACCTACGCGAGCTATCAGGCACTCGGCGGGCTGAAGGGGGCGATCGCAACTCGCGCCGATGCGATCCTCGGTGCGCAGCCGCAGGAGGCTCAGCGCGCGCTGCGGCAGATCCTGTTCGCCCTGGTGCGCGTGGATGCTTCCTCGGACGGTACCGAGCGCTTCGTGGCGCGACGGGCACCGATGACGAAGTTTCCAGAAGGCTCCGCGAAGCGCCGGCTGGTCGATGCCCTGCTCGATCCCACCGCACGCCTGCTCGTTGCGGATTCAACCAGTCACGACGGTGCGACCATCGCTCTGGCGCACGAGGCGCTCATCAGCGAGTGGCGCACCGCGCGCGATTACATCATCCAGAACGCCGAGGCGCTGAGAATCCGGCGCACGCTCGAAGACCGCTTCGCGCGCTGGCAGGCGCTCGGCGCTGAATCGTCGGCGGGGGCGCGCGCTGCAAGGCGGGGCGTCGGCGCGCTGCTGCGTCTGCGGCGCGGGATGGAGCATGGCCTGCTGACCGATGTGGACCTCAACGACGCACGGCGTGTGCTTCGGGATTATGGCGAGGAGCTCGACGCTCCGCTCGTTGCGTACATCAAGCGGTCGATCGAGGCGGACCGCAAGCGTCGCAACGCCGCGCTGCGCACCGCCGCCGTGATCGCCGCGGTCATGACGCTGCTGGCGGCAGGGGCGATCTATGAGGCAACGATCGCAACCCAGCAGCGGCAGGTGGCGCAACGGGAAAGCGCGACGGCGACGCACACGGCCGATTTCCTCGTTTCGGTATTCAAGAATGCCAACCCGGTGGAGAACCAGGGCAACAGCATCACTGCGAGGACGCTGCTGGATCGAGCCACGCTGCAGATCGACAACGGCCTGGAGCACGAGCCGGCCACGCGCGCGGAGCTGCTGACCGTCATGGGTGAGAGCTATGCGGGACTTAGCCTCTTCCCCAAAGCCGACGAGCTCTTGACCCTGGCCACGAGTCTCGAGAGTCGCAATCCGGTACCTGCAGAGGAGAAGGTGCGCACGCTCAACGCATATGGTGAGACCCTGTATCTTGCCGGTGACTACGACAAGGCGTTCAACGCCCTCAGCGAGTCGGTCGCGCTTGCCCGCCGGAGCCTCCCGGTGGAGAGCCAGACGCGCTCGGATGCGCTCACGGGCCTCGCCGACGTGCAGACGCAGCGCGGGAACCTTTCGATTGCGGTTCAACTTTGCCTCGAGGCGCTCGCCGCGGAGCGCAAGCGTCCGGATGAGCCCACGGTTCTCGCCAACACCCTGAGCTCGCTCGGTACGGCTTATTTTCAGCTGGACAAGCTCAGCGACGCAGAGTCCACCTTCCGTGAGGAGCTCGGTGTGCTCGAGCGATCAGTCGGCGCACGAGATGCACGCACCGGTGAGGCCATGCAGGATCTCGGTGCGACGCTCTACCAGGACGGACGGTTCGTCGAGGCGGCCGCTATGTATCAAAGGGCGCTCCCTGTCTTTCTCTCCGTGTACGGCGAGCAGCACACGGCAACCGCGACGCTTCTGAACAATATCGCGAGATCCAATTTGATGGCAGGACACGTCGATGAGGCAGAGAGCCCTTTCAGGAAGGCGCTCGCGATCGATGAGCAGCTCGAGGGGCCCACGCACGACGACCTGGTATCGACCCTCAACAGCCTAGGAATGATCGACGCCTATCGCGGCAACGTGCCGGCGGCGCGTGCCGAGCTCGCACGCGCCGAGTCGATCGGCCGCTTGCCTGACCACGGAGAGCTCCTCGACCAGGTGCTGCTCAACGAAGCCGACCTCGAGCTCGCGACCGGCAACCCCACGCGCGCGGCCAAGCTGCTAGCCGAATCGAAAGGGCTGCTCCAGCATGCGCACGCTGACGATCCTCTGAATGCCTGGCGTTACGCCGTCTGGGACAGCGTGGACGCCGAGCTGCTGGCGGCTGAAGGCAAGAGCGATGAAGGCAGGAAGACGTTACAGGCCGCCGAGGCCGTGATCCGCAGTCGATTCGGGTCGGACGGGCTCTATACCCGCCTGGCCGAGCGCCATGCGCAGTTCATCCGCCGCGTCGCGAGCGACGCCGCATCCCGATGAGACCCAGCACGCCCGCGAACAGTGCGAGCGAGCCCGGTTCCGGTACCAAGGTCGTCTCGTGAAGAGAACCGTCAGTGTACGCGTAGATGAACTCCGCAGACTCCTCGCCGGAGGGGTTCTGGCAAGTGTTCGGTAGGGAAACGGGCCCTCCTCCGGCTACCGAAAAGGTGAAGGGACTGCTGCAGTAATAATCGAGGTCGAACTCGAGATCGCCGAAGTAATTGGGATTCGTTGAGGGTCCGACCACCAGCTCCGCTAACACACCTCGTTGATACACGCCCTCTGCACTGTCCGGTGGGTTGGCTTGGCACGGCGCGGTGGCGCACCAGATGAGCGCGTCGACACCGAGGTTGGTGGCGTCGCTGTCGCCGGTATTGGTATCCGAGATGTCGGTACCAAACAGGCCGCTGGGTGAATTCACGGTGACCGTCAGTGCAGGCCATGCGCTGAAGTCAGTTCCGTTCAATGAATCGAGCTGCTGTGGCACTCCGGTGGCGAACGCGGCAGGCGTGAAGGTGTACGGGCTCGTGACCGATGTAAAGTTGTTCCAGCCGCCATCCACGCGAATACCGCGAGGGCTGGCGTGCGCGTGCGTGGCGAGGCACACCGCCGCGAGGCCCTCTAGTACCAAAGACACCGTGAGCGCAGACCTTCGGCTGAACATGTTGAACTCCCTTCTACCGAGCTTTCATCGCTGCGTGCGCTGTCGTTAGTGTCTGGAGCACGCGGTGATATTGTGTTGATCTTGACTGGAGGCTACTGCCGCGTCGGTGACAATGTCAACGACCATGCTGGGGCGCTCGAGCGTACTCATTTGAAATGACGCATGAACGTCGTACGATGACTGCCGTGCTCGCCCTGGATCGCACAGCTATTTGACTTAAGCGGCTGAAGCCGCAGCCGGCTCATCCTCCATCCTTGGCCTGTGCAAGCGCGAACGCCGGTCGGGACACCACGCGTTTTGCATAATCCTCGATGACCGTCGATCTGGGCAGGAGCGGGGACTGTCCGAACATCGCGAAGGTCGTGCCGTATAGAACATCCACGGCGGAGAAGCGCTCACCGAGCATGAACGGCCCGCGTGAGAGGGTCCTGATGAGGACGTCCAGCGCCTCGTCCACGGCCACCCAGCCTGCGGTACCGCGCGGAACCTCGTGGTTCATGAACTTCGCCATGAAGGCAGGCTCCAGGACGCCGGTGTAATACGCGAGCCAGGAGAGATAGGCGCCGCGATCGCGATCGCCGACGAGCGGCCCCAGGCGGTTCTTCGGGAACTTGTCGGTGAGGTAAAGCGCAATGGCCGGGGACTCGAACACGATGACCCCATCGTCGGAGATCACGGGGACCTTGCCGTGCGGATGCGGATTGGCTGGGTCCAGTGCGCCCGTGCCGTCGCGGTTGCGGATCGTGACCAGCCTGATCTCGTAAGGAGCCTCCAGCTCCTCGAGCAGAAAGATGAAGCGGGTGGAGCGCGACTTGGAGCGGTGGAATAGCGTGATCATGACAGTCTCCGTGTTCGGCAATCGCACCGAGCTGCTCGAGCCGCTCACTCCGCCAGCACGACTCCCGAGCCGCCGAACTCCTTCGGGAAGTCCTTGAGCTTCGGCAGGCCATCCTTCATCCGCAACACCGTCTCCTGATAGTTGACGTGCACGCCCGGCTTGAACTCGAGAGCCGGGAGCATCGCCGCGAACACATCGGTGAGATTCAAAGGCGGATGCTCGGCGAACAGATGGCCGCCGCAGAGCTTGCACCATTTCCGATGACTCATATCCGTCTTGTGATACGTGCCGATGTGCTCGGAGCCTCGCGTCACCTGCACCGCGCCGGGCTGCCAGAGCGTGAAGGCATTGACCGGACCGGCGGACCAATGCCGGCACGACTCGCAGTGACAGTAGCCCATGGCAACGGGAGCGCCACTGACCGTGAACTGGACGGCACCACAAAAGCAGCGAGCTTGATGATCGGTCACGACTCCTCCCCGGGATGTTGCCTCGTTCGAGTACTCGGCTGTCGCGGCATGCTCGCCGTGGGCATCGCGGTTGTCAATCGAGGGGCGCCGCGGCCGGATGCACCCTCAGTCCCCCACTCGTATCACGATCGCATCGATGTCCGCGTCGTAGAGCTTCTTGCGCAGCCGGTTGAGATCGGGGAGCTGGCTGATGGGCCCGATGCGCACGCGGTACCAAACATCGGTATCCACCGCGACGCGCTGCACCTTCGCATCGACCCCCTGCAGCGAGAGCTGCTTGGCCACGCGATCGGCTTCGGCCTCGTTGCGGTACGAGCCGGCCTGCAAGACATAGACGCCGGGGCGCTGGATGGTGGCAGTCGGCACGTCGCGCTTCACGTCGCGCTCTTTCTCCGGCACGACGACCTCGAAGTGCGGCAGCATTTGATAGAAGTCATAGCGCTCCGAGCTCTGGCCGTCCGGGCCTGTCGCGGCCGGATCGGCTGCCGAGGGGTCGGAGCGTGCAATGCGGTGCGGCTCGGGCCGCGGCCCGTCGGGCATCGAGCGCTGTGCGCGGTGCGCCACCGCGAACGCCCCCGCCATCAGCACGGCCCCGACGAGGACCCCGACGCCGAAGTCCCGCCACCGAGTGGGATCGAGCGTGCGCGGCCGCGGCTTCTTGTAGTCGCGCGCGCTCAGACGGGCCACGTCGTTCCTCGCGCGCTCACATGCTCTCCGGGGCCGAAACGCCGAGCAACGTCAGTCCGTTGCGCACGACGTGCTGAACCGCGAGCACCAGAGCCAGCCGTGCATTGCGCAGCGGTGCCTCGCTCACGATGAACTGCTCGGCGTTGTAATAGGTGTGGAACGCGTTGGCCAGCTCGCGCAAGTAGTGAACGAGTGCATGCGGGGCGCGCTCGGCCGCCGCCTGCTCGATCAGCTCGGGATAGCGCACGAGCGCGCGTAGCACGGGCTGCTCGTGCTCTCCCGCGAGCAGTCCCGCGTTGGCCAGGCCGTCGGCCAGATCGAGCGTCAATCCACGGGCCGCGAGCTGCTTCATGACGCTCGCCACGCGGGCGTGGGCGTACTGCACGTAGTAGACCGGATTCTCCTCGCTGCGCGAGCGCGCCAGATCCACATCGAACACGAACTCCGTGTCGGGCTTGCGCGAGACCAGGAAGAATCGCGCGGCGTCCCGGCCCACCCAGTCGATCAGGTCCTGCAGTGTCACGTAGGTTCCGGCGCGCTTGGAGTTCTTGACCTCCTCGCCCCCGCGCATCACCTTCACCATCTGATGCAGGACGTACTCGGGATAGCCGTGCGGAATGCCCAGGCTCAAGGCTTGCAGGCCCGCGCGCACGCGTGCCACGGTTCCATGGTGGTCCGCGCCCTGGACGTTGATGGCTCGCTTGAATCCTCGCCGCCACTTGCTGACGTGATAGGCCACGTCCGGCACGAAGTAGGTGAAGCTGCCATCGGATTTGCGAATGACGCGATCCTTGTCGTCACCGTAGTCCGTGGTACGCAGCCACAGAGCGCCTTCGCTCTCGTACGTCTTGCCGCTCGCGATCAGCCCCTGGACGGTGGCCTCGAGGCTGCCGTCCACGTACAGGCTCGACTCGAGATAGTAGACGTCGAACTCGAGTCCGAACGCCTTGAGATCCCGATCCTGCTCATCGCGCAGATAGGCGACCGCGAACTTGCGGACGGCCTCGAGGTCGTCGATATCGCCCCGTGCGGCGAGGAAGTCTCGAGCCACGTCCTGGATGTATTCACCGGCATACCCATCCTTGGGCCAGCCCGGCTGTCCGGGTGCGCTCCCGCGGCCCCGGGCTTGCACCGACAGCGCGAGATTCTGAATCTGCGCGCCGGCATCGTTGTAGTAATACTCGCGCGTGACCTCGAAACCCTGTGCATCGAGCAGTGCGGAGAGCGCATCCCCGAGCGCCGCCTGTCGACCGTGCCCCACGTGCAGCGGTCCGGTCGGGTTGGCCGACACGAACTCGACCAGTACGCGCTCTCGAGCGCCGGCGCTGCCGCGCCCGTACCGCTCCCCGAGCTCGTGAATCCGGGCCAGCTCACTCGCATACGCGCTCGAGGCCAGGTGGAAGTTGATGAATCCCGCCCCCGCCACCTCGGCCCGCGCGACGAGTGGACTCGGCGGAAGCGCCGCGACGATCGCCTGCGCGAGCTCGCGCGGATTGCGCCGCGCCGGCTTCGCGAGCTTCAGCGCGATGCTCGATGCAAAGTCGCCATGCTTCGGATCGCGTGCCCGCTCCACCGTTGCCGCGGAAGCATCTGCGGCCTGGGGCAGAATGCCGGCGGGGAGGGCGCGCACGGCGGCGAGGAGTAGCTGCTCGAGCTGCTGCTTCAAGGAAAGGTCCGCTCGGGGAAGAGCCGGACAGTCTATTTGTCCTCGGCAGACTCCGCCAGCGCCCGCATGCAACCATGCTGCAGCGCCGGCGTCCGGCGCGGACGTGAGATTTGCTAGCCTGTCCAGAGCATGCCATCCGTGCAGCCCAGCAAAGTCGCCGCCCGCGCTCTCCGCGTTGCGCCGGCGTTTGCGCTCACACTGCTCCTCGCGGCGTGCGCCGGCGTGCCCCGCCAGTCCCAGGTCGAGCGCAGCTCCGGAGAGGCCGTCGCGGCGGTCGCCGCCGGCCTGGTCGGGACGCCTTACCGGTTCGGTGGGACCGACGCCCGGGGGTTCGACTGCAGCGGGCTTGCGGTCTATGCCTACGAGAAGGCCGGCATCGTCATCCCGCGCACGGCCGCCGAGCAGCACCACGCGGCTCGCGCGGTTGCGCTGCGCGACCTTTCCCCCGGCGACCTGGTCTTCTTCCGCATCCGGTCATTCCACGTCAACCACGTCGGCATCTACGTGGGCGCCGGCAGGTTCATCCACGCGCCGCGCTCCGATGCTCTGGTCTCCTACGCAAGCCTCCAGGCCGGCTACTACCGCAAGCATCTGGTGAGTGCCGGACGCTTCTTCCGCTAGAGGCGCACGGTTGTGCCGCCGCTTCAAAACAGCTCGATCGGATCCACATCGAGCGCCCAGCGCACACGGCGTGCGCTTGGCAGCTCCGCCATCTCGGGAACCCAGGCTTCCAGAAATCTGTGGAGCGCGCGTCGATCGGGGCTCTCGATGAGCAGTTGTGCGTGATAGCGCCCCGCACGCTTGGGCATGGCGGCCGGCACCGGTCCGAGCAGCCTCACGCGCGAGGGCTTGCCGGCCACGCGGCGCGCCTCGGTCAGGAACTCGAGCGCTGCGGCGGCGGTGGTGGCCGAGTCGCGCACCGCGGCCAGGCGGCTGAAAGGCGGCCACCCCGCCTGCGAGCGCTCGCCGAGGGCGGTGTGCGCGAAACCCTCGTAGCCGTCCGAGAGGAGATTCGCGAGCAACGGATGATCGGGATACTCGGTTTGAATGAGCACCTCTCCGGGCCTCGTCCCGCGGCCCGCGCGTCCGGCCACCTGCACGATGGTTTGAGCGAGTCGCTCGGGCGCGCGAAAGTCGGTGCTGAAGAGTCCCTGGTCCGCGTTGAGCACGACGACCAGTGTCATGTTCGGGAAATCGTGACCCTTGGTCACCATCTGAGTGCCCACCAGAATGCACGACGCGCCGCAGGCCACGCGCGCCATCGCCGACTCCAGGTCCGCCTGGTTTCGCACGGCGTCACGGTCGAGCCGCACGAGTGTCGTGCCGCTGAAAGCCGCAGCGAGCGTCTCTTCGACCCGCTCGGTGCCCTGCCCGACGGACTTCACCGCGTACCCGCACTGCGGGCATCGCTCGGGGAGCGGGGACTCCGCGCCACAGTGATGGCACCGCAGGGCGTGAGCTGCGCGATGCACGGTCAGCCGCGCATCACAGTTCTTGCACGGGGCGATCCACCCGCAGGCGGTGCACAGCAGGGTGGGCGCATAGCCGCGGCGATTGAGGAAGACGAGAACCTGTCCTTCCTCGCGCAGATGCCGCTCGATCGCCTGCAGCGCAGGCGCGGACAGACCCGAGTGTGCAGGATGGGCTCTGAGGTCGATGAGCGACAGCCGCGGCGGCTGATTCTGGGTCGCGCGATACGGGAGCGACAGGCGCTCGTAGCGCTGAGTCGTGACATTATGCAGCGTCTCGAGCGCCGGGGTCGCCGAGCCCAGCACGATGGGAACGCCCGCGCGCTGAGCGCGCACCACGGCCACGTCGCGCGCCGAATAACGAAAGCCACCATCGTACTGTTTGAAAGAGGCATCGTGCTCTTCGTCCACGACGATGAGCCCGAGCTTCGGTACGGGCGCAAAGACGGCCGAGCGAGTGCCGATGACGATGGCCGCCCGCCCGCTGAAGGAGTCGCGCCACGCCGCAAGCCGCTCGCCGTCGGTGAGCGCGGAGTGCATCACGGAGAGCGGGACCTCGAAGCGCTCGCGGAAGCGCGCGACCAGCTGCGGGGTGAGGCCAATCTCGGGCACGAGGACCAGGGCACGCTCGCCGCGGCGCAGTACCTGCTCGATCGCGCGCAGGTACACCTCGGTCTTGCCGCTGCCCGTGATGCCATGAAGCACCCAGGCGGCAAAATGGCCGAGCGAGGCTGAGATCCTCGCGAGCGCTGCCTCCTGATCGGCAGTGAGCGCCGGCCCGGGCGCTCGCAGGTGAGCGAGCGGCGGGTATTCGGGGGGCGCGCTGGAGAGCGCAGTGGAGGCCCCGCGGCCTTGCACCGGGTGCACGCCCTGAGCTTGCACGGGGTGCACGCGCGAGGCGATCCAGCCCCGCCGCACGAGCGCACGCGCCATCTCCCGCCAGTTCGGCAGGATCTCGGCGAGTGCGTCCTCGGGCACGCCCTCCGGCTCGAGGAGCAGCGTGAGAAGCCGGCGCTGCTGAGGCGCCCGGGCCGGTTCACCGCCGGCAGAGGCCTCGCGTCCTTCCGGAGTCGCCGTCCAGCTTCGTTCGGTTCGCACCGCGGGAGCCCCCAGTCGCAACGCCTTGGGCAGCGCAGCGGCGAGCACCTCGCCCAGGGGGTGGTGGTAGTAATCCGCCGCCCATTGCGAGAGCGCGAGCGCGTGCTCATCCAGAACGGGCTGCGCATCCAGCACCTCGAGCACCGGTTTGAGCTGCGCGCTGGGGACATCCGTTCGGGGGGCGACCTCCACGACGACTCCCACCAGCTGCTGGCGCCCGAACGGAACGCGCACCCGAGCTCCGAGCGCTACCGACCCGGCGCCGGCGGGCGGCGGCAAATAGTCGAACAGGTGCCGCAGCGGCACATCCAGAGCCACCCTCAGGACATCGGGCATCGTGGACTCAACACCTTGAGAATCAGCGACTTGGGTCGCCACGGGCTGGACGCGTTATGGCAAGTGCGGCGCCGCGCGACCACCCCATGACTCATTTTGGAGACAGGTCAACGTTCCCCACGGGAGGCGCGTTGTACGTCGCATGAGTGCCTTTGCTACGCTCGCGCCCGTTTATAGCACGCCAGCGACTTCGCACGGCGATGACACACTATTGAACGACACCAAGGCGGGCACAAGCTCGGCAGCGCTCAATCAGTTCCTGGCGAGCGTCGAGCTGAAGGCATACAAGATCGCGCAGGCGGGCTTGCGCAACGAGGACGATGCGCTCGATGCCGTGCAGGACGCCATGCTGCAGCTTGCCCGGGCATATTCGGACCGATCGGCCGAGGAGTGGCGGCCGCTCTTCTATCGTATTCTCGAGAACCGCATCCGCGACATGCAACGCCGGCGAACGGTGCGCGGGCGCGTCATGGCCTGGCTGCCGTTTCGTCGCGACGAGGACGAGGACGAGGCGGATCCGATCGCCGAGGCCCCGAGCCCCGACCCGCCTCCGGTTGCCAAGCTCGAGGTGGACGAGGCCATGCAGGCGCTCGAGACGGCCTTGCAGGGTCTGCCGCAGAGACAGCGCCAGGCGTTCCTCCTGCGCAATCTCGAGGGGCTCGATGTGGCGCAAACGGCGGTTGCGATGGGCTGTTCGGAAGGCAGCGTCAAGACACACTATTTTCGCGCGGTGCAGGCGTTGCGCGCGCGTCTGGGCGCATTCGAGATCGACACATGACCGAGAACGTGGACCGTACGAGTGAGCTGGAGCGGCGCACGCGCGCCGTCCTGCAGGAGAGCCTCACGCGCATCGATGCGCGCACGCGCTCGCGCCTGAATCAGGCGCGCCATGCGGCGCTCGAGTCTGCGCATCGACGGCCGCTGGCGTGGCGCGGATTCCGGCTCGTTCCGGTGACGGGCAGTGCCGTCGCGGCCGCGGCTCTGGCGGTAGCGTTCGTGCTGTTCGCGCAGCGACCGCACCCGATTCCCTCCAGCGCGGCAGGAGCCCAGCCTTCCTTGGAAGTGCTCGACCTTCTCGCGGATGAGGATAATTTGAATCTGATGGAGGAGGATCACTCCTTCTACGAGTGGGCGGCGGCGCAGGGCGATGCGTCGGGAGGGGACACTAGCGCAGGTTCTGCTGGCGGTTAACATTGCCGGAGCGGGCTTTCCGCCCGGGACGCAGCGAGCAAGGGGCACACATGCCGCCCAAAAGGCGGACTGCCTACAAAGGAGTTTCGTGGCTTGCCGCGGGAGTGCTGCTCGGTGCGCTCGCGCTGGCGTGTCCAGTGCTCCGCGCGGACGATCCGCCCGATAACAAGCAGGCAGGCAAGCAAACCGACGATGCCGACTTGATGGAGTTCCTGGGCGGCATCGGCTCGGAAGATGAGAATCTGATCAATTTTTTAGGGAGGACTGATCCCAGGAAGATCGCGGCCGCATCCGTGCCGAAGCGTCCGCCGCCCACCACGAGCGGCCAGAGCTCGAGCGCGGATCCCGGGAGTCAGAAACAGTGAGGCAGGCACGCTACATCGCCGTGTTGATGCTGCTGCTCGCAGGGGCCGCGCCGGCATTCGCGCAGGACTCGGTGCCGCCGCCGCCGCCGTCGGCGGGCGTGGCCTGGTCTGCGCTGTCTCCACAGCAGCAGGGTTTGCTTTCCAGGTACTCGTCCCAGTGGGGCAGCCTGCCTGCTGCTCGCCAGCAGGCCCTGGCGAATGGCAGCCGGCGCTGGCTCAGCATGACACCGGATCAGCGCAGTGCGGCACGCGAGCGCTTCGAGCGCTGGCAAGCGCTTCCTCTGGAGCGCCGTCAGCTGCTGCAGCAGCGGTGGCGCCAGTTTCGCTCGTTGCCGCCTGAGCAGCAGCAGATCGTGCGCCAGAACTTTCGCCGCTTTCAGAGCCTTCCGGTCGAGCGCCGCCGCCAGCTGCGCCAGGAATGGCAGAACGCAACGCCCGAGCAGCGCCAGCGCATGCTGCAGCAAGCGCGGCAGCGCGCCTTCCAGCAGCGGCAGTTCCGACAGCAGCAGCGCGGCGGAGCCTTCGGTCCTCGAGGGCTTCGCGGCCCGGGCGAGCGGGATCCACGGATGAGGCCCGAGCCACGGATGAGACCCCAGGCTTTCCGGCCCGGGCGCGGGGGATTTTCCGGGCGACGCTATCCGTGAGCGGGAGGTGCTGGCGAGCCTAACGCGACCGGACCGGAATCGGGATATTGCAGACGTCCACGCGGCCCGCCGGTACTTTGTACCAGGAGTCCCGCCGGTTGCGCCGCGATTCGACCACTTCCTCGAACGTGTGCGTGTCCGTGCGCAGGACCGCCAGGTGCGAGCGCTGCGATTCGGGCACATCTGCGGCCACACGGATCGACTCGATGGGAACACGGGGCTCGGACTTGGTATAGAAGCCGAGTGGGCCCTTGCCTCGCGGAAGCGATGCCAGGAGCTCCATGCCCTGCACCACGCGCCCGACGAGCGTGATGTTGCGATCGAGCTGGCGCGGCGCCTGACCGATCACGGCGTAGAGCTCGCTGCCGTTGCCACTGTCGACATCGTCGTCGCGCCCCACGCCCACCATTGCATAGCAATGCACCAGCCACGCGCGCTCGAGCTTCGGAGCGCGAGCGATGGGAAAGCTGCCGGAGAAACCGACCTCGGGCGCGTACGTGTCCGGATCGGGCAGTATCGTGAAGGGGACGTTCGTCGAAGAGAAGATGAACTCCGCGGGCACCGCATGCTCGGCCTTGCCAAGGGACCTCGTGTGGTCCGCATCCCCCCACTGGGTCACGAAGTTGTCCTGCACGCGCTCGATCGCAAGCCCGTCGAAGTAGCCCTGCCGTACCAGTATCTTGATGTTGTCCACGGCACGCGGTGCGAACTGCGGCGCGAGCTGGATCACCACTCGTCCGGCGGGCAGCTGCATGTAAAGCGTCTTCTCGGGATCCAGCGGCTGCCAGTCGCTCGGCTTCGAGGCGGCGAGCACTGCCTCGAGCGTGAGCGGCTTGCTCGCGACCGAGGCCTCGGTGGCGCCCGCCTGGCCCCCAAGTACCGAGGTGCCCGGCAGCGCGAGACACACCAGACACCAGAACAAAGGCCGCGGTAGCGTCAGCGCTGGAACACGCCGGGGTGCCCAAGATGTCCTCTGCAGCATGCGGGCGAGTGTACGCCGACGTGCTGCACGCGCGCGAATGGGGCGCGGGAACTCTTCTTGTTACCTCCAGGAGAAGTTCAAGAGCCCAGAAGTGATGATCATCAGAGAGGTAGCTCCCATGAAACGAAGCCTGGTCTTACTGTCCATCGCCGCGCTGACGATCGCGGCGGGCTGCTCGAAGCAGCAGTCCACAGCCCCCGGCGGCCCCTCGGACCAGACGCCGCCGCCGGCGACCGCTCCGGATAACACGGCACCCAATGCCAGCTCGTCCACCGCGCCGAACGCCACACCACCCAGCACCGCGCCAGGTGGAGCGCCTCCGGGCCAAACGCCTCCCTCCGGTAATCCGCCAAACGGCACGCCTCCGCCCCCGAGCGGCAACGGTGGTCCGGGCTAGCCACGGCAGGGGCGTAGCGCTCGCTGCGCCCGTAGAGTGCACTCATGCGGCAGCTCGAGCGGACATGCTCGAGCTGCCGCTTGCATGCGCGTGCGTTGCGCTCGCGCGGCTGCCCACGCGAGGTTGGCCGCGCGCAGCCCAGTCGCAGCCCAGGCTCCCTCAGGCCCGCCCTTCACCGGCGCTCTGATCCAGAGCACCGGGGTTGCCGTACACCGGCCGGCGCAGCTTCCAGCGACGATGTGACCACGTCCAGTCCGCCGGGCTCGCCAGGACCTGAGCCTCGACTGCGCGCGCGTAGCGCTCGGTGATCTGCCCCGGTTGCAGCGGCGCGCCCGCGCCCATGAGCAGCTCGAGCCTCACGACATACCTGCCTCGCTCGAGGCGGCGCATGGAGGCGAAGAAAACGGCGCAGCGCCTCGCCTGCGCGATCTTCTCCGGGCCCATGTAGAAGGCGGTCGGCGTTCCAAGAAAGGTGGTCCACCACTTGTAGTCGCTCGTGACCGGCTCCTGATCGGCGACCATCGCCACGGCCGGAGCGCTACGGCGCATGAGAATCCGCCCGAGAACCTCCTTGGCTGGCACCAGAGCGCTGCCGAAGCGGGTGCGCATCGCGCGCATCAGGTGGTCGGCCCTTGCGCTATGCAGCGGCTTGTACGCTGCATCGAGTGGATGACCGAGCTGCAGCGACAATGCGAGCAGCAGCCACTCCCAGTTGCACTGATGGGCGGCGACGATCAGGACCGGTCGGCCGGCATCCAGCTCGGTTCGGACGGCTTCGATCTCGCGCAGCGCCAGGTGCCGACCGAGCTGCTCGGGAGTGACCGTCGCGGATTTGAGCACCTCCGCGAAGAGCTGCCCGAGACTGCGGTAGTAGCCGCGCTCGATCCTGCGGCGCGCGCGGGGCTCGAGCTGGGGGAAGCACCGCGCAATGTTCGCCCGCACGACGGCGACCCGATAGCGCAAAACCCGATGAGCCAGAAATGCAAGACAGGATCCGCACCCGTAGAGCACCCTCCAGGGGAGGCTCGAGATCACCCGCAGCCAGAACGGCAGCGGAGGTGCCGCGCCCGCGCTGTGGGCCGCGCCTCTGCGTGAGGATTCGCGAGCTGGCTCCGAGGAGGACATCGGGAGCGGATTCTAGGCCATCACGGCGACCGCCTTGTGCTCGTTGCTTGCGTTGCACCGGCACGGGCACCGGAGCGCATGAGTCGCGTGAGCGTGCGAATCCTGCTGCCGCGCGACGGGTGCAGAACTTGCTTTGCCCCGCAGGCTTGCAACATGGGCGTCCCATCATCGTCGGCGCCCTGGCCGGGGACCCCCGGCGCAAAGAACTTTGGGCACACGCCCATCAAGGAGACAATCAGATGACTCGTTATGTGCTTCCCGATCTCGAGTACGACTTTGGCGCTCTCGAGCCGCATATTTCCGGGCGCATCATGGAGCTGCACCATGGAAAGCACCACCGCGCCTATGTCGACGGTGCCAACAAGGCCCTCGAGCAGCTGCAGGAGGCCCGACAGAAGGGCAACTTCGACACGGTCGGGGCGCTGGAGAGAGCCCTTGCGTTCAATATCTCGGGCCACGTCCTGCACAGCCTGTTCTGGTGCAATCTCGCGCCGAAGGCCGGTGGCCGGCCGACGGGTGAGCTCGCTCAGGCGATCGAGCGCCACTTCGGCGGCTTCGATGCGTTCAAGCAGCAGCTCTCCAAGACGGCCGCGACCATCATGGGGTCGGGGTGGGCCGCTCTGATGTGGGACACGCTGTCCGCGCAACTCATCATCACGCAGATTCACGACCACCAGTCGAGCACAGTGCAAGGGGCCGTGCCGCTGCTGGTGCTCGATGCGTGGGAGCATGCGTACTACCTGCAATACCAGAACGAGAAGGCCAGGTTCTTCGAGGCCGTGTGGAACGTGTGGAACTGGAGCGACGTGGCATCGCGATTCAGCGATGCGCGGCGCTTCGGATTGCACGTGAAGAACGTCGCCGAGGCAGCCTGAGCCCGCGGCCGCCTCCCGGCCGGCATAGCAGTTGCTGACGCTCGGGTCTTGGGAGCCTGTCGGACCGTGATTGGAAGTCCGGCAGGCTCCTGAAGCCATGCCCCGCTCGAGCTATCCACCCATCTCCGATTACGCCTTGATCGGCGATTGCCACTCGGCGGCGCTCGTCTCGCGTGGGGGCTCGATCGACTGGTGCTGCCTGCCGCGGTTCGATTCGGACAGCTGCTTCGGTCGATTGCTCGACTGGGAGAACGGCGGCTACTTCGAGGTGGCCCCGCGCGGGCGCTGCAGAGTGCGCCGCGAGTATCTCGAGAGCACGCTGATCCTCGTCACGACGTTCACCTCCGGGAGGAGCGAGGCGCGGGTCATCGACTTCTTCGCGATGCGCAAGGGTGGCCGTGTTCACCCACGGCGCGAGCTGGTGAGGATCATCGAGGGAGTCAAGGGACGCCTGGAATTCGCGGTACGGATCGTTCCACGATTCGATTTCGGCGAGGTGAGGCCCTGGATCTACCGCGCCGACCCCACGGCCTTCGTGGCCGCCGGCGGCAACACCGGGCTGCTCATCAGCGGCGACCCGGCCTTCCAGAGGGATTCCGCGGGGCACGATCTCTGCGCCGAGGCGACCGTGCAGGCGGGCGAGCGCCTGCACGTCGCCGTGCAATTCGTCCAGCCGGAGGAGCTGCATGCGGCGCCGGCCCGAGCCGAGTCGCACGAGCGGCTCACCGGGCACTTCGAGGAGACGCTGCGCTGGTGGCGAGATTGGTCCTCGAAGCTCGCGCACCCCGAGTGCGCCGGTGCCGGGATCGTCCGCTCGGCGATCGTACTCAAGGCGCTGACGTATGCGCCCACGGGGGCCATCATCGCCGCGCCCACGACTTCTCTGCCCGAGGCCGTGGGCGGCAAGCGCAACTGGGACTACCGGTACAGCTGGATACGCGACTCGGTATTCACCGTCCACGCGCTCTCGGCGCTGGGACTCGAGGCCGAGGCCGACGGCTTTCGCCGCTTCATCCAGCGCAGCGCCGCCGGCAACGTCGAGGATCTGCAGGTCCTGTACGGCGTTGACGGCAAGCGACGCATGGTGGAGATGGAGCTGGAGACCCTCGACGGCTGGCGCCGCTCGCGGCCGGTACGGATCGGAAACGGGGCGGCCCGCCAGTACCAGGCCGACATGTTCGGGCTCGTCCTCGAGCTCCAGTGGCGCTGGAGCGAGCGCGGCCGCTCCGAGGCCGAGCATTACTGGTCGTTCCTCAGAGCCATCGTCGAGGCTGCGATCTCACAGTGGCATCTGCCGGACCGCGGAATCTGGGAGATTCGCTCACGACCGCGTCACTTCGTGCACTCCAAGGTCATGTGCTGGGCGGCGGTCAACCGCGGCATTGCCCTCGCGGAGCGCTACTCCTTGCCCGCGCCACTCGATCGCTGGCGGGCCGCGCGCGGGCAGATCAAGGCCGCCGTCGAGGCGCGCGGCATGGACTCGAAAGGGCAGCACTTCGTGCAAAGCTTCGGCAGCGAGGAGCTCGATGCAGCCCTGCTGCTCCTGCCGAGCGTCGAGTTCATCCCGTACCGCGACGAGCGAATGGTGCGCACGGCGAACGCGATCCAGCGCAGCCTGCGCAACCGCGGGCTCATCATGCGCTATCGCACGCAGGACGGGCTGCCGCGGGGAGAGGGTGTGTTCCTCCCCTGCACCTTCTGGCTCGTCGAGTGTCTTGCGCATCAAGGTCGCGCGGCCGAGGCCCGCAAGCTGTTCGCGCGCGCGAGCGGGTGCGCCAACGAGCTCGGTCTGTTCGCCGAGGAATACGACGGGCGCAGCCGCCAGATGCTGGGCAACTTCCCACAGGGGCTCACGCATCTTGCGCACATATCCGCGATCCTCGCGTTGAACGGCAGAGCGGGCGGGGAAATGCCGACCCAACCCTCCGCGCGAGCGTCACGGCAATCGCGGCGCGAAAGCCCCCGCGAGCCTCGAGCCGAGGCGCGGCGCTCGAGGCGCCCTGGAGGGGGTCGCTCGCAGCGGGCATCTGGCTTGCTCACCCCCAAGAAGAAGTAGTCGGGCATCTAGCGGCCCTCGAGGAGGAGAGCAATGGGGCGCGAGGACAAGGGACACGGACGCGAGAGCGTGAGTCACGCACAGCGCATCGCGGAGCTGCGCAAGCGCGCGCGCGAGCAGATCACCCAGGGCGCTCTGACTCAGGACTACGATCTGGACCACGAGCGAGTGGTCGCAGTCCTCAACGAGGCGCTGGCAACCGAGCTCGTCTGCACCCTCCGGTACCAGTTCCATTACTTCATGGCGACGGGCATCCACTCCCAGGCCGTGAAGGATGAATTCAAGGAGCACGCACGCGAGGAGCAGGAGCACGCCGAGCGGCTGGCCGAGCGGATCAAGCAGCTCGGCGGCAAGCCCCAGATGAACCCCGACATTCTGACGAGCTTGAGCCACAGCGAGTACAAGGAGGGCACCTCGCTCGCCGACATGATTCGCGAGGATCTGATCGCCGAGCGGATCGCGATCGAGAGCTACCGCGAGATGGTGCGCTTTTTCGCCGACCACGACCCCACCTCGCGCATTCTGATGGAGGAGATTCTCGCGAAGGAGGAGGAGCACGCGGACGAGCTGACGGACCTGCTGTTCGCGGTGGAGCCGCAGACTAGCGAGAAGCCGCGTCCGCTCTATTTCCCCGATGAGGTGTCGGCCGCTTCGGGCGACGAGCGCGCGACGGAGAAATCGCGGCAGTAGCAGGGCCGCAAGCGCGCCCCGCGTGCCGAGGGCGTCGGAGCAACCCCCATGCCTGCATCCATCCGGGGAGCGCGCCGTGGATGAGGCCAGCCGGGCCGTGGCGCGGTGGCGCCAGGTGGCTGGCGCCGTGTGGGCGCTGATTCGCGATGCCGCGTACGCCTGGATCGAGGACCGCGCGCCGCGCAAAGGGGCGGCGCTCGCCTACTACATGGCGTTTTCCATGGCGCCGATCCTGATCGTGCTCACCGCGGGAGCGGGCCTGATCTTCGGCAACGCCGCCGCCAAGGGACAGGTCTTCCAGGAGATGAGCCGGATTCTCGGCACGAGCGGTGCGCACGTCGTACAGGCGATGATCGTCAACGCCGGTCGGCCAGGCCGCGGGACCTTGCCCGCTCTGATCGGGATCGCCACCTCCGTGATCGGATCCACGAGCGCGCTCGCCGAGCTGAAGGACGGGCTCGATCAGATCTGGAACACCCCGGCCGCCCACAGCTCGGGGTTCTGGCGCTATCTCTGGGAGTTCGCACGCACGCGGCTGCTGTCGATCCTCATCATTCTGAGCATCGGCTTTCTGTTGCTCATCTCGCTGCTCTTCAGTGCCCTGCTCACCGGCCTCGCCCACCGGCTGGGCGTGAGCGATGTGACCGATGCACTCCTGCAGGGGCTCAATTTCCTGCTGTCCTTCGGGCTCGTGACCGTTCTATTCGCGACCATCTACAAGGTGCTCCCGGCCGTACAGCTCGCGTGGCGGGATGTCATCATCGGCGCAGCGGTCACGGCGCTGCTGTTCGCCATCGGCAAGCACATCATCGGGGTGTACCTGGGGCACAGCGCCGTCACCTCCACCTACGGTGCTGCGGGGTCCTTGCTCGTCGTGCTCATCTGGGTCTACTACTCGGCGCAGATCTTCATCTACGGGGCGGAGTTCACCAAGGTGTACGCCACGCGCCATGGCTCGTTGCGGCGCATCCGGCTTCCCGCCCGGGGTGCCGATGCCGATGCGCCCGCGCCCAGAAGGCGGATAATGGGGTAATGCCACGCTTCGCAAGCCCGGGTGATTGGGATGTAGCTGCCGTTGTCGCCGACACGCTCTCGGCCGAGGCCCTCATCGGCCTCTTCGCCTCCGAGGGTGTGCCGGCGCGGCTGCAGTCCGACACGGCGCTCCTGGGGGCGGCCCGCCAGTGCCGCATCCTCGTGCCCCGGGACATGATCCAGCGTGCTCGCTGCGTTCTGTGGCAGACGCGTTTCTCGGACGAGGAGCTCGCGATGCTCGCCGAGCAAACGGTCGGGGCGGACGAGGCCCTGCCGTGCGACAAGGGCGGCCGCGGCTGATCTATGCCGACGGGGGCACAGGACCTGGCCTCCGCGGTCGCGGCGGTCTTCATCGTGGGGATGATCTGGCTGCGCACCCGCATGCATTACGTGGGACGCGGGCGCATGAGCCTGAAGCTCACCGCCGCCGGACGTGCTTACTTTGCCGCCGTGGCTCTCGTCCTGGTCGTCGGCTGGTTCTCCGCGCCCCCGATCGGCCGCTCGCTGTGGCCGGCTGCGGGACTCGGCATTGGGCCGGACTCGATGATGACCCGCGTGATCTGGTTTCTCGTGACGTACTACGTCTTCATCGTGGTGCATCGAGGCATCATCAGGCGGCACATCCAGGTGTTCCACTCGCGCGAGTCGCCCTGAAGCAGCCAGACGCCGCCCTGAAGCAGCGATTGGTCCGAGCGCACTACAGGATGTAGCGGCTGAGATCCTCGTCCTTCACGAGATTCCCGAGATGGTCATCGACGTACCGCGCATCGACGGTCACCGCCATGCCGTTCTGCTCGACCGCCTCGTACGATACGCTCTCGAGCAGCCGCTCCATCACGGTGTGCAGGCGCCGAGCGCCGATGTTCTCGGTACGCTCATTCACCTGGAAGGCAATCTCCGCAATGCGGCGCACGCCATCCTTCGAGAACTCGACCTGCACGTTCTCGGTGGCGAGCAGCGCCTTGTACTGTGCGGTGAGTGAGGCGTCGGGCTCGGTCAGGATGCGCACGAAGTCCTCGACCTTGAGCGAGTCGAGCTCCACGCGGATCGGCAAGCGTCCCTGCAGCTCCGGAATGAGGTCGGAGGGCTTCGAGAGATGAAAGGCTCCGGAGGCGATGAACAGCACGTGATCGGTCTTCACCGGGCCGTACTTCGTCGCAACGGTCGACCCCTCCACCAGCGGCAGGAGATCACGCTGCACACCCTCGCGTGACACGTCGGCGCCCATCGTCTCCTGGCGCCGGGTGACCTTGTCGATCTCATCGATGAAGACGATGCCGTTCTGCTCGGCGTTTGCGAGCGCCTTCACCTTCAGCTCGTCCTCGTTGATGAGCTTGGCGGCCTCCTCGTCGGTGAGCAGCTTCGCCGCCTCGCGCACCTTCACCTTGCGCGTGCGCGTGCGGTTGCCGCCGAGGCTCTGGAACATCGACTGCAGCTGCTGCTGCATCTCCTCCATGCCGGGCGGGGCCATGATCTCCACGCCCATCGGCATCATGCGCAGCTCCACCTCGATTTCCCGCTCATCGAGCTCGCCCTGGCGCAACATCGCGCGGAACTTCTGCCGCGTCTCGGCATCGCGCGGCTCGCGGGGCTCGTCCGTGGAGAACCCCATCATCCGCGGGCGTGGCAGCAGGGCATCGAGGATGCGCTCCTCGGCCGCCGCCTCGGCGCGCTGGTGCACCTTCTCCATCTCCTGCTCGCGGGTCATCTTCACGGCGACATCGGCGAGATCCTTCACGATCGAGTCCACGTCGCGGCCCACGTAGCCCACCTCGGTGAACTTGGTCGCCTCGACCTTCACGAAGGGCGCATTCGCGAGCTTGGCAAGCCGGCGCGCAATCTCCGTCTTGCCAACGCCGGTGGGGCCGATCATCAGAATGTTCTTCGGCGTGATCTCCTGGCGAAGCGGGTCGTCGACTTGCATGCGGCGCCACCGGTTACGCAGCGCGATCGCGACCGCGCGCTTGGCCGCGTCCTGGCCGACGATGTGCTTGTCGAGCTCCTGAACGATCTCGCGGGGTGTGAGGGCCTGGGTCATCGGTTCGCGAGGGTCACTTCAGCTCATCGATGATGAGGTTGCGATTGGTGTAGATGCAGATATCGGCCGCGATGCCGAGCGAGCGCTCGACGATGCTGCGCGCGTCGAGCTCGGAGTCCCCGAGCAGGGCCCGGGCGGCAGCCACGGCGTAGGAGCCACCCGAGCCGATCGCTGCGGCGTCGTATTCCGGCTCGATCACATCACCGTTGCCCGAGACGACGAAGATCTTCTCGCGGTCGGCGACCAGCAGCAAAGCCTCGAGCCTGCGCAGGTAACGGTCCGAGCGCCAGTCCTTGGCGAGCTCGATGGCCGCACGCGTGAGGTTGCCGTGCTTTTCGAGCTTGCCCTCGAAGCGCTCGAACAGCGTGAAGGCATCGGCCGTGCCGCCGGCGAAGCCCGCGAGCACTCGATCGTTGAAGAGGCGGCGCACCTTGCGCGCGTTCCCCTTCATCACGGTGTTGCCGAGCGTGACCTGGCCGTCCCCGCCCATGGCGACGGCGCCATTGCGGCGGACGGCGAGAATCGTCGTACCGTGGGGGTCGAAGCTCATGTCTTCCTGCGGGCTCGGGGGTGGCTAGCGTCGTAAATGCGGGCCAGGTGCTGGAAATCAAGATGGGTGTAGATCTGGGTCGTGGAGATGTCGGCGTGCCCGAGCAGCTCCTGGACGCCGCGCAGGTTGCCGCTCGACTCGAGCAGGTGCGAGGCGAAGGAGTGCCGGAAGACGTGCGGGTGGACGTGCAGCGGCAGGCCCAGGCGGCGCGCCCAGTGGGCGATGCGCAACTGCACCGCGCGCGGCCCCAGACGTCGGCCGCTGCGCCCCACGAAGAGCGCCGCGGTATCCGACCGTGCCACCCCGCCCCGCTCGCGCAGCCACGCGATCAGGGCCCCGGCCGCCACGCGGCCCACCGGCACGATGCGCACCTTGCGCCCCTTGCCCAGCACGCGCACGGTTCGGTCCTTGAGGTCGAGGTCGCTGGAGTCGAGCTGGGTGAGCTCCGAGAGCCGCAGCCCGGAGGAGTAGAACAGCTCCATCATGGCCTTGTCGCGAGCAACAAACGGGCCGCTGCCCGGCAGCTCGAGCAGGTGCGCCATCTGGTCCGGATCCAGGGTCTTGGGCAGGCGCCGCCCCGCCTTTGGGGCGCGGATCCCCTCGGCAGGGTTACCCCTTGCGAGGCGCTCGCGCACCAGAAACCGAAAGAAGGTTCGAGCGGCCGACAGCCGCCGCTGGATGCTGCGTGGACCCAGACCCGAGGCGTGCGAGTCGGCGGCAAACACTCGCACGTACTGGCTGTCGAGCCCGTCCCATCGAGCGATGCCGCGGGCGTCGCAGAAGCGCACGAGCGCGGCGAGGTCGCGCGCGTAGCCCGCATCGGTATTCACCGACAGCCGCCGCTCGGTCGCGAGGTACCTGCGAAAGCGGGCCACGGCCTCGAGTGCGGCCGGCGTCATGGGCTGCGCTGGGGTTCCTTGCCCGGAGCGGCTAGGCGCGCGCGAGCGCTTCGGTGATGAGATCGCCCACGCGCGCCAGGAACTCGGTACTCATGCCGGGATGAAATCGGTCGCGGTCGGCGCTTCCAAGGGCCAGCAACCCCAGTGGGGATGCCTTCTCCCCGAGCGGAACGAGCGCTACCGAGCCCATGTCCTGCGCATCGGCGCCGAAGAGGAACTCGCGCTGCGAGTCGCGGGCCTGGCCGCAACGCGGCTTGCCGTTCGAGAACAGCGATTCGAACGACTTGAGGTTCGGGTCGGACCCTGCGACGGCTTTGATGAACCGCTGCGGGGGCGTTTCCCCCCGTGGCTCGATCAGGACGAGGACGGAATTGAAGGCGTCGAAGTCCTCTCGCAAGCTCGCCTCGATCTGCTCGAGCATCGCTGCGCGCGTGGGCGCCCGCAGCAGGCGGCGTGTCAGGCGATGGATCTTCTCGGCGACCGCATCGTTCGCGCGCGCCACCTTGACGAACTCTGCCAGTCGCTGCTCGGCGGCGGCCTCGCGCTCGCGCAGCACCTCGACCTGCCGCTCGATGAGGGAGATGGTCGCACCGCTGCGCGCGTGCGGCAGGCGCATGCGGGCGAGCAGCGCCGAGTGGCGTTCGAAGAATTCCGGGTTGTGCTGCAGATAACGGGCGACGGACTCATCCTCGGTCTGTGCCGCACTCATCCCGCGAGCTTCACGTGTGGTCATGTCCCCTTGCGCCCCTGATTGAGATGATTTGGATCTAGAGCTCGACGTGGCCCTCGAATGCGATCTTGGCCGGGCCCGTGAGCCATACCGGGCCCGGTGCATCCCAGTTTACGCGCAACTGCCCGCCGCGCACCTCGACCGTGACTTCCGCATCGGTCAGGCCGCGGCGTCGGGCGACCACCACGGCCGCGCACGCGCCCGTGCCGCAGGCGAGCGTCTCGCCCGCCCCCCGCTCGTGCACTCGCAGGCGCAGATGGCCACGGTCAACGAGCTGCATGAACCCCACGTTCACGCGCTTGGGAAAGCGTGGGTGAGCCTCGATCGCCGGCCCGAGCCGCTCGACGGGCGCAGTGTCCACGGAATCGACGGTGAGTACCGCGTGCGGGTTGCCGAGCGAGACGACGCCGATCTGCACCCGCGTACCGTCCACCTCGAGGACGTGAGAGAGGGCATCGCTCGGGGCATCGAACGGTACGGCGCGCGGCTCGAAGCGCGGCTCCCCCATGTTCACCGCTATCGTCTCGGGCGAGAGGACCCGTGCGCACACCTCTCCGCCGAGGCTCTCCATCACCACGGCCTCACCGAGCGCCACCCGTCCGAGCCGATGCAGTAGCGCTGCGATGCAGCGCGCTCCATTGCCGCACTGCTCGACCTCGGTGCCGTCGGCGTTGAAGATCCGGTAGTACAGGCTCGCGCCGGGGTGCTGCGCGGGCAAGAGCACCAGCGCCTGATCGAACCCGATTCCCGTGTGGCGATCCCCCAGGCGGCGAAACTGTTGCGGCGTCGGAAGCGGTCCGTCGCGGGCCGCCTCGAAAACGATGAAGTCGTTGCCCAAACCGTGCATCTTCGTGAAGTCGATGCGCATCGATTCAAGGAGTCTCCCCGGCGTGCCGCACGCGAAAATCATATCGCTCGCGGAGCTCGCTCGCCATACGACGGCTCACCTGCAGCGGCTCGGCGCAACCGCGCAGACGGACGAAGTACTGCCCATCGGCGTTGCGCTCCACGGCATCGAGGTACCGGGTGCTCACGAGGGCGTTGCGGTGGACCCTCACGAACAGCTCGCCGAGCTCCTCCTCGAGCGCGCGCAACGAGTCCTCGATCAGGTCTTCCCCGTTCAGGTGCCGGACCGTCGTGTACTTCTGGTCGGCGAGAAAGTACAGGATTTCCGCGATCGGGATGAGCCGGATGCTATCGCGATAGCGAGCCGCGACATGCGTGCGCCGCTCGGTGGCAGCGGGCAAGCCCCGGAGCTGCGAGCGCGTCAGACGCTCCGCGTGAGCCAGTGCGGCCGCGAGCTTCTCCTTGCGGATCGGCTTGAGCAGGTAACCCACGGCATGCGCATCGAATGCGCGGACCGCATACTCGTCGTACGCGGTGGTGAAGATGACGGCCGGCGGCTCGGCAAGCGCGCTCAGGTGATGCGCGGTCTCCACCCCGTCGATCCCCGGCATGCGCACGTCGAGCAGCACGACCGAGGGCGAGCCGCGCGCGGCCATGTCGATGGCCTCCTCGCCCGTGGCGGCCTCCCCGGCGAGCTCGACATTGCCGATCTCCGCGAGCAGCGTGCGCAGCCGATCGCGTGCCGGCTGCTCGTCATCGACGATGAGCACCCGCAGCGTCAAGCCGTCAGCCTCGATGCGGACTCGACGTGCGGGAAGCGCAGCGTCACCACGTATTCCGAGTCGAACCGGCCGGCCTTCACCAGCGCACGCTCCCCGTACATGAGCGCCAGCCGCTCGCGCACGTTCGCGAGCGCCAGGCGGTTGCCCTCGCGGCTCGAATCGACCTCCGCGGCCGGGTTGCGCACCACGAGCGTGATGAGGCCGCCGGCGAGCTCCCCGGTGACGGTGATGGCGCCCCCCTGCGGGCGCGGCTCGATCCCATGGTAGATGGCGTTCTCGAGCAGGGGTTGCAAGCTCAGACTCGGCACGAGTGCCTGCATCGGCAGATTGCCGAGGCTCCAGCGGACCTCGAGCCGCTCGCCGAGTCGCAGCTGCTCGATTCGCTGATAGGTGCGCGCCACTTCGAGCTCCGCCTCGAGAGTGATCACGTCCTGCCGCTCGTTGAGAGAGGCGCGGAACAGGTCCGCGAGGTCCTGGACGGCTTGCTCGGCACAGGCCGGGTCCGAGCGTGTGAGCGCGGCGATCGTGTTCATGCTGTTGAAGAGGAAGTGCGGCCGGATGCGAGCCTGCAGAGCATGTACTCGCGCTCGCGCCTGCATCTCCACGTTGCGCCGCCACTCGTACGACACGTAGAAGTAGCGCAGCGCAAGTCCGGTCACGATGAGCGTGATGGCGAGGTTACGCAGCACGAAGGGCGCGGCGTCGCGCGGGAACAGCCCGGTCGCACCGGCCGCCACGACGAGGGCACTATGCCCGGCGAGGACCGCACCTTCGGACACCGCGGTCACCACGGCGCATACCAGCAGCAGCGTGAGCGCCGATCCGCTCGCGACGCTCATCTGCGCGAAGCGATCCCTGAGCGCACAGAGAAGCGAGGCGCCGAGCAGCCCGACCCACAGCAGGAAGGTGGAGGTACGCGCCAGATCGGTCCAGAGGCTGCCGCTCGAGCGCGCCAGGGCGAGCACCACCGCAGTGAGCTCGACGATCAGGACGATGGCGAGCGCGGCTCGAGAGGAGCACAGATTGGGAAGATAGAACGCCCCGACGGACGCGGGCGGCGATTCGCGGCGCGATCGAGCAGGTATGGCCGGCGAGGCGGGCACGGCCGCGACGGACGGGCTACTGGTTACCCGTGCCGCACGCGCTATCCATGTCCATCTTCGCGTCGACGCGCTCCTGATCGGCCTGCGCGTCGGAGAGGTACTGCCGGCCCCCATTGGAGTCCGTATTGTAGATTCGGCGAGCCGCGACGAGCTGGTTATAGCGATCCGTGGCCTTCTTGCACTGATCGGCGTGTGCGGCGGCCTCGTCCTTCTGCACCTGCCGCTGCGCCTCCTCCCGATTCAGCTCGGCCGTGATGCGCTTGTCGGATGAGTCCGGCTCCTGCTTCTGCTCCGAGACGTTCGAGGCGTGCTCGCTCTTGATGAGCACCGCACCGGGTGTCCAGCGGTCGCTGTACTGCACGTGTCCGTCGGCATCGACCCACTTCCAGATGTCGGCGCTCGCACTGGTGGCAAGTGCGCACGCGATGAGCGCAACGGCAATGGGCAGGCCATGTCGATACATAGCGCGACAGTATCGCGAGTCGATCCCAATACCTTTGAACAACGTCACAGCACGCGTGCCGAGAAACTGTGCGGTCCGTCACATAAAGTGCGAGTTCGGCATCCCCTGTAAGGACATCCAGGCTTCCGGCGCCCCGGGTGCCGCTACATCGTGTAGGCGCGCTCGCCATGGGTCGCCACATCGAGCCCCTCGCGCTCGTCCTCCTCGCTCACGCGCAGCCCCATCACCAGGCGTACGACGTAGAAGGCAACCGCGGCGACCACGGCGGTCCACACCACGACCAGGAGGACTGCTTCGGCCTGCGTCAGAAGCTGGCGCCAGATGCCGGGGTAGACGATCTTGCCGGTGACCCAATCGATCTGTCCGGGGCCGCCAAGCGCCGGGTCGTTGAAGATCCCGGTCAGCAGCGCACCGAAGATGCCTCCCACGGCATGCACCCCGAACACATCGAGCGCATCGTCGGCGAAGCGCCCCGTGAGCCTCTTCAATCCGGTTACGCCCCAGAAGCACACCACCCCGACGCCTAGGCCGATGACGAAGGCTCCGGGGATGCCGACGTTGCCGGCGGCAGGCGTGATGGCCACGAGCCCCGCCACTGCGCCCGAGGCGGCCCCGAGCATCGAGGGCTTGCCCTTCACGATCCACTCCGCAAACATCCACGAGAGCACCGCGCACGCCGTGGCGAGATAGGTGTTCATGAAGGCGAGCGCCGCAGTGCCGTTCGCCTCGAGCGCCGAGCCGGCGTTGAATCCGAACCAACCGAACCAGAGCATCGAGGCTCCGATCATCGTCATCGTCAAGCTGTGCGGCGCGATGATCTCCTTGCCCAGGCCGATGCGCTTGCCGAGCAGCCACGCGCCGACCAGCCCCGCGACGCCGGAGTTGATGTGCACGACGGTACCGCCGGCGAAGTCGAGCGCCCCCCATTGCCAGATGAGACCGCCGGTTGCGCTGACCTTGTCGGCGGTTGCCGCCGAGGTGAATGCGTCGGGCCCGGGCCAGTACCACACCATGTGTGCGATCGGGCAATAGGCGAACGTGAACCAGATCGTGAGGAACACGAGCACCGCCGAGAACTTGATGCGCTCGACGAGCGCTCCGAGGATGAGGCAGCACGTGATCGCCGCGAAGGTTGCCTGGAAGCCGACGTACACCAGCTCCACGATCGGGGTGTTCTTGTCGAACGTCGAGGCCATCGAGAACGATCCGCTCGCTGGATCGAACGTGCCGCTCAGAAAGATCCGGCTCAGGCCGCCGATGATCGCGTTCCCCTGCGTGAAGGCGAGCGAATAGCCGTAGATGCACCACAGCACGGTGATCAGCGAGAAGCCCACGAACACCTGCATCAGCACGGAGAGCATGTTCTTGCTGCGCACGAGCCCGCCGTAGAAGAGGGCGAGCGCGGGTACCGACATGAAGAGCACCAGGGCCGTGGACGTGAGCATCCACGCCATGTCGCCCTTGTTCGGCACGGGCGTTGCGCTCGCGGCAGGCGCTGCGCTCGCTGCGGGTGCTGCGCTCGCTGCAGGCGCTGCGCTCGCTGCGGGTGCGGCGCTGACTGCCGGAGTGCTCGTCGCCTGCGCATCGGCGTGCGGAGCCCATCCCAGCCACAGCGCCTGAGCCATCACGGCCGCCAGAGCCCACCGGGCCACTCGCCGCGCGCGGATGCCGCGCGCGATGCGCTGCGGGTCGAGCGGCCGCGACGAGCGCGGCCCGTGAGTGGCTAGTGACATGAGCGTGTCTCTCCGGTTCGAATTGGGGAGTTATTCGGCATATCGTTCTCATCGCGCGCCCAAGTCCGCTGACGCAGGTCGGCGGGGTGCGTATGCTTGAGCCGAGCGCTCGAAGAGTGCAGAAATTATGCCATCAGTTTTTACTTCCGAATTCGCGAGATTGAGCGTGCCCGTGCGATGCTCATTGCACCGTTTCGGGGCCGCCGAGTGAGCCTGCGCATCAATTGAGGGCAATCATGGATCCGTTCCGAATCGATGAGATCGTCCGGCGTTTGCTCGAGAGCATTCCGCCCGCGGCGCGCAGCGTGCAGCAAGACCTCGAGACGAACTTTCGAGCGGTTCTGCGCACCACGCTCAGCAAGCTCGATCTGGTCACGCGCGAGGAGTTCGATGCGCAGTCGAAGGTGCTCGAGCGCACGCGCGCGAAGGCCGAGGCGCTCGAGTCCCGCCTGACTGAGCTGGAGAGGAGTCTCGGCGGGTCGGCATAGGTGCGGTGCGGGCATGGGGCCCGGCTCGGGACGCATCGCCACCACGCTGTGCCGCGGTCAGCTCGGGCTCGAAGCCCCGCTCGTGCAGGTCGAGGTGAACCTCGCGAGCGGGCTGCCGGCGTTCGTGATCGTGGGCCTTCCGGAGCCCGCCGTGCGCGAGAGCAAGGAGCGCGTGCGGGCGGCCATCGACAACTGCGGGTTCGAGCTTCCCTCGGGACGCATCATCGTGAACCTCGCTCCGGCCGATCTTCCGAAGGAGGGGGCACGATTCGATCTGGCCATCGCGCTCGGCATCCTCGCGGCCTCCGGTCAGGTCGTGCCGCAGCGCGCAGCCCACTGCGGTCGGCCCCGCGAGCTCTACGGCGAGCTCGGTCTGAGCGGCGAGCTCAAGCCCGTTCGCGGGCTGCTGCCAGCGGCAGCGCACGCCATGCGGGCGGGGCACCAGGTGCTGGTTCCCCGCGCAAGCCTTCAAGACGTGCTGGTGCTCGCCGAGCCGCGCGCCCTCGGCTGCGCGAGTCATTTGCTGGAGGCATGCGCGTGCGTGCAGGGCGAGGGCGCGCCCGGCCCGAGCGCGGCGCACGCCCCCGTCCGGGACTCAGTCGGTGCAGGCGCGGCGATGGATCTGCGGGAGGTCCGTGGCCAGCACCAGGCCAAGCGTGCCCTCACCATTGCAGCTGCGGGGGCACATAGCCTGCTGCTCGTGGGCCCGCCCGGCTCCGGCAAGAGCATGCTCGCACAGCGCCTACCGAGCCTCCTGCCCCCGCTCACGCGCACTCAGGCGCTGGAGGTCGCGATGGTGGCCTCGGTCAGCACCAGCGGCTTTGATCCTCGATCCTTTGGCAAGCGCCCGTTTCGCGCGCCGCATCACACGGCTTCGGCTCCGGCAATCGTCGGTGGCGGTGGGCACGCGCTTCCAGGCGAGGCGAGTCTTGCGCACCACGGGGTGCTGTTTCTCGACGAGCTGCCGGAGTTCGATCGGCGAGCGCTCGAGGCGCTGCGCGAGCCGCTGGAGACGGGCCTCATCGCGATCTCTCGCGCACGCGTTCGCACGCACTATCCGGCCGCATTCCAGCTCGTCGCAGCGATGAACCCCTGTCCCTGCGGGTATCTCGGCGACAGCACGGTCACCTGCCGCTGTACGCCCCGTCAGGTCGAGCTCTACCGAGCGAGGGTCTCGGGACCGCTCCTCGATCGGATCGACCTGCATGTCGAGGTAGGCCGGGTGCCTGCCAGCGAGCTCTCCGGCGATGCCGGCCCCGGTGAGACGAGTGCCGTGGTCGCCGCTCGGGTCGACCGCGCGCTCGCTCGGCAGCTCTCCCGCGCGGGCAAGCTCAACCGTGATTTGACCTCGCAGGAGCTGCGCGAGAGCTCGCGGCTGGCGCCGGCGGCGCGTGCGCTCATGGAGCAGGCGTTCGAGCGGCTGCATCTCACCGCGCGCTCCTATCATCGCGTGCTGCGCGTCGCGCGCACGATCGCAGATCTCGAGGAGAGTGAGGCGCTCGAGCCCGCGCACATCGCCGAGGCGGTGCAGATGCGCAGAGCGCTATAGCCGGGAGCTCAGACGGCTGCGTCGGCTGCCTGGGGCAAGCGGCCATAGCGGCGCTGCCGTCCGGCATAGTCGCGCAGCGCCTGATGCAGCCCGTGCTCGTCGAAGTCGGGCCACAGGCAATCGGTGAAGTACAGCTCCGCGTATGCGCATTCCCACAGCAGGAAGTCGCTGAGGCGCTTCTCCCCGCCGGTGCGGATGAGAAGATCCACGTCCTGCACCGGCACTGCGGAGTGGTTCACCTCGTTCATGATCCGCAGGAAATCGGTCGGCTCGTGCGGGGCGCTGGGCGGTGCGAGGCGTGCGGTCTGCAGGATGCTGTGGCGGGCGGAGTAGTCCACCGCGATACGCAGGTGCAACCTCGTTCCCTGCGCCGTCGTGCGCTCGCTGTGCTCGATCGCGCGCAATAGATCCGCGCTCAGCCGATCGCGCCGGCCGATGACGTTCACGCGTACCAGGTTCTCCGCGCAGTAGCGGGTTTCTCCGAGAAGGTAGCGGCGCAGGAGGCGCAGTAGCGCGGTGACCTCGGTTTGCGGGCGCCCCCAGTTGTCGGAGGAGAAGGCGTACAGGGTCAGGGTCGTGATGTCGGCGCGCGCGGCGGACTCGACGATGCGGCGCACGGCGCGAGCCCCTTGCACGTGCCCCGCCGTGCGCGGCAACCCGCGCCGCGCCGCCCAGCGGCCATTCCCATCCATGATGATTGCGACGTGCATGTGCGGTCACTCGCGGCGCATGGCTTTGATGACGGCCTCGATGTGCGCGAGATAGCGATTGAGCGCCTTGCGGCCGGTGCTCGTGAGGCGGTACTCCGACCGCGGCCGGCGCGCCTCGAAGGTCTTGCGGCAGCTGATATAGCCTGCATCCTCGAGCTTGCGGGCGTGGGCACTCAGGTTGCCGTCCGTCACGTCGAAAAGAGTCTTCAGGTCGTTGAAGCTGAGCGGCTGATTCACCGCGAGCGCGCTCAAGATCCCCAGGCGCACGCGCCCGTAGATCAGCCGGTCGAACTCGTCGGCACTGGAGTCCGGCACCGGATCCGAGGCGGGCTTGGGGGGTTGCCGTCCGAGCATGTCGAGGCGCTTGCGTGCGCCGGCCCTACTGTTCACGTCTGGTCCGTCCGATGATGATGCCGAAGGTCAGATGCAGGCCGCCGAAGCCGGCGCCCAGTGCGATGTTCGAGAACTGCGGTGGCAGCGCGATGGCCGCGACGCCGAGCGCGATGAACAGGGCGCCCATCACCGCGACCGGGCGCACGGTCATCGTGCTTGCGGCGACGACACCGCACCCGTAGAGCAGCAGCCATACTCCCGGAGCGCTCTGCACCGCCGAGTGCCGCCACAGCACGAACGTCACGACGGCGCCGGCAAACAGCGAGGGCGACAGGCAGAGCAGAAATTTTCGCGCGGGACCGCGATACAGGGCACTGTCGGTGGTGACGGCCTGATGCACCATCAGCACGCTGCCGCAGAGGAATGCGGCGACGCTGGCGGCCAGCCAGATGGCGAACCAGTGCCGGGCGAGCGCAGGTTGGGCGGCGAGCACCGCCGCGAGGAGCCCGACCGAGCCCATGGCGATGCCGGCGGAGCCAGGCACGGCGAGCAGCCCCGCAGCCTCGATCGAGGAGCGGATGTACTGCAGGGTTCCGAGGGCGTGCGCATCGAGCGCGACGGTGTTGCCGGGGGAGCGAGCGCGCCGTGCGGTCACCTTCTGCATGGCACAGGACTCTAGGCAGCAGCCCTTAGAGCGTCAAGTTCTCTGCGTCACAGAGTAGAGCGGGTCGCGCAAACTGCTTCCTGCGTCACAACCCCGGTGCTCGGCTCGACCCCGCGCCGCCCTCAGGGGGGCTGCCGCGCGCGGTCGGCGGCGGTCACGAGTGGCGCCCGCGGATCAGTGCTTGACCATTCCGACCATATAGTCCACCGCCTGGCGGATCACGCTGTCGGGGATATCCGGGCGACCCCCCTTGGCGGGCATGACGGCCCCGTTGCTCTGGAAGCCGTTGAGTGCGTGCTGGTAGAGCGTGGCCTTGCCTTCGGCGATCCGCGGCGCCCAGGCCGCGGCATCCCCGGCCTTGGGCGCCCCTGCGATGCCCGGGCCGTGACAGGTCGAGCAGACCTCCTGGAACGCCTGCATCCCGTTCTTGGGCACCGGCAGGGCCGTTCCGGCCTGCGCCGCGGGCTTGGTCTCGACGATCGCCAGAGCGGCGTTGTTCTGTCCGGCAATCGCCTCGCGCGCGAACGGCCGGATGCGATCCGCCACGCTCGTGAGGTAATCCGGCTCTGCGTAGACCTCCCGACCCTGGGTGTCGCGCGCCACGACTCGCGCGAACGCGAACAGCAGAATGGCGATCAGGACGAGCAAACCGATCACGAGGCTGAAGACATCGATGAAATGCGTATCCTGCTTGCTCACGGCCGGTCCGAGAAGCCAACCCTGGAATGGGCGGCGCAGTATAACGGAGCAGTGCGGCCTTTCGGAATGTGGCGCGCCCGACTGGATTCGAACCAGCGACCTGCAGCTTCGGAGGCTGCCACTCTATCCAACTGAGCTACGGGCGCGCGGAAACACGTGTGCGGATGGTGCGCCCCGAAAGTTTAACCCAAGTCCGCGGCCGGTGGCCGCTCAGCCCCTGTGGGGCCGCCGGTGCTCGAATGCGGCCAGATCGTCGATCAGCTGGATGAGCTCGGTGTGGTCGCAAGACTCATTGCCGCCACAGCTGCTGGCCCCGGCGCTTCCCGCATCCATCGAGTACTTGCCCGCGACGATGACGAGCGGCACGCCTTGGACGCGATAGCGCTCGGTGACCTCCTGGGCATGCTCGAGGCTTGCGTGCACTCCGAAGGAGTTGTAGGCGGTGCGGAAGGCGTTGGGATCGATGCCGTTCATCTGTGCCCACGCCAGCTGCTTGTCGAAGGTGTCCTGCTCGGTCGTGCCGATGAGCGGGTTGTTGTCGCGGTGAATGGTGTCGAAGGCCTTCTCGACCAGATCGTCGCGGCCGAGCGCCTCGAGCGTGTAGAAGAGTTGCGCGTGCAGGCGGTGTACCGGCCCCCACATGACCGGCACGCGCACGAACTGGATGTACGAGGGCTTCTGCTGGAGCCACTTCCGCAGATAAGGCTCGAGCGCGTAGCAATGCGGACAGCCGAGCCAGAATACCTCGAGCACCTCGACCTTGCCCGGTGGCGCTCCCGTCGGCTGTGCAGGCACGATGGCGTCGTAGTTGACGCCCGCCTTCCATCGGCCATCGGGTAGCTGCTGTCCGGGCGGCAGCGCGGCGAGTTGCTCGAGCGAGGTGGTGCCCGGTACCTCGTCGGCGGCGCCGCTCGAGCTTTGCGCCGCGCCGGAGGAGGTCGCGGCGCTCGAGCTGGCAGGCGTAGCCGGGGCGCTGGCTGCCGTACCGGTCGAGGCCGTCTGAGCCGACGAGGGAGACTCGCTCGAGTTGCTCGCAGTCTGGGGCTGCTCGCGAGCGCATGCTCCGAGGGACACCGCCGCAAGCAGAGCGAGAAGCGCGACGGGGCGATGCATCGATGCCCGATCAGCGCATGCCCTGGACGTAGGATGCGACGTTGCGCATGTCCACGGGAGTCAGGAGCTTCGCAATGGTCGTCATCATGGGTGCGTTGCGGCTCTCGGGCTTGTTAGGTGCGGCGCCTGCATAGCGCGCACCGCTCGCGAAATCCTGCAGCTGCTTGATGATGTACTGGGCGTACTGCGCGCGCAGCGCGGGATATCCGGAGGCGAGATTGCCGACCCCCACGGGTCCGTGACACGCGATGCACGCCGGGATGCCGCGTGCGGCATCGCCCGACCTGTAGAGCGACTCGCCCGCCTGCCAGTAGGAAGGGTCGGCCTCGAGGCCAACGGGGGTCTGCGCCTCGTAGTAGACCGCGAGATCGTCGATGTCCTTGTCCGAGAGCGCGGCCGACATCGGCATCATCACCGCGTTGGTGCGCACGCCTGCCTTGAACAGATGCAGCTGCTCGTCGATGTACACGGCATTTTGCCCGGCCAGGCGCGGCCATTGCGGATTGGTGCTGTTGCCGCTCGGGCCGTGGCAGGCGAGGCAGGTGGCAGACTTGGCGGCGCCGCCTTGCGCCGTGCCGTCCCCATAGGGAGCGAGCGTGAGGACAGGCGCTGCGGCGCCGGCGGACGCGGCCGCCGCGCCCAAAGCCAGCGTGCCGAGCACCGCGAGCGCGGAGCGATACAGATCGTGGCTCAAGCGGAACCTCGGGTCGGGTACGAAGGCCGCGAATTGTACACTAGGAAATTCGGGCCTTTGGCGTGGAGATTGTGGTCGTTCCATGAGCCGGTTCGGGGATGCGCGATTTTTGCTCGCGGTGGCTTCGGTGGCGCAGCTCCCCGCGGATCGGGGTCATGAGGTTGCCTTCGCCGGCCGCTCCAATGCGGGCAAGTCGAGCGCGATCAATGCGATCCTCGCCCGGCGTGCGCTTGCGCGTACCGGCAAGACACCCGGCCTCACTCGGCTGCTCAATTTCTTCGATCTCGGCGCGGAGCGCCGGATCGTCGATCTGCCCGGCTACGGATATGCCCGCGTGGCGGACCGGGAGCGAGCCGTCTGGGCTCCGCTGCTCGAGGCGCTTCGCCAGCGGCAATCACTGCGCGGACTGTTCCTGGTCGTCGACGCGCGCCGCGGAATCGGGGAGTCGGATCTTGCGCTCATCGAGTGGGCGGACCCGCGTGCCCGCCCCATCCATGTCCTGCTCGCCAAGGCGGACAAGCTCACTCGCAGAGAGGCAGCGGCAGCTCTGGCCCAGGCGCGCGAGAGGCTGCGGCACTGCGCCTCGGTGCAGCTGTTCTCGGCGCCCAATGGGGAGGGTCTTGCCGGGGCGCAGCAGGTGCTCGAGGAGTGGCTCGGCATGTCTTCGCCGACGCAAAAAAAAAACCCCGGAGGCCTCAGGCGAGGCCACCGGGGCAGACTAACCCGGCACAGGTCTCTTGAACCGGGTCTTTACCCGCTCAGGGAGGGAAGCGGGGAGTGCTGGAGGCACTCGAAAAGTTAGACGGAACCCCCTGGGTGAAGTTCCGCCGGGGGTCTGAAAAAGAAAATCTTCAGAATCAATGAGTTATATGTAGCTCTGTAGCTTCGGCGCTACAGTTTGAAAGCTCCTGTTACAAAGCGAACGGCTTGCCCGATGACTCAGAAGCTGAAGGTCAGGCCGAGCGTCCAGAGGTTGAGTCCGCCCGTGTAGGGCATGTTCGCATGCTCCCACTCCAGGCGCGGCGAGAACGATCCGAACTTCATCTGCCCGCCCAGACCGTACGCGAACTCCTGCCCGCTGGTGTCCACGGAGTAGAGCGGAGTGTTGCTGAGATCGGCGTTGCTCACGAGCTCCCAGTGCATGACTCCGGCCTTGGCAAAGAGATCGACCATGGGCAGCGGAACGTAGCCCATGGCATAGGCCGAGAACTCCCGCGAATCCACATGCGCAAACCCACCGGTCGCTCCCGGGCCGCTGAGCCCGACATCCTGGCTGCCGAGCGCCGCGTAGTTGATCTCCACGCCCAGGAAGTCCATGAAGCGCCACCCGGCGATCCATTTCGGTACCGGATTGTGAAGATGCAGGTTGAGGCCATAGATGTCGTCGAGCTCGACCTGGGTCGCCCCGACTCCGACGTACGGGCCGTTGTCCGCCCACCCAACGGGCGCGAGCGCCGTGAGGCTCGCTGCGAGCGCGATGAGCAATGGTGCTGCGTGTGCCAAGCGTCGCTTTCGCATGAATTCACCCTTCAGTGCGCCTCGTCCCAGTTCGCGCCGGTCCCCATGTCGATCCGCAGCGGAACCTTGAGTTCCGCTGCCCCCGCCATGCAATGCAGCACGGCGGCCGACACCGGGGCGACCGCGGCCGCCTCCACCTCGAGCACGAGCTCGTCGTGGACCTGCATGATAAGCCGAGCCGGAGCATTCTCGCGCCGGCACCACGCATCCACCGCGATCATCGCGCGCTTGATGATATCCGCGGCCGTACCTTGCATCGGCGCGTTGATCGCGCTGCGCTCGGCATACTGCTGCAGGGTGCGATTGCTCGAGCGGATGTCCGGCAGATACAGCCGCCGGCCGTAGACGGTCTCGACGAATCCCATCTCGCGCGCGCGGATGCGCGTGTCGTCCATGAAGCGCTTCACCCCGGGGTAGCGCGCGAAGTAGCGCTCGACATAGCGCTGCGCGGAGCCGCGATCGATGCCGAGCTGCCGCGCCAGGCCGAAGGGGGACATGCCGTAGATCAATCCGAAGTTGATGGTCTTGGCGAGCCGGCGCTGATCGGGCGTCACCGCCTCGGGCGCCACCCCGAAGACCTCTGCCGCGGTCGCCTGGTGCACGTCCCGGTCTTCCGCAAAGGCGCGCAGAAGGCCTTCGTCGCCGGAGAGGTGCGCCATGATTCGCAGCTCGATCTGCGAATAATCCGCCGCAACCAGCACCCAGCCCGCCGGCGCGATGAACGCCTGGCGGATCCGCCGCCCCTCGAGCGTTCGAATCGGAATGTTTTGCAGGTTCGGGTCGGAGGAGGAGAGCCGGCCGGTTTGCGCGACGGCCTGATGGTAGGAGGTGTGCACGCGGCCGGTGCGCTCGTTGATCTGCTCGGGCAGCTTGTCGGTGTAGGTCGATTTGAGCTTCGCGAGCGCGCGGTAATCGAGAATCAGCTTGGGCAATGGATACGAGGCTGCGAGCTCTTCCAGCACGTCCTCGGCGGTGGAGGGCTGACCCGTCGGCGTTCGCCGTGTCACCGGGAGCTTGAGCCTCTCGAACAGCACCTGTTGCAGCTGCTTGGGCGAGTCGATGTTGAGCTCGCACCCGGCGTGCTGCTGCGCCTCGAGCACCAGCTCGGCGAGCCGCGTGGCGATCTCGGCGCTCTGTGCGTGCAGCTTCTCGCGGTCGACGAGCACACCGTGCCGCTCCATGCCGAGGAGCACGGGCACGAGCGGCTGCTCGAACTGCTCGTACAGCGCCTGCAGGGCCGGCACGCTTGCGAGCTGGGGCCACAGCGTGCCATGCAGGCGCAGCGTCACGTCCGCGTGCTCCGCGGAGTACTCCGCCGCGCGCTCGAGCGGCACCTGATTGAAGCTCAGCTGCTTGGCGCCGCGGCCGGCCACATCCTCGAGCTTGATGGTCGTGAGACCGAGGTAGCGCGCGGCGGTCGATTCGGTGTCGTGCCGCGTGGCGACGCTGTTCCACACGTACGATTCGAGCATCGTGTCGTAACGCATGCCCGCGAGGCGGATGCCGCAATTCGCGAGCATGTGCGCCGCGAGTTTGAGATGGTGCCCGAGCTTTGCCCGCTCGGGGTCCTCGAGGATGGGGCGCAGCGCTTGCAAGACACGCTCGCGATCGAGCTGCCGCGGGGCGCCCGGCTCCTCGTGGCGCAGCGGAATGTAGGCGGCCGCTCCGGGCTCGATGCACAGGGACAGGCCCACGATCTCGGCGCGCATGGGGTCGAGGGCGGTGGCCTCCACGTCCAGGGCCAACAGCGGGCAGCGCCGGAGCCGCTCGATCCAGGACTCGAGCTGCGCCCACTCGAGGATCGTCTCGTAGTGATGCGCCGTGGCGGCGATCGGCTGCGCGGGGCCTGCGGGTGCCGGCGCCGCCTCGGGCGGCGGCTCCAGAGCCAGTGCAGGCTCGCGGCTCGCTCCCGGTGGGCTGCGCTCGCGGACGTCCTCGAGCTGCCGCAGCAATGATTTGAGCTCGTAGCGCGCGTACAGGGCGCGCAGCGCCTCGGTATCGGTGCGCGCGGGCTTCAGCGCCTCGAGCGTGATGTCGAGCTCGAGGTTCGTATTGAGCGTTGCGAGCTTGCGCGACAGCTCGAGCGTCACGAGCCCCGAGCGCAGGTTCTCGCCGACTTTTCCCTCGATCTGCCCGGCATGCTCGACGAGGGCATCGAGCGTGCGGTACTGGCCGAGCCACTTCGCCGCCGTCTTGGGCCCGACCTTCGGAATGCCGGGAATGTTGTCGGAGCTGTCTCCGACGAGCGCGAGGTAGTCGGCGATCTGCTCCGGGTAGACGTCGAACTTGGCCTTGACGCCTGCGCGGTCGAGCGTGGTGTTGCTCATCGTGTTGACGAGCGTGATCGAGCCGTCAACCAGCTGCGCCATGTCCTTGTCGCTCGTGGAGATGAGCACCGACAGCCCCGCCCGCGCGGCGCGGCAGGCGAGCGTGCCGATCACATCGTCCGCCTCGACGCCTTCGATGCGAATGAGCGGCAGCCCCAGGGCGCGCAGGATCGCGAACAGCGGCTCGACCTGCGCGCGCAGGTCATCCGGCATGCGCGGGCGGTGCGCCTTGTACTGCGCGAAGAGCTCGTCGCGAAAGGTGCGTCCCGAGGCATCAAACACCACGGCGATGTGCTCGGGGTGATGCTCCTTCATGAATTTGAGCACCATGTTCACCACGCCGAGCACCGCCCCGGTCGGCTCGCCGCGTGAATTCGAGAGTGCCGGCAGCGCGTGGAACGCCCGGTACAGATAGGACGACCCATCGACGAGGATCAGGGGGGGAGAGGTAGCCATCGGGAGATATGTCGAACGGCGCGAAGTATAGCGACCGATACCGTGATGCGCTCGGCCCGGGATGGCGCGGGCCCAAGCGCACGGCTCGCGACGGTGTCAACGCCTGCGGCAATGCCGCGCTATACGATGCCAGGACAGCATTCGCCGCGGGCCAGGGCATGCCTCGAGAGATCGCTTCTCAGCGGGACGTGGAATCAGCCATTGCCGCCAATCGCTTCGGCCTCGGCGCGCGGCCGGGCGATCTCGCGCAGCTCGCGCCCGATTCGCGGGGATGGCTCGCCGGCCAGCTCCGCGGCGCTCCGCCGCGAATTCTCGATCCGACTCTGCGCGGCTCGGCCGAGATTCTTGCAGAAAGCGTCGAGATCGTGCGCGAGCGCCGCGCGGATGCGGGAGCCGCGGTCAAGCTCGGCGAGCTCTACCGCCCCACCTACGTCGCCGAGGCCACCGCGCGATTGCGCGCCGCCGTCGCGAGCGATCGCCCCTTCATCGAGCGGCTCACGCAGTTCTGGACGAACCACTTCGCCGTCTCGGTCGACAAGTTCAAGGTGCTCGGCGTCGCAGGCGCCTTCGAGCGAGAGGCCATTCGCCCGAATGTGCTGGGCACCTTCAGCGATCTCACCCTCGCGGTGGAGCAGCACCCGGCAATGCTGCTGTATCTCGACAACGAGACCTCCATCGGGCCCGGCTCTCCGCTCGCGCTGCGCGTGGCGCGGCGCCGGCCCGACGCGCGTGTGGGGATCAACGAGAATCTCGCGCGCGAGATCATGGAGCTGCACACGCTCGGCGTGAACGGCGGATACACCCAGGCCGATGTCACGACCTTTGCGAAAGTGATCTCGGGGTGGTCGATCGGCGGCGGCCAGGGCCGGCTGGCAAGCGGAGCGCCCGGTCGATTCATCTTCCGACCGGAGTTCCACGAGCCGGGGCCTCAGGTGATTCTCGGCACGCGCTACGAGCAGCCGGGGATCGAGCAGGGCGAGGCGGTCCTGCGCGCGCTGTCGCTGCATGCGGCCACCGCGCGCCACATCGCGACGAAGCTCACCCGTCACTTCGTGAGCGATGACCCTCCGCCTGCGGTGGTGGAGCGGCTCACCCACGCGTTCATGGCCAGCGGCGGGGACTTACCGAGTGTCTATCGAGCGCTCATCCACTCCCCGGAGTCCTGGGGCGAGCCTCTCGTGAAGTACAAGACACCCTCGGACTATTTGATCTCGAGCTTCCGCGGCCTCGGGCTGCCGGTCGAGGGTCGCGGCGCGCTCGCGGGACTCGAGCTCCTCGGCCAGCGAACGTACTCGCCCGGCTCTCCGGCGGGCTGGCCCGACGGTGGCTCCGACTGGGACGGCGCATCGGCGCTGCTGAAGAGAATCGAGTGGGCCGAGCGGCTGGGCGAGCGCCTGGCCGCCCGGCTCGATGCACGCGAGCTCGCCGCGCAGCTGCTGGGCGGCACGCTCGGGGAGGGCACGCGCACCGCCATCGCGCGCGCGGCCAGCGCCGCTCAGGCGCTCACGCTGCTCCTGGCATCTCCGGAGTTTCTGCGTCGCTGATGCAATGGAGTTTATGCAGATGAAATCGACCAACCGGCGCGAGTTCTTGACGGCAAGCTCGCTCGCGGCGACCGGCGCGCTCATCACCTCCCGCGTGGTGTTCGCGGCTGCGGCCGCGGGCGCCTCGCGATTCGTGCTCGTCATCATGCGCGGGGCCGTCGACGGTCTGGCCGCGGTGCCTGCCTACGGGGATCCCGACTATGCGCGGCTGCGCGGGGAGCTCGCCGTGGGCGCGCCCGGCTCGGCCAAGGGGGCGCTGCCTCTCGATGGAGTACTGGGCCTGCATCCGAGCTTCGAGTTTCTCCACGAGTGCTACACCGCGCGCCAGCTCGCGGTCTTTCACGCGGTGGCGAGCCCCTATCGGGAGCGCTCGCACTTCGACGGTCAGGACGTGCTCGAGAATGGCACCCTGCGACCACACGACTCTCAAACGGGGTGGTTGAACCGTGCATTGGCCACGCTGCCGCGGCCGGCCGAGGTGGGACGGCACGAGCTCGGCATTGCTCTGGGGCAGAACGTGCCGCTCGTCATGCGCGGCCCGGCCGAGGTCGCCTCCTGGTCGCCCTCGCATCTGGGTGCGCTCGATGACGACACTCTGCAACGCGTCCAGGATCTGTATGCGAGCGACCCGTTGCTGTCGCACCGGCTGGCCGATGCGCTGGCCGCCGATGCGGTCGCATCGGGGTCGACCGAGATGGCGATGATGCCGGCATCCACGCGGGCCGCGCCGCCTTCAGTCAAGCCTGCGGGCGGACCGTACCTGGAGCTGGCGCGAGCGACGGCAGGCTTTCTGCGCAGCGAGGCAGGTCCGCGCGTGGCCGTGTTCGATACGATCGGCTGGGACACGCACGCCAACGAAGGCGGTGCGCAGGGTCAGCTCGCGCAGCGCTTCGCAACGCTCGATGCGGGCCTCAAGGTACTGAAGGAGCAGCTCGGTCCCGTGTGGCGCCAGACAGCGGTGCTCCTGGTGACCGAGTTCGGCCGCACCGCTGCCGTGAACGGCACGCGCGGCACCGATCATGGAACGGCGACCGCAGCCTTGCTGGTCGGTGGGGCGGTGCGCGGCAGGGTGATTGCGGACTGGCCCGGACTGTCGCAGCGCGCGCTCTATCAAGGGCGCGACCTCGCGCCCACGCGCGACTTGCGCTCGGTGCTCAAGGGCGTGCTGTCCGAGCATCTGCGCGTGCCGGCGCGCGCGCTCGAGCAGACCGTTTTCCCCGAGAGCCGCGCGGTACGAGCGGCCCGGGATCTCGTGGTGTGAGCCCGGCAGCAACTCCTACGAGGAGCTGCTCGACGAGGATGCGGGGCTGGCCGATGCAGAGGCGGAAGCGCTCGTGGGCCCTGGGTGCGTGACCACCTTCGTCTTCTTCTCCGGAAGATACAGCGCCCCCTTCTGACCGCAGCCCGCCGCTGCGAGCATGGCGGCGACCAGCATCCATCGAATGGTCGTGGTCGTACGCATCAGACGTACATCGGGCGCCGGTCGTTCAGCGCGATCCAGCCCCGCGCAATGCGGTAGATGAGCCAGATCGCGATGGCGATCATGCCCAGCACGAGCGTGGCAAATCCCACCAGCACGAGCATCAGTGGGATCGACACGGCGCTCACGATCACCCACGCAAGCAGAGCGAACCAGAACGTCCGGATCTGCCAGCGGAAGTGCGACTCGAGCAGCGTGCCGCGCACTGCCGAGCGGCGCGCGTAGTTCATGATGACCGCAACGATCGAGGGCAGCCCGAAGATGAAGTGCGTGACGATCCCCGCCGCCCCGACGAAGCCGATGAACGCCGAGAGGGCATGCAGTGCGTAGATCACGTGGGTGTAGGTCACCAGCGAGGGGTCGAGCACGGGCGCCGGGCTGGCAGGATTGGGAATCGTGTCCGTGGGATTCATGTGCTGCTCCGCTGCGGCTTCAATCCTCGAGCTTCTGCGCCACGCGGCGATAGGCCTCGCGGAACGGGATGCCCTCGGCGAGCACCAGCGCGTACGCCTGCTCGGCCGCGTGAATGGTGGGGTCGAGCTCGATGCGCTCGGACCGGAACGATATGGCGGCGATCGCGGGCGGGAGGATCGCCAGGGTCCGTGCCGCAACGTCGATTCCTCGAAAGAGCGGCGCTTTGATCAGCTGCAGGTCCCGCTGGTACCCCGAGGGGAGCTTCGCGACGATGCCGAGCACCTCGATCAGGCAGGCGTGCTCGGCGGCGCTGTGCGCGCGGATCAGCTCGAACACGTCGGGGTTGCGCTTCTGCGGCATGATCGAGGAGCCGGTCGTGAAGGCCTCGGCGAGCTCGATGAATCCGAACTCGCTCGTCGAGTACAGCACCACGTCGGCCGCGAGGCGGCCCACGTCCTGCATGAGGATCGCGAGCTCGAAGAGCAGCTGCGCCTCGGCCTTGCCGCGCGAGAGCTGCACGGCCGTGACCGGCTCGTGCGGGCTCGCAAAGCCCAGCTCGCGGGTGGTCCACTCGCGGTCGATCGGCAAACCCGGCGTGCCGTAGCCGGCCGCCGAGCCGAGCGGATTCTTCGCGAGGCGGCGCTGCACCGCGCGCACGCCTGCGGCATCGTCGCGCAGCTCCGCCGCGAAGCCACCCGCCCACAGCTCCACCGTGCTGGGCATCGCCTGCTGCATGTGCGTGTAGCCCGGCAGAGCGGTGCCTGCGTTGCGGGCGGCCAGCGCATCGAGCGCAGCGGCGGCCTGCTCGGCCGCGGCCGCGAGCTCCGTGATCGCATCGCGCAGGTACAACCTCAAGGCCGCGAGCACCTGATCGTTGCGCGAGCGGCCGAGGTGAATGCGTCCCGCCGCCGGTCCGATGCGCTCGGCGAGGCGGCGCTCGAGCGCCGTCTGACCGTCCTCGTCGGCCAGCTCGATGCGCCACAGTCCGCGCGCGTGCTCGTCCGCGAGCGCCGTGAGGCCCGAGCGGATCGCATCGAGATCCGCGCGCGCGAGTAGCTGGCGCTCGCACAGCATCCGAGCATGGGCGATGGAGGCACGCACATCGTAGGGGACCAGGCGCTGATCGAGCACGGGGTCCTCGCCTGCCGTGTAGCGCAGCACGCGCTCGTCGAGCGCGCCGCCCTTGTCCCACAGCCGTGTCACGCGGGCTTCTGCTCGGCCGCGGTGAGCGCGTTCACGTCCGCGACGATCAGCGTGCCGGTCCCCTCGTTGGTGAAGACCTCGCCGAGGATTCCCTCCGGGGCTCCGTACGAGACGACGTGAACGCGCCGCACGCCCCCGCGGATCGCGCTCTCGATCGCGGCGGCCTTTGGCAGCATCCCATCGGTGATGCGGCCCTCGCGCCGCAGGCGCTCGAGCCCGTGCAGATCCGTGTAGGAGATGAGCGAGCCCGGATCGTCCAGCCGCTCGAGAATGCCCGGCGCGCCGGTGCATAGAATGAGCTTCTCGGCGCCGAGCGCCGCGCCGATCTGCGCGGCGACGGTATCGGCGTTGATGTTGAGCAGCATACCGTTCTCGTCGGCCGAGAGCGGGCTCACGACGGGCATGAGCGCGCTGTCGAGCAGCTTGCGAAGGACCGTCGTGTCCACCGCGTCGATGTCGCCCACGTAGCCGAAGTCCACCGTCTCATCGCTGTCGTCGAGCTTCACGGGCGGGCGCTTGTGTGCGCGCACCAGCCCCGCATCGACCCCGCTGAGTCCGACCGCATCGATGTTGAGGTCGCGACACAGCGCAAGGATGCGCGTGTTGATCAGCCCGTTGAGCACCATTGCGGTCACATCGATGGATCGCTCGTCCGTGATGCGCCGGCCCTGCACGATGCGCGTGGGTACCCCGAGCGCATCGGCAAGCTCGGTGAGCTGCGGTCCGCCGCCGTGGACCAGCACCACCCGCACCCCGAAGTTGTGGAGCACGCCGATCTGCTCGATCAGCGTGCGGGTTGTCGGGAGGTCACCGAACACTCCGCCGCCCGCCTTCACGACGAACGTCTTGCCCTTGTACAGGCGGATGTACGGTGCCGCGCTCTTCAGCGCGCGCACCGCAATCGCCTGATCCGCCTTATGCATCAGCACTGGTGACTTACCTCCCGTCCAACGATGTCAGCTCAGCATGCGGTGGAGCACGGCCATCTGCACGGACAGCCGGTTCTGCGCCTCGCGCAGCACGATGCTCCGCGGACCATCGAGCACCTCGTCGGCCACGGCCGTGTTGCGCCGGACCGGCAGACAGTGCATCAGGCGGCACTCCTGCGCGGCGCGTGCGAACCAGCTCTCGCGCACGCACCAATCCGTGAGGTGGCCCCGCAAGCTCGCATCCGCCTGCTCATCGCCATAGCACCGGGTCGCACCCCACTCCTTCGCGTACACGACGTGCGCGCCGGTGAGCGCCTCGTCACGGTCGGAAGTCTCGCGCACCGAGCCCCCCGACGCCGCCGCCGCCCGGCGCGCCTTGTCGAGCAGGGGCGGGGGGAGCTCGAATCCCTCCGGCCGGAGCACGACCACCTCCATGCCGCGCAGGGCAGCCATGTGCACGGCGGCCGCGGGCACGGCGAGCGGCAACGCGCGCGGGTGATAGACCCACGAGAGCACGAATCGGCCGCGCCGCGGCACGCCGCAATCCTCGAGTGTCTTCCAGTCCGCGAGCGCCTGGCACGGATGATTCGCCGCCGACTCGAGGTTCACGAGGGGCTTGTCCACGAGCTCGGCCATCGCGTTGAACCGCGTCTCGGCGAGATCCTCGCTCAAGCTCCGACCTTCCGCGAAGGCGCGGATGCCGAGCGCATCGCAGTACGAGGCCAGCACCGGGATGCCCTCGCGCACGTGCTCCGCGGCCGTGCCGCTCATGATGGCCCCCAGGCGCGTCTCCATCTGGTAGGAGCCCTGCCCGGGGACGATGACGAAGGAGGTTCCGCCGAGCCGCGCCATGCCGGCCTGGAAGGAGGCGAGTGTGCGCAGCGAGGGGTTGAAGAACAGCAGCCCCAGGATCTTGCCGGCGAGCGCCCTGGGCTCCGGATGGGCCTCGAGCCGTCGCGCAAGCTCGAGCAGCCCGACGATCTCCTCGCGCTCGAGATGGGCCAGGTCGAGGAATCTCTTCACGGCGCGAGCCCGCGCAGCGCATCGCGCAGCAGATCCACGTGCTGCTCCTCGAGAATGTAGGGAGCCAGAACCCGCAGCACCTGCGGGTCGCTCGCCGTGCCGGTGAGAATGCCGCGCGCCAGGAGCTCCGCCTGGATGTCCTTGGCCGGGCGTGTCGTGATGAGGCCGGTGAGAAAGCCTGCTCCCTGGTGGCCCCTCACCGGGCCCACGATGCACTGCGCGCGCAGGTACCCCGAGACGCGCCGCACCTGCTCGAGCAGGCCCTCCGACTCGATCGCCTCGATCACTGCCTCGATCGCCGCGCACGCGAGCGGGCCGCCGCCGAAGGTGGTCCCGAGCGCATCGAGCTTGACGGCCGATGCAACCGTCGGACCCATGAGCAGCGCGGCACACGGAAAGCCGTTGCCGAGCGCCTTGGCCGTCGTGAGCATGTCGGGGGTGACCCCATGCAGATTCGCCGCGAACGGATGGCCCGTTCTGCCCATCCCGCACTGCACCTCGTCGAAGATGAGCAGCGCACCGGTCTCGTCGCAACGGCGGCGCAGCGCGCGCAAGAAGGGAGCCCCCAGATCGTAGGCGCCGCCGAGCCCCTGAATGGGCTCGACGATCACCGCGGCGGTGCGCTCGGTCACGTGCGCGCCGATGGCACTGAGATCGCCCCGCGGCATGAAGCTCACGTCGAAGGGTGTGCGAGGGAATCCGTACCACTTCTGTGCGGCCCCCCAGGTCACGGCGCCCGCCGCGGCCGTGCGGCCGTGGAAGCTGTGCTCCAGGGCGGCGATGTGCGTGCGTGGGCGCACGCGGAACGCCATCTTCAGAGCATTCTCGTTCGCCTCGGCGCCGCTCGACACGAGGAACACGCTCTGGAGCCCGAGGCCTGCAAAGCGCACCAGGCGCGCCGCCGCACGCTCGCGCACCGCCATCGCAACGGCATTGGTTTGAAACTGGCACCTGAGCGCCTGATCCGCCAGCGCTCGCGTCCACCTCGGATGAGCGTACCCGAGCGCCGCGACGGCATGCCCTCCGTACAGATCGAGCACGCGCTCGCCGCGACTGCCGTTGAGCCAGACCCCCTCGGCCGAGACCACCTCGAGCGGATAGGTCGCAAAGACGCGCGCGAGAACTGCGTGCGGGGGTGGAGTGCTGATCGAGGCGGCTGCGAGCTTCGCTGACATTTTCGTCCTCACGTCCATCCCGGCGCGGGAGCCTCGAGACCTTGGGTCTCGGGAAGATCGAACATCCTGTTGAGCCATTGCAGCGCCCCGCCGGCTGCACCTTTCACGAGATTGTCGAGCACGCACATCACCGCCACGGTGCGACCGTTCGCGGCGGCGGAAAGGTGTGCGTAGTTGCTGGCAACCACGTTCTTCACCCGCGGCGGCTCTGCGCTCACGCGCACGAACGGCGCGCGCGCGTAGAACTCGCGCAATGCGCCGAGCACGCGCGCCGAATCGAGCGACGAGCGCAGCGCACCCTGCACGGTGACGTGGATGCCGCGCACGAACGGACCGGAGCTCGGCACGAAGCTGAAATCGGCCTCGACGCCGGATGTCGCGCGTGCGCACGCGATGATCTCGGGCACGTGGCGGTGTGCGAGCGGGCTGTAGCTGTACACATCCGCGTGGCGCAGCGGATGGTGCGTGCCGTCCACGGCCTTGCGCCCCGAGCCGCTGCTGCCGGTGATGCCGCTCACGTACAGCGTGGGTGCCGTGAGGCCGAGCGTCAGCAACGGCACGCTCGCCAGCAGCACCGCCGTGGCAAAGCAGCCGGGATGCGCGACATGGGGCGTCGCAAGATGCTGCAGGTGCTCGGGTATGGCGCACGTGAACTCCGCGAGGCGGCGCGGCGCGCCGTGCTCGTGTCCGTACACGGCCCGGTAGGCATCCCCCGAGCGATAGCGAAAGTCCGCCGAGATGTCCACCACGCGCGGGTGCTTGCCGGCAGCCTGCGCCGCATCGAGCAATCCCTCGATCAGCGCAGCGGCGACGCCGTGTGGGGCGGCCGACAGAATCCCCGAGCGCGGCGCCTCCGCGAGCACGGCCTCGATCTCCCGGCGAGACTTGAAGTGAGCCTGTGCGTAGACGCTCTGCAGATGAGGGAAGGCGCCCGCGACCGGCTCGCCCGGCTTGCTGTCCGAAAGTGCCCCCGCGAGCTCGAAGCCCGGATGCGATGCGAGCAGGCGCAGCAGCTCCCCGGCCACGTAGCCGCTGCCGCCCAGCACGACGACGGGAACGCGGCCGCTCATGCCGCCGCGCACTTCGAGTCGAGTCCGATCGCCTCGATCACCCGGTCCCCGAGCGCAGCACCGCTCACCATCGCGTTGATGGCCGGTACCGAGAGTTGCCGCTCGATGATCTCCACGCCGACCTGATTGTCGGTGGCGGGGCCCGTCACGACGCAGGGCTCGATCTGGAAGCGCTCGCGCAGCAGCGTGACGCCGCCCCACGCAGCCACCGGGTCGTTGGCCGATAGAACCACGCCGGTCAGCTGCGCGCGGATATCGGGGCACTCGAGGATGGCATCGACCCCGTATGCGCCCAGGATGCCATCGCCGAGCTCGAAGACGATCGCATCGGGCTTCGAGCCGGCAAGCTCCGTGAGCATGGTGCGCGTGAGAGCCGGACCGTTCTGGCGCGTGCTCGTGACGACGCCGAGATCGGTGAAGATCATCGACTGGCGCGCGCCGGCATCCTCCATCGCCAGCACGTCACGCCGCAGGGATACACCGGTCGCCTTGAATGCATCGACGATGAGGCCGCGATGACGCATGCGGCTGACGATGGCGCAGGCCGCGGCGGTCTTGCCGGCCTCCATGCATGTCCCGGCCAAAGCGACGACCGGCACTCCTCGCGTGTCGAGCTTCGCATCGAGCGCGAGCGGACGGTAGCCGGCGCGCGCGGGCACACCGATGCGCTCGGCGAGGTAGGGGAAGTGCAGCACCACGCCGAGCACGCGGCAATCGAACGGCTTGCCCTTGTCGGGCGTCGCCGAATCGCAGATCCCGAGCACCCCTCCGATGTTGAGCATCTGGATCACATCCCCGGCGCTCAGCGAGCTGGGCACGTGGCCGGAGTAGCCGAAGAGCGCTTTGCGCTGGCCCAGCGCACCCACGACGATGTCGCCCTTGCCGACTTTCGCCATGCGACCGCTCGTGAGCTCGAGCGTGTTGTAGGTCGACTTGCTGGTGAGCACCTCCACCACGATGACAACGCCTTCCTCGGAAGGGATATCCGTCGAGATGCGCACCTCGTGCGACAGTCCACAGGCCTGCGTGACGGAGGCGATCTTGTCCACGACGATGGTTCTCATGAATGGCCTCCTCCCGGGGGCTGCTCGGAGCCGCCCGCCCGCCGGTGAAATACTCCGGGAAGCGACACGATCTTGGAGAATCCGAGCGCATCGGTCGCGCTCCACTCCCCGGCCGCCTCGCCATAGACGCCCTTCGATGCCGCCATCAGCGAGTGCGGCGAGTCGACGCCTTCGACGAAGGCGCTCCCGGGACGCAGCAGCACACGCACCTCGCCGGTGACCCGCTCCTGCGAGCTCGCGAGCAGCGCCTCGATGTCGCGGCACACCGGGTCGAGGAGCTGACCCTCGTGGACGAGGTCGCCGTAAGGCGCCGCGACCAGCTCCTTGATGCGCTGCTGGCGTCCCGTGAGCACGAGCTTCTCCAGCTCGCGATGCGCAGTGAGCAGGAGCTCGGCGGCCGGCGCCTCGAAAGCCACGCGGCCCTTGGTTCCGATGATGGTATCCCCGAGGTGGATGCCGCGGCCGATGCCGAAGGGCGCCGCGATCGCCTCGAGGGACTCGATCAGGCTCACCGGATCGAGTGCGCGCCCGTCGAGGGCGGTCGGCCGACCGCGTGTGAAGCCGATGCGATGCCGCGCGGGCTCGCGAGGGCGGCTGAAGGCCTCGCGCGTGAGCACCCACGCCTCATCCGGGATGCTGCCCGAAGAGGTGAGGGTCTCCTGGCCGCCGATGGTGACACCCCAGAGGCCGCGGTTGACGGAGTACGCCGCGCCGAAGGGCGGCACGGGAAGGGCGCGCCGCTGCAGGTATTCCAGCTCGCTCTGGCGCGTGAAGGCATGGTCGCGTACCGGCGCCAGCACCTCCAGGTCGGGCGCGAGCGTGCGCAAGGCCACCTCGAAGCGCACCTGGTCGTTGCCCGCCGCGGTGCAGCCGTGAGCGATCGTGCGCGTGCCCAGCTCGCGCGCGACATGCGCGAGGGTCTGGGCCTGCATCACTCGCTCGGCGCCCACGCACAGCGGATAAAGCTGTCCGCGGCGCACATTGCCCATGATGAGGAACTTGAGCACCTGCTCGAAGTACTCCGTGCGCGCATCGACCAGGTGGTGCTCGAGCGCACCGAGCTCGCGCGCGCGCTGCTCGAGCGTGCGTGCGGCGGCCGCATCGATGCCGCCCGTGTTGACGGTGACCGTCAGGATCGGGCGCGCGTAGTGCTCCGCGAGCCAGGGCACGAGGAAAGAGGTATCCAGTCCGCCGGAATAGGCCAGAACGATCGGCGTGGTGCCGGAGGTATGCGAGCTCATCGGTGGGGTCTCAGATGCGAAAGAGCGAGCGCAGGCGCTCGATGACCTTCGACTGCGCGCTCTGGCGCTGGGTGGCGATGAAGATGGTGTCATCGCCGGAGAGCGTGCCCACGACCTCCGGCCACTGCGCCTTGTCGATCGCGACGGCAACGCTTTGCGCGGCGCCGATGGTGGTGCGCACGACGGTCAGGCACGGTCCTGCGGTGCGGATCTGACGCACGAACTGTTGCAGCGTGCCGAAGTCCCCGTTCGCCCGGGTGACCTCATCGGGCGGCATGACGTAGTGGCCCCGGGCCTTGAGCACGCCCAGGTCGCGCAGATCGCGGCTGATGGAGGACTGCGTGACCTCGTAGCCGTCCCGCCGCAGCAGGCTCACCAGGTCGCTTTGCTTGCGCACGACGCCGCGGCGCAGGATCGCGACGATCGCGCTGCGGCGCTCGAGTTGCTGGTGGTCGTGAAGCACGCTGGCCCTGACTGATGCATAAATGTGCGTGAGCCGCGCATAATAATGCACGGCCCCGATCCGGTCAAACGCTGCGGGGGCGGCTCACCACTCCCCCGGGCCGAGCTGCACCTCGGTCAAGCCGGTCTCGGAGCCTGTTCGATCGAAGCGCCGCTCGATGAGGGAGAACGCCCCGCTCGGCTCGAGCAGCAGCACCGTCGAGCAGCGCGTGCCATAGTCGCGATGGACCACGAACGGCGAGGAGAGCGCACGCTCCCACTCCGGCGACAGCCCTGTTCGCGGAAGCTCCTCATGGTCGGCGGCGGGTCTGCGGTCCGCAAGCATCCTCAGGAGCTCATCGGCATCGGGCTCCGGCCTCGCATCGAGCCAGTCTCGAAACGCGCCTTGCACGCGCGTGAGCTTCGGCCAGGGTGTATCGAGCAGGTGGTTGGAAAGGCCGTACACGCCGGGCGGCAGCGCCCGCCCGAAGCGCTCCGCGCGATTGGATGCGTACCACAGGGCCGCGCCGTCGCTCACGAGCAGGTTGAAGCCGGCGTACTGGGCCGCGGAGCGCTCGAGCGCCCCGGTGAACGCCTCCGCGCTCGCGCTCTGCGCGAGGTACTGCGGAATGAGCTCGCCGCGCGAGGGAGCGCCCGGTGCGGAGCGCTGCATGTCGCGGTAGTTGGTGACGATGCCGAAGCGGCGCGCGCGATCCAGCCCGAGCCAGGTGCCGCCCGCCTGCAGGTCCCGGCCGGCGAGGATCTCGGCGCGCGCACCGCCTTCGCCCGCGATCCACTTGCCCAGCTGAGCGCTGGGGCGATCGTGAAATTCGTCGCGATTGGCCGCGACGATCAAGCGGTACCGCGCGTGCGACTGCCACGCGAGAACGAGCAGGCACACGGGGTGTCTCCGCAAGCCTCGAGGTGGTGAGGAGTTTACCTGCAGTTGCGCGGGCCGCGGCCGCTCACGCGCGCAGCGTCGCGAGTGGCACCGCGGAGCCCGCATCGAACCACGCTGCGATCAGACGGAAGGAGATGGCATGCGCAGGCGGCAGGGTCGGAGTGCCCGAGGCGATCTGCTCACGCGTGAACCAGCGCGCATCGGCAAGCTCGCCGCTCACGCGGATGCTCGAGTGCGGCGCGGCGACGGCGTGGAAGCCGAGCATCAGCGAGGACGGGAACGGCCAGGGCTGAGAGGAGTGGTAGTCCACTTGCGTGACGCGCACCCCGGTCTCCTCGCGCACCTCCCGCGCCACCGCATCCTCCAGGCTCTCTCCCGGCTCGACGAAGCCGGCAACCGTCGAATAGCGGCCCGCGGGCCAGCTCGGCTGGCGGCCGAGCAGCGCCCGCTCGCCCTCGGTGACCAGGACGATGATCGCCGGATCGATCCGCGGGAAGAACTCCTGCGCGCATTGCGGATTCGAGCAACGCATGACGTGGCCCGCGCGCTCCGCACGGGTGGGTGCGCCGCACACTCCACAGAAGCGATGGCGCCGGCGCCAGATGAGGATGGCGCGCGCATAGGCAAGCAGCCCGGCCTCGTCCGCCGCCACCACGCTCACGAGCGGCCGCAGCTCCTCGAAGCGCGTGGCGGGGGGCAGCTCCACGGCGCAGTCCGAACCGAGATCGACCAGCACGCACCGCGTCCCGCGGAACCAGCCGAGCAGCGTGAGCTCGCGCGAGCCGCCGCCGGTGCGAGCGGCGCTCTGCACGATCGGGTGATCGCCCTGCAGAAACGCGATGTGCACCTCGCCGTCGCTGCTGGAGAGCAGCTGCGCGCTTCCGCAGCCGATCAAGTAACGTGTGCTCGCGTCGGCGAGCGCCCCGGATAGCCATTCCGCCGCCTCGCGCTCCTCGGAGCGCCGATCGATGTAGGGGCCCGAGAAGAAGTTCGGGGTGTCGCGCTCGAGATTCATGACCGGCTCGCATTCTATCAGCGTGCACAGCCGCCGCCCTGCTCCGATGCGAGGGCTGCGCAGTACACGCATTGCGGCTCGATGAGCACCATCTGCTCGGCCACGTGCAGCGCGCCGCAGGCGGTGCAGGTTGCAAGCTTGAGCTCATCGCCGCGGCTGAGCGCATCGTGCAGATAGACGAGGTGCTCGAAGCTGATGTGAGCGGTGGGCACGAGCGCGCGGTAGGCCTCGAATGCGTCGCACAGGGCGAGTGCCTCCCCATATCCGCGGGACGGCATACCGGCGCGCTGCGGTTGGCCCGGCGACAGCGCGCCGAGCAGCGTGCACAGGCTCGCGACCAGCGCCGCCTCCTGCTTCAGGCGCGGCGTGCGCAGGAAGAACGCCGCCTGCTGCGGGGAGCGCCCGCGTGGACGGGAGAAGGCCACGGTGCCGGGACGATGCAGGTAGCTGCGATACAGCTTGCGGATACGATCGTCGGTGAGTCCCGTCCACGTGCGGATGGTCTGGGTGCGCGCCTCGTGGCGGATGAATCTCACGGCGAGATCCAGTCGCAGCCGGTCCCGAGTATAGCGATCGTCCGAGATGCGCATGCTGAGAAGGCTCCGACCTATTGCAATAAAAATATCAATTGATATAAAAATAGCAAAAGAGCGGCGGTCGTGCACCGGCGGCCGTGCCAATAACGCGTCGCAATGGGGAGAAATGCCATGATCGAGCTGCAGCGCGGGGCCCTCGAGAGCCAGGATGCGGCGTGGGCCGACCAGTCGTGGTTGCGGACCGAAAGCCTCGCGGCGCTCGCCGAGCTCAACGAGCAGTGCCTCGAGCTCCTGTGCGAGCAGGCCGCATCCGCCGTCACGGGCCGGCCGCGGCCGCCGCTCATGACGCAGCTCGAGCCCCTGTGGCGTGCTCTGGATGCCCCCGCCCGGCGCCGCGCCGCACGCTGTCCGTTCCTGCTCGTCGATGCGGGCCTGGAGCTGGGCTCGGATCGGCTGGCGAGCGGTGCGCTCGGGGTCCGGGAGCGCGACTGGGGTCGGCTCCCGGATCCGTTCTTCACCGTTGCACGCACGGTGTCCGTCACGCGGCTCGTGCTCGCCTACGCGTGGCATCTGGTCCGCAGCGAAGGCGCCGCCGCCCGGCTATTCCTCGGCCTCTCCCGGGTCTGCGCCGCCTCCTTTGCCGCGTGCACGTTGCGGCAGGTGATGCAGATCGCCGAGAACGACCCCGGCCTCATCAAGCCCCGCTGGCCCCAGCGGGTGCAGGTGTGGCGGGAGCTGCTGGGCGCCGCGGTCGGCGCCGACCCGCTCGCCCTGGAGCAGTCGCGCATGCGGGGCCTGCAGCTCCTGGCTGCCGACGCCCGGGCGTGCGAGCTCAAGGCTGCACAGCGTCCCCGGTGACCGGCCGCACGCCGTGTCAGATCCGCCGCGGATTGTGAAGCGGCCCGCAGTCTCCCGGGTTGGCTCATCGGGTGACAGGAGTAAGATCCAGAGTAGGATGCGTAGGCTGTCTGTGCGCTGCGACATCTGTCTGGGCGCCGGGCATTCCCGGTATAACTCGCACCCCCGTCGCTCGAGCGATCCGGGCTGCAATCGAAACCGAGAGAGGACAATCATCATGGCGCTGTGGAAAGAGCCGGTCGGACCGGCGACGAATCCCGCTCCCCCCAAGGACCCCGTGCAACGCGAGCCCGCGGTGGCCCCGGTCACCCCGATGACCCAGGACGTTCCGCGTCGACCGCGCGAGCGGGCCGACGCGAAGGAATCGATCATCGCCGCGGACATCACCATCGAAGGCAAGATCGAAGGCAGCGGCCATGTGCGCATTGCCGGCTCCTTCAAGGGCGATGTCCACGTTCAGGGCAATCTCACCATCGAGCCCGGCGCTCGTGTCACCGGTCAGGTGCGGGCCCACACCGTCACCGTGGGCGGTGAGCTCCAGGGCAACATCGATGCGGCGGCACGCGTCGAGCTGCTCGAGACGGGAATCGTCGCCGGCGATGTGAAGGCTGGCTCGCTCACCGTCGCCGCCGGCTCTCGCATGCGCGGTCAGGTCGAGTTCGGGTGGGAAGATAAGGCGCCGGCCAGATCCTTCGCAGGGAGCAAGGTGGATCTCGCTGCTTCATGAACACGGGACGCTTTGCGACTCCCGGCAAGACTCGCAGCTGCCCGCATTGCAAGGCGACGATCCTCGACAGCGCAGCGGTCTGTCCCGCCTGCCAGCACCACCTGCGCTTTGATTCCACCGCGCAGCAGGTGCAGCCTGCGCTGACACCTCTGCACGTCGAGGGGACCCTGCGCCATCCCTCGAACGGTGGAACGTGGGAGTACTCCGTGGTGCTGACCATTCGTGATCGGCGCGGTCAGGAGATCGCGCGGCAAGTGGTCGGCGTGGGCGCGCTGCAGCCGGGCGACGAGCGCGGCTTCACCCTCGCGGTCGAGGTGTTCAAGCCGGCAGAGGCACGCGAGCAGCCCAGGCCGCAAGCCGAGCCAACGCCTGCCCGCGTACCCGGCAGGCCACCGGTACCCCCGCGGGTCCCTGTACCGCCGCTCTCCGCCCCGGCGGTCGCCCGCCCGAGCCCGGGCGCCGCTCCCGCTGCGCCGCGCGCGGGTGCCCCGCTCGCTCCGGGCTCAGCTGCGCCCCCACGGTCGCCGGGGGGGTCCGCGGGGACGCCGTCCCGCCCGGCTACGACCGGCTCGTGGCCCATGACCCCGAGCCCCAACGCCCCCAAGCCGCAACCCAAGCGCAGCTGACCCGCACCGTCACCTGCTGCGTCCCGAGACGGGACGCGAGCGCTCCTGTGCTACCCTTCCGCGCCACCCTCGCTCCAACACCATGCAAGCGCTCTCGGTCCGCGGACTCAGCAAGACATACTTGAACGGCGTCGAGGCCCTGAAGGGGCTCGATCTGGATGTCGAGGAGGGCGACTTCTTCGCACTGCTCGGCCCCAACGGGGCGGGCAAGACGACCCTGATCGGCATCACCACCTCGCTCGTGAAGAAGAGCGCCGGGAAGGTGAGCGTCTTCGGACACGACATCGACCGCGAGCTCGAGGCCGCCAAATCCTGCATTGGTGTCGTGCCCCAGGAGCTCAACTTCAACATGTTCGAGACTCCGGAGACCATCGTCGTGAACCAGGCGGGCTTCTACGGGATCGCGCGCGCGAGCGCGCGCGAGCGCGCCGAGAAGTATCTGCGCCAGCTGCAGCTCTGGGACAAGCGCGCAAGCGCCGCCCGGTCTCTCTCGGGCGGCATGAAGCGCCGCCTCATGATCGCCCGGGCGCTGATGCACGAGCCGCGCCTTCTGATCCTCGATGAGCCCACGGCCGGCGTCGATATCGAGATCCGCCGCTCGATGTGGGAGTTCCTGCGGCAGATCAATGCCCAGGGCACCACGATCATCCTCACGACCCACTACCTCGAGGAGGCCGAGACGCTCTGCCGTAACATCGCCATCATCGACGGCGGCCGCATCGCCGAGCGCGATCGCATGAGCAGCCTGCTGCGGCGCCTGCATACCGAGGTGTTCGTGCTGAACCTGCGCGAGCCGCTCACCGAGCCCCCGCACCTGGAGGGCTATCCCACGCGGCTCGAGGACAGCCATACCCTCGAGGTGGAGGTCTCCAAGGAGCAAAGTCTCAACGACATCTTTCTGCGCCTGTCCTCGCTCGGCATCGACGTGCTCAGCATGCGCAACAAGGTCAACCGCCTGGAGGAGATCTTCATGCGCCTGGTGGAGGCACGTGCGGGTGCGGCCGGCTGATGATGGAAACGACGATCGAGACCCCGTCCACCCCCCCTGTGCGTCTGGGCCTGGTCCGCTGGGTCGGCTTCAAGACCATCGTGATCCGCGAATACGGCCGGATCGTGCGGATCTGGGGCCAGACGCTCGTGCCCTCTGCGGTCAACGCGACACTCTACTTCGTGATCTTCGGCAGCCTGATCGGCCGGCGAGTCGGCAGGATGGGGGGCTTTGATTACCTGCAGTTCATCGCGCCCGGCCTGATCATGCAGGCGGTCATCTCCAACTCGTACGCCAATGTGGTGTCCTCGTTCTTCGGCGCGAAGTTCGGCAAGTACGTCGAGGAGATGCTCGTCTCGCCTTTGCCCGACTGGCTCATCGTCGCAGGCTATGTGGCCGGGGGGCTGGTGCGCGGCATGCTGGTGGGGCTCGTGGTCACGGTCGTGACGCTGCTCTTTGCGCACCTGCGCGTGGAGCACGCACTCATCGTCACCGGGGCCGTGCTGCTCAGCTCGGCGGTGTTCGCGCTCGGGGGCTTCATCAACGCGGTGCTGGCGAAGAACTTCGACCAGGTCAACTGGGTGCAGACCTTCGTCCTGCAGCCCCTCACCTACTTCGGAGGGGTCTTCTACTCCGTGACGATCCTGCCCGCGTGGGCGAGGACCGTGTCCTACGGCAATCCGATCCTCTACATGGTCAATGCGTTTCGCTTCGGCTTCTTCGGCGTCTCGGACGTGGATGTCCGACTTGCGTTTGCCATGATGGTGCTTGCAGCGCTTGCGCTCTTTGCGTTCGCCGTCGCTTTGATGCGCCGCGGCAGCGGGATCCGGGAGTAGGATTCGGCGCCCACGCGGGCTTTGCGCAGAATGTGAGCGGTTTCGCGAACATTTTGACGTAACCCACTGCCGCAACAAAAATTTCACGTTTCTGTCACGGCGTGGACTTGCGCCAGCGCGAGGGTGCACGCATGAAGGCAGGCGATCTGAGCACCTTCCTCGCCCGCATCGATGCTGCGGAGTACGGCCTGTGCCGTCGCCTGAATTCGGGTGCGGCAAACTCCTCCCTGCGCCGTCTGTTCCGCATCGTCAGTCGCCTGGGCGATGGCATTGCCTGGTACGTGCTCATCGTGGCCCTGCCGCTCATCTACGGCCGCGGCGCTGTCCGGCCCGCCGTTGCCATGGCAGTGACCGGGATTGCGGGCGTCGCCCTCTACAAGGCGCTCAAGCGCACCTTCGTGCGCAAGCGTCCGTTCGTGACCTACCCCGGAATCGATTGCGCTGCCGCCCCCTTGGATTTCTACAGCTTTCCCTCGGGCCACACGCTGCACGCGGTGTCCTTCACGTGGCAGGCTGTTGCGCACTTCGGGGACCTCGCGTGGATGCTGGTTCCGTTCACCTGCCTGATCGCCGCCTCGCGCGTGGTGCTCGGATTGCACTACCCCTCGGATGTGGTCGTCGGCGCAGTGCTCGGCGCGCTGCTTGCGGCCGTGGGGTTGTCCTTCTCGTGATCCCGCGGCCAGGCTGCTAGCCCGCGGTGCGCGTCCTCTACCTTTCCGATGTCTACTTCCCGCGGGTGAACGGCGTCTCGACGTCGATCGCGACGTTCAGGGCCGACCTCGGCCGGGAAGGCATCGAGACCACGCTCATCGCCCCCGAGTACGGCCGCGACGGCGCGCCGGGGCCGTCGGCTACCAGCTCGGCCGAGCGCATCGTGCGCGTGCCCTCGAGCGGGGTGCCCGGCGACCCGGAAGATCGGCGCATGCGCTGGCGCTCCCTCATGCGAACGCTCGCGGCCATGACGCACGAGCGATTCGATCTCGTCCACATTCAAACACCGTTCATCGCTCACTATGCCGGCGTGCGGCACGCACGCACCCTGCGGGTTCCCTGCATCACGACCTACCACACGTTCTTCGAGGAATACCTGCACCACTACGCGCCGCTCCTGCCGCGCGCCGTCGGCCGTGTTCTGGTGCGGGCGTTCACGCGCTCGCAGGCACATCAGGTGGATGCGCTCGTCGCACCGTCCGAGCCCATGCGAGAGGTGCTTCTGCAGTACGGAGTCACGACGCCGATTCACGTGCTGCCCACCGGGTTGCCGGCGGATCGCTTTCAGCCCGGCGACGGCGCGCGCTTCCGGGCCCTGGCAAAGCTGCCGCCCGATCGGCCCTTGCTCCTGTACGTCGGGCGCATCGCGTTCGAGAAGAACATCGAGTTCCTCGTCGAGAGCTACGCCCGTCTGAGGCACGCGGCCCCGCAGGCCATGCTGGTCATCGCAGGAGAGGGACCGGCGCAGGGCGCACTGCAGCGGCTGGTCGGAAGGCTGGGGTTGAGCGAGGCAGTGCGTTTCGTCGGCTATCTCGATCGAGCTCAGGCCCTGCTCGATTGCTATGCCGCCGCGCACGCATTCGTCTTCGCATCGCGCACCGAGACACAGGGACTGGTGCTGCTCGAGGCGATGGCTCAAGGCACGCCCGTCATCTCGACCGCCTCGCTCGGCACGCGCTCGGTGCTCAAGCCCGAGGCCGGAGCGATCGTGGTGCCGGAGCAGGCCGCGGAGTTCGCGGCGGCGATGCTGCGCGTCCTGAGCGACGCAGAGCTGCGCGCCGAGCTCGCTGCCCGCGCGCGCCGCTATGCCGAGTCGTGGTCATCGCTCGCGCTCGCGCGCGCGCTCGCCGAAGTCTATCGCGCAGTTTGTGAGCGCCGCGCCGGCCGCGCACCGCAGTCGCACCGCGCCGCATCCGGCGCTGCGAATCTGCCGGATGTCGGCGCGCAGCGACACTGAGACGCTCACTGCCGATGCGTGCCCACGGGCGCGGATCCCATCCGCCGAGTTTGAGCTACACTCCGACTCTCGGGGTGGGATCGGGTGCGGGACAGGTATGGCCAAACGCGCACTGGTGGTCGACGACTCGAACGCAGCACGGACGCTTCTCGCGCGGATGCTGCAGAAGTACGAGATCGAGGTGGACAGCGCCGAGAGCGCCGAGCAGGCGATCGACTACCTGGGGCACCAACGCCCCGATGTGATCTTCATGGATCACATGATGCCGGGCATGGACGGCCTGCAGGCCGTCCGAACGATCAAGGACAATCCGCGCACGGCCACGATTCCCATCATGATGTACACCTCGCAGGAGGGCGAGCTGTACGTTGGACAGGCGCGCGCGCTCGGAGCCGTCGGGGTGCTGCCGAAGCAGATCAAGCCTGCAGATGTCTCCAAAGTACTCTATCAGCTGCATCTGCTGCCCGATCGACGCACCGAGGAGCAGCACACCTTCCATCGCATCGAGGCCGACAACGACAGCGAGCGCGAGAGTGCGCCAGTGCCTGCTGGCAAGCCCTTGACCGAGACCGCCTTGCGTGAGCAGTTCGCGGAGCTGCGGCGCACGCTGGTCGCAATGCTCGACAGCCACGCCGAGCGCAACAAGGTCGAGCTGCCGGCAATCATCGAGCAGGCGCTCGGGCAACAAGGCAGCGCTCCGGCGGTCCCCAGGCGTCAACGGCGGGGCTGGAGCGAGCTGATCGCCGTCGTTGCGGGCGTCATCGCGCTCGTGAGCCTCGGGTTCGCCATCGAGCAGACGCTCGAGCGACGCGCGCTGCTGGCCGAGATTGCGCGCCTCGGGAGCGAGGCGCGCCGCCCGGCCCCTGCGCCCCCCGTCTCGCAGGCGCCGGCGCGCGCCCGATCTGCCCCGGTCGTCGCAAGCGCAGCCCCGCGCAGGGCCCCGCTCGTCAAGCCGATCGTCCAGGTGGTCCCGTATGGGGAAGATGCCCTCGGCGGCCCGCGGCTCGAATCCCTGCGGCAGCTCCTCGATCGGCTGCTGGCGCAGGGCTATCGGGGCACGGTCGATATCAAGGTCTTCCCGGGACGCTTCTGCCTGGTCGGTAATCCCACCGAGGGATTCTCGCTGGCGCCCGACGAGAGCGCGTATTCGCAGTGCGATTTCGTGGGCAGTGTGCCGGACGACTCGATCCCACAGCACGTATCGGTGGCCTTCGCCGATCTGGCCGGCGAGGTGCGCGCCGCCTCGCACGGGACGGTCGACGTTCAGGTCTCCCCTGGCGAGGACGCATCGACCCTCGTCGCCTATCCGCCCATATCGCAGTCGCTCACCGCGGGTGAGTGGAATCGCTCCGGCAGCGCCAACAATCGCATCGAGATCCGCGTACGCTGAGCCTGGACGAGAGCTTTCGCCCTCCGTGGTGGCTCTCGGGTCCCCACCTGCAATCGATCCTGCCCACGCTCTCCATCCGGCGCCGCCGGATGCAGAGCGCGTTCGCGCCCCTGCTGCACGCAAGCCGCGCGATGGTGCTGGATTGCGGGGCCGGCGTGCGCCTGCAGGCGTTCCACGCCATTCCTGCTCCGCCGCCCGGGAAGGCCGCAGCGGCACCGCGTCTGGCGGTGCTGCTGCATGGGTGGGAAGGCAGCGCCGACTCCATCTACGTCCTGTCGCTCGCCTCGCAGCTCTTCGCCCGCGGCTTCGAGGTGCTGCGCCTGAATCTGCGCGATCACGGCGCCACGCACCACTTGAACCGCGAGCTCTTTCACTCGTGCCGCCTGGCCGAGGTGGTCGGTGCCGTCCGCCACATCCAGTCGCTCTTTCCCGCCAAGACGCTGCACCTCGCCGGGTTCTCCCTCGGCGGGAACTTCATGTTGCGGGTGGCTGCACAAGCGCACATCGCGGGTCTGCGCATCGCCAAGGTGCTGGCGATCTCCCCCGTGCTGGATCCCGCGGCGACGCTCCACGCGCTCGAGACGGGCTTCAGCGCCTACCACGGGTACTTCCTGCGCAAGTGGGGCCGCTCGCTCGCGCTCAAGCAGGCGGCGTGGCCCGAGGACTACGACTTCAGCGCTCTGCGTGGCATGCGCAGCGTGCGCCTGATGACCGCCGAGCTGGTGCGCCGCTACACCGAGTTCGCAAGCCTCGAGGAGTATCTCGACGGCTATGCGATCGTGGGGTCCCGGCTAGCGCCTCTTGCCGTGCCAGCGACGATCATCATCGCGCTCGACGATCCCATCATCCCGGCGCGCGACCTCGAGCGCCTCGCGCCCACGGCAAGCCTGCGCGTGATCGCGACTCGGCAGGGCGGACACTGCGGTTTCATGGAGCGGATCGGCGCTCGTACGTGGGCGGAATATCGGGCGGCTCTCGAGCTCGACCTACCCGCGACCCCGGAGGCCGCCACGCTCAGGTGCGACGCTTCTCCTCGAAGCTGACGATGGGCTCGCCGCTCGTCACGACCAGCTCCCCGTCGATGACCGCGCCCTTGGCGATGGCAATCGTCCGCGCGCTCACGCGTCCGCGAATGACGGCCGTGGCGCCGATCTCGAGCTTATCCTCGACACTGAGCGCTCCGACGATCTTGCCTGCAATCACGGCGCGCTCGGTCCGGATCTCGCCTTCCCACTCCGACCGCGCGGCCATGTTGAGGGCACCCCTGACATGGCCGTCGCCGCGGATCGCGCCACATACCGCAAGCGCACCCACCGTCTCTACGTCCCCGGTGATCCTGCAACCTTCGGCCAAGAACGTGGGCGATCCGCCCAGAAAATCGAGCAGGCGTCGTTTGGGTGACTGGGTCATACGCTGATTATCGCATTCGATCCCCGCGAGGCTGCGAGCTTGGCAGAAAGCGGATGCGCTCGTCAGGAGCTGACACTCCGCGTCAGCGTGATCGAGCGCACGCTTTGCGGCTAAGTGCCTGTTTTCTAAAGCGCGCCGACTCTGGCATGCGGCTTGCTCCTTCCAGCTCAGAGCGGCGTGGTCTCGCGCGCCGCGCTGACAGACTTGCGACAGATTGCACCGCTTGTGCGCTGTCGAGGGAGTGCTGGAGGCTTCAAAGCATTGCGAACAACTTCCCCGGTGTTCGCTCTTCGTGACGCCGCGATGCGTTTCCCCCGCTCGCGGCGTTTTTTTTGCTCCGCCTCACCCAACCCGCACGCCTGCGCTCAGGCCTGGGCTGTTTGAGATCGGGTACGCCGCTTGAAGTGTGGCACGAGGGGCTGGAACGCTAAACTGGCTCTGCCATGAAGCGCCTCGCCCCCCTGCGTGCCGGCACGCGCTCGCTCGGTCCGGCTCGCCACGATTCCGTGCTGCCGGTCGCCGCGAGTCGTGGCCTCGTTCGCGAGAAGGTGCTTGCCAACGGGCTGCGCGTCATCGTCTGGCCGACGCGTCAGATCGCGCATGTCGCCCTGCATAACTGGGTGCGGGTGGGCAGCCGCAACGAGACCCCCGGGCTCACCGGGCTCGCGCATTTCTTCGAGCACATGATGTTCAACGGGACCCCGCGCTTTGCGCCGGGCGAGTTCGACCGGCTGATGGAGGCGGCGGGCGGTGCGAGCAACGCCTTCACCACGGGGGATGTGACGGTCTATCAGGACTGGTTCCCGCGGGCGGCTCTAGAGCTCGTCCTCGAGCTCGAGGCCGACCGGATCGCCCACCTCAGCTTCGTCCCGGACGTCATCGAGCGCGAGCGACGCGTGGTCGCCTCCGAGCGCCGCCTGTACGTGGAGGACAACAACGCGGGGCTTCTCGGCGAGCGCGTGCAGGCTGCAGCATTCACGACCCATCCCTACCGGTTCCCGACGATCGGCCTGCCGGCGGATATCGCCGCCTGGCGGCTTCCCGACCTGCGGCGCTTCTTTCACGACCACTACGCTCCGAGCAATCAAACGCTCGTGCTCGCCGGCGATATCGAGCCACAGGAGGTGTTCGCGCTCGCACGCACTCACCTCGGGCGCATCCCCGCGCGCGAGCCTGCGCGGGCGCTCCCCGCGCGCGAGCCCGCACAGCTCGGCGAGCGCAGCGTCACGCTGCGGCGCAAGGGTCGCACGCCGCTGCTGCAGTACGCGTACAAGGCTCCTGCGGCGCGGGATCCGCGCGGCGCGGCGGTGCGCCTGCTCCTCACGATGCTCGTGGAAGGGGAAGCCGCGCGACTCAATCGACTGCTCGTCGAGCAGTTGAAGCTCGCCGTGGAGGTCGGCGGCGAGTGGCACGAGGGTTTCGATGCGGGTCTGTTCTGGCTGCATGTGACCCTCCCCGAGGGAGGCAGCGCACGCGCCGTGCGCGCCGCGCTCGATGCGGAGCTTGCGAGCCTCATCGACCGTGGGGTCAGCGCGGCAGAGCTGCAGCGCGCGAAGTCTCTGGCGAGCGCCGCGCATTTTCGCCACCTCGCCACCCTCGACGGCAAGGCTCACCTGCTCGGAGAGTACGCCGTGCTGCGTGGGGGCTGGCGCATGCTGTTCGATGCGCCCGCGCGCTACGCCGCGCTCACGCGAGCGCACGTGCAGGCGGCCGCGCGGACACTGCTCGATCCGCGGCGGCGCACGGTCGGACAGCTCATTCCAATCGGCGGCCGCCAGCCGTGAGCTCCTCCAGGCGTCCCAGGCGCAAGTCGGGATGGGCCGCCCCGCGCGAGCCCGCAGCTGCGGCACCCGCGCGCGAGCTGCGGATACCGCTGCACGGGAGCTGGACGCTTCCAAACGGCGTGCGCCTGATCGTGGTGCCGTGTCGCGACGTGCCGCTGGTGGCGTTTTGCGCCGTGCTGCGCGGCGGGGCGCGCCGCGATCCGCGCGGCAAGCCCGGAGTGAGCGCGCTCTTTGCGGGGCTGCTCGGCAAGGGAGCTGGAGCCCGCGACAGCTTTGCGTTCGCCGATGCGGTCGAGCAGTCCGGAGGCAGCTTCACCGCCGCCGCCGGGGCCGATCAGATCGTGGTGAGCGGGCAGTTCCTGGCGGGCCATCAGGGACGCATGCTCGAGCTGCTCGCCGCTGCGCTGCTCGCGCCGCGCTGGTCGCACCTCGAGCTCGACAAGCTGCGCGCGCGGCACATCGAGTTGATCAAGGCGGCGAAGGACACCGATCCGGCGGAGCTGCTGGGCACTTACGGGCGCGCATTCCTGTTCGGCACCCACCCCTACGCACGCCCGGTCACCGGGAGCGAGGAGTCGCTCGCCGCGGCATCGCTCGCGGACATCCGGCGCTACTACCGCTCGCACTGCGGCGCGGACCGCCTCGCACTGGTGTTTGCCGGCGATGTGGATGCCCCACGACTGGCGCGCGCCGCCGCCAAGGCCTTCGGCAGCTGGCGCGCGGCCGCCAGCCGCGAGCCCAGGCTGCCCACGCCGCGGGCGCCGCGCCGTCGGCGGGTGCTGCTCATCGACTGGCCGGGCGCGAGTCAGAGCTACTTCTGGATCGGCGGTCTCGGAGTGGACAAGCGCTATCCCCGGCGGGCGGCGCTCGACCTCGTCAACATGCTCTACGGCGGGCGCTTCACCTCGCGGCTGGTCGAGGCGCTGCGCACGCGCTCGGGACTGTCTTACGAGGCGGCCTCGAGCTTCTGGCGCGGAGCTGCGCGCGGGGAGTTCGCCATCCGCTCGCTTGCGCCGGCCGAGCGCACCGCCGAGGCGCTCGATCTCGCACTATCCACGCTCACTCGTTTGAAAGCGGAGGGCATCTCGCAGGAGCTGCTCGAATCGACGCGCGCGTACGCGCTCGGTCAATATCCGCTGGGCTTCGAGACCGCCGCCGACTGGGCCGCGGCCTTCGCCGAGCTGGAGGCTTACGGCCTGACGCCCGCCTACATCGATGGCTACGAGTCCGCGCTGCGCGCCGTGACGCTCGACGATGCGCATCGCGTGATCGCCGAAGCCTTTCCGGATCCGGCCCGCACCACGCTCGTGCTCATCGCCGATGCGGCCCGTGTCCGCGCCTCCCTCGCGGCGTACGGGCCGATCACCGAGATGCCCCTCGGTCGACCGAGCTTCGCGCCACCGGCCGCGCGCCGGCGCTAGAGGCTGCCCGAGCGGGTGGCCGCCGCAACCGTCGGTGCGGCCTGCATCACTGCACTGAGGTTCTGCGAGACATAGTCCGCTTGCGAGAGGGCCCGAGCCCGGCCCATGTCCTCGGCGGCGCCTGACGGCTGGCCCTGGAGCAGCTTCAGAATGGCTCGATTTGAATAGGCGAGCGCCACTTCCTCGTTGTGCGCCAGGCGCGAGAGCATGGTGGAGCTCGACAGGTCGAGCTTCGCATCGCGCAGCGCCTCGTCGCAGGCCGCATGCGCGGCGCCGAGATGTCGCGTCATGATATAGGCGACGCAGAGGTTGGTGCTCGCCGAGACCTCGTCGTCCTCGAAATGCGCGCGATGGCTTGCGAGCTGCTGGATGACCAGCTCGTAGCGTCCCGTGATCAGATTCTCGCCTTGCACGCCGTCGGCGTAGCCCGACAGCACCAGCTGATGCGCCGGGGCTTGGGCGCGCGCCGCAGAGCCCAGAGCGAGCGAGCCGACCACCATCAAGCCGAGCGCCTTCGGTCCCACATTCTTCAATATCCGTCTCATCGCTATCTCCTCGATTGCATCTGACGAAGCGCCCTGCCTTTGGCAAGGCTCGCCGTCAAGATAGAAATCGCGGGCGCGTGCGACAAACGAAAAGATTTGGAGCGATGGTTGATCGAGGCTCAACGCTCGGCATTTGCAGCGTAGCGCGTGGGCGCGGTGCCGGCGACGCTCATTTGAAGATCGGCGTGCTCGCTCGCGGTGCGTGGCGGTGCGCTCTCACCGCTCGCGGGCAGGCGTGTGCAATTGCGGAGCATCCAGTCGGTCATGGCGAGCACCTCGGGACGCTCCGCGTCCTTCACGCGGCTCACCAGGAAGTAGTCATCGTCGGTGGCGAGCTCCACCGGGAAGATGCGTACCAGTCGGCCGGTGTCGAACCACGCGCCGCACAGCGCCTCGGGAACCAGCGCGATGCCGACGCCGCGCTCGGCGGCGCGTACGACCGCCACCATGGTGTCGAGCTCGATCACGTTCTTCGGCTCGGGCTCGGCGAGTCCGACCTCCTGGGCCCAGCTGTTCCACGCGAACGGGCGCGACCGGTGCACGATGAGCGCCATCTCGCGGAATACGTTCGCGCCGAGCCGCGCAACCATGCCGGCATGCTGCTTCGCGCACACCGCGACGAGCGAGAGAGAGAACAGCCGCGAGACTTCGAGGCCCTGCGGCACCGAGTCGGTGAGCAGCACCGAGAGGTCCGCGCTCGGGGGATGGCTCACCGGGCGCGGGTCGTGCGTGTCCACCTGGATGTCCACCTCCGGATGCGCGTCGCAGAAGCTGGCAATGCGCGGTATGAAGAGCTCCGTCGCGAAGAACGGCGGCAGCAGCATGCGCAAGGTGACGCGACGGTTGCGGCGCGCGATGCGCGCCAGGCTGCGATCGACCGCCTTGAGCAATGGGGCAATCTCATCGAACAGGGAGTGACCCGCCGGGGTGAGCGCGACGGCGCGGGTCTTGCGCTCGAACAGGCGCACGCCGAGCGCATCCTCGAGCTCCCTCATCTGATGACTCACTGCCGAGGGCGTGAGAAAGAGCTCGTCGGCCGCGACCTTGAAGCTGCGGTGGTGAGCTGCGACGCAGAATGCGCGCAGATTCTTCAGGTGTGGCGGTCTCGACAGTTGCATGAGGCGCTATGTTTTGCAAGATCCATGCCGCCTGATGCGACCCGCGAGGCGCTCGGTTGCGGCGCGTAGGCGGTGGAACCCCGCCGGCTGCCTCCCCTTGGGGACGAGGCGCCGCGGAGTGCACCGCGACGGCGCAGCGCCTATTGAAATCGTGTCCGCCGCGTCCCCATCATGGTCGGCTCACTTCGAGGCGAGCCAGATCCCCATGGAATACCGTGATTACTACCAGGCACTGGGCGTTGCACGCACCGCCACGGCCGAGGAGATCAAGAAGGCCTACCGCAAGCTCGCTCGCAAGTACCACCCCGATGTGAGCAAGGAGCCGAACGCGGAGGAGAAGTTCAAGGATCTGCAAGAAGCCTACGAGGTGTTGAAGGACCCGGAGAAGCGTGCCGCCTACGATCAGCTGGGCGCCGAGTGGAAGCAGGGCGAGCAGTTCCGGCCGCCTCCGGACTGGGGAAGCGGCTTCGAGTACCGGGGCGGAGGCGCCGCCGGGCCCGAGTCGCACCAGTTCGAGTTCGGCGGCGACGGCGCGGGATTCAGCGATTTTTTCTCCTCGCTCTTCGGCGGCGGCTCGGCGAGCCCCTTCGCCCGGGAGGCCCGCGGTCGCGGTCGCGGCGGGCGCGACCACCACGCGCGGCTCGATATCGATCTGGAGGAGGCATTCCAGGGAGGCACCCGAACCTTGGAGCTCAAGCGGCCTCGAGTCACGGCAGACGGTCACCTCGAGCTTGCAACCCACACCGTTCGTGTCGCGATCCCCGCGGGTGTGACCGACGGACAGCTCATCCGGCTGTCGGGCCAGGGAGAGCCCTCGGGCAGTGGCGGCGCGGCCGGGGATCTGTATCTGGAGGTGCACGTGCGGCCTCACCGCCTGTATCACCTCGCGGGCCGCGATGTGACGCTCACGCTGCCCGTTGCGCCCTGGGAGGCCGCACTCGGCGCCACCGTCACCGCGCCAACGCTCGGCGGTCCGGTGGAGCTCAGGATTCCCGCCGGATCGCAGGCGGATAGCAAGCTGCGCCTGCGCGGGCGCGGGCTGCCGGGCCAGCCCGCGGGCGATCAGTACGTAGTGCTCAAGGTCGTGCTGCCGCCGGCAACCACGGCGCAGGCCCGCGAGCTGTACGAGCGCATGCGCAGCGAGCTCGCGTTCGACCCGCGCGCCGGCTTGTAAGGACCACTCACATGATCGACAGCATCAATCGACTGGAAGTGCGGCTCCTCGGCGAGGGCGACTGGATTCAGGTCGAGACCCTCTGCCGCCTGTGCGACCTGACTCTGGAGGCGATGACCGAGCTTGCCGAGCTCGGCATCGTCTCGCCGCGCGGATTCTCCCCGCGCGAGTGGCAGTTTCCGGCAACGGCGCTCCCGCGCCTGCGCATCGCCGGACGCCTGATGCGCGACCTGGGACTCAACGCGAGCGGCGCGGCGCTGGCCGTGGAATTGCTCGAGACTCAGGAGCGGCTCGAGCGCCGCCTGCGCGAGCTCGAGCGCCATCTCTACATGGCGACGGGATAGGAGCCGCTCTCGAGGTACTGGCGCTCCTCCCGGGTGCTCGCGCGCCCGAGCATGCGATTGCGATGGGGGAACCGGCCGAAGCGCTGGATCAGCGCCCGATGAGCCTCGGCGTACTCGAGCACCCCCACGAGCGCAGGGCGCAGCTCCGGGGAGGCCTCCTCGAGGAGCCGCCGAAACGCGGCGACGGACTCCTCCTGCGCCTCGAGCGACTCGGCATGCTCCAGAGGCATGTAGAAGAAGATCCGCTCGACCACATCGAGCGCAGCGTCCGCCCCCGATTGAATCCCCGACAGTGCAAGCGCCAGCGCGCGCTCGTCCATTGCGAAGGCGCGCGGTGTGTCGCGGTAGAGATTGCGAGGCAGCTGATCGAGCAGCAGGATGAGGCTCAGGCGCCGCCGTGGGCTGTCCGCCCATGCGGAGAGCTTGCCGGCGGCCGCCTCGACCACGAGCGGCTCGTAGCGCGCGCGCAGCTCTCGGTCGCGCTCGCGGCGCGCCGCAGGAGTCTCCTCGCTGCCGAACCAGAATCGCATGCGCTCGGCCAGCTGCGGCGCTGTGAGCGGCAAGCGGCCAAACCAGAACTCACGGAGCTCGTGCGCACGATCGATCACGAGCGAGGCATTCTACTCGCAGAGGCTCTCGAGATATCCCTGCGCGACCGGAGAGAGCCGCTTGAGCGCCAGCCGCCGTGCGCGCGGAGCATCGACGATGTACTCGAGCGGCCCGGAGACCAGCATCTGCCTGATCCCGGGATGCTTCGCGGACACGCGCGCCATCTTGTTCAGCACGGTAAACCCGCGATTGATCTTGCTGAGAGGCGCCCGGTTCTGCTCGATGGCCCGGGCGAGGTACTGTCCGAAGCGCGCGAACAGGAAGTAATCGTCATCGCCGACCTGGAAGCGGGCCTCGGCGAAAAAGTCGGGGAAGTTCTTCTCGAGATACTGCGAGACCCGCTGCAGACCGGGGTGGGCGTCACTGGCCGGGTGATGAATCGCCGCGTGCGATCCATTGCGCTTCCTCATCGGTTCGTCACACCTCCCAAGTCCAATGACGCCGCTGTGTGCGGTTCGCAACACGAGGCGGACCGCAACGCCGCGCGAACGTTACGGCACATCGAGCGCTGATGCAATACTTGGCGCGTGAGCGAACTCTCAAATGGGCGGACTCGCAGCGCGCGCTATCTGCGGCGGCTCGCGGCCACGGCGCTGTGCTTCGGCGTCTTCGGTGCAGGCTGCCTCCTGTTCGCGCTCCTGGTGGTGCCTGCCACGCGGCTCCCGCGTGCACGCGCGCGGCAGGAGCGTGTGCGGCGCGCGCTCGGCGGCGCGATGCGCTGGTTCGTGCGACTCATGCGCTCGGTGGGCGTTCTGTCGTACGAGCTGGAGGGGGTCGAGACCCTCGGCCGGCCCGGACAGCTGATCCTCGCCAATCACCCCACGCTCATCGATGTGGTATTTCTGCTGGGCTTTGCGCCAGGTGCGAACTGCATCGTCAAGCAGCAGCTGTGGCTCAACCCCCTCACGCGCCGGTGCGTGGCCGCGGCCGGCTACCTGAGCAACAGCCCGACCGACCGCATGATCGAGGGGGCCGCGGATGCACTTCGTGGGGGACAAAGTGTAATAATATTTCCCGAGGGCACGCGTACAGTGCCGGGCCGCCTGCTGGAGTTTCATCGGGGAGCAGCCGCAATAGCCGTCAGAGCCGCGGCGGTCGTGACGCCCGTGTACATTCACTGCAATCCGCCGACGCTTGCCAAGGGCGATCCTTGGTACCGCATTCCGGCGCAGCGGGCGCATTTCTCGCTGCGTACGGGTGCCGACATCGATCCCGAGCCGTTCCGGCGCAATGCGCCGGCACCGCTTGCGGCCCGGGCGCTCAATGCGGAGCTGCTCGGGATCTTCCGGACGCAGTGCACGGCAGGCGGCCGGGTGGGCCCGAGTATGTTAAACACCACCGCTCGAGGTGATGGGGCGAGCTGAATGACGATACAGGACCAGGGTCATTCGCAGGAGGCTTACGAGATGATCCGCACCTCCCTGGTCGAGCTGTTCCGGCTCGACCCCGCGCGGATCACCCCCGAGGCGCGGCTTGCCGATGACCTCGAGATCGACAGCATCGATGCCGTGGACCTCGTCGATCAGGTCAAGCGCCGCACGGGCCACAAGCTCTCCGCGCAGGAGTTCAAGTCCGTGCGCACCGTCTCCGACCTTGCACAGGTCGTCGAGCGCCTCATTCGCGCATGATCCCGCAGGACACATCGCCGTGGCGGTCGAGTTTCTTCCCTGCGCGGTGATCCCGGTTTACGACCACGAGCGCACCGTCGCTCGGGTCCTGCAGGCGGTGCGCTCTGCAGGCCTGCCTGTCTTCCTGGTCGACGACGGCTCGCACGCCTCGTGCGCGCGCGAGCTCGAGCGGCTGGTCGCACGAACGCCCGACACCCGCCTCGTCCGGCTGTCCCCGAACGGCGGCAAGGGTCGTGCCGTGCTCACCGGGTTTCAGGCGGCCGCCCGGGAGGGCTTCACGCACGCTCTACAGATCGATGCGGATGGCCAGCACTGCCTCGAGGACACAGCGCGCCTTCTCGAGGAGGCGCGCCGGCATCCCCAGGCGCTCGTGTGCGGGCGGCCGGTGTTCGACGCCTCGATGCCGGCCGTCCGGCGCTACGGGCGCTACCTCACCCACGCGCTCGTGTGGCTCGAGACGCTCTCGTTCGACATTCCGGACTCGCTTTGCGGGTTTCGGCTGTATCCGCTCGAGCCCGTCCTGCGGCTGATGTCGCGCGAGCACATCGGTGCGCGCATGGAGTTCGACGTGGAGATCATCGTGCGGCTCTACTGGCAGGGAGTGCCGCTGCGCTGGGTCAGCACCCAAGTCACCTATCCCGAGGATGGGATCTCGCACTTCCGGATGCTGCGCGATAATGTGCGCATGGTTGCGCTGCAGCTGCGCCTATTGCTCGGAATGCTACCGAGGCTCCCAGGCCTTCTCCTGCGCCGCCTCGCATGAGCTCCGGCGGCGCGATCATCCAGGCGAGCTGGGCCAGCACGCGCGAGCGGGGCTCCTGGCTCATGATGCGCCTGATGGTGCTCGGGCTGCGCCTGCTGGCACGACCGCTCACGACCCCGATCGTGCACGTCGTCGCGCTCTATTTCTTCGTCTTCGGGCGTCGCGCGCGGGCGATGTCGCGCGATTACCTGCGGCGCATTGCCCGGCAGGCTCCGGCGAGCGGACTCGGCCCCAATGCCCGGTGCGTGTACCGGCACATCCTCGCCTTCGCGTACGCCGTCCGCGATAAGCTCGACGCCTGGTCCGGGCGGCTCGACTACGCCCAGGTGGCGTTCGAGGATCAGGGCAGGCTGCGCGCCATGGTGGCAGCCGACCGAGGAGTGCTCATCATCGGCTCGCACCTCGGCAATCTCGAGGTTTGCCGGGCGCTCGCCTGCCTCAACCGGCGCGTCCGGCTGAACGTGCTCGTGCACACGCGTCATGCCGCCTACTTCACCCGGGTGCTCGCCATGGCCGGCGCCTCGCAGGTCGAGCTGGTCCAGGTCGGGGACTTCAATGCGGCCACTGCGCTTGCGCTCAAGCACCGCATCGATCGTGGCGAATGGGTCGTCATTGCGGGGGATCGCGTCCCGGTGCATGGCGGGCGGACCGTCGATGTGCAGTTCCTCGGCGGCACCGCCCCGTTGCCGGTCGGCCCGTACTTGCTGGCCGCCTTGCTCGAGTGCCCGGTGTGTCTGCTGTTCTGTCTGCGCCAGGCGGGGCGCAATCACGTGTACGTCGAGCCGTTCGCAGAGCAAGTCCGCCTGCCGCGGGCGCAGCGCGAGGCGACCATCGCCGAGCAGGCGCAGCGCTTCGCCGAGCGCCTGGAGCACTACGTGCTCCGTCAGCCGCTGCAGTGGTTCAACTTCTATCCATTCTGGCGTGAGGAGCTGACGGATGAAGCCGAGCGCTGACAGCGAGCGCAGGGAAGTGGTGGTGATCGGGGCGGGCCCCGCCGGCTCGATCGCGGCGGCGCTGCTCAAGCGTCGCGGGCGCGACGTGCTGGTGCTCGAGCGGCAGCGATTCCCTCGCTTCGTGATCGGCGAGAGCCTGCTGGTGCATTGCCTGGATTTCGTCGCCGAGGCGGGCATCCTTCCGGCCGTGGAGGCTGCCGGCTTCCAGTACAAGGACGGGGCGGCGTTCAGTCGCGGAGGCGACTATGGCGAGTTCGATTTCAGCAATGGCTTCACGGCAGCGCGCAGCTCGACCTACGAGGTCGAGCGCGCGGCCTTCGACAAGATCCTCGCGGATGAAGCCGAGCGGCAGGGCGTGGAGATCCGCTACGAGACGGAGATCGTCGCGGCCCGCTCGAGCGCGCACGGCTTCGAGCTGGCCGCCCGACCCAGCACGGCAGCCGCCGAGTCACCGCGGCAGATCATGGCGGATTTCGTGCTCGATGCGAGCGGGTTCGGTCGCACCCTGCCGCGCCTGCTCGGGCTCGAGCGTCCGTCGAGCTTTCCCGCGCGCCGGTCGATCTTCACGCACGTGGCCGATCACATCGCCCCCGGGGCGAGCTTCGATCGCAACAAGGTCTTGATCGTGGTGCATCCGGTCCACCACGACGTGTGGTACTGGCTCATTCCCTTCAGCGGCGGGCGCGCCTCGGTCGGCGTCGTGGCGCGCAAGGAGTTCCTGGAGGCCTACCAGGGCTCCCCCGCCGAGCGGTTGCGCCGGCTCGTCTACGAGGACCAGCGGCTCACGCGAGTGCTCGCGCAGGCCGAGTGGGACACGCCGACATACGAGCTGAGCGGATATGCGGCGAACGTCACGGCGATGCACGGACCGGGCTTCGCGCTGCTCGGTAACGCCGGGGAATTTCTCGATCCGGTGTTCTCCTCCGGAGTCACCATCGCGATGCGCTCGGCGAGCATGGCGGCCGAGGTGCTCGACGGCCAGCTGCGGGGCGCAGCGGTTGACTGGGGCCGTGACTTCGAGCAGCCGCTGCGCGTCGGGATCGACTGCTTCCGCGAGTTCGTCGAGTCCTGGTACGACGGGCGCCTGCAAGAGGTCTTCTTCAGCGATACACGGCCGACCGAGGTGCGCCGCATGATGACCTCGGTGCTCGCCGGCTACGCCTGGGACCGAAGCAATCCTTTCGTGGCCGAGACGCGTCGCAGGCTCGACACCGTCACGCAGCTTTGCGCCCTGCGCAATCGCTCGCGCCAGTGAGCGCACCGATCCTCGTCACCGGCTCGAGCCGCGGCATCGGCCGTGCCATTGCGCTACGCCTTGCTCGCGATGGTTACGACATGGTGCTGCACTGTCGTGAGCGCCGCGTGGAGGTCGAGGCCGTGGCGCTCGAGATCCGCAGCTTCGGGCGCGCTGCGCGCGTGCTGCAGTTCGACGTGACCAACCGCATCGAGTGTGCCGATCGCTTGAGCGCGGATATCGAGACTCACGGGGCGTACTACGGAGTGGTGTCCAATGCGGGCTTTGCCGAGGATGCGATCTTTCCTGCGATGAGCGGGGAGACCTGGGACAGGGTGCTGCACGGCAACCTCGATGCGTTCTACAACGTGCTGCAACCCATCGTCATGCCGATGGTGCGCCGGAGGGCGCCGGGACGCATCGTCACGCTCTCCTCCGTTTCCGGTCTGGTGGGCAATCGCGGACAGGTCAACTACAGCGCCGCCAAGGCCGGCATCATCGGTGCGACCAAGGCGCTCGCGGTGGAGCTCGCCAAGCGCCAGATCACCGTCAACTGCGTCGCGCCGGGACTGATCCTGACCGATATGACGAGCGCGGCACCGCTCGAGGCGCTGGTGGAGATGATTCCCATGGGGCGCGCCGGCACCCCCGAGGAGGTCGCCGAGGTGGTGAGCTTCCTGGTCTCCCCCGGAGCGGCCTACGTCACGCGCCAGGTCATCACGGTCGATGGAGGCTTCAGCTGATGCACCGGGTCGCGGTGACCGGGATGGGAGGCGTGACAGCATTCGGGTGCGAGTGGAGCCAGATCGAGGCGCGCCTGAAGGACCTGCGCAACGCGGTGCGCTTCATGCCCGAGTGGGACCGCTACACCGATCTGAACTCGAAGCTGGCGGTTCCCATCGCCTCGTTCGAGCCGCCCGGGCACTGGCCGCGCAAGCACACGCGGGGCATGGGGCGCGTGGCGCAGCTTGCAGTGGCCGCGGCCGAGCGAGCGCTACGACAGGCCGATCTGCTCGGCGACCCGCTGCTCGCAAGCGGCGCAGCGGGCATCGCGTGCGGCTCCTCGATCGGCAGCACTCCGGACCTGCGGGACTACGCGGTGATGCTCCTCGAGGGCTCCTCCTCGGGACTCAATGCCAACTCATACGTGCGCATGATGCCGCACACCGCCGCCGCGAACGTCAGCATGTTCTTCGGCTTGCGCGGTCGGATGATCCCCACCTCGAGCGCGTGTACCTCGGGCAGCCAGGCGATCGGCTACGCTTACGAGTGCATCAAGCAGGGCGCGCAGAAGGTCATGCTCGCCGGCGGAGCCGAGGAGCTCTGTCCGACGCAGGCGATCTCCTTCGACATCCTGTACGCCACGAGCCGCCGCAATGCCGAGCCTCACGCGACTCCACGCCCCTTCGACTGCGATCGGGATGGGCTGGTCGTGGGCGAGGGTGCGGGCATTCTCGTGCTGGAGGACCTCGAGCATGCGCGCGCGCGGGGCGCTCACGTGCATGCCGAGCTGGTCGGCTTTGCCACCAACTGCGATGGGCGCCATGCCACGCGACCGCAGGAGGAGACGATGCGCCGCGTACAGGAGCTCGCGCTGAGCGATGCGCGCTTGGGTCCGGGGGCGATCGGGTACGTGAACGCGCACGGCACCGGGACCGAGCACGGTGACATTGCCGAGTCGCGCGCCACGGCCGCCGTGTTCGGGCCGGGTGTTCCGGTCAGCACCCAGAAGAGCTACCTGGGCCACACCCTCGGTGCCTGCGGAGCGCTCGAGGCGTGGTTCAGCATCGAGATGATGAATGCGGGCTGGTTCGCGCCGACGCTGAATCTCGAACGCATCGATCCGCAATGCGGGCAGCTCGACTACATCATGGCCGAAGGGCGCCGGGTGCAAACCGAATACGTCATGAGCAACAACTTTGCGTTCGGCGGCGTCAACACCTCGCTGGTGTTTCGCCGCGCGTGAGCGAGGTTCCGGACTCCGCGCAGCCCGAGCGGCCCATCCTCTGGGCGCGCCACCGCGCGCTGACGGTCGCCGAGTTCATGCGCGATGTCGAGCGGGTCGCGGCCGCGCTGCCGGACGAGCCGCATCTGATCAACCTCTGCGACCAGCGCGACCGCTTTCTCATCGCCTACACCGCCGCGCTCATGCGCGGCCAGAGGAACGTGCTGCCGCCCTCGCGCGCGCTGCAGGCGGTCGAGGAGGCTCGGGCGAGCTTTCCCGCAAGCTCTCGCTGCGATGACGAGTGGATGGGGCGTCTGCTCGAGACCCCGGCGGCGCGCCAGTCCCAGCCAGCCGCGCGGCTGAGCGTTGCAGGGGATCAGATCGCGCACATCTCCTTCACCTCGGGCAGCACGGGGCCTCCAAAGGCGCACCTCAAGAGCTGGCGCCAGCTTCTCGGCAGCACGCGACTGAATGCCTCGCGGATTCGCGCGACTCTGAGACCGCGGTACGGGAACGCGAGACCCTGGATCGTGGCGACCGTGCCGGCGCAGCACATGTACGGCACGGAGATGTCCGTGCTGCTGCCGCTCGGGGCTGACATGGCCGTGCATGGCGGGCGGCCCCTGTTCCCGGCCGAGGTTTCCGCGGCGCTCGCGGAGGTACCCCAGCCCCGGGTGCTCGTCACCACCCCCGTGCATCTGCGCGCCCTGGTCGAGTCCGGCCAGCGCTTTCCTGCCGTCGGGGTCGTGGTCTCGGCAACGGCACCGCTCGACCGCGCCCTTGCGCAGGCCGTCGAGCACGAGCTCGACACGATCCTGCTCGAGATGTTCGGCTCGACGGAGACCGCCGTGATCGCAACGCGACGCACCGCGCGGGAGGAGCACTGGGGGCTGTATCCGGGTGTGACGCTCACGCCAGGCGAGGGATGCACGTCAGCGGATGCCTCGTGGTTCGCCGCGCCGACGACGCTTCAGGATGTGATCGAGGTCGTGGAGCCAGGCCGGTTCGTGGTGCGCGGCAGGAACGTGGACATGATCGAGGTGGCCGGTAAGCGAGCCTCGCTCGCCGATCTCACGCGGCGGCTGCTCACAATCCCGGGCGTACGCGACGCCGTCGCCTTTCAGCCCGAGGCGGACCGCAGCACCGTGCGCAGGGTGGCCGCGCTGGTCGTCGCGCCGGGCCTCACCCTCGAGGAGATCTCGAGCCAGTTGAGCCGTGGGATCGATCCAGCCTTCATGCCGCGCCCTCTGCTGCTCGTGCCGGCGCTGCCGCGCAACGAGCTCGGCAAGCTCTCTCGCGAGGCGCTCGTCGCCCTCCTCGCTGCGCAGCTCCACGAACGCACCTGAGAGCCCGCGCCCCTGGGCGCTCACGACCCGTGCACGCACTCGATCTCGACGAGCAGCTCCGAGCGGCAGATGTCCGCCTCGAGAAGGAGCCATCGAGTGCGGGGCGGCAGACGCCGCGTGAGATGTGCCGCGGCCTCGGCGGCAGCGCTGCCATCGCGCAGGTACACCTTGAAGACCGTGCTCTCCCCCCAGCCCCCCTGGGTCGCGGGCTGCACCGCCGCGGCGTGCGTGAGGATGCTGTGCAGGTTCGCAAGGCTCTCGTCGATCTGAGCTGCAAGGCAGCCGGCGTGCTGCGAGGCATGACCCACGATGCTCGCGGTCCCCGAGACCAGCAGCAGGCGCGGCGCCACACACATTGCGCGCGCAAAGCTCGGAGCGGCGGGACCATAGCGTCGCGGGTACTGATACGCGCTCACCTGGCGAGGGTTCTCGAGCGGCGAACCGGGGCGGCAGCTTGCGAGCCAGAAGACTTGCAGCTTCGACTGTCCATCGCGGCGTCCGACCGCCGTGGCGGCCGGGTAGCGGGCTGCGGGCCATGAGGCAAAGCCTCGGGCACGCCCGAGGCAGAACTGCTTGTAGCGTTCCTCATCCGCCGCCCCCCGGTTGATCGAGTCGAAGTAATTCCATGCCCGCAGCAGGTGGGCGTGGGCCGAGCCCGAATGAAATCGGCGGATTGCGGTGTAAGCCTGCTCGGCCGCCGCTGCGAGTCCGCCATGCTCGCGCTCGTCCAGCTCGACCATGCCCGCAAGGTGATGGGCGTCGGCGGCAAAGCGCACCAGACCCTCATGGCCGGTCTGCACGGGACCCGTGGCGCGCCAGAGCTCCACGACCCCCGCTCCTGCCAGCGGATTGAGCCCCACCCGCATGCAGCGCGGGTCGGAGGGGGTCGGGGCGCCTGGCCCGAAAGCGATGGCCGCGAGCGCATCGGCCGGCAGCGCCGCGGCCGGGGCGAGCATCACCAGGTCCACGTTCGGCTGCCGTTCGAGATCCGTCCGCGGACGGTCGGGCGTGACCGCTATGATAGGATTTCCCCCGTGACCCCCCTCTTGAAACAGTCTATCCCGCAGTCCGACATGCCTGCCAGCCAATCGCCCGCAGAGCTCGAGCTCGCTCGGCTGATCGTCCATGCCGTGAATCTCGACACCGTGAATCCGGTCGAGATCGATCCCGAGGCGCCCTTGTTCGGTACCGGGCTCGGGCTCGACTCGATCGATGCGCTCGAGATCGCCCTCGAGATCTCCAAGCGCTATGGCTTCCAGCTGCGCTCCGACGAGGAGGAGAATCGGCGGATCTTCGCCTCGCTGAGATCGCTTTCCCAGTACATCGAGGCGCACCGGACAAAGGAATGAGGGGCTCGCCGATGCGAGTGTCCCCCCTTTGCGTCACCGCGTTCACTGCAACCTGCGCCGCGGGCGCCGGGCGCCACGCGATCGCCGAGGCCCTGCGCACGCGACGCAGCGGCCTCACCCCCAACGACTTCACGACCACGGCGCTTGCGACCTGGATCGGCCGCGTCGCCGGGCTCGAGCGCGCCACACTGCCCGAGCCGTTCGCAGCGTGGGAGTGCCGCAACAATCGCCTGGCATGGCTCGGGCTCGAGCAGGATGGCTTCCGCGAGCGGGTCGCGCGGGCACGCGAGCGCCACGGTGCCCATCGCATCGCGGTGGTGCTCGGCACATCCACCTCCAGCATCGGGGCCACCGAGGAGGCATACCGCCGGCTGCAGCAGGACGGTCAGTACCCGCCGGACCTGCAGCGTCCCATCGTGCACTCGCCGCACTCGCTGTGCGACTTCGTCCAGCGAGCCCTCGGGCTCACCGGGCTCACCACCACGGTCGCGACGGCCTGCTCCTCGAGCGCCAAGGTATTCGCCCATGCCGAGCGGCTGTTGCGACACGGGCTCGCGGATGCAGCGGTCGTCGGCGGGACCGACACGCTCTGCGGGAGCATTCTGTTCGGGTTCAACTCCCTCGCTCTGCTCTCGCCCGAGCCGTGCCGGCCGTTCGATCCGGCCCGCCGGGGCATCAGCCTCGGGGAAGCGGCGGGCTTTGCGTTGCTCGAGCGCACCGGCGAGGGCCCCTGGCTGGTCGGCTACGGCGAGTCGAGCGACGCGCACCACATGTCCTCGCCGCATCCGGACGGGCGTGGAGCGCGGCTCGCGATCGAGCAGGCGCTGCGCAGCGCCGCACTCGAGCCAGCCGACGTCGACTACATCAACCTGCACGGCACGGCGAGCCAGATGAACGACGAGATCGAAGGGCGCATCGTCGCTGCGCTCTATCCGGAGCGCACTTTCGCGAGCTCCACGAAGGGGTGGACCGGGCACACCCTCGGGGCGGCCGGTATTGTCGAGGCGGTGATCACGCTCCTCGCACTGGAGAGCGAGGTGGTGCCCGGGACGCTCAACTCGAGCACGGTCGATGCGGCGTGCGGACCGCAGATCCGCCTGCACAACGAGCACCGCCCCTTGCGCTTCGCCTCGAGCCACTCCTTCGGGTTCGGCGGGAGCAACTGCGTGCTGCTCTTCGGGCGCGAGGCGCCCGGCTGATCGCAAGCGATGCTCCACTGGCAGATCTACGTCGAGGGCATCGGCTTGTGGGCCCCACGGCTGCCGGGCTGGGCGGCGGCCCGCGCCATCCTGCGCGGCGAGGCCGCCCCGCCAGAGCTTGCCGCGCCTCGCCCGACACCGGCGCTCCTGCCACAGAACGAGAGGCGCCGAGCGCCCGACACCGTGGCCGTTGCGCTGGAGGTGGCTGCCAGCGCCTGCCACGCGGCAGGCTGCGCTCCGGCGACATTGCCGAGCGTTTTTGCCTCCGCCTACGGCGACCTCGGGGTGAGTCATGCGATGTGCGAGCAGCTCGCCCGGGCGCCGCTGGATACCTCTCCGACGAAATTCCACCACTCGGTTCACAACGCCGCCGCTGGCTACTGGGCCATCGCGACCGGCTGTCTCGAGCCCTACACGGCGCTGACCGCGCTCCGGCACACATTCGGGGTGGGGCTTCTGTCTGCGGCGGTGCAGGTGCTCGAGCGCGCTCGCGTGCTGTACGTCGCGTACGACATCGAGGCGCCGGGCCCGCTTGCGACCATGGCGCAAAGCCGCGGCATGCTCGGCGCCGCGCTCGTGCTGGCGCCGGAGCAAACACTGCGCAGCTGCTCCCGGCTTGCACTGCGCATCGAGGAGGTGCCCGAGGCAGCCCCCGCGCCGAGTGCGACGCCGGCGCGTGCTCAGAACGCATCGCTCGTAGCGGGCAACGCGGTCGCGGACGGTCTGGTGCTGCTCGAGGCTCTCGCGGATGAGACTGCGCGGCGCTTGACGCTGCCCCTGGCAGAGAGGCTGCGGCTCGAGGTGGAAGTGCTGCCCCTGCGCGCGTGAGCGTTCGGGCAGCTCAAGCCGCAGGTGCTTTGCGCATGAGGATCGCCGCGCGACCCCGGGCGAGGAGCTCCTCCCCATGGTGCACGGTGAAGGAATACTGCGTGCCCTCTTGAGAGGCCAGGAGGCGCAGCGCACCGACGCGCAGCTCCCCCGGCAGATCCTCGATGTAGGACCGAAGCAGCTCGACTTCACGCAGCGAGACCAGCATTCCGGGCTGCGCGCGCGCATTGCCCGCCCGCGCGAGCAGGCCCCCGTGCAGTGCCATGGCCTGCGCGGCGTACTCGCACAGATGCAAGGCGCGCAGGCGTGTGCCGCTGAGCAGCGGATTCTGCGGCGAGCGATGCGTGGCCGTCCCGGCGAGGACGTGCTCGGCGTCCCATTCGATGATGCGCTCGAGCAGGCACATCGCACCCTGGTGCGGGATCAGCGCAGCAATGGCGAGTGCGTCGCTCATCCGGGCACGGCGCCATGGCGCGCAGGGCGGATGAGAAGAAGCGCGATCAGGAAGTTGCCGATCACTCCCATCACGACGGTCACGCCGATCGCGCGCAGCACGGGCAGCGCGGAGCTCGCGAGCACCGCGAAGACCATGCACGCTGCGGTTGCGCACACGAGCAGCGCGTGCAACGTGCGCCCGCGCGCCGCCGGATCGTGCAGCGTGCGCTCGAAGAACAGGCCATAGTCCAGGCCGAGGCCCGCCGCAAGGACCAGCGAGACCAGATGGAACAGATTGAGCGCGACTCCGGCGCAGTGCAGGATCGCGATGATGAGAAGCGTGGTGAGCGCCATGGGGGCGAGCACGCGCAGCGCGCGCGCCGCTGACCGCAGCGCTGCAAGCACCACCAGGACGAGCAGCGCTGCTGCGGCCGCCACGCTCCAGAGGATGCGTACGCGCTGCTTCGCAATCAGGTTCTCCGAGGCTTCCTTCAGATCGATGAGCCGCGCGGCGCCCCCCGAGGATGCAGCCAGGCGCCCGAGCGCTGCGGGGTCGCGCACGTCCGTGAACGTGATGAGGCCCGTCCAGCTTCCCGCGCGCTCGACCAGCAGGCTGCCGACCGAAAGCTCCAGCGGGGTTCCTGCAAGGCGCGCCAGAGTCAGGGGCGGCAGGTGCCTTGCCCGCGCCACGTCCTGCAGGAAGGGGGCGAACAGACCCGGCCGAAAATCCGTTCCGCGCAGCGCCTCGTCGAGGGAGGCTTGCAGCACCTGCGCATCGGGCAGCGCCGCTCGGCGGCGCTCCTGCGTGCGCGCGCTTGGCAGGTAGCGCGCCGCATCGTCGAATCCGGACACGGCGTGCTGCGCGGTGAGCGAGCTCAGCGCCCCGCTCAGGCGCTCCTCGCGCTCGAGCACCTGCTCGGCTGTTCGGCCCTCGACCGCCACGAGGTAGCGAATATCGGGTGTCGCGAGCTGCTCGCGCAACCGCTCGTACTGCAGGAGCTGCGGCTGCGGGACGGGCGTGAGTTGCCCGAGATCGTTCTGCCAGAAGGGCCCGGGAGCCACGGCAAGCGCCACCGCGCTGCCCAGCGCGAGTGCGGGTGCGAGCCAGGGCGCTCGCGGTGCGGCGGTCGCGATCGCGGCAAGTCGGCTCGCCAGAGCGGAGTGCCCGAAATCGCGCGTGCCCGGTGGGAGCAAGCGCGGCAGCAGATAGCGCGTGGCGAGCCCGGCGGCAGCGATACCGGCCACATTGAAGCAGGCGAGCTGAATGAGCCCCGGCACTCCGGAGAGCAGGAAGGCGAGGTAGCCGATCGACAAGCCTGCGACCGCAATTGCAAGCGTCGGCCAGATC
>Ga0335072_10000088_pt1 | contig 181151 bp, 190 predicted proteins | sample Lox_Sample_21_FD_206725 | JGI IMG/M metagenome (GOLD analysis project Ga0335072, IMG submission 206725) | Soil microbial communities from Loxahatchee National Wildlife Refuge, Florida, United States - Lox_Sample_2.1 | ecosystem: Environmental > Terrestrial > Soil > Wetlands | place: USA... | reverse complement strand
ACCCTAACCCTAACCCTAACCCTAACCCTAACCCTAACCCTAACCCTAACCCTAACCCTAACCCTAACCCTAACCCTAACCCTAACCCTAACCCTAACAATCCCCAACGGTCATCACTTCCCTAACCACTAACCATAGCGGTTCCCTAGCGGTTATCCTAACGGTTCTCCCACCGGTTCTCCTAGCGGTTATCCTAGCGGTTCCCCTAACGGTTCTCCTAGCGGTTATCCTAGCGGTTATCCTAGCGGTTCCCCTAACGGTTCTCCTAGCGGTTATCCTAGCGGTTTTCCCACCGGTTATCCTAGCGGTTCCCCTAACGGTTCTCCTACCGGTTATCCTACCGGTTATCCTAGCGGTTATCCTAACGGCTTTCCTAGCGGTTATCCTAGCGGTTCCCCTAGCTGTTCCACAGGTCCCATACCGCTTCCATAGCAGTTCCATAGCGGTTCCATACCGCTCCCATACCGCTCCCATATTGCTCCCATACCGCTTCCATACCGCTTCCATACCGCTTCCATACCAGTCCCATACCGGTCCCATACCGCTTCCGTAGGTCCCATACCGCTTCCATAGGTCCCATATCGCTTCCATATGTTCCCTAACGCTTCCATAGCCGTTCCAGAAGCTCAGCCTTTTGACCGCGCCCGGTCAAACAGCAGTGGATAAAAGAGAGAGCGAGAAAGTGATTAGTCAATTGAATGACAAGCTTGGTCCGATAAAAAAGTCTGAATGTGTGGCTGGTTTGAGACGAAAGAAAGGACCGAAGCCGAAATGGAAATGGGACGAAAAACATCGCCAATTGAAGCCCTCAAGGAAAGGAGCCATTTATTGGTACCGCTACTGGTCAGAAGTACTTATTAGCAAGCTCTTTCCATTTACAAGAAGGATCAATGGAGTAGTAGTAGAAGACGGAGCGCCTTGTCACTCTCACCACTTCATTCAACGAGAATACAAGCTTCTCCGCATTGAGAAGATGGAATGGTGCTGCAATTCACCTGATTTAAATGCAATTCAGCCTACCTGGCTACAAGGAAAGCGAGAAACCACAAAGAAATCGATTCTCAATATCAAAAGGAGGCGGAGGAGGCATGGAAGTTCTGGGAGGACTTCCCCCAGGAGCGCTTGCAGGATTATGTGGATCGAATTCGCTGGTATGTGGATCAAGTAATTAAATACGGAGGTAATGAGTATATAGAAGGCCTCGGAACTCGAGAAAAGGCAAGGAGTGGCCGTAATTGAATGAGAAAGACCAGATGAAGACGATGCGTGGGTGGACTGTGACTCATAAATCAGGCATCAAATCAGTGCCTAAGGAATTAGTCGGTACCCTTAAAATTAGGGCGTTCAGTGTTACGGGTTAGGGTTGTAGGGTTAGGGTTGTAAGGCATCAAAGTTGATGCCTGGGCTATACTTTTGGCCCGCATCTCCGTATTAGCATTTGCTTAGCAATCCTTCAGGGTTTTCTTCATATGACGTTTTTTGGAGAAACAATTCAATCCACATCATTTCTTTCAGATCGTACTGAATATCATTTATAAACATGACAACGGTGAAAACACTTGTAGCAACTGGCGCATCATCGGGAATTGTCAGTAAATATGAGATGATTCGGTGTACAGTCAACTGATACAGCAATACATAGGGTTTCGAAGTAATCAAACAACTTTTGACACAAAATCAACCTTGGAATTTCATATTGGGTGTACGAAATACTATTCAAGTCCAAAAAACTTTTGACGAACTTGAATATGATACTACAAAACACAATCTGACATTGTTACCTTTGGATCTTGCGTACATGAAGAATGTCAAACCATTCGCGCAACAAACCCTTCAGAAACTGGGAAAAACAAAGATCGATTATCTTCTTCTCAATGCCGGTCTTGCTAAGAGTGCCGAAACGAAAGGTTCTCAATCAAAATGGTGTGAAAGTTATATCGTGAATCATCTCTCTCAGCATTACCTGGTTCATCTACTTGAGAACAAACTTGTCGAGTCAAAATCTCGTATCATCTTTGTTTCTTCTGGAGTTATACGCAATGTCAAAGATACTAGTAAGATAGTCTCGTGTCTGTTGGGTTTTTACTGATAAGAATCAGGTACGCTGGAAATCATCGTTCGAGAAGCATCCGGTGCAAATCTCGCTTCCGTATACGGTACAACAAAATTCATACAACTTCTTGGTGCACATTGGTGGAATCGAAAGCTCAAGGCTACAAATGCTATCGTAGCAGTTTCTCCTGGATTTGTTCCCAATACCGGCTTAGGTAGACATGCTGCTACGAAAATGGATACAACATCAATTCCAGATGCCATCTCGGTTCCTCAGAGTAAGTGTGGACTCTTTCGATGTCTGATATGTACTGATAAGAGATCTTCTAGGTGGAGAGAACATTTTACGAGCCTTCACACGTAGTGACTTTCCTGAAGATCCTGAACAGATCTTCTTAACGAGTTGGGGTGAATGGTGGCCAAAGGATGTATATGAACTGAGCTTGGACAAAGATTTACAAGACAAATGGTGTCCAAGCAAAGAAGAGATTGAACGTGAAGAAGGAATTACTGAATAGGACTGCAAGTTTGTACGCAGTATCAGTCCCGATTCTCCTTCATGTTATGTTTCAGCACAGCTACACATTCCACGTTTCATCTGAGCGGTTTGTACCAATGAATGTCATATATTGGCTCGTTCTTCGATCTCTTTACAGATATCTGAGTTTCCTGAAGTCATTTACCTTCTGGATTGCCGAAAATATAACGCATTATGGTATAGTCATCCTTTGACAAGCTTTGAAACGGATTCAGTGGTCTGATATTACGAAAACAACTTGAAATAATCTCTGAACTCTTGTAAACTGACAATTTTCTCTTTTTTTCACAGAATGGAAGAAATCACAGCCGCTTAGAAGCATACTTCGTCAAATAATTGGCTGGAGACTATATAAAACCCCGTTGTTTACCATTCTTTCCCAACTTTCAAGCTCTCTTTTTCCCAAATACTACTTGAATTCTTTCTTTAACTGGTGAATTGTCAAGAAATACATCAAAATTACGAATCATACCTTTCTCTTCACCAAATACAACCAATTAAAAATTTCCTGCGGCTGGAATCTCAACTTCATTCTCAACTCTGTCTCCTTTCACTCTATATCGAATTGATGCAGCATGATATACCCTATCTCCAACAACATCTATAATTGGACGAGTTCATGTCAATTTTTATCTCGATTACTGGCGAAGATACTGATTCTGAGGCGTATTCTGTTGATATGGAAAGTACTCACCACAATAACGAAGTTTATGTTCCATCTCATCAAGAGCTGAGAATGGTCTTGCCATTGCAGCTTGGATATTGTCTCTACCATGCAATGTTTCATTATTACCGAACGTTATAGAACCATCCTGTGAGAATCTTGCAGCCATTTTGGAGGAATCAAGAGTATCGCATGCTTTATGAAACTACAGGGACGGAAAGAGTTTAGTATTGTCACCTGGTATTACTGTCAATTCCAGATCTTACATTTCTCACAAATTCTTCAGCTTCTTCTCGAGTAGTTGGTACAGATGCCATTTGATTAGACTCCGCTTTTGATTAAGCAGTTCGGGACCTCTATGTATAGAGAAGCTGGCTAAATGAAAGAAACAATGTACTGTGTCTTAAATTCGTATTTAGGAACGAGATTTCGTACTTTTTATTCTCATGTGCTTCGTAGATGACAAATGCATACTCTCGTCAATTCATTCTTCCCTGCTGACAAATTCCTATCAAATGAAGCGGAGATTATAACTTTGGACACAAATTTAACCAATAAAATCTTTGCTTTATATACCGAATATGATATCCGTTCGGAAAAGATACGAAAGATACTTGTAGCTGCTTAAGTGACAAAGTACATTTGTTTGAGAGAATTGAGGCGACATAAGTCGTCCAACCGGTAGAGTAACTGTCAATTCGTAATTTGGACGATTATTTGCGTCACACTGGCGTTGTCGATACTTAATTTACATTATCAGTCTTCATGTAGATATAGACATAAATAAAACACTGATATTCAGTGGAAAAGTATTCATCCGACAAGGAAATGGTGATTCTAGTCTTCTTAGAATCGACTCAAGTATCGTAAATCCGAGAAATATCCAAGAGTCGCTTAGTGACCACTGTTCATACTGCCGTTGGCATACTTAAATTTAAATCATTCTATGTTCCTGGCTTTTGAAACTTCAAACGATGTTGTTGAAATACTACAATTAGAGAAATCCTCGGTATTTGATATGGTTACTAATCACATACTACATAAATATTCCGTATATTCCCATCAAAAAGTCGTAGGAAACTTAGATACTGAAATTCGAACATTAATTATATCACTTCATACATCAACCAGAAGACAAAAATCCAAGATATGACTACTAGACACGAAGATCATTATCAAATCACTCGTGTTACTAGATTCATTCCAAAATCATTCGATCATGTTCATTCTCGTATGGAAACAAGTCTCAAACCTTCTACAAAACCAGGTCCTCCAATTCTCAGTAACGCCACATCAAAAGAATCTTTCGAAGACTATGTCAAATCAGCTCTTGGTCCATATGGCTTCATGAAATTCTACCAGATCGATCATGGTAGTTGGATTCATTTATACGATATGAACAACAAACATGCAATACGACTTGTCTTTGGGAATCCACTGATTGCTATTACCATGATAAAACATGATATTCGAGCTGGATTATTCGTTCCAATTGAAGCATATATCATTGGAAGAGAAGACGGTAGTGGAACAGACATCATCTACATAAAACCAAGCACATTGATTGCCGGATCAGAAGATTCCAGTCAAGAATTGAAAAATGCAGCCGAAATTTTGGATACCAAATTGGAAGAACTATTGGATTTCGTAGCTGAGCAATGAACAGTTGCGTTAACGTTACTCTTCCTCGGTATCAAAACATTTGAGAGTTCTAAAGTACATGGGACGTTGATCCACAGCGGGTATCAACAAGCTCTCTGGATAAGAATGTATACATATACGACACAGAAGCAACTTCTGAGAGTATACGAAGAATTTTGGCTTCTGCTCAAATCGAGGGAGTAGCATAGGACTCAATATCAAGCAAGATTCATTCTGTTCTATCCAAAGCTATGGCGGCGTCACTCTCACACTGAATTCCAGCTAATTACGCAACTTTGAAACAAAAGAGGTATTCTTTATGTATATTTCGCCTGCGAATTGTATGCTTCACAACTAAATTCTTTTTGAAGAGCGAAGAGACACGAGGTGTCAAAACTAGGTACTCATGTTTGGGGGCCATCTTTGTATATGTCACCGCATTCACTTCAAAGGAATTTCAATTCGCTCTCTGTACGGAGTAGTTACCTACTAATGTTGACTAATCCTAAGGCTTCTCCATATTAGGAAAACGGTTCATTGGGTATCTTCGTGCGCTTTCCGATTGATGACAGCTTGTCAAGACTATAAAGCATCGAAATCTTGATTCAACTATCAACACCATATTATCAACTTCTACTGCGAACTAAGATGGATCTGGCAATTAATAAAATCGTAACAATTTCACCTGGCATCAGAATCAACGTTAATCTCACCTCGCCTGTATCTTCGAATAATACAATACAACAACCTCCAACATTAGTATTCCTACACTTCTGGGGAGGTTCTTCTTCTACATTTTCCACAGTGATTAATCTGTTGTCATCCAAATATCCTACAATATCATTGGACTTTTGTGGTTGGAGAAATTCAACAAGTCCCGAAGATACATTGGCATATTCTATCGATCAACTTGCAACAGACGTTGAGCATATCCTTTCAGATCACAATCTTTCAGATCATAATCATACGATAAACAATTTCGTACTTATTGGTCATTCAATGGGTGGAAAAGTTGCTCAAATGGTAGCTGGTCGTGAAAAGATTGCTTTGATCTCACTTATTCTCATCGCTTCAGCACCACCAAGTCCTCTACGACTTCTTGATGATATGAAAGATACTCAAATTCATGCTTATGACAATTCAACAAGTGCTGAGTACGTAGTACGGAACGTTTTGACTGCATCTACCATCGATGATGCTACTATTTCTACGTTGGTGGCAGATATGGTAAAAGATCGTCCAGAAGCAAAAGCTGCTTGGCCAGCATATGCAATGGCTGAAGATATAACGGAATGGACAAAGAAAATCAATGTTCCAGTATTGGTAGTCGGTGGTGAAGGTGACCAAGTCGAGACAATAAATCAATTGAAGAAAGAGATATGTGGCATGATTTCACAAGCAAAGTTGGTGATACTTGGAGGTGGACATTTGATTCCTGTCGAAAAGCCAGACTTATTGGCCGGAGAGATTTCAAGGTTCTTAAATAACATCCAAAACTGAAATTATTTGCTTGTTGGAGAGTTTACTCTCGGATTATGGAGATCTGTGCCCACATGACATTGAGATTTGAACGAATATAGGAAAATTCTCAGTGTGGAAGCGCTCTCTCAAGAAATACTCCGTTATTGCAATACACATACGATAGGAACGAAGTTTCAAGCCATAATTTCTTGTTACATACCACCATGCGAACCTACATGAAACCAATGACAACCTCGTATGAAACAGCTCCATCTTTGGAGTGAATGGATGAAGACAATGTTATTACGATTACTATGGAAGCCGATTGAGATTTGAGTACTATAAACTAATCGAAGTAGAGGCCAGATTCATGTCCTAATGTCGGAGTAAAATGCATCCCAACTTTATATAAGCACAATCATGAAATGCTCCACAATCTATCACGATTTTCTAATCTAGCATCATTATTTCGAACACTTTCGCTAGATAGTTGATGCCTATGAGAATAGGAGCTCATATTAGTGATATTCCTGCTCGGTGATGGACTACTCTCGATGTTGATTTGATCTTAGACTGGTTGTCTGGTGTCAAGATGATTAGTGATTCCTCCGCGCTCCTTGCAAAGTGGCTTTTTTGGCTTGCATTTTGTGGGTCTAGTACTCTCTCGCCAAAAGGAATTCGGCATTCATCTCGTGCGATCCACTTGCGCCTTCAACCAATTGGATGGAAACATTTATGTCGGTTTGAGTCAAGAACTTATTGTACATAACACCATTTGTCCATGCTTGTCTCCAGAAATCACTTGGTCCATTCTTTGGTCTTCGTAGTGTTATCTTTGGTATTCCATCCCATCTAAGATAATCCAAAGATATTGTACCATTGAGATATCCTGACGGAACAGAAAGAATAATACCAAGTTGTTGAATCGGTTGATTATCCATGATATCCGGTATTGTCCATTCTAGGACTTCATCTTTGCCAGGTAAAATAGTAACAGCTGATGAACTATCAAATGTCACTAAATTATCGTTCTTGCCATACACCTTTAGCCTGAATCTCAAATCAACTGACGTAGTGTTCGACTTTTCGGCTCTCAACGCGACCTTTACTGTCTGCCCAGGATATACCAATGGACTCGCCATCAAATCATACGTCTTCATCTTCACAATTTTAGGTGGTGTAAAAGTCTGTGTCAAGACTTCAACACTTCCCAAAGCTCTCGTTAAACCATTGACTTTGATCGCTAAACCTGATCGACCAGACTCATCTACACTTTGTTGGATATTGACGAGATTAGGTATAAGACTGTGACGTGTAGCCATAAATCCTTGTACGCTTCCAGGAAGAGAAAAGTGAAACTGTGCACCTTGTTTTGGTATCTCCAATGGCTTCTCATGTGCGATCTGTCGTCCAATGTTGACAATGTCGTATGCTATTCGAGCAGCATTGTTGATTGAATAACCACCATCAGCACTCGAAATAAGAACTCTGTCTGCAAGAGGACCACGCCAATCAGGTCCAAATTCAAATGCTTCCATACCATGCATCAAAGCAACGAGACAAGCAACGTTTCCAGAGTTACAATCAGTATCCCAACCACATGTATTGATAATATGCATGGCTTCGTGAAATGAATGACCTCCATAGATGAGAGATAATATCATGATGGCATGATTCGGCATTATATGACAATTCCCACAGTACTTGTCATAGCCATAATTGTCTTCGATTCGTTGACGAGTCTTCAACCAATCTTGATCTTCATGACACCATTTTCGTATCTCATTTATCATTCCAGCTAGTTGAGAACTGCTTGGAATGTATCTCAATCCGGTATCCAGAAGGTGATTAACATCTTTGGATTTGAAAGCTTAAGCTTCCATAGCAGCAAGAACTATTGCAGCATAGATGGATTCACCATCGTGACTCACTTTTCCTGCTCTTTCAGCTAATTTGGCAGCCAATGAAGGATTACCAGGAGCAATCATTGCCCAACCATCAATGAATATTTGCGCTCCGATTTGTTCCGCTATTGTTTTCCCATTCATTTCGATACTGCCACTTTTCGGAGCTTTGATACCCTTTTTCAAGTTGAGAAATGCCGTATGCCCGGTACTGACACCATTTCCTCCCCACCAGAATATCGATCTACCTTCGATCATATTGTTGAGCCAGGTTTTTCCGATAGCTTCAGAGGTGATTTCTTCGCTCATACCATGCTCTAAGAGAGCTCGAGGGAAAACAAACGTGCAAGATACATCATCACCGGTCACCACAAGTGGTACATCCAGCCTTTCGTGAACATAATATTCAACGTGTCCAAGTTCTTCGAGAATATGTTGATGAGTCCAACCTTCGAACGGCCTACCAAGATACACTCCAATGATCTTACCAAGAACGCCAGCGTAAACTCTTTCTAAGTAATCAGATGGCAATTCGGACATTGCTGAGCTCAAAGTTTGTTGTATCTACCACATGGCGTCTTGAATGCTGTTTCTACTGACGGTTACTGCTAGCCTGGTCGTTTATGCAGTTGATAGATAAAAGCATGTCGGAAATAAACTCTGGTGGCATGTATTATGCTGGAGAAGAAAGCATGTGTAATCAGCGACCATCGGCAGACGTTGCGGGTTGCCCACCCTTGTTTCCAATGAAGCAAAGTCTCAAGTTGAACAACTTCTATATACACACGGATCTGATAACTTTCTCCCGTTGGTTCCGTTCAAAACATGGACACTAGTGTCATCTTATAACCTGCTTTTATGGTAGTAACACGCTATGAGAACTGCCGTGTAGCTTAGCCGACATCAATTGTTCTTGGGAGTATGCTTGTATAATTGTGATTTTGTAACCATGACTGCTACGATTAACTATGGATGATTTATGACTTATATGACTAGAGAAACACATGAATTCGTATTTGTAACTAAACTCGGCGTAACTATTGGGCTCTCTATTGATTCTTAACGTGAAAAACATCCTTAATATCATTCTAACGCAAAATCCGTATTCAACTTTAAGCTACCTTATCCTCGGTCTTAATAACGGAACTTTCTTCCTCAATACCTTTCCCAGTATATGCTTGTAGCTCTGCTGTAGCTACAGATGCGTCTCTAAGTCTACTAGTATCAAAAATAAGAGATACTTCTTCAATACTAAGACCCCTGGTTTCTGGAAAGAAAAAGATATCAAGAATCAAGTAAACGCACAGCAGAGCAATATATACAATGTAGCTAAAACGAGTTAGCAAATTCTATTCAAGTACGTTGGTTCGATTAGAGTGATTGTACTCCGTATGTTGACTTACTATTTCCACTGGATATGATTGAGAGCGACAGGATTTACCCATTGATTGAATGCTTGAGCAACAAACTGAACAGATAAAAGAATCGAAAGTCCCTTCAACCTCATATGATATGGTAGAATCTGTGCACTGTAAGAGAAAGGTAATGGCGTCCAACCAAAATCACAGAAACCATAGAATGTGAATAACCAAGGAATGACAACAATTCCAACGGAATGAGACTTATGCTTTGCAAAAGATCCGGATAGAGCGGTCATCACAATATAAGTGAATAGCATACCAGACGTTGAAATAAGCCATAGCTTCCTTCGTCCAAGTCTTTCTGCGTTGAATGATCCAGCGTATGCCAGAAATAAGTTTCAAACTGCCAATCCATAATTGATACCAGAAATATCCGTTGCATTGGTTATACCAATCAAATTCAGGACAGGAGTCAAATAATAAGTGATGATTCCGTTACCTGTCCAATTCGTTCCAGTGGCCATTGTCAGAAGTACAAGTAGACGGCGACGATTTGGTGCAGTCTTGTTAAAGTCTTCCCATCGTGTTTTCTTGTTCATCTCTTCAAGTTCAATAATGGCGCAGATCTCATCATACTCGTACTTGACAAGTTCATCATTGACATATCCGTTGGCATGGTATTTAGCTAGGATTTGGATTACTCTTTCAGTCTGTCCATGATGTACTAGCCATTGAGGAGTCTCAGGAATGATCAGAAGAAAGCATAATACCACGATTGGCGCCATGATCTGGAATAAACAAGGGGCTCTCCAAACCCAAATCGTTTTTCCCCAATGTAAGGATCCGAAGCAAAACCATGCAGCAGTAGTCGAGCCTACATAGTAGTTGCAATAGAACGAAGAGGCGACGATTGCTCTAAGTCGTGGATGAGCAATTTCTTGAAGAAGTGCGATAGCGGTAATCTTTTCGAATGGACCAGCACCACCTATCAAACATCTCCCAGCAATAAACATGCCAGAACTTTTGGCAAACGCATTGACGAATGCTTCAGTGATGAGGATGAGTGAACCGATCGCCAATGAAGTCTTTCTTCCCCATCTGCCGTTGATCCAAGAGCTGATATACGGAGTTACAATGGCAGGCAAGAAAAGACTTGCAGAGATGTTGCAGAGATGAGACCGAGATAACTGCTATTGGGACTGTGGAAATACTTTTTCCATTGAGGCATCGCCTGCAGTCCGTTAAGCAGAGAAGCATCGTATCCAGGATAAAAGACACAGAAGTAGAGGCCAACACAATGGAGAACGTTTTGACGTAATCTTGGATCCTTGAACCACCAGCTGTTGGTATTGTCCACTCGTGTTAATTCTGATTGTCTCTTCCTAAGTAGTAAACTTACTTCGATAATGAGCAAAGCTTGTTCCACTTATTCCGCCAGCCATTCTAAGTATCTACAATAGTTGAATTTCCGTTGAAACTATAACTTAGGAACAAGAGAGCAAACTAGGTGAAGAAATACTCCAAGCTTCTTTAATCGGTTCATGCAAAGACGCTCTGATTCCCGCATTTCTCCACAAGATCCATTAAACCTAGTTATGCGGAAGTGATCTGTCGAAGTTATCCATCCGTGTTTAGACTACAGGTTTGATAGGTTCTAGCCGGATAGCAGAAGACGTATTTGAATTGCATTTTCGCTGGTAGGTTATTAACCAGGTGCAGCAGTAGACAATGAATCATCTCGGTTGATGGTACGTCGTCGAAAAACGGAAAGATTATGCCGACATTTCCGCAATTTCCGCCGATGGTTCGAATTCGAAGTTAGTTTCCATTGATATAATGATATTGCGGCAATGGAACAATATATGAATTTGAATAAGTGTAAAGTCACAGGATGATCTAAATCGATGATGAATCAGTTGACTTGTATCTCAAGGCGTGAATCTTTGATTGTATGAAGTTCTGAAACCACCATGTCTACCGTCACTACCATAACGCAGATTCTAACCAAGGAAGAATCCTTTCCTATCAAACTAACTTCAGTTTGGGTACCACTAAAGATCGAAGGAATGGTTCCTACTCCCTACAGTACACCAAAGGGTCTGAAAGTCATACCCAAATATCCAACCTTCGTATGTAAACTGGAAGGAATGGATTGGAGTAAACCAGTTCCTCCAGAACTGGCAACCGAATAAGAGAAGTGGTTGACAAGGTACAATTTTATCTCTCTAGCTTCTAAGAATCGTATTGATTTGACTATAGTATGGAGTTATTTTGTGTAGGAATACTGGGCTCAAAGACCAAGCATATATTGAATTCTCAAGATACTTCGGAGAACTCGACGATATCAAGCCATACGTGGAGGCAGGAAGAATAAATCGTCTAACATATCCAGGGCTTTTCGATGCTGGAAACATCGATGTTGCAACTGGAAAAGTTGCTCCATTAAGTGCTGCTCAGGTCGTTGGCAACAGGGTAAACAAGAGTGTCGATACCGATGGTCCATGGTAATAACAGCCATTATATAGGCAAATGAGCTTTTTCACGTTGATTCATCTTTCAATGGTTGTCGAGCAGGTCATTATCTGTTACTGGCTTGGGTTCTACTATCAGCAGGAACTGGAGGTGCCACCGAGGTAAGTGATCTTAGAGATTGCTGTTCATCATAACTAATCCTAGTGGTTCTCGGATACCAGAACTACATACGATGACCTTTCAGACGAGAAGAAGAAGCAACTTGATGGTTTAGTTGCAAACCACTCATTATTTCATTCCCGCAAGAAAGCTGTACCGCATTACTTCAAGGATCTTAATCCAAAAGATCTTCCACTAAGCAAACATAAACTCGTACAGGTTCACGAATGGAGTGGACGTATGAATCTCTATGTTGCTTCATACAGTTACTCAATAGACGGCATGACTGATCAGGACGGCAATGCTCTGATAGAAGAACTACTCACCCATACCAGCAAACCAAAATATCAGTATACAGTAGAATGGTATCAACCGGGGGATATGATCATCTGGGATAACACTTCAGTACAACATCGTGCCATAGGAGGTTCGTTTGAAGGGAAATATCCTAGAGACATGCGGAAAACTACTGTGAAAGACATGTCAAGTACAAAATTCGGCTTAAACAGAGATGAAGCAGATTGGCGTGTTAGATTGCCATAGAATTTGAGATATGAATCAGATGATATAGAATGTCTACGGATATTAGATCAGAACTAACTCTTCACTTAAAGAATGTGTCTCTTAAGTATCTTACATATTTACCCCTACCTCCATTGAGATGTTATAACCGAACCGCGCTCAAAATGGACAAATTGTTGAAAATCTAAATCCAAGGAACTCCGTAATGTTGAAACTCGTTGTCATTAGGTTCCATTCCGTGAAAGTTGTCATAGTAGAGATCAACTCCAAATCCAGGAGTACCTTCAGCTATGTCCAGAAGTTGTTCCTTCGGCCATTGAGTGTGTGAATCAAAACTCACAGCTCCGTATGGGAAAGGGTGATCGATGTTTGAAGGAACCAAACTCATAATCTCTTCCTGTGGAGCCGCAGTTGATTGACTTAGCCATGTACTTACCACCTGTACAATATCATTCACATCTTCTTCAATACGTCTTGCAGCCTGAAGAGATACGGCCAAGCTATGCATCATATTGATTTTGAACGCTTCAATGTCAACATCTTCACTTCCATTTTTGTAGTAACTGAGTTAGCACTGGCACGTAAACGCCTGGTTGAAGTTTCAAAGCAAATATAGCGTTCAAGCAGTCTGGAAGGCTCATTTCCTCTTCACACTTACCATACGTTAGTCTGCATTCTTGGTCCGTTTTGACAGCGGATGTATGCAAGCTTTCCGTGACTGTGATTCCATGAAGTGCTTCCGAATTCCGCATGCAAGTCGAACACCTCGACGCATTCCGAGAATTCCGCAACAATTCCGAAGACCTAGTAAGAAGACGATCAGCAAATCAAAGACATTACTGGTGCGGACTGGGATGTTGTTGAGACGTTGAATACCAGTCAGAAACATTACCAGTTCGTCCAATGCAGAATTCTATCGTCTAAGCTATGACTGAAGGCGTCTTTAGTTAATCTTCGGCACAGAACTAGGATTTTGTTGAATTTGGTAGAGAGCGCAGAGATAAACGGACATATCCAATAATCCAAGCTTCACTAGCCGCAGTAAGAATTGACCGCACCTAAGAATCTCTACTATTCGATTTGAGATCACTTGTTCTTCAGAGACCATTTCACTATGTCTATCTACGTCTGAAATCATAATCAAATCTTTCATGGTTCTTGACCTAAGAAGGCCAACATCACTTGACAACATAGGTACTGATCCAATGAACCTCACCGGTGAGAATTCATTCGGTTATCTTCAGTATCACACTTCAAATCCAGGGATTACAGGTACAGGCTGGCCATTCGCCAATGGTCAGGGCAATGATGTTCTCTGTACTGCAATTCGAAGTCTGGCACCAAGATTCGTTGGACCAGATTCGTTGGACGAACCCTTTCATCCATAGTTTGTAACATGGGTAAGACACAACGAAAACTACAGAGTGAACAGATCCGTTTCATGAGTCCGGAAAGAGGCGTTTTGCATTCAGCAACCTGTGCCGTGCTTAATGCTATATGGGATTTGTGGACCAAAGTGGAAGGAAAGCCACTGTGGAAATTGGTGACGGATATGACCGTTGAAGAATTGGTCAAGTGCGTGGATTTCAGATACCTCACAGATGTGCTTATGCCTACACAAGCTGTTGAGATGCCGAAGGCAAAGGAGAAGGGCAAGAAAGAGAGAATAAAAGATACAGAAGTGAACAGAGCGGCTCCTGCGTACAATACCAGTGTAGGCTAGTTAAGTCACTCCGATGACAAAGTACGAGAATTACTAAAAGCCGCAAGAGCTCAAGGATTCAACCATTTCAAATTGAAAGCTGGTTTAGGAATTGAGAATAACCGAAAATGACTGGGTTTCGTTAGAGAAGTGGCAGGTGACAACGCCGTTCTCATGGTAGATATCAATCAACCATGGGATGTCGGTGAAGCCATTGAGTATATGAAACAACTTGCCGACCTCAAGCCCTGGCTTATCGAAGAACCAACTAGTCCCGATGACATCTTAGGACACGCAAAGATACACAAAGCTCTCAAAAAATTTGGAATAGGAGTTGCAACAGGAGAACATGTGAATAACCGTATAATATTCAAACAACTACTGCAAGCAGAGACAATTGATGCCGTACAACTCGACACCTGTCGTTTAGCAAGCATCAATGAAATACTTGCCGTCCTCTTTCTGGCAGCAAAACACTCTGTACCCGTTGTTCCACACTCAGGTGGTGCTGGAATGGTTGAACTATGCTCTCATATCAGCACCATCGATTACATTTGTGTGTCAGGAAAACCAAGTATACTGGAATACACAGACCATTTACATGAGGCATTCGAAGCTCCTGCTAAGATCACGACTAGTGGTTATCACGTTACTCCTACTCTACCGGGTTACTCATGCTACGTCAAAGAAGAAGAGTTTTTGAAATTTGAATGCCCTGGAGGTAGCTTTTGGAAGTCGGAACAAGGCGAAAAGATGCTAACAGATCCTTGGAGAGGCGTAGTAGGAGAGCAAATGTCGTAGAATTCCCTATTTATTGTAAAGTCTGGCACTGTTATAACCCAGGATCACATATCTCCATACCGAATTCACGTTCACCATCCAAATGTCTCTAAGTGCATAGCAAGTTCTACAATTTGTCCTTTTAATATCCTGATCTGTGCTGCTGCAGCCGCGTTTCCCAGATCTGCTCTGAATGTATCCGGTCCACATCCAATCACCATGGCGCGTTCACCCTGTCGGACGAAATCATCCAAAACTGATGACATATTTGGTCTTCCAGTGTGTACAGTGGCTCCAAGATCAGTGACATACGACAACGGAGATGGTGGTATCGTGTTTTCATCTATCGGCGTAGCATCGACGTTTGGATCTCCTTTTTTCGCTGTTGGACCGTAAGAAGCATATGGTTGATTGGAGTCACCGTTGTTCGCCATTCGCTTGCCTCCAGTAATATGAACTCTGATCTCAAGTGTCACTTTATTTACTCTTTCCTTGGTTTCCGTCAGGCTTCTAAACTCATCGGCCAGCCACTGTACAGCATCAGGTGCCTTCATTGCCCACACCAGTACAACGCGTTTAATTCTGTAGACAGAGTCTTGCTTGCGGATACCGGAAACGACGTCCTGTAGCCATGAGAAACAAGCTGTAATACCAGTGCCACCAGCAATCAGAATCAACGTGTCGTAGCGGTGATGAAGTGAATGACGGAGGCCACCATAAGGACCGTCTAGCCACACAGACGTAGTAACTGCCTTGTCTTCCATCAAGGTATGGTCCTGAGCATATGAAAAGAGTTTACGAGTGAAGCCAGCATGAGCGCGAGGCAAGAAAACAAGGTGACTTCCCGAACTGGTTGCAGACTCTGCTGTGGCGATAGTAAACGGATGGTTATCGAGCGGCGCGATATCATTGAATCGCAGGAAAACATGCTGAGAAGGCTTCCAGTGAAATATACCTGAGAGCCAGATGTCGACGCGTGTCACATCACCAGGTACCACAGTCAAAATTGCTCTTTCGTTGTTGAGCCAGAAGTTACGGACATTGAGCGATTGATTCTTCCAGAAGATCCGAACCAACCAGGAAGTCAACCAAATCGCAAGTGTAGCCCATAGATATGCCCAGGAGTCTAGAGTGTTGGCAGAATGCCAAAATAGGAGTCCAAAATAAGTGATGGCGAGCAGAATATGCGCAGCGTAAAAGGATTCGTAGAATCGGTTTCTGATGTACGGCAGAGAAAGAATGCACATTCCAAAAAGAATTGCTAACGGTGGTACACCGGTGTACTAAAGATGTTAGTGAGCGAAGTCTAAGTAGAGTAACGGAGATACATACCTCATTGCTACCAGACGTGCCATACATGTAAAATTGTGTTTTTACCATGGCTTCACCACCAACAATGGGATTTCGAGCACTACCAATGAAAAATGGAAGAGCATGTAATAGACTTAAAGCAAAGCTCATCCATGCCACCCACCGATGTAAAATATTCAGCTTTTCATGACTGATACCCGTCAGGAAAGTCAAGGTGTTTACTTTGCCAGAGAGTGCCACAAGAATCGGCACGCAAGCAAAGGCCATCAAGCCACTCCTGATAGCAATTGGAGGAGAACCATATCCGATCTGTTCGCGGTAATAAGGCTTCACAGCGAACACGAGTGCCGTGAGAAATACCATAGTCACAAGAAGGAAAAGTATGGTTCCAATATCCGTAGGGAAGTCCAATAGTTTTGCCGGCCAGCTGGCTCGAATTCTCCTGTAGAACACATATCTTCCAATAGCTTGCAGCTTCCTTAAAAAGGATGGACGTTGCGGTACGACCTGCAATCCTTTTCTCAAGGTATCGATGGCCATAGTGAAGATGTAGGCCAGAAACAAAATTCCGACGACTATAAGACTATTAATGAAGGATCTAAACTGAGGCTCCCTCTCCGGAGAATAATTCAGATGGCATCCCTTACTTATCACATAATAGTACGTCACCCAATGGCCGTATTCGAACTGATATGCCCAAGATACCGCAGCTTGAGAAGCATTTTGAGCGGCATAATATGCAGTACACTCATCGCCAGCGTTGATGCAATTAGGATCTGACAACGAAAGATTCACAACCGCCGGGTTATAAGGTACAGACATGTCCATATCGAAAGAATTTCACCCGTCGGGAGGTATCAAATTGATGATAGGACTAATGAGACAACGGCGAAGTATGCTCGGTTACCTTACTATCCTCTTTATGTGACAAAATTTAGGAATAGACACTTGATCCAGTCAACAGGATGAGCCTTACGCTCATTCTCCTCACCTCGCGAATCACGAATCAATAAAATGATCCTGTGTCCTGTGATATAGCCTAGGCAAGCCATGTCGCTCTAATATGCTCACTGAGCATGGAATAGAACGAATAGCAGTACAACAAATCCTTTGTTGAGTCATATGAGGCGTAGAAATCAACATTGGCTAAGTACAGAAGAGATCAAACGGGCGTTGAAATGCTGTGGATACAATTAGCTTGTACTTGGCAGACAACCGTTCGACGTTCCGGACCACAAGTCCCATGCGAGACTAGGATGAGCAGGAGAGTGTATTCGATCTTACAGCAACGTACTCGGATTAGTGACTTGGCAATGATCCGATAACTAGTTAGTTGATGCAGCTCATCTCCTCCAGTTGGATGCAAATAAATCGGTGAAGCCGTGATTGAAGCACAAACTTGCTCAAACAGACGCAAAGCCGCTCCACTACTAAAAGTACTTGGAATTTTCAAGAAAATGCGGATCTTTCTGTACATGTTTTTGATACAAGATATATGCTGTTAGTTGGTTGGTCTTGTTTCGATGACTTTACGAGAACAAAGAACTACTCCAAACTACGATAAACCGACCGGTAGACTCTGTTTTCAGGTCAAACACAACCTAATCAGGCAGCGGATACCAACAAAAATTGAAGACGAGCTCCAGTATGAGTAGCATGAGTGACATGAGCATAAGCTCTTCTATAACGTCTATGATGTCGATGACCATGACAAGTACAGCAAGTGCGGCCTCTGAAACATCGTCAGCAATGTCAATGGGTGGTATGGGTGGTGACACCTGCAAGATTTCGGTTTGTATAACCATTTCTTTATTTTCTTTTGAGTTTGTGGTTAACGATAAGTTGTAGATGCTCTGGAACTGGTATACAGTCGACGCCTGCTTCTTGACTAGCTCGTGGCATATCACCTCATCCGGCATGTTTGCTGGTAGTTGCATTGGTGTCATCTGTCTCGTTATTTCTCTTGAATTTCTCAGGCGTCTGGGTAAAGAATATGATCAGTACCTCCTCCGCGAATTCCGGTCACGACTTACCACTAGGGTTTCAACCAGCCCATACGCGACGAGAGATGATCCAACTGATACCGACATCATTGACAATGGCCATAGCAACGGCAGCGAAAGGTCAAAGTTGGTTGGAGGTAGAACGGCTTCTGTTAGCCAAAGTAACTCTTTCAGACCAAAATTGTTGCAACAAGCTGTCAGAGCGCTATTGCATATGCTTCAATTCGCAGTAGCTTACTTCATAATGCTACTTGCAATGTACTACAATGGCTATATCATTATTTGTATTTTCATCGGCGCTTACATTGGATATTTCGTTTTTGGCTGGCAAACTGTGTCGACCGTGTAAGGCTTCCACCATTGCTATCCGATGCTTTCAGACGCTCTCACTAACTGCAATAGCGGACCTCAAGAAGAAGTAACAGTTTGCTGTGGATGAGGCAACACGATACATTCTACAGTACTCTAGAGGTGTAGAATAGTGGCGATGAGCCAATTATGGCTAGTACTCCGTACTCTTGTTGTGGAACTCCTTTGGCTTCGACGTTTAGGGTAGATCGACGAGGTCATCAAATCGCTCATCGGTGGCGTCGGTATTGGTCACGATTTATGATAATCTAATACCAAAAAGTTCGATGTGAAGAATTACGAAAACCGAAGTGTGTGATAGAGGTAGAGTCGTCAGAATGATAGCCGAGCCATTCGCAGCATGGTTGTTAGATGAAGGGCATAGGTATGTGTAATTGAGATCGTAATTGGTTCGGACTGAATCCATAATCCAAACCGTTGCAATTGGCAGACGTACGCTAGGACAATATCGTAATAAACGGATGATTCTGATACGAGACAAGTTTCGTCGTTGAATGCGTTCTCGGTTGAAGTGCACGCGAACGTCTGGGCTTTTCGACCCAAAATCCTGTGCTCATAACATCACTCATTAACGTTTTCATCGTCGTACGAGTTAATAACAGATGAAAGTTAGACACGTGGAGCGGTGCCGTTTTCCAGAATCCTGAATGAGCCATGAAATGCACTATCTCGTAGCGCTATCATCCTCAGATCCGACCATGAGTTCATTATGAGTATGTCGTCTTTGATGTCATCGCGGTTCGACAACAGAGGAGTAGAGTAAGCTGATTCTGGTGATTGTGAGGAGAATTATGGACGCTTAGGAATATTCCGAAGAACAGTTCACTTTTTGTAGGTGTTCTCAGATTGAAGGCGCTGATGCAGCGAGGCACCAGCAAATTTCTGTCATATCCGAATTGTAATATGGTACGCTATGTCTCTACATGCGTCCTTGGATCGTGGAATGATCGTGGAATGAACTTTGCAGGCGAAGAACCAAAGTCTGAAGCAGTGTATGCTATGTACTTCTAAGCCTCACTCTACTACTTCTGATGCCATTCACATGAGCTCTTGCGCTATCTCATTCGCTTCGGTATCTAACGCAATTCGAAAAGCTCCCCGCCGGACTTCGATCGAGAACGCAGTTTTAATGGACAACAATGGCGAACTTATGAAAGAATGACCATGGAGTTTTCGTTACGACATGAGCAGGGCGAATCTTCTTCAAACGCTTTTCTGTAGCTTTCATTGTATTCTACTCGACACTATGATCAAACATAAGGACTGGATCGAAACACTACACTATGGCTCATCTAGAATCCCGTAAACATATAACTCCGGGACTCAGGGTTCCCGATCACGCTTCATCCCCACTTTGACCCAAAGATCAAAGATTGGGTGCCTCCAGAACCAATTCGACAGGAATTCCAGACCACTAAAGACCGCGCTTCCTTTGCAGATCCTGAGAAGAAGGCTTTGTTTGCCGTTGCCAAAAGAGTAGACTTGACAGAGTTAGTTGGAACATTACTCGAAGATGTTCAGCTTTCCCAGTTGACTCCACAGCAGCTGAATGAGCTGGCTTTGTTGGTTACAGAACGAGGAGTAGTCCCCTTCCGTGATTAAGATCTCACTATTGAAGGCCAAGTAAAACTATTCGAGCACTACGGTATCATCACCGAGATGGCTCTACAATTCACACATCTAACGCAAATAGACAGGTACTCTTGACCGACACCCCGCGTCGAAGGTTGGATTCAGACTGGGAGCGATATCTAAAACCATTGATTGACTTTAGATACAGGACCAACGTCATGTTGTCATCAAAGGTAGTACTGAAGACCATCGGGAAATCACAACTTATACTCCTTGGGATTCTGGAGAATGGCACACTGATACTTCATTCGAACTCAACCGTAAGCATGAATCTTGACCATTCTCATCAGTTCTGACTAAGATGAATACCAGCTCCGTCTTACTCCTTGCTAAGAATGGAAGAACACCCTCAAATTGGAGGTGATACCGCTTGGCTGAGTTCTATTTAGTACAATATACTCGCTCTAGCTCACAAAATATCCAGGTTTCACAATATGGTTTGTATGATGCACTTAGTGGTGCGATGAAGAAGTTTGTAGATGGCCTTCATGCAGTCCACACGTCAAGATTGCAATGTAAGTCCTACTTGACGTCGTCTACTATACCTGGCACACTGAGCGGTGATTCTAACTGCTTAGCAGATGATATGATACTCGATCTTTGGGGTGCTGGTCCGAATCGACCTCCTATCGACACTCACCATCCTGCAGTGCGCACTCATCCAGTGACGGGCTTAAAGGCATTGAATGTAAATACAGGTTTCGTTACTGGATTTGCAGAGCTGAGGAAGCATGAATCTAGTTTGTTATTCTTGAATAACGAAGTCATGTGGAAACTAATGGATCGCAGACAAGCTACTTGACTTTCCCGCCTTCCATATTCACTGTGCTGACGGCTATTTGGTCCGATGGAAGTGGACTGTTGGTGCTGCAGCTATGTAGGATAACCGGTTTGTAGATTATATCGTTTCAATTTCAGAGCAAGATTGATCGCGATTCCAGATGTGTCGTTCATCGTGTCATCCCAGGATCGTATAAAGCATCGCGAAGAGGCGTCCGAACGACTGCTTTTGGAGAGAAGCGTAAGTATAGCACAAGAACTGGGCTTTAGTCTGCAATGAGTACTGACAGCTTTCGTTTCATTAGCTTACTTTGATCCGAACAGCGAAAGTCGCGATGAGCGTGCCGCCAGATAAAAGGCCAACCACGCAAACGGAGAAAATGATGTAGAGAACGACCAAACTCAAACTTCTGGGTGAAATGTTAGGAGCTAGTCAAACATCATAGCGTTTCCTATCCATCGCTGATAAACCAATTTGTTCTGAGAATTCATAGTGTAATGCTATCGTTACTTCTTTCGCTTTTCATCGCCGTAATAGCGCAATAGCTTACAACTCGTGAATTTCGCTTCCGCCCACAATAAGCGGTACAGTTTTTCATTAAATGCTCAGTTGAAACATATGCCGAGTGTCGCAATGCGAAAGTACTTTGGTGATCGGCCAAAAGTATCCAGGTGACAGCGTGGCAGAGTATCAGCCACCTTCATTAATGGCGCTAGAATGCCGTAAGCAATTGTCTGTTCCGCGCGTTTCCACATTGCCAAAACATCCTCTTGAGAAGTAATATCCAATTCATATTTGATTGCAGCTCAGAATACAACCTAGAAATGGTCGTCGAGCTCCCGTACAGTATTAATGACCGGTATGCATCAATTGCAGTTGCCTGGACCGTCATCATCATCCCTCCAACCTTCTTGAATATAGGCTTGTTCTACGGCCTTTGGTATGGCAAGCCAGAAATGGATCGTCTGCTAGGTGTGATCTTCCACTTTCCGATATCTCTTTGAGCATGACTACTAACACTTTGATACAATACAGTTTTGACACTTCCAACGGCAATCCTCGGGATTTTCACAGCTATCGCAATTGTCGACCGTGTACGGAAACTGATTCGCTCTTCATCGGAATACCGTCCACTCAACTCACCGCGATATGGTCTCGATATCTTCCAATGGGGATATTTTGCAGCTTTGATCACTATTGCCGCTCTAATCACTTCCACTCTCGCGAGGGACAACATGGATCAGGATGACCATGACTTTCAGATACGTTTGATCTCCCTACCAACAGCGGTACTTATGTACCTCGTGGCCACTCTCACGTTGCTCTCATTGGTCCTCAACCGTCTTGAATTGAAGCTGCCGTTCCGGTTCGGTAGTCTGGATGCTGGAAATGTTCTCAGGCCGGCAGTTTATTACATTGTCGAAGATGTCGTTGCGGTGGACGGTGGTGGTGGAGTTGAGTATCGCAAAGCATTCGTTGAGCGATATGACAGCAGCCAGATATTCCGCAAGATGATCTGGGACCTGAGCGTAGTGTGGATGCTCTACTTTTACGTTTTTGCAGCTCTGTTTACAGTTCTTGTGTTCACACTGCCAAAAGCAGCTGTTTATGCTGTTGGATGGGCTGGACCATTCCCATTGGCAGGTTTATTGACTATTTGGACGATATTTTATGTCAAGTCACAATTAAGAAAGGAGAAGGAACGGCTACTGGAGGACGAGAGGACGCCTTTGTTGAACTGAAATTGAGATAAGACTCACTATATATTATCAATATGAGGACCTAAGGATAGACTTCATAATAGAAAATATCGTGATCATGGACAGAGCACTTCGTGTGTGTGAATGGGAATGAAATACCTCTTTGTCTTCTTCCTATGAGCTTCCTACGAACATCTTCAAAAGTCTTTGGGTCGCATTCGGGGCATCACCTCACGATCGGTAGTCTTTCTGATATCCCACTCCAAATGGTCCGTTGGTAACATCATTACAAAACGCTCCAGGCGGAGGTAATGTTCCAGAGACAGTGAAGGGTCCTTCATAATTTCCTACACAAACAGAAGGATCGCCACTGAAATACGAGGTATCCTAGGAAAGTCATCGATTAGAGTTGAAGCTGCTATCGTACTGATGAAAACTTACACCCATTTCATTGACTGTCAACACTGCCGAGTTACTGAATATAGCTGACATCGCTTGTGCATTTGCTAAGGAATTTCTTCCATCCATATCGTTTGCTTGAAACAAGATCGGTCCTTTTGTCTTGATCTTCGATGCGGAAGTAGTTTGGAATCCTTTAAATGGATTCTTTGCCGTACCTGCTGCGGGCCAATCTGTGATATTTCAGTGGATTGTCAATGTATATGTCGAATTAAAGCTCACTGCTACACCACATCTCTCTTCTTCCTGTTCCACCAGGACCAAGGCCATTGTAACTTTCGTTTAAGCTCTTCATGTAACTCTCTATATTGGCCAGACCTTGCACCGCAGAACCTTGGTCCACACACGACTGAGCAAGCGCAGGCGGGTAGAAAGTGACATTCGGAGGGTAATTCATTGCAAACCATTCAATGGCACCACCTGGAATGGCATATCCCAGCTCCCATTCAAGAAGACGAAGCGAAGACATCATGGCGAATTGAATTCCGTCGGCTGGTTGATCAATACCGAGACTGTGATAAATGAAATCGTACGATACAGAGCAATCGCCACAAACTGTCGATTTTTTGCTCGATTTGAATGGTTTTTTGTAGTACTTTGCGAGCAGAGCGTTGAAACGAGCCTTCATGTAACTTGTTAGTGAATGTATATCTTCAACATATCGATGTAATTACCTGGACACCAGCAGATGTGCTCACCCAAAAGTAACAGCCTCCGCAATCGCCAACAGGATAGTTACCGTTTGAATTTGTAACATCCGCTAATGTGCATGGTGTTGAGGCCGCACAACTGTCGAAGTACGCTTGAACCGCTTTGTTCGCATCTTGGACTGCAACAAGATCATTATCTCCACTTTTCCAAACCTTCTTTGCGTCAACAGTGCCGTCCATGACCATGCGATCAAATGAGTTCGGATACATAGCAGCATAAGTGGCTCCAAGGACCGTGGCATATCCGTAGTTGTAAATGTTGGTGAAAGTTCCTTTTGGTAGTTGTGAAATTATATTGTTCATGTCACGAGCATGATCTGCAGAAGACATATAACTCCAAATAATCAGCATGAGATGATCTGACAGAATAATAGTACTCACGGAAGGTATTTCCCATAATATTTCATGCACCCGTTTCCAAACTGAGACATAAAAGGATTGATAGTTTGAATGTTACTCTTGATATTGGCTTCGGTAGGAGGAAAAGTACCGTTGAAGGCTCCAAAGACATTATCATTGTCATACACTTGGAGAGAGTACGCATAAAATGATTTCTGATCAGGGAAACATGAAAGTTGTGGCGTTGAGTGTCCAGTTCCTCTGGTATCGAAGGCATAAAAGTCAAATCCATCGAAACCTCCAAGTTGGAATGCAGCTGCATTTCCAGCTTCACTGAAGTCAACGTTATTCAGAAAATCTTGGTTTATGAAGAATGCTCCTTTGAATGTCGAGTCTGGATTGATGGCTGGAACTTTAAGCACAGCTAGCTTGAAGACGTCTCCATTTGGATTGGCATAATCCAGGGGAACCTCGAACCTATTTCCAAGTTAGCTACCATATCAACGCACCCTTGGTTCCTTTACCTGGCACATTGATATGTGTTGTTATAAAAATCTCCGTAAGTGACATTCAGACAATCTTGAAATTTCAGTTTTGGAGACGAAGGGATTCCATTGAAGATGCCACCAGGAGAACCATCGTTTGGCGGCGGATGGTTCTTATTGTTTAAGACATTCGCAGCAGCAGCAACGGTTACAGCTTCAGCGGCTGCATTTTGACGCCGTATTATCTTCGATAGTGAAGAAATAGCTTCGACTGGAGTAGCAAATATCTGGAGAAACAGTGAGAAAGAAACGATAAGACCACAAACTAAAATTGAACGCATGGTTGCAGGTCAAGGATTGAGACGAACTCTAGCAGTGTATAACTCACATATTACGCATCCTACGCAGAAATACTTATAGATAAAACACCTCAAAAACTCAAATCATTCGATTCATCTTAATCTACACTCCAATACCACTATTAGCAGCCATCGACACGGTCGTCCCGATTCTAGACCTCTACTCATAGCATTTGGTTCACAAACAAAGCTCTTCCAAGACTTGGGCGTCCGCACTTGTTTAGGAGATGCTCTAACTTTTCAAATGGTCCAAGGCCAAGGTTGCCAAGTATGAAATGGCTGATTTGTCTCATCGAAGGTGAAGTGTTGCACTAAGTCTGCAATTGTCCAGTGAGAAAACAATTCCCAACTCCCACGCTCTTCTGTACCAGCACTCTTCGTAAGATAAGACGTGGAAAAGGTGTTAACGCTGAATTATCGAAAGAAAAGAACAAATGCGATGGGTTTATAGAGTTGAATGATGTCCCAGGGGCTTGGATTCCAAGAAATTAGAAGCAATACGCCCAGTCCAAGTTGGCGTCGTGGCTTGAAAGGCGGAAAGTTGCCAAACCAATGGCAGATCATGGTCTCGATTAAATGCTCCGCCCACCGCAATTTCTACCTTTTCAGCTCGACCTTACTAGCCCGCTCGAACGACATCCGCAGAGATGCTTGAGCTAATCAGTGACGCTGATGCACTAGCTAATAGTCAAAGATAGGAGGTCATTCTTCAATCTATGTCAAGCAAATGTGCTCCCACTTTACGAGTTTCATGGCCGCTTCCTACTCCTTGTAGCCGGTCCTACTTGATCATTCTTGGCGGTATCCTTTTCAAACGAATTCATATGATTATGGCACTATAATAACAACCGTTCAAATAACGCTTTATTCCTACAGTCCATCCGAATGAAAGCATATTTTCTCATGCAAAACGTCAAAGATACTCCTTTATGTACATCGCATGATGGAATCGAGAGTGTCAAGACTGGCACAGCTGGATGGGAGTAAAGAATTACGCATTTCACGCAGCAAATTGGTAAATTTCATAGTCGGGAAGAGATTTAGATTAAACCAATGCCTTCAACGCTGATAAGCAGACTACCGTGAATGATCGAACACGTCTGATTCATGCTAGATTAGAGTAGAAACTTATCGTACTGGCTATGATGCCAAGCTTTGAGCAAGAGTCTTCTTCTGTTCCGCAATTTGCATCTTCAGGACTTCTGGATCTGAAGCTGCAACAGCTGCTCCTGAATAGATATATTTCGTGGCCTCGTCCTTGTATTCATTGGGTGGTCGATAAGTAATGCTTTCAGCGCTACATTCTGCGACTTGTCCTTGAAGAGAGTCATCATTAATGAAGCCTTCCACTGCTCGAACAATGGTTGATAGCGGAGTTACAAACTCCTTCGGCGTGGCTTGAGAGATTACTTCAGGCATGATATTTGTCGGAACAAGACCAGGACAGATGCAATTCACCGTTATCGCCTCTTTGCTTTGCGAAAAGTGATTACCCATGGATCTAGTCAGACCCACCACCTAGAGAATTCAACGTTAGAATGTAGGAGAATTCTTTGTGGAAGCTAATCCTTACTCCATGTTTTGCTGCCGTGTACAACGGAATGAATGCCGGCGTATATATGCCGTTCTGGCTACTCGTAAATACGAGCTTTCCACCAGGAGTTTTATTTTTGCGAAAGTAATGCATTGCAAGATAACTAGCCCATACTGCGGATGTGAGACAGATGTCAAGGACCAGTATATCAGGCTGCTCGGGTGATCCGTCTGCCCTTTCCTTCGCAGGTTCGTACCAATTGATTCGATCACCAATTCCCTACTCGCCGTCAGCTCTATAACATTACTTCTTGATGAGATAAAGTGGTTTAAATTACAGCATTCGCATGTACTTCCAGCTGTCAGCATCATACATAAGGCTCTCATGGCATAAGTTATTGGTTCTGAACATACCGAAATCTAGTCGTCCCCATTTCTTCCAAGTTTCCACGAAGGCACTTGAGAGCTCATCATAAATTGCAACGTTGCGTTTAATAAACAAGACCTGGGAGGGAAAACATTTCTGCACCTCTTCTCCTCTTTTCTGATTGAAATCGACAACAGCAACGTTCCAACCAAGCGACACAAGTCTCTCAGTGACCGCAAGACCCATACCAGAACCTATATATATATTGTCAACTTCGACATGGCAAAAAGATGAGCTTCTCAGTGGCCTTCCTTACCTCCACCTGTAACCAACGCTACCTTAGCTTCATGCGCCATTTCAATCATTTCAAATGTTACGATTGTTGAGACCGGATTTCCAATTTTGACTGAGATCGTAGAGAACAGCGAGAATATCTTCTTGGGATACGAGATTTGCGAAAAGGAGAATTCATGTAGGGCAACAAATAAACCGAGGAATGGGCGGGACATCTCAAATATAACATACTATCCATTATTGGTACGAACTTAGGGCCCGAACTCCTAATACTCCGCAACAGAGCAGCATTGTCGATGCGGGGGGGCTTCATGTTAAACCGAGCTGAGCCGGTCTACACCTCGCCTTTGGTTGAATTGGCAGTAGTCTCATTAACTCGTCCATCATTATGTATGAAGGAGACATATCGAAGCGATGCAGATATCAAAGACAGCTTTCAAATCACTGGCTCTGCACGGGATGTGATGCAGACCGACATTGAGTACTGGAACGAATCGGATTGATGAAGCTTGGTCAACTTTAGATCCTCTAATCAAGCCATATACGATTCAACAGGCTTACTTACAGATTTATGCAGTTGATAGCAACTAAGTTTGTTCTAGGGCAAATATATGTACCTCAAAGATGCGTGAAAAGGAGACAGGGCCTCATATTGCGAATCCTAGTAGAGTAATGTGCGCACATGGACGCATAATTTGCAACTGCCGAACGAGAGGTGAATTAGTTTCACAAGAAAGAAAACACTCAAGCGACCCAGTACAACATATATCCGTTCCTATATTATTCATATCACTCCTAATCCTTTCACAAGGCGATTATTGACTGCAAAAATGGTACAGCCTGTCCTTCAAAGTTGACGTTTTTGAACATTACTGTTCTCCCAAATGAACTGCACGTCGAAGGATATTGTAGATTCTGATATATTTGAATCATGCAATCCGAAATCATCCGTAAAAGGCTTTCAACTTCCATGAATTTTTCTACATGAAGTGAGTTCGTGAATTACTTTGATAGGCGGTTTCGGCTCGGCAGTTGAGATTTCACCACAGAATACATCATTCCATTCTCTAAGCTGGAAAGACGGATAAGGAATATGTCCGATTTGTCCAAATTCTTGAGTCACAGTAAAGATGTTCCAATCAATAGCTACCCCGCAGTCTGAAATATTATGTCGTTCAGCGGATGGTTGAATCCGAATGAAGTGGTGATGGAATATGTCAAGTGCCGAAGTATTTCGTTACAAGATCCTTCATTTCCTAATAATGGTCGGGTTGCTTGAATATTTAATCACTGATTCTCGAATTTATACTCTTTCCAGTCAAATCATAACTGTAACGAACTTGAATATACCCAGGATGGTTGAACTAACAAATGGATCGAGCAATCACACCAACATTACTGGTAAACTAAGAGTCGAACCTTTAAAAAATTCAGGATCAATTGATCATCTTGAGTATTTCGATGTTACTCCAATCATTGGACGAGAGTATCCTACGGCGAAGATCAAAGACATCCTCCAAGCTCCGAATGCGGAGGACCAACTAAGAGACCTGGCAATTACCACCTGTGAACGTGGCGTTGTCTTCTTCCGAGCTCCTCAAGATGATCTTACAGTGGAAGAACAGAAGCATGTAACAGATCTCTTAGGGAAGCTGTCGGGAAGGCCGAAAGAGAATGGTCTACACGTTCATCCACTGTACAGAGATCCTCACAACATTCCAATGGCAGATGGAACGACTGATGAGCATATGTTGGTCTCCGATTTTGAAAGCGATGCCGCTACTAACCGTTATCAGCTACGTTATCAATTCCGAAGCGATGAAGAAACTCTATAAGACCATGAATAAGCGTCAAAATGCCAGTACAGAGCCGAAAGACTTGGCCATGGAGTGGCATAGTGATAGTAAGTACCGTCAGCACATTTGAAAATTCAGGTTTACAACTTTAACAGGTCTCTTTGAGAACTGTCCATCGGATTTCAGTTTTTTGAGAATGCAAGATACACCTCCTGCCGGAGGAGATACTCTATGGTGTTCAGGATATGAATTGTGAGTCGGACTGTCGCCAGATGTACACAATTATACTAATTTAAGAAGGTACGATCGCATGTCTCCATCATTCCGATCATATTTGGAGACTTTAACAGCAACATGTGCTCAACCAGTCTTCAAGACTGCAGCCGATGCAGGAAACTACATAGTCATGTCACCACGAGGTTCTCCATTGAATGTTGGAGACGAATTTGCACCCGTACATCCTGTAATCCGTACACATCCTGTCACAGGCTGGAAAACAGTATTTGCAGGAGTTGGCATTCATGTCTCGAAGATCAACAACGTTTTTTCGTATGAGGACCAAATGATTCGAGACTACATCATGAGACTCATTACCCGAAACCATGACCTAATTGCAAGAATGCATTGGACCAAGCAAGCTTGTGCGATCTGGAGTAATGTCTGTACAATGCATGCTGCTACGGTGAGAAAAGGTTTCCCACTTGGCTTTGGATATGTCAATATTAACTTAAGTAAGCCTGATACCCATCTCGTCAACGGAATTCGAGTTGGAGTGCGAGCATCTGGCATCGGCGAGGTGCCATATCTTGATCCTGAGTCACCATCACGGCGTCAAGCTCTCGGACTTCCACTTCTATAATGTGGACAGCTATTAGAAGAAATTTAGGGTTGATTCGTGGCACAAGACTTCTTCCTTCACCTGCCAAGATTTCGCTTCTCGCCTTCGACCTATTACTACCAACCGAACAATTCGTACCAATCTATACATGATATGAATCACGAGTAGAGATATTTTTGTTAATTAGATTCCTTAAACTATGCAGCGGGTCCATATATTCGTTTGGTCGACTACTTCCGTGGCTTTCCTGTTCTAAATCATCTAGACTTGGCTCAACAAACACTAACCTTGTCGATAGTTGTGATTTCACATCAAGGGATCTATTTAACACCTTACTCATCAAATAAACATTGCCCATCTTATTGCATTGCAAATACTACTAGTGGAGTAGCTTATCGCCTTTCACCAAGACAACCACAAGCTGTATTGTCTAAAGGTCACTTCGTTGTTCGTCCAGATCCAAATATGAAGCCTATCGCTCTTCTCGGCACGCTCTTTAGCACCTTGCTCGTTGTATACGCTCTACCTATATTTCACCAGTATAACAAGCAGAGCAGACTTACAGGCGAAACGGTATGCTTCTTAAGAGGTGTTTAGACGATGATACTGATCGAAAATAGTGCAATTCCCATCAAGACTGTCAAAATCCCAGCATCTGCGATTTCTCATCTGGAGCAGTGTACCAAGGCACTTGCAAGGCGGCAGTGGATCCGTTCGCATGATCAGAGGTCTTGGTTTTGATATAGTAAGGTTCGGATACGGGCGCTGGACGAGAGGGTGAACGATCTGAGTGGACTTTCGAGTACATGGTTGAGGAAATGAATGTTGATATAGTCTCTGGTTGAATCAATCATTAGCACTAGTCGTTGATTGAATGTCTCGTGAGCTGAGATGAGTGATGCCGGTCTTTGGTCGTGCCTTATTGAGTCCTTCGAGCAGGACACATGCCTTGCATATGCTTTGGCTGGATAGATAACCGCACTTCTCACATCTTCCCATGGTTTGCTTTGGTACAAGTCTTCTTCGTGTGACGTCGATATCGGAATGAGCTGTTGAATTCTTCGGTCGATGCTGCAATATGGGCGCAATCTGATCCTGATTATTCAACTTATGGAGTTTAATTTCGGTCTCCAGCTGTTGAGATTCAGCAGTTTCGTTCTGCTGGAGCTGGCGGTCCATTCGTGCCATTTCACCATTAGCAGATCTACCAACACTGCTCCCGCATCCTCCTTCCTCTTCGGCAGTTGCCATATTTTTATCACACTTGCCACTACATGAGTCTTCATATCCGGGTACCAGCTTTGCCATGTCCTCGCCACTTCTTACAATATCTAGAATCGCACTCGGTCGGACCTTTTCTAAGTTTTTGATTAAGGCTCTTGCACTGCCGCGAAATGCCTCTGGTGAATAGATGCACTCTGTACTGAAGTAGTCTAGCTTCTTGTGATGCGCATAAAGAACGATTTCTTTCTCGTAAGCGTATTTCAATGGCTTGCTTCTTTTGATATTTGTAATTTTTGGAACTCCATTTTCGCTGTTGGTCTGGCCTGGCGTCGCAGTTACGATGCTCGTGCTCCTCGAAAGCCGTGGCAGATCTCCTCTGAGTAGATTCATCATGACCGTTTCTGCAATGTCATCCGCATTGTGTCCTGTGACAACATGTTGGACATTCAACATCGCTGCTCCTCGATCAAGTGCCTGTCGTCTGAACACGCCGCAGTATGTGCAGTTCCCTCTTTTACCGATTTGTTCCACGACTTGATCCATTGTCCAGCCGTACAGTTCTCCATATGAGACTATACGTAGTGGCATGTCATATTGTTGTGCATTTCTCTTAACCGTTTCCAACGAGTCATCTCGGTAGCCTTTGATTCCCTCATCTATGCTGAGAAGTATAAGGTCCAAACCATAGCCATGCCGCTCATTCAGTGTCTTCAGTACTGATGCCAGTACAGTACTATCCTTGCCACCTGAAGCGCCGATGGCTACTCTCTCTCCTGGGAAGAAGAGTGTGTTTGAGGTGATTGTGTGGTGTATCTCGTCTTCGAAGATGCGGATGAAGCACGTTTTGCAGAGTTTCTGGTGATTCTTCGGCCGCAAAATAACGGCACGGCTTGCATCACATAGAGCACATAGCGAAGGAGGCATCGTAGGTTGTTTGGTAGACTTGAGAATGTAAAATACCGCCAACTTTCTGAGTGTTGATGCGAAAAAAGACTGGCCAATCGGAAGCCGATTTCGCCGCAACTTCTGACTACTCCGTACATCATGCATTCACTTGGGAGAAAGATACATTTATGCAGTAGAGATGTGTTGTAATACTCCTTATTTCAGGTAGGCACTCCGTAAGGTACAGTTGCCAGCCTATACATAATCCATACAACATAGAGACATGTTTTACGCTGATCCCAACCCAAAGACACCTACTAGCCACCATTGACTCCGTGCATGCATTTGAAATGTAGAGCGGAAACTACCAATTAGGCCTCGAGCTGGCCATTTCACCATATCGACCTCTTTCCCTTGTTGTATCATATGCTTGTAGAACACGAGCTTGACTCTCGTCCGTCTGCGAGAATGCATAGCCGCGTTGCTTGCGCATTCGCTGAACCTGTCTGACTTTCCGAATCGCCTTCTGGAACTGCTCCATCCTCGGTCGATAATCTTGGATATTATACTTCTGAATCTCTTGGACGTGGTGGTAGGTTTGAGGAAAGTACATGCGTTTCGCGCTGTTGAACTCTGTTAGCTTTTGCGATTAGAGATAGATCTGTTCAAACTTACTACTTCCATGAGAAGTCTCTCAATAAGCACAACGGAGGCATTACAATCGCCATTAGCCAGAATGGCAAGCACCACCATAACCTCGAATTCACACCGTAGAACTCAGTGCTGAAGTGTAGTAGCGGAGCAATTTCAGCATACGCTGGCAAAAACAAGAGCCATACAACCAAGCTCCCTGGAATGGCGATAAATGTGTACTTGGTCCAAATATTAGTGATGAGTGCGGCCTTTCCAAGTACCGTCACCAAGGCAGCGGTATATAGCGCAGGACCCCAAACCCAGTGACCGGCGACTATTCCATCGGATTGTGGTAAATCCCAGGCCCAGAATACCGTTGACACCCAGTACAATAGTAATGAGTGGTAAAAGCCGTTGATCATCCAGCTAAAAAAGTTGTGCATCTTGAAGAAATAGCCTTTCTGACTGAGTTGGTATAGTTGAGGATATCGATCGAGTAGCCGTGCACTGACGAATTGATCAAAAATACCAATGACGAAGGGAGGCATAACCGTAAAGATGACGTTGAAGAAGGAAAGCGTCCAAGATTCGAAGATGACTTGTCCCGAGAAGCCATTCTGGAATGAATACCAAAACTGAGTCATGAAGAAGGCAATATTCTTGTAGAAGCTGTAGAGGATGACTCGAGAGATTCGATGATAGGTCCAAGCACCGTGGACTAGAAGAAGCTTGCGTAGATATCGGAACTGGCCAATGGCTACATCGGCGCTTCGCGCTGCTTGCAAACCTTCAACTCCACTAATGCCGACTCCAACGTGAGCGGCTTGGATCATAGAAACATCGTTGGCGCCATCACCAATGGCGAGCAGAATAGCTTTGAGATGTCGCTTCACCAGCTTCACGACTAAGGCTTTCTGAAGCGGTGAAACACGGCAGCAGAGGACGGCTTTGCATCTGACGGCAAGTTCGAGGAACAAAGTCTCCAGGTCACGTTCCAAGGCATATGTGAGGGATTTGCCGTCAATGACTAATGCCAATGTCTCTTGCTCAACACTTCCGGCAGATTGACCTCGAATGGCGTTGAGCTTCTTCTCCAAGTTGTCCCGAGTGGAGCTTTTGTTGTTTTCGTTTACGATAAGAAGCGTCATGTCTTCACTGATGAGTTTGCAACTCATACCGATGTTGATGGCAGTCTCTTGCCGATCTCCAGTCAACACCCAAATCTTGATACCGGCTGTTTGTAAAGTGTGAATCGTGTCTGGAACTCCATCCTGAAGCTTATCTTCGATAGCAGTTGCACCTAGGAGAGTGAAGTCGTGTTCGATGATTTCGGCAGCTTTGTCAAGCTCCTCTGCCCTGTTACCACTGACAGTGGTGACGGCAGTATTGAATACTTGATACCATTCTTGGAATTCTGACTCCGAAATCTCTCGATAAGCTAAGCATAAGGTACGAAGACCTTCGTATGCATACTCTTCCAAATGACGGAGAGTGGCATCAGTAATGGTGTTTTCTTTGTGTAGTCGCTCCATGATGACCGTATCTGCACCCTTGCAGTATATTCGAATCTTACCATCTGGACATCGGAAGATTGTTGACATGCGCTTGCGTGTGGAATTGAATTCACAAACAGCAAGGAGTTCATACTCCAGTTCTTGACCGTCGACTACAATTGTCACGGCGCGCGGTTTTCGAGCAACAAAGCGATAACCTAGAAGAACAGCTCCTTCGACTAGAGCGCCTTCATCGGGAGAAGCAGCTTGATATTTGATGTGAGAAGGTTTCTCACTATCGCGCTCCGGAATGACGGTGTGACAGATGGAAAGCAAAGCCAGAAATTCGTGGATCATCGCAGACGTTGGACCCGACTTTCGATCATTCTCGAGCTCCTTGAACGTATGAATCCCAACATCTCCATCTTGCAGTGTCGCTCTTCTGTCTTCAGGAACTTCATCTGCGTATTGCTTTCCGGCTATTGAGCATTGCCTGAACTCCATTTGGTTACACGTCAGAGTGCCAGTTTTATCCGAGAAAATGTATTCAACTTGGCCAAGCTCTTCAACAAGTGATGATGTACGACAATTTGCTGGAGTATCCGTCTTGTCATAATAAATGTCAAGATCGGAGTTGATTAAGAATGCCTGAGCATACTTGACGATTTCAACGGTGACGAAGAGTGAAATCGGAATTAAGTTGGAGTACAAAACCCAGTTTGTCAAGATATCGGAGAAGAATTGCTTGGCCGCATTGATGCTGCCGTAATCCAAATACCACATTTCGGTACCGTATCTCGCTCGGAATATCAGATCGCCGACACAGCTGATAAGACTGAGGCCGAGCAGAATACCACCTAGAATCAAAATCTGTTTGTTTACCATTCTTTCGACTTCGGTTTTCTTGATGGGTGTTGCAGTGGCATTCCTCATTAACTTTGTCTCGTGGCCAGTGAAGATAACAACGGCGTGGATCCATGGAGTATTTCTAAGAGTGGCACCTCGCAGTAGAAGTTGCTCTGGTGAAAGTGAAAGCTCCTTCTCTCCACCACCGGCAGGAACGGTCAAAGTACCTTCATAAGTGTAGAGACTACTATTTGGCTGCTCAGATCGAAGTCGTCCTCCAAGTCGACTGAGTTCGGCTGGACTGACAAGATGAGCAGTTTCCGGAATTGCTTGCTTGATTTTGAGATTAGTCTCTCCATCAAGATTGGCAGTCTCAATGTAACACAATCCTTCCGGTTCGGAGCTGGCGAGAAGAATCAAGTCGGCGGGAAATGGTTCCTCGGATGTTACCTGGATAATGTCTCCAACTTTGACATTGATCCATTTGGTGTCTTGGAATTGTGAACCTTTCAAGACTTGTGCTCTTGAATTGTTAAGCGTTTGATCTTGTTTCTTCCTTCGAAGATCCTCAACTACTTCCTTGACTGCGGATACCGTCAAGACAAGTAGGAGCGGTACAATTGTGGTGTATTGATTGGTTGGCGAGATGTTGGGAATTTGCTGCAGAACAGCGGTGAAAAGGAAGAAGATATTTGCGTATTTCGAGAATTGTTCGTACAGGAACTTCGGCAAAATGGTGAAGGCATTGTACTTGGCGGTGGAGATGTGGTTGTCGACGTACTTATTGGCAGCATTGGCTGGAGGATTATTCATGTGAATGATGCGAGGTCCGAGAGTAGAAGGATCTGGTTTACCACGTCTAAAGCCGAATTTGAACGTACCACTGCTTCTGTTCTTTTCACTCGTCTTCATTGTGTCATCGGTAGCGACTCGAGAGGCACCAGCACCTGTTTCTGTGAGTGGCAAGTCCATCTCCGAATACTTTGGACCCATTCCAATCATGTGTTTCGCTTTTCCTAGCCATCCTCCACCCATACTCAGCACGCTGTTGCGGTTTCGAGCCTGCCTAACCGCTCCCGCAGAGAGGTGGCCTTCGTCGTCGATTCCACCTGAGGCATAATAACCTGAGCGGTCATCATCAAACTCATCAGCATCGGTATATCTCTGGTAATTGTGTAGATCCGAGGTCTGAGAATACATTCGCTGGTCTGAAGTCATATAAGGAGAGTTGGCTGGCATGCCGGTAACATGAGCGCCCGGTTGACTTGATGACCGGCCGAGAAAATCATCATAGGATATGGAAGGCCTTGGCTGCGGTGTATCTGAATGATCTTCGTTGTATCGCTGTGCAAGTTCTTCGTCACTGACGGGAGGTCGACCGCCAGAATAGTATGTAGGTTGCGAGTCCTCGAGGTCGAGTAGGAGAGAGTTGTTGTTGGTAGAGGACTGGCCTTGCAGCGGCCTGCCTGCCATTGCGGCACGGCTGGGAGCTGGAAGCGGGCTATGCTGTTCGTGTAGTCTCTGCCGGCTTCTCAGACCTCATGGTGGTTGATGGTGAAGGAGCGCGTTCTGCAGAGCTTCGTAACGTTCGGGATGATGCGGCGGAGGGTCAGGGGAGGCCTGTCTCAGGTTTGGGATGAGGTAAAGGCGATCTCCGAGTAAAGTGTGCGACGAAGAATGATGTGGTTGGAAGATTGGACGGTGCTCGAGAGCACAGGACGAGCGCAACGGAGGTAGAGGATAGAGCTTGGGTTCGTGTGGTTGTGTGTGTGATGAGAGTCGACGTTTCGGTGGCAGAAGCAGCTACAATCCGGCGTTACATGTCACTAATTATCGCACAGCCACCCAACTTACGTCCTCTACACCAACGCCAATCAATACGAAACATTCGATGCCAAGTTGCCAGCCGGCCTGGAAACGTAAGACGTCAGGTGCCATTCCACATCCAGCGGCAGTTCTATGAAATTTGTGCTGTATTGCAATGCCGTCTAGGCTGCAATTAATTGCATGTGCCTTCAACTTCCCACCTTCCGTCAAGCTAAATACTCTGCACTACTATATTCAAATTGCTATTCGTACACTTCGAAATTGAATATTTTCTAATTTTACATGCAAGCTTTGCCTACAGTGCTTCACCTGTCGGCCAACATGCTACGAATGACGCTGAAGTATCGAGGTGATACCACCGACGGTATTTCTTCCTTTGCCAGCCATTTGAAGTCCTTCAATCCAAGACTGCCATTCTTCAAATCTGCTTGTCCTCCCATGATTCTGGCCTTCATGAAAAACGTCTTGATTCCGAGTTGATGCTCTCCATCCGACTGCGTCACCGGCTCCTTGTAGTTGAGCTCTTCATGCCCAATCGGTACATGTCCAACCACCCATGTGTTCATGTTGACGCCCGCTGCTTGGACTAAAACTCGTTCTGCGGCTTGATAAAAGGTCTCTCGGTTGATTAGACCGTCTGTTGGAAATCTCCACTTGTTCTGCTCGTCTTGTACTACCAAATAAAGTGTCCGCTGTAGTAATCGATTCAAACTCTTTTGGTCGTTCACTTTGTCTGCTTCAGTGATGCGAGGAGCAGGTCTCATTGATTCTTCAATGGTTGGAACGAAATCGTCCGGGATAGCTTCTCCTTTCTTCGGTACCACCATGATTGAATCTTTCAACAGCGCATCTACTTGGTGATCCGGCTCACTTTCCATCGTACCTGCGAGTACCTCATCGTTCCATCCTTCTTTCTTGTATGGATTGTAGACTCCAATATCTCGAGCCGCCGTCAACCTCGTCTTGACCTTTCGCTTCCAGTCGACATCGGCAGGAGTACCCTTTCGAAAGTAAAAATATCTGGTAAATGGAAGAGCGAGTCGTTCATTTAGTCGCTTTTGATAGAGAAAGAATGCCTTTTCAAAAGGGTGGAGGTCTCGCGTGATCTGTGGTGGACGGGAGAGAACTACTCCTGCTTGTAGCTGATATCGCACCTTAGGAGCCGCCGTTTCTGATGAAGATGAGAGAGAGGAAGCGATGGTTGGACTTCGCGCAACAGCTGCCGCGCTGGCATAATGCCGTCGCTCAAGGCGAATTTGACATCCCCAGCAGATGCTATCGCTTCGAGGCCATACTGAACAATTGTCAGTGATGCTAAATCAATTCCAGATGCTGGGTGTTTCCAATCGCACCTGATCGATTTATGGAAGTTTTTAGGCCGTTACAGGCGGTGGCCATTGGCTGTGATGGACTTTGAAGCTACTCAATCGCTTCGTAGTGAAAAAGTTCAGAAGATCACAAAAGAAAGCGCGACAGGGCCTTCAATCTCGCCGCTGACTCAGCCGACCTTCGACCTCATGTTCACTGCGCTCTTCTCCAATATTTCCTCTTCTTCTATTTCTTCATGGCACCTATTCCTTATCACCAGCTGGCTGGAGTATCTACGACTTGCTGGTCATTTACAGGTGCTGAGAAGGACCAACTGCAGTCTTTTCGCTAACGGTACCTTCATTACAACCAAGGGTTACAGTTAGATAGTTACTGCGCACATGTCGTTGCTCACTCTGAAGCGGTTCATAGTGCTCTTGCTGTGCTATTTCGAGCAGTATATGACATTTTAGTTGTAATATCATTCGTTCTGGGTCAGCAAAGTCGGTTTTGCAGGACATCTGGCCACTATCGCCTCCATGCACCGCGGTTGACAAATCTGTGCATCAGGAACATGTTACACCTCAAGACTACTTCGCTCAGTGAATGAAACCTTTCTAAGATATGTCTTTACATGAAACATCTGCGGTTGTTTGAAGAATGTGTGCATTTCCTTGGCCATCGTGACTTCTTGCCACTGCATGTTGCTGATTCCAAGCCAACCATAGTTCACCTTCGACGCCATTTCCGCTTGGCTCCAACTTTGAACACCTCAACCTACAGGCCGACAAACACCTCGAAGGCTACTGCGAGAAGCCTCGTGAGCCTATCGCCATGGCCAAAGGAAGTCAAAATGCTGGTATTGATCTCGAGAAAGAGCTGACATGTTCTGTAAGTCCGCTTTCTTTCCACCACTGAGTCAGCTTTTTCCAAGCTGAAGTCGATTTCACAAGAAGCCAAGAAGCGAAATTCAAGGACACGAATTGACAAAACGTGTGTAGATATGCACAGACATTCTTTTTCAACCTCTGGCCCTTCTCGACTGTCTCCATGTCTTTTGCGGCTCATGTCTGAAGGAGTGGTTTTCATTACAAGCCTCGCGAGCGACCAGCCTTCATCCATACTCTTGTCCTTCATGTCGAGCACCTGTTCGTGCTACCAGACCCGATGCCAAAGTTAATACGCTACTAGATTTGTGGTTGCAAGCAAATCCAAGCCGTGGCAGAACCCAAGAAGAGAAGGATGCAGAAAAGAAGAAGTATAGTCCAGGAGACAATGTTATGCCCAAGGTCCGTCGTCGAGGTACTTCGGACGCCTCTGGAGATAGAAGAGCGGTTGAAGAAACAAGGCAACGGAGCCTGCAAGAGTTAAACGTTTCAGACGTACCCAGCACCGGCAGTCGCGGCGATTCCTCTGGGAGAAGGAGAAGACAACAGAGCAATGACAGACGGAGTCCAAGCTCCTCTCGTCATAGGAGCTCTTCTGGGCATCCTCATCGAAGTCGTTCAACAACGCATCTAAGCGCGGGAGTGACGGACGGACGAGCGAGCGGAAGATCATCTCGGGATCCATCTCCACGAAATCCTCCAGGTCGACAGGTTGAACACCAATCCAGCATTCGCTCATTAATCAGTACATCGGATGACCCTGCAGAAATCGAAGGAGAAATCATGCGCCAAATCCTTGAAGACGGATTACTCGACGCCCTCGACTTGAATGATATCGATATAACACAAGATGAGGTGATCAGCGAGAGGATTGCGGCCGCGTTTCGACAACGACGAGAAGAGCGGCGGCGGGAAAGGAGATCAAGAGAAGCAAGACCAGGCCAGGACGAAGGTAGATCTGATTCCGCTCCTGAAAATAACGGGCGGAGACGGAATAGACCGCCGGAGTTACCTCTCACTTTCGCACAGCAATCGTCTTATCCTCCCGTCTCTCGACCTCACCTCATAGAAGCCGTGAACCATGGCAACGTACGTCATCAGAGATCCGCAAGCCAAAGCAGTGCCCACTCCGTTTCTCTGGGAAGTCCAACCACAAGTATTGCTGAGCCGGCAGCCACGGATCTCACCTCCACCTCGGTAACACGATCAACAACAGATCTTTCCACCAGCCCTCGGACCACCGCAAGCGCCTCTGATGGCGAAAGACAGGCTCATCGCCGGACTACGGAACCCGTGAGCTCATCTCATCACACCAGCAGATCAACATCGGGTACAACGAAGAATTCCGCTCCAACTACACCTCGGTCTGCCGAGTTTGAACTTCTTGGACGAGCTCCTCAAGGCTCAGCCACGCCGTCCGCCAGCCAAACTCGTCAGTCTCCGCGTGCAGCTGCAGCTACGCACTCAGCAAGCAGCGGCACAAGACTGTCCAACCAAAGCTCGCCTTCACTGGTACCCAATCCGCCTCAATCGGTAGCGCTGTCAACTCCAATTCTCTCCAGCCAAACGTCGCCTTCACCAAGTTTGCAGCATCACCCAGCAGCTTTTTCTGAACCTTGTATTTCCTGTAAGCGTTGTGGCAAGCAGAATATTCAATATGATCTGCACTACAATTGCCAAAAATGCGAAGGTGGAAAATTCAACATATGTATGCGCTGCTATCGCTTAAGCAGAGGATGCCTTCACTGGTATGGATTTGGGTCTGCCGCGAGGCAAAAGTATGAGCGTCAAGCTCCTCCAGGCGGCTATCCGCCGAATGCAGAGCCACCTCACAGTCTCACTGGCCACCGGTATATACGGCCTGCATCGAGTACCGAAAACTCCCCCTCTATCCCTGACGACCCATCGAAACGGCTTCAAGCCGGAGTATTTTGCGACATCTGCTCTGCGTTCGCAAATGATTGTTATTGGAAATGCGATAGCTGCAACGATGGAGAATGGGGTTACTGCAGCCAATGTGTGAATCAAGGCAGACATTGCACCCATCCACTACTTCCTCTCACGCTACCTTCTTCCACACATCAGGCCTCCGAAGAAGATCATCCGGCTGTTCATCAAATCGCAAGTGATTCCTTTGTTCATCTTGGGTCAAATGTTCGTCAAGACACATCACAGCTTCCGCTAGATCCCAACTCGGCCTCAATTCTTCCGGAACCCGGACTCACAACCATCTCAAACCTTTTATTTCTGCCGCTGACTATCAGCACATTGTGTGACTATTGCAGGTATCCCATTCCTCCCTCGAGGACCCGATTTCACTGTCCCAAATGCACGAATGGCGATTATGACATTTGTACATCTTGTTACACTTCTCTGGTCGCCAGAGGAGGCATCAAAGCGCAAGATGGACATCAAGGCTGGCGAAGGTGCTTGTACGGCCACCGCATGGTTGTGGTCGGATTCGAAGATCGAGACGGCGGACAGAAGCGCATAGTTGTCAATGACTTAGTCGGAGGGCACACATTGAAGGAAGAGGAGGTGTTTGGTGAAGGATCCGCCAACAGACATGACGAAGTGAGTTGGAGGGAACCCGATGGAACTCGTAGGACCTACCGCTTTACCAATCCGTTGATTGACCCGTCAAGACCCGGAGGCATCAGCGCAATCGGTTCTTTCCCTCCGGACGGTGGTGTGGGACTCAGGGTGATCGCCAAATTTACGTTTCTACCTGCTGACGGCGTCAAAGACGAACTTTGCTTTCCCAAAGGCGCTGAGATCAGGGAAGCTGATGATATCAACGGAGATTGGCTTTGGGGCGTATATTGTGCCAACAAAGGGCTGATTCCTGGAAACTATGTGCAACGAATCTAATTACTTATTCCAAATCACGAAACTAGAGCAGCATAGCGGGGGGTCGGATTTTTCAGCGGACATCATGCATTTTTGATTATTTGACATATTATGAGAGACGACTTTGAACGATACCGAGAGCGCAGTAGGCAGATAGTTCTTAATTGCAATATCCTGAACGAATCCTATTTCATCTGGTTATACCGGCATATTTATTTTCGACTGCGCTCATACCGCCGGCGTACGTTTGCTTCTACGACATCTATTATAGAAACAGCTATGTGCCAAGAGCGATCAACTACAATGTTACCCAAGCGTCCGACTGCTGCGGAATACATCCTCTTTCAAACACACTTGCAGTTCTGTATCATCTTTCTCATCTCTGTATTCTGCTATCATCTTTATTTCCTTTATCAATATGCATACCATATGCGTGCTAACCGGCGATATAGCTCATCACCTACTCAGTCGCCACCGCTAATGTCCCCCAGCAGCACCTAATGACCTCGTATTTCTGCGCCGGCGTCATTCTGATGCCTACGGATTTGCTTATTTTGATGACTGTTCTAAATCTTTGGTTTCTTCCATCCGGTTACTAGGAAATCAAAGAACCGTAGGCTCCATTATCGCAGAAGCGAAGAGTATTACGGAGCAAAATGCCTCTGGACCCGTTAGATCTCAGTGGATTGACTCCCATATACGTACTACCGACTCACATGACAGCGGATGATCTTCACATTACAGAAGATAAACTTGTAGAGCACGGCGCGAATCTTACATACGATGCCAACGAAGCAAGGCTGTTTTTGAGTGCTGCCGCAACCAAAAAGAGAGTCGAATACGACTTGAGGACAAGAAAATTATGGACGAAAGAGATCCAATCATCACCAATGGCAAAACGAGAAGCAGAGAATACTCTCACAGAACGGTCGAAGAAACGACGAAGGCGACAGAGCCTTACGACTATCCATTCGAGCGCTGGCAACGCCGCCGATATCAGCCAGGATGATGCTACGGAATCCGAAACTGAGAGCGATAACCATGTTGAAGGCGCAGAGAAAACATTGATATCACCCATGAATTCGTCAAAAGTTCAAAGCTCGCCTATAGTTATCCATGACTCGAGCTCCGAAGCTGAAGCCGATCACATAGTCGCATCACGTCCCAACTTCACTGCCGACAGACAGGATATGGTTCATGAAATACCACCGCGAATCGATTCTGGTTTCGAACCACCGCTTAATAGTTCTTCTTCGGTTATCCGTGTATTAAAGTTGTCTTGGTTGGACGAATCATTGAAAGCCAACAAAATCTTACCATTCGAGCCATATGTAATTTATGAAGGACTATCAGTCTCACGACCTCCAGAAGACACTTCACCAAAAGCGGTGCTTAATGAACGTCCTTCGACTCCAACAACACAAATGGAACCAACGAAGTTCGTGGAATCACCATCATCCATCATGGAGCGTGCGAGAGCAGATGCAGGTATTTCTGGGTCGGGCCGCGGACAATCTCATTTTGCACCTGCACCGCATGGTATTCGCCGTCTCCACAATCAACACTTCTCGCGGGAGCAACATTTCGATAAGAGCCACCACAAAGAGGAGCTGGAACTTCTCCAGCAAACCACATCGGAATTCGAAGGCTCAGACTCTGACATACCACCGGCTCCCGAGTGGGTTAGCAAAGGCATCAAGTATGCCTGTGAGCGCTCCACACCCGCGAATCCGCCCAATGACGATTTCATGAAAGAGTTGACGAAGATTAAAAAGGCTCGGCTGTTGACTGGAGACGAAATCGGAGTTCGAGCCTACAGCACGAGCATTGCCAGTATCGCGGCATATCCGCATGCTTTCAAAAGTGCGCGAGAAGTCCTTCGTTTACCAGGTTGCGATATCAAGATTGCGAATCTATGGATTGAATGGAAGAACACTGGAGTGATCAGAGCCGCAGAAGAGGCGGAAACTGATGAAAGTTTGAGAATACTCAGTCTGTTCTTCGATATTTGGGGTGTTGGAGACAAGACTGCAAGAGAGTTTTATTATGATAAAGGTTGGAAAGACTTGGATGACGTTATTGAATACGGCTGGAAAGATCTGAGTAGAGTCCAACAGATTGGAGTGAAGTTCTATGACGAATTTCAGAATCCAATTCCAAGAGCGGAAGTGGAGTCAATTGCAATGGTAATCAAAGAGCATGCAATCAAGGCTCGCGATGAAGGAATTGAGCTTCTGATTGTTGGAGGTCACAGAAGAGGCAAGAAGGAGAGCAACGACGTTGATGTGATTGTCAGTCATCGGGATTTACGAAAGACCTTGCATCTCGCAAGGGACATTACGCGCAGTCTGGAAGGAGAAGAATGGATTACGCACACTCTATTACTTGCTGAGACCATGACCGACAGAGGACAGAGTACGCTGCCATTCAAGTCGAGAGGGGTCGCGAGTCACGGAGTGGGTTTCGATACTCTAGATAAATCTTTGGTGGTTTGGCAGGATCCACACTGGCCAACCAAAGAGGAAGATTTGGAGCGTGATCCAAATGCACGAAACCCGAACATACATCGACGTGTCGATATCATCATCTCTCCTTGGAGAACTGTTGGATGCGCAGTTTGCGGCTGGAGTGGTGGCACCACTTTCCAAAGAGATTTGAGAAGATACGCAAAGAATGTCAAAGGTTGGAAATTCGATAGTTCTGGAGTTAGAGATCGAAGCACTGGCGAAGTGATCGCATTGGAAGGCACGGATGGAGTTACCGGTAGTATGATTGATGCCGAGAAAGCGGTCTTTGCAGGTTTTGGTCTCATATACAGGGAACCTTGGGAACGGTGGACTGGATGAGATGATTAGCAACCATTCTTTCTTTTCAGCTCTCGCGTACTCCGTCTAAATGCTGATTCCATGCACTTAAACAGACATCCGATCCAGTCTCATAGCACTATAGCACTGTACCAAACCCGAATGTGGTCTTAATGCTCCGCACGTAATATTCACCCCAATTTCTCTTCGTTACATCTTCCTGCCCGACGGGTACGCCGTCCCAGTCAACACGCATTACTGTCACTGCATCGACATCGTTTTGGCGGAATTGAATTTTCAATGTCGAGTAGTGACCGGCAGGCCACTGAGCTAGCCGCCATTTTTGTACAATCTTTGTAGGTTTCTCCAGTTCAGCGTATTCTCCACTTACATTACCACCGAATAGCTCAAATCGACCTCCAGGCTTGGCTCCGTCGAATACGAGAGGCGCACTCCGCGTGAAGGCCGTGATTCTCTGTGGGTCGGTAAAAGTGGTGTAGAGCTCTTCGGCAGTAGTTCGATATTCCGACTCATCGGTGACCTTTGTCACGTTCACCGAGTAGCCCTTGGAAGTGGATTCGGCTGTCTGAGATGACGAAGATTTAGCGGAAACAGATTTGTTTACAGAGCTGCTCTCCATGATTCTAGGTGTAGAGAATCCGCTGGATGGATTGGAACCGGGAGCGTGTTGTAAGTCTTTCCCATGCTCTGCTATCAGTGCCGGACCGAGCTTTTGTAAGCGTTCGCTTATTTGTGGTGTAATCTTCTTTCGTACGAGCTCTTTCACTGCAGCCTTCTCTACAGTTTCCGAGTACAAAGTTATTTCAAACTGTATGATCGTCAAAACGCAGTCCTGACAATCCATTCTCTATCCAACGGGAAACCTACAACATACTCATCTTCTTCCGTGTCGTGTGCAACTTCCGGAATTGTGATTGTTCCACTTGCACCCTCGCCGTCTTTTGCATTGCCAGAATATTCGAGTGACAATTTGAAATCAAAGATTGTGATGACCTTGCCTTTCCGCTGACTGACATCAACATCTCCATCCATACTCAGGACAGAGTCAATCTTCGCCTTCACACCATCCTCTTCTGCCGAGATGCCTTCCAGCTCTTTGCTGAGATATTCCTTGGTCCACTCCGACGCATCTTTGTTCACCCAGTGCCAGTTATTAGGATTGTGGAGCACCATGGCTCAGGTATGAAAACGAGTCGAAGGAGCCGGCAGAGGGGTTTGGTAGAAGTTTGGCGTAGGCAAGGCCTAATTGTAACCATTGTCAGCCTGTCGTGTGACGGTCGGAATCTTAGGACTATGTCAAACTGTACGCATAGAGCAAGAAGACGAAATATGATCAGAGAGCAAAAAGATGCTAGCTATTCCGCATGAAAAGAGTACAAATCTTCTCGGACTGGTGCCAGCTTTGATTCTCATCATTCAATTTGGAGCGTGTGAGGGAGAATAGCTCACCTATTAGGAAAGAGATTTCAGTGTTGGAGAATTTACTGAGAGTACTGTAGGCTCGCTACGTCCAAAGAAGAGGCCGAAGGATGTTGTTCGAGTGGAGGGCAAGTGGAATCGCTGAAGTCAAAATTATGAATCTTTCCATCGTCTTCCATCGCACCAAAGTGAAATCGGGGATCGTGCCTGCCAAGACTTTCTAGAAGCTCTTTCCGCTCCGCCCATCTCACTATAAACATGCGACTTGTCAACTTCTTATAACTTGAAGATATCACGATTCAGTGTTTATCGTAACGGCAATACCAATAAGCAGCAAAGTGATTGACCAAAGCTCAACTCGGATGCGTGTGAAGAAAATTGTGAGTCTGCAATGGGATTCTCAAGGCTGAAAAAGCCTGACAAACCATCAAGGTACATGATCTTTTCTCAGTGATATGCTTCAATTTTCTTTCGAACGCATGCTTCCCATCGGTCCTACTAGACTTTAATATCTCTTTCCAATTCCATTCAAATATGTAGGTTGTAATTCATTTGATTGGTAATGCAGCTCATCGCGCTTCTCCGTAGCCTAATTCTTCAGTACCTTCTGAACAACCATCTCCGTCAGTCTTGACGCCATTTGTTCTTAGTTCCCAATGCTCCTGAAAGATCTTAGCTCACCAGTGCGGTTTCTTTCAATTACACTCGCAATCCCGAGCTACAGCAGGAGTTTGCGACCACCGGCACGTAATGGGCAGCACAGCCAAGCAAAATCGACACGACCAGCTGAGAGTGTGAATAGTGGATCTAAGACATAATGGACCTTTTGCTTCAATGTCTGCTGGCTGCTCTCCGAAGCGGTTTCTGAGTTGTGTTTGAAACGTCGATGCCCATAATCATTTCATCTAATAAGATCAATCTGATAAGTAGCATTGCATCTAGTGCACATCTCCGTGCTGCGAATTGTCTACAGCAACTAAGGTGAGACTTAGAGTACTGAATGTTCCTGAAGTAATAGAGTATGCACAACCACCTTTGATGTGTACTCGATCCTACTTCATAATCCAAGAGGAGACCAAGCTTGCCTCTGGAATCGGTCAGCTCCAAGTTCAAATATGGTATTGTCATTTCTAATGACATAGGTTGGAAGACATTGCGAATTTCAACTCCTTCAACGGACGATATGCTGGCCGGAATGTTGCGGTAGAGAAAGCATCAAACCGGGAAGTCATCTAGATTGGTCGTCAGCTACATCTTCAGCACTTGAACGCCTTGATAGTCAAAGAGTGTAGCAAGCTACATATGCGAAGCGAAAACTGCAAGCACCTAATGGAGTCAAACTTCCATGAAGCGGAATTCGGTAACATCGTTTCTTGAATACGATTCGACACTGCTGCGTCATGTGTATAATCACACAGAACCATCTCCGATCGAGCCCTAATTATGACCACAAATCCGTGACTAATTTAGGAAAGAAGACTTGCATGCTTACCGTGAAGTATATATAGCAACGAAAAGAGTTATGCGATCCAAACCAACTTTGGTAACTAGATAGACATAATCATGACTGTGTGCATCGCGATCAACCTTCTTTTCTAGCTGCTTTGGCGGCTTCGGCCTCCCTTTTTCTTGCGAGGTACCTCTCTTTTGCGCTGGTGATTTCGTCATCTTTCTTCCTACTTTTAGATGCATGCTCCAACTTCCTCTGCTCTTCCATCTCATCATCGGCAGCGCGTTTAGTGGCCTCGAGTAGTTGAGCCTCGAGCATTCGAGTCTGACGTTCACGTATAACCCGTGAACTTGGGATTGAACCGTGGTGCCTCGGTAGCTGCGTGGCGGATTTCGTTGCGGCGATTGCCTTTGCATCTTGCTTTGGTGTTGCAACAACATTGAGCCCTGCAGATAGAAGTTGCCTCTTGTCCGTGATTTCTCCTTCATCATTGGTTATAACCTCACGGCCTTTGGCACGGGCTTCGTGGGCTAATTCTCTTTCGCTTTTTTCTCGCTCATACCGAAGATTGGGAACGCCGTCGCGATCGGCCTTCCTTTCAGCTTCGGCTGCTTCCCGATAGACTTTCTCCCGTTCTTCGATGACATGTTTGTAAAATCCCGTGGCACCCATTTTCCTTCGATTTCGGGCCTCTTCTTCCTCTCGTTGGCGCTCTAACTCTTCTAACTTGCGGTTTTCTTCTTGCTGCTTTCGATAGGCTTCGGTGACGAATTTTTCTTTTTCTGCAAATTCATCGCCTTCTGCTTCACGTTCACGTTGAAGCATTTTTTCCTTTGCGCGGAGCAGGCTTTGTTTTCGTGTTTCAGCGGATTGCATCAAACCATCAATGTACCGCGACTTGCGATCCTCCACAGCCTTATCCTGTTCGGCTTTCCTGGCAGTTTCTCGTGCATGGATCGCATCGTAAGCAGCATCATAATCATAGATTGATGGATCAATTTGCTCAGAGGTTTCGCTATATTGTATAGTTATTGACTGTGCTTCCGCCTCATCGAGCCTCGGTGGACCTGAACCGAACTTGCTCCTCAGCTTCGGCTTTCCCTTTTCGAGAGCCTGTAGCTCGGACTTCTCTCGCGCCTCCCCTTCGTGTTCACTTTGATTTTCGGTACCGCTAAAAAGGACATTGCGATTGGCATTCGGCTTCGCGGGCGGCTCTTTTTTGGCCTTCAGGCTGATACCCAGTTTGATGCCGGACATTGCAAGCGTATCCTTGCCTTCACTGTCGTACCTTTAGGACTTTGAGAAAGGGCAGTGGGGGCCTTGAAATATGTCTGAGTGAATTTCCAAGTCATTTGTGTAGCTTTCAAGCTTTCTCGGTGAGCCACAGGTTCGCCGATGATCTTACGGGTGGTCACCGCGAGCCTCGGCAGCCGAATTTGCCGAATAATCAATGGACATTGCTCCGCCTAGGACTCCCTCTTGCAGCAAATCTGCCCTCATCAATACGTTGCTGCCATGAACATATATGCCGCCCATCCTCTTCAAATCCTCCTCCGGGCGGGAGAGGCACCAAAACTCCAAAAACTCCATGCCGCGGCCACACAACGACGCGCACTCGGCCGAGCACCATTATGGCTCGCAAGGCTTTGACCACAACACCTTCTTCCGTGAAGCCCTCTTTGAGTCTCTTCGAGATGCTGAAGCCGCTCAGCGCTGGGAGTACATTTACGGCCAACCGCTACACGTCTACCCTCGACCCGAGTCCATGAACGACGACATGTACGTCGAGTACGTCAAAGGCATGATGTGGCAAAACACGCAGCAACACAGCGAAGAGCAGCGAGCGAGGCGACGCCAGGAGCGTTCGTGGAGGGAAGAGAGAGAGAGGCTTCGAGCTGCTGATCGAGCTTATCGCGCTCGTCGAGCAATGAGAACGAACAGCAGACTCGACGAAGAAGTGTATACGTCAGCTCAAAACGTGTGGGATCGCTATGAAAGAGCCTGGGCGGCCGCGATGAACAACAGTGGCAACGAGAACACTCAACCTGCAATACCTTGGCCAGTAATGTCGGGACGATATGCGGACGTGTCGCAGAAGCACGTTGAGGAATTTTTCTACACTGCAATACCATCCACCACCACTCTAGTTACAGTGTTGAAGGCGGAGCGAGTGCGATGGCACCCGGACAAGGTACAACAGAAGCTCGGCAAGTTGGATCCAGAAACTCTACAGATGGTCACCGCTGTCTTTCAAGAAATCGATCGTTTGTATTCGGGCCTAAGGAGTTGATGCATTTCGAAAGGAGTTGGCGTTTTTGGTTTGTGAAAGATATACCCATATAGCTAGGCTTTCACGAGATAAATGAGTTTGCCATTTTGCATACGTTACGTTTCGACCAGAAAACATGAAATGCCACATTGTACCTTTCACATGATCTCAAGCTGCCATGTCTTGATCCGTAGTGACAAAGGTTTGCTCTTGGTCACTCAAGCTCAAAGTCCATGCCAGCTCTAAGAGAAGCGAATCGTCTTATCCAAGCCAAATCCCAATGCTGTACGCTCGACGCGAAGCCATTCAACACATTCACCGAAAACTCCTACAATGACCAGTTTCACAACTGGCTCCTCAACTCCTCAACTTCAATCTCCAGCCTCCGTATTCTCTCGTCCTTGTCGGAAGCGCTACGATGGTCACCAAAAGCTGTCTTCAGCGTTTCCAGCTCCGCGCTTAGGAACGAAATGTGATCCATCTGCTTGTTGATTGTGCGCTGTTGGGACTCAAGCATAGACAGTGTGCGTAGCTGCATCTCCTTGATGTCCTGCAGAGAGTCCTTGAGACCTTGGGCAGCACCCGACGCAGATGTAGCTGCGGTACTCGAAGCAGACACTACTGAGGTTGATGGCGCGTCAGCTTTGGTTGGTGATGGCTCTGCAGCTGGTGTTTTCTCAACGATCGTCGGAGATGGCTTGGTTGGAGATGTGACTTTAGTTGGTGATGGCAGCTTTTCGGCAGCTTTGGGTAGCTCTCTGCTGATTTCCTTTTCCTTTGGCTTATCTTCCTTCTTTGTAGCTGTTACTTTCGGCCGTTCAATTGGTTTTGGAACCTCTTCGAAACTCTCATCGGACTCCTCTACTTCGGCAGGACCGTCCTTGTCAGCGAATTTGTCTGCCATGGCAGCCATGGACTCTTTATTCTTCTTCATATCACCCATACTGTCACGTGGGGTTGCTACTGGAAGAGGCTCAGGTTTTGATGGGTCTTTTTTTGTCTGGGTTGGAGTTGGACTTGTAACGGGGGTCGAAACTTTTGGTGGCTTGTAGTCCGATAGAACTTCTGTAGGCTCCTTGTCGCCCGCATAGACGCTTTCCATCGAGATCTTAGGTGGCATACCATTCTTGCCCGAAAACCATTCACCGCTGCTCATCGCCGGCTTGATGCCTATTGTAGGTGGATAGATATCCTCTTGAAAGACTTCCGCTTTTCGAGGCACAATAAAGGAGATTGGCTCAATGAAAATGTCATTGACTGTCTTGTATGCGCGCATGACTTCGGTTTCGTGAACATTGATGCCGCGTTTCGGCATGAACGCGACTCCACGCTGAGGATCCGCGGATTTGAACTCTGACAGATATTCAAACTTGTCATTTGCGAATTCAAAGTAGCGGATGTTACCATCACTAAGGAATTGTTAGAGTGTGATGCGGACTTATGATCTTGCGCACGTACCCTTTACCAGCAAGATAAAGCATCTTTGTGCCATCATCCCAGAAGGGCATGCAGACACCAGAGATGGAATCGAGGATTTGGAAACCTCCTAGAGGCTCTTTGGGATTCTTGATGTCCCATAAGCCGAGCTGTCTATCGCTCATTCTCGAAAAACCGGTGGTTGCGATTCGGTCCTGTTCACCCATCCAAACAGCTCTGCTGTTCTTTGCACCAGGATGACCGGGAACTTCTTGTGCCGGTTTCTCTTGACGTGCATCCCATATGCGCAGCTTCTTATCTCTGCTTGTCGTTACAAGCAGAGCACCATCAGCACTCCACGAGAGGGACTGAATGACTTCGGTATGTCTTAGGTTGAGCAATGCTGCGCCTTTTTCAATGTCCCAGATCTTAACTATGAAATCGCCGGATGAGCTAGCCAGAACATTGGCTGCAGATGTGTTGAAGAGAACATGTCCGACCTTCCGTGAGTGACCGCTTAGCCTACCCACAGGGGATACATCAGCAGGTTCTTCGGCATCGGTGTACAAGGTAAAGTCTTCAGGAACCCTCCATAGGAAAATCTTGGTATCATCTGAGGCAGATGCAATCAGATCATCGCTGAAAGGATTCCAATCTGTATCCAATACGGCTGAAGTGTGACCTCGAAATAAGGGCATGAGTTCAGGTAATCGTCCACGCTCCGTGAGAGGGATAACTGCGAATGCGCCGCCACCGCTGGCTTCCCAGTTGACAGCAATGTGTTTGGGATTCACCTGTACTTATATTTAGAGAAAAGGAGTTCCGACGTAAGTATGGAATCTGCCAGCGCACCTTGACCAAGTTGGTATCCCATGCATTCTTGGAGATCCTCAATCCGTCGTAGCATTGCTCCTGCACAAGCCGTCAGCGGTGAAAAGCGAAGATATCGACATCCGTTATGAGGTACCTTCTTCGTCGGCTGGCCAAAGACATGTCCTGTAAAGACGAACAGTCAATTTCACACTGTAAAACTCAGAGATAGATTGCGGTCTAAAGCTTACGGTATTTCGATGCGCGCACAAAGCGGCCAGACATGATTGCAACTGTCGAGAATAGTCTTCTTATTTGGATGGGTATTTACAGCAATGTAACAAAGGAGGGCACGCGACCAAGGTAGATGAAGCAAGAGAGGGAGAGGAAGGGAATTGCGCAAGCCCTCAGCCTCAAACTTCTTCTATTCATGGCATTGATTGAAACCCAGCGAGCTTTCGATTCGACGAAGGTTTTATAGCCTTGAAATTCAGGCTCAACTTCATTAAGCTCTCCTGCGAATTCGGACTTTGGTTTCGCACATATTTGGAGCTCTGACTCGTTCTTCTTATCCGCATCCAATTGAGCTACGCAAATTAGTCACACTACTCTTTCTTCACGAAGAACATTCCCTTCTCATCACAAAGCATTAAGCAATGTCAAGATAGAGAGCCAAATTCTAAAGGCGATGATGCTTCTTGTACCTCGTTTGCGAGCTCCTGTAGCTCGTGGACTGTGGAATGCGAGTGGGAATAGTAGGCAAGTGGCACAATAACTTCATAGAAGGAGTCATACAAACCAATTGCTAACAAAGTCGCAGACGTGTGTTGTTCAGTACATCTCCAAGACGACACCAAGCCTCGGAGTCCTCCGAGCCTGTCTTAAACAAAGTTAGCCGCCATGTAACCCAACCAAAATCTCAAGGTGCTTCGCAGGCTATGTTGTATGCCACCGGCATGAAAGAGGAGGACATGAACAAGGCTCAAGTTGGCATAGCATCTGTATGGTACTCTGGAAATCCTTGTAATATGCACTTGATGGATTTGAACAATCTGGTCAAACAGGGTGTAGAGAAGGCTGGTACGTAGCAGCGCATCGGTCACAACTACTCTGGAATTCTGATTGACTTCATAGGTCTCGTGGCAATGCAGTTTAATACAATTGGTGTTAGTGATGCCATATCCATGGGAACAAAAGGTATGCGATACTCGCTTCAATCGCGAGATCTGATTGCCGATTCAGTCGAAACTGTCATGGGCGGCCAGTGGTACGACGCCAATATCTCAATCCCTGGATGCGACAAGAATATGCCGGGTGTTGTAATGGCCATGGGCCGTGTTAATCGACCTTCGATAATGATCTACGGCGGAACAGTCCAACCTGGATGTGCCAAGACGCTCGACAACCAGCCAATCGACATCGTCTCCGCTTTTCAGTCATACGGCGCATATCTCAGCGGAGAGTACTCTGAAGATACACGATTCGATGTGATAAGACATGCCATCCCTGGCTGCGGAGCTTGTGGTGGTATGTATACAGCAAACACAATGGCTACGGCGATTGAAACCATTGGCCTCACGCTACCCGGATCTTCGTCAAACCCTGCGACATCAGAAGCAAAACAGATGGAATGCTTGGCTGCCGGTGCCGCGATCAAAACTCTCTTGAAAGAGGATATCCGTCCCAAAGATATCATTACTCGTCAGTCACTTGAGGAGGCAATGGTTGTGACAATGATTCTGGGTGGTAGCACTAACGCTGTTCTTCACCTCATTGCCATTGCCGATTCTGTTGGTATCGAACTCACAATTGATGACTTTCAAGCCGTCAGTGATCGAATACCATTCCTCGCAGATCTAAAGCCATCTGGAAAGTACGTTATGGCAGATATCTTCAACTTAGGCGGCACACCAGCACTCCTGAAGTTCCTTCTTGCAGAGGGAGTCATCGATGGGAACGGCATCACAGTTACAGGCAAGACAATGAAGGAGAACCTCACCAACGCGCCGAATTTGCCTCCAGACCAGAAAATCATCCGCCCATTTAGCGATCCTATCAAGCCAACTGGTCACATTCAGATCTTACGTGGCTCCGTGGCTCCCGGTGGTAGTGTGGGCAAGATCACGGGTAAAGAAGGTCTTCAGTTCACCGGCAAGGCCAAGGTTTATGATGGAGAAGAACATTTCATTACAGCTCTCGAGCGTGGCGAAATCAAGAAAGGCGAAAAGACTGTCATAGTTATTCGCTACGAGGGTCCCAAAGGTGGACCAGGAATGCCAGAGATGCTGAAGCCGAGCAGTGCAATCATGGGTGCTGGACTAGGACAAGATGTAGCATTGCTGACAGATGGGAGATTCTCAGGTGGCAGCCACGGTTTCTTGATCGGACACATTGTGCCTGAAGCGCAAGAAGGTGGACCGATTGCCCTGATCAAGGACGACGACGAGATTGAAATTGATGCCGAAATAAGAGAAATCAATTTGAAGATCTCAGATGAGGAGCTGGAGAACAGAAAGCGAAAGTGGCAGGCTCCGCCGCTGAAGTACCAGAAAGGCACGCTCTACAAATACGCAAAGAACGTGGTAGATGCCAGTCGCGGTTGCATCACAGATGTGTGATGATTGGCCGGAACAAAAAAAAAAAAGGAAATGTCCGTAGCTTAAATGCGAATAATTGTACATAACATCAAAAGGGTGGCATTCTTCATGCCACGTCTCCTTCATAATTCCCGCCCTTCTTTCCGGTTATCAGTTCTCGGGCCGAACCCTTTTCTCCATGTCAATTTTATATCCGAGTCAAAAATAAAAATCTGCAAAAACTACGGGAACCGGGGATCGAACCCGGGACCTTCAGCGCCTTCCATAAAGAGCAAATTGTACTCTTCAATGTGAAGCAGACGTCATACCGCTAGACCATTCCCGCCAAAACTTCTGGTGGTATGCAACGGCATGACATGTTATATTCATTGATAAGTAGCCATAAAGAGAAATTACGACTTCATCACACTCATGGTCTCAAAGTTCGATTACCATAATCCATATCTACGGTAGATCGAGATACCGATTCTAGTTTGATGCTATAGATGTATATGTTACCCCGCATATAGCGGCGGACTCCGCATCCCTTCCGTATTCATTCCGATTTGCGGCTCTTAGAAACGGTACGATAAGTCACTCCACTACCACACAATCCCCGCGAGAACTTTCCGCATCTAGTGGTGTGATACTCGGAGGTCATAACCTGATTCCGAACCTCATTCAAGCCAAATGGCCAAATTCATATTGTCGTTTGACAGTATCTGCGCTGCAATATTCGGAAGGTGCCCGCAATCATTTGATCACTCACATTGAAGTTCTCTCTCCACTATCACCCAACAATGTCGCAGTCGTTTAGTTTGGTCATTCGTCCCATAATATACATCCTATCTCATTCTCAGATCTTAATTATTTCAATTTCGCCTTCAAATATCCACCAAAGTTGAACTTTTGAATCACATATGGTCATCGATATCCGAAGCTCTCACATATATTACCCAGAAACATTTCACTTCAGGAGAATGCCAGCCAATGCAATGGGTCTCCCTCCACATATCTACTCTGCGCCAACTGTAGCTCCAAGATTCCGCTTTGCCGCTCGGTCTGCAAAAACTCCAATAGCGTACGCTCCATTCCATCCAAAAGTCCTCACGGCGTGTCTAACTTGCAATACAGCTTCGTCCCAGTTCTCGTCGGCGCAGCTCTTTGCATGACCGTTGCCGTCGATACAATCCGAAGGCAGGAGCAGGAGCAAGAACAAGCCAAGGTTCCAGTGGAAGCACTTAGCAAAATCGATCAGCAGAATGAGAGATTGCTTGAAGCGTATGGTGGCCGCACTTCTCTGCACGATGTTGAGCATGCCGTTGACATCTACGAGGTGCAGTAACATGGATCAAGGTGTAGACTTACACGATTGTGATTTAAATTTGGGGCAGAAGGAAGCTTTCACCGCTTTTGGAGTTCCTTGGTAGTGTGAAGCGCATTGGCAACTGGCGTTGGGATATCAAATCGTGCCTTGTTTCGGCATCACAGTTTGAATACGGACATGAGACCATGAGGTCATGAGGTCCAGCATTATGCCGGAAAGACGGCATTACAATGAAAGAGAGTCTGAAGATCAGAGTCAGACTTCGTTCATATCCATTTCCCGCTAGGCTATCCTATAATTGCATATGCTATGGTACATGATACATATCAGGCCCTTTTCTTGCAGCAAATGAAAAGCTATGAGGAGAACGCCATGCTGTAAGCGTAGTCCAATCGTTCCTTTGCTAACATGCTTCGCTGAACCGAATTAAGTCATAGTCGAAGCCATTCCACATCTTATTGCCTCAAAATCGTTTGAGATACATTTCGAAAGCATCTCAACGACCGACATATTCGCTCTTGGCTCATGCATCACTCATCTCAACATCACTACTGTCATCGCTCGAAATGTCGTATATGTCAACTTTTTTGACTCCATTCGCCTTGCCTTTCCCACGAGTGCTCCGAGTCGTCTTCGGGCTTGACTTCGGAGTCGATTTTGAAACACCATTAGTCTTCGCTCCGGTCTTCGCTGGGGTCTTCGTTTGCTTTGGTGATGCCTTCACAGCTTTGCGAGTTGCTCTAGTTGGAACCTCCTTCTTCACTTGCACGGGAGTACGCTCCATCTCATCTTCTTCTTCCGGAACAGCAGTCTCAGATGATCGCTCGGCAGCGACAATCTTTGGTTTCTCGTTCTTTATTTCCTCACCCTCGCCACGATCCCATTGCTCCATCTCAGCATCATCTTCATCACTGCTCTGCTCCACGTAGCTTCTGCCTCCAGCGGTTCGTCCGCTACGTCTCCTCTCGCTTGACTCCACAGTGGAATCAATCGTCTGCCTCTTCTTCGGCGTCTTCATCTTTCTCTCCTTCTTTTCCTTCGGCTCTGACTTCTCTGCCTTGACCTTCTTCGCCTTGGGAGTCCTGTTCTCTTCACCCAGCTTCCTCTTCTTAACTCGCAGAGCGCTCTTCACTACGTCTTCCAAACCGTCAAGGACATCTTCGGAGAGATAGTTCTTCATCGCCACCGCCTGTGCGCGTTGGTGGTCAGGCATGGCCTTGAAAATCCCCGACGGCATCCCGACCTTGCCAGGCCACGCTTGCAACTGCCAGCCGCGCAGTTCCTCGTACTTGCGGATGACTGCCTGTGCTAAGTCGCTCAACGCATAGAGATTCTCGCTCTTAGACTCATCGATGCCATCCTGCACGCTTTTGACCCTCTGTGCAACGTGATAGATGAGCGATAGGTTGTCCTGCGTTGCAACGGTCTGGATGTAGAAGACAATGTAAGTTGCGAAGTCGCGCATATTCCGTGCTCGCTCCTCTTCGTCGCATTCAAAATCCGGGTGCCATGCCAGTAGACTCAGCAATCGAGCAAAGAGCGCTTCCATCGCCGTATCCTTGGCTTTGGCAAATTGTTGGGCTCGAGATCGCATCCACGTCATCGTACGTTCCTTTGTCTTCGTAACAGGCTCGAATGCGAGGAGGAAGAGGTACGCGTAGAAGCGCTTGCTGAGTTTGTTCTGACCAAGATACTTCATCAGTTTGTTCACAAAGCCAGACCGGACTGGACCACAGGGATCCTGTACGATGCAGGCCAACTCATTGAAAGCCGTCGGTGTGAACAGCGCATTGAATCGACCTTCGCAGCAAAGCTTCAGAAGCAGCTGGGCAGCAAGCAACCGTAAGTGCGACTGATGAGACTTTAGTGAAGATTGCTTCTGAGATAATTGTCCACGCTTCTGGACCAGAGTGTTGAGGAACTTAAATACGGGCTCTGAAGGTTCGGTAATGTCTTCATCTTGTTCGTAGGCCCGCAATCTGTTGACGAGAATCTTCAATGCCCACATCTTGGCTTGACAATGTTCGTCCGGTTCATCCGTCCATTCCTCATCAGGTTCGTCTTCAACAGGTGCTGGTGTAGCTGCAGGATTGGTAAGGACTCCATTGATAGCAATGTCAGCTACTGCATCAGCATCTGATGGATCAAGCTCCTTTGCTCCGAGCAGTACAAGTTGGCTAAGTGCTGCCAGTCTCGAAAGAAAGTTGCCTTCGCCGTACTTGAATCCTTTTGTGCATTGGTTGAAGATATCCTTGGCGTACATCTGTTTCTTGTCGGTACAGGTTAGAAGAACGAACACGGCGTACTTTGCAGCCTTTGCAGGCTTTCCATACGATATGAACGAAACGAGCGCCTGATGAAACTTTCGTTCTTTCGGCACGTCATTTGGGAATTTCCGAGCAAACTCTGCACAAGCTTTCAAGTCTTCCACTGCACCCGGTTCGTTCGCTTTCTTCGCGCTAGGTGCTTCGCTCTCTAGAGATCTGCAAAGATCTTGAACATGGGCTTTGAAGACGTCCGATTTGTTCTTGGATATCTCTTTCAACACTTCGTGAGCAGTATTGCCAAAGCCTTTCTCGTCCGTCCGCGAGAATTCAATAATTGCTGGTACATTGCTGCGGTTGTACAAGAGGATGCTGGATCGATATACAAGGATAGTAACAATATCAATGAGAGAAGCTGGAACATTTGAAGCGTCCTCCAGTCTCTTCGTGAGTTCTTTGATCGCTTTCTGCACCTTTCGGTAATCGCTGTCAGGAGTCATGCAGAATCGTATGAGTTGGTAGCTGCGTCGGTCATGCATTTTTGCAAACTTCCAGAGATCTTCCGAGGCTCTTGGTGGATCAGGCAAAGTCTTGGAGAAGTAGTCAATGAGTTTTGTCAACTGACTCTTGGTTTCTTTTTCGTCAGAATCCATAACTCCACCATTGTAAGCTTCGCACTTGTCCAAGAAGAACGACATGTACTTTGCAGCAGCGGTTTGTTTGACTTGCAAGGCAAAGAGTACAGCACGAGCTTTCTGTTCCAAGTCGCGAATCAGTACAAGCATGCGTTCTACTCGGAGTTTGTCTGCATCAGGTTCGGTAACTCCCGCGCCTTGGCTGTCCTTTACTCGTTGCGACTGCGAACTATTCTGAGCTTTGGTTTTGACTGGCGGATAGTTGAGTGGAAGTAGAGACTCGAATAAAACCCGATCGACCAGAACATTAATTTCTGGGTCATTGATGTAGTAAGTCTCCAGGATTCTCGATGGAATGGCACCGAACAGAGAGGAAATACGCTCGCTTCCTTCGGCAATTGCACCAGCTGCAACTCCCCAGATCTTTCCGAGAAGCTTGATAGCGTCGGTTCGGACATGTGGTTTACGGTCCTTCGCTCGATCCGCAAGGTTGGCAAGGACCGAACCTTCATCGTTGACGCCGCCAGGGCCACCGAGTTTTTGAACTATACTATCAAAGTCGAAGTCTTCGACGGCTTTGACAGCGTTATGTCTCACCTTCTCATCAACGTCGACAAGTGAGTCGCCAAAGTACTTGAGAAGTCGTTGTTCCTCCTCAGTATCCAGTCCTACTCCACCAGCACTCGTCATTAACACTCTTGCCACGGCTGTTGCCCATGTGGATCGAATCAAAGTGGATTTGTCATTGCGTCTGTTCACAAAAGCTTGATATGTTGCATTATACCGTGAGACGAAAGAGATTGGTGAGGAGGGTGTAGTGAGGAAGTTATAAGTTTGCGGATTCTCTGATGGCTCAACACTCTGTGATGGATAAGCAGCAGGGTTCAAAGCAACTGGTGCAGGTGGTCCGCCTTTGCCGATACCAGATATCATATCTCCAACGGTCTCGACTGCGAGTAGACGCAGATTTGTGTTCTCAGATGACAATTCACCTTCAAGAGACGGAATGATATCTTGCAGAACAGCCGGTGTCGATCTCCATAACTCACGCAAAAGGCCATGAGCTTTTTCGACCTCTTGCCATTCCTCTTCAGAAGGACCATCGGGCTTATCATCGGAGCCGATATCATCACTGGATCGCTTTCCTTTCTTAGATGAATGTGCAGAGCTTCCATTGCCAATAGAAGAAGCATCAAAGATGACTGAGCTGAAGTACCGAGTGACATATCGTGCCATGCGATCCGGACACGAGTTACATATATTCTTCGCCATATTATAAGCCGGCGGTGCTTCTTTGAGGAGAAGAGTTGCTTGTTTTTCATCGACAGGTGCGGTCTTTTTACCTTTTGTGACAGAGCTGGCGGCAACTCGAGGATCCGCACGAAGAAATTGAGCTAGAACGGTGTCGATAACCTCTGGTGGTAGGTTGTGAGTCTCTTCAACTAGAGTAGCAAGAATGGAAGTCATTTGATGTTCAACATTCTTGCTCAGCTCCTCTCCGGAATCCGCTTTGGAGGGTCCTGAAAGTACATCGAAGCAGACAGTGTACAAAGCCTGTATGAGACTTGTTGAGGAGGGAATTTCGACGATCAGACAAATGGATTTTACTTCTGCGAGTGATTTGAGGACGTAGAGATGCTGTGAGTTATAGGGATTGGATGGGTCGGAAAGCGCTGGGAAAATTGTGTTGATGAAGAGAGAGAAAATGTCCTAACTGGCTGTCAGGTCGCGATCTAGAATGCATTACGGCAGACAGCAACTCACCTTCAGTTCTTTTCCAGTGTAAGGCGCATCTGGTGCACACAGGCGCAGAATGTCCACCAATCCACAGGCTGTCCATGCTTTGACTCCTCGATCTTTATGTCCGAGTAGCTGTTGACTTGCGAGTTCTTTGGTAGCAGTCAGTAAAGAGTCTCGCTCCACCTCTTCCTGGTCGAGTGAGCGCAATTCTTTGGCGAGAGTTTCTAGTCGGCGCAAGAGTTCTGCAACTGATATGGCCTTTCCAGCTTTCCATGACAGTGGATCCTTGAAGCGAAGTCGAGGTAGTCCGCTGTTGGTAGTGGGTTCTTCAGCATCCATTGCGACTTCAGACGCTTCATCTTCTCTGTCCACAGCAGGAACGGGGCTACTGGCGCGTTTTCGAGTTGCTACAGGCATGACGGGCACGATTAGAGCAGCGCAAGGTGTCCAGTTGAGGAAATATGGGAGGAAGTGGAGGGAGCGGTGGGAGCTCTTAGCAGGTCAGCCTGTGCAACAATCAACTGCGCACGCTGAACATTAGGTATTGACAGTTCGCAATGGTTCTGACAAATAAGCTTAGGCGTCTGGTTGGATTGAAGAGAAGAAGAAGCAGTTGGAATATGTGGGTGGGTTAGAAGCGCCAAATGCTCACGCGTCAAAGCAAAGAGGAGCAGCCGAAGCTTCAAAGTCCGACACGCGACGGATCGTTAATTGGCGTTTCCGCCGGGCTGCAAGGCACAGTTTCCATCCGTCCAAACACGCCGTTCGTTCAAACACCGAAAGCAAGTAACGACTCAGCACTCCACCTTCCGCTTTCTTTGTCGCAAAACATCTCACTCCTCTATTTCCACCGTCCCGTCTCTACAACCAGCATGGTCGGCTCGGTGCCAGACATACCAGGCATACGGCTCACCAATGAATCCGACAATCAACTCAATGGCTTTCGCAAGGAGGTTGCCGATTTACTCGGCAGACGAAGCAACAACTTTCCCGGCGCTCAGCCTGTGAGCTTTGCTAGACATCATTTTCAGGAACTGGAGAAACGAGAGTAAGTTGTGTTGATATTTCGCTGCAAATTGCTATAGCTAACACGTTTCCGAAGCTATTACTTGTGTGAGAAGACCGACGGAATTCGCTGCCTGCTGTATTGCACCCGCGGCGACGATAATGAAGAAATACACTACTTGATTGATCGCAAGAACGACTATTACTACATCACCAGCCCCGATCTATCCGAGGAGAGAAGAAGCCGCAGTCATCCTTGGCCCATCGGATCTTCTGGCCTACACCTTCCTCATCACGAAGACAAAACCTTTCGGTCGTCGCATTTCAGTACAATCTTAGATGGTGAACTAGTTCTGGATCATGAAAAAGATGGTCGCGTAGTGCTACGGTATTTGGTGTTTGACTGTCTGCTTCTGGATGGAGAAAATCTTACGCAAAAAGCCTTCGACAAACGCATCGGTCGGTATCAGATGTGGATAGACATGCCTTTCAAAGAAGCATACAAACGCTTCCCGGAAGAACGCCGTCACCTGCCTTTTGAAATGGTTTTTAAGAAGATGGACAAACCTTACGCTTTGCAAGATATGTTCTACGAAAGGCTCCCAAACCTACCGCACGGCAACGACGGCCTGATATTCACCTGTAAAGATACGCCGTATGTTATGGGCACAGACGAACATATCCTTAAATGGAAACCTGAGCATGAGAATAGCATCGATTTCCGATTGAAAATTGGAAAGTTCCCTACAATTGTCGAGGACGGCGAAGAATTCGAAGAGTACGAGAGCAAGCCCGAACTTATACTCGAAGTTTTCTACGGCAGCAACACGTACGGTGATGTTGCAACGCTGTTCGTGGACGACACAGATTGGGAAGCGATGAAGTATGCCGCGTCTCGCGATCATAAGCAACTGGATGGTCGCATCATCGAATGCTGGCTCGAGCATCCTCCATCTGGAGAGCCACGCTGGCGCTTTAAGCACGAAGCCGACGGTACTCCACGCTTCCGTGATGACAAATACGAGCCTAATCACATCAGCACCGTCGAGAAGGTAATCCAGAGCATTCAAGATGCCGTCAGCCAGGATGAACTCATCATTCATACCACGGACATCATGAAAGCATGGAAGAAGAGACATCCTGAAGAAGACAAGCGGAAAGCGGGGGCTCACGCTGCTCATGCTGCTCAGGCGCGCGGTTCCCAGTCGAGAGCGCCAGCACCACCGAATGGACACATGTAGGGTGTTCGTGATAGTATTCACTTGATTGACGCACCGACGGTCGTCACACTCCTACCAAAATGACTGGCGTATGGATCGGATTTTCGAGATACCCCTTCCTGTATGGAAGTCTGCAACGTTAACATGGCGGTTACAGCTTGACTCTTCGTGAAGTGATTGTGGAGTTGAATTATCGGACCAATATTAGAGAATTCCTGTGATAGGGAGTATCCGCTGCCATTACCACGGCTTGAAATTGAAGTTCTGAAGTGCTCTACGTGCGAGTAACTCGGCTGTTAGAAGGATCATTCGTCGCGTATATATCCTCCGAGCTCTGTCCGCGCATGATGGTCGCCAATATGACCATGTCCAGGCAGTAATCACAAACGATCCAAAAGCAAATAAGCAATAATTACAAGGAACTTGTTGGGAATGTAGTCGATGATCTGAAATTTAATTATACGGCTTGGAATGGTAGAGTAGCAAAGTCTCACACGATCCTCACGTGAAACCGAGCCGATTAACATGTAGAAATAAGAAGCTATGCCCGTCTGTGGCGTCAATGGCGTAGACTCCAACGATCTCAATTGCTTTAGTGTCGCTGATTACGGCAAGTCTGTTAAAGTGTACAGGGTCTCGCGTGCTAATCTAAAGAAACTCAGTCAATCCCAAGTTCTTTTGCGTCGTATACATCGGCCCGCTACACATCGCTCGTCTTCAACAAAAACTAACCACACCGCCTTTCTCTTGTCTCTCATTTAGTTTATCTCGCTTTTTTCTGCCATGTGATTGTATTGTTTCGTCAATTGGCCTCGTCATCTTGCTGAAATTCTCAATCTCATCCTCCTTCCGTTTGCCTTCGCCACCTTCAACATGCCTATGATCCTCGATTCCCCAACTTCAAGCGAGAAGTTTGTCCCTCTCGACGAGCGACACCAACGTCGAAAGCAACATCATGATGCGGATATCGTTATCATCGGCGCTGGCGTCTCTGGATGCGCCATGGCTGTCGCGTTTGGCAATGCTGGCCGCTCGGTCCTCCTTCTCGAACGATCCCTCAAAGAACCAGACCGTATCGTAGGCGAACTATTACAGCCCGGTGGCGTGCGCGCATTAGAGAAACTGGGCATTGCAGAGTGTCTACAAGGCATCGACGCAATTCCTGTCCATGGTTACGAAGTCATCTACTACGGCAAGCCAGTCGAAATCCCATACCCTCCCAATGCTGTTGACGAGAAGGGCGAAAAACCACGAGGCATGAGCTTCCATCACGGCCGATTCATACAAAAGTTGCGTGCAGCTGCAATGCGGAATCCAAATGTCACTGTCGTCGAAACCACAGTGAATTCCTTGATCAAAAATGGCTGGACTGGTCAAATCTTGGGTGCTGAGTGCACGACAAGAGGAGAGAAGGACTACTACTTCGGTACTTTAACAGTCGTGTGCGACGGCCACTCGTCGAAGCTCAGAAAGGGCTTTACACCTTACACTCCCAAAGCGCGGTCCAAATTCTATGGCATCGAATTGATAGACGCCAAACTCCCTCGACAATTTCATGGCCACGTTATCCTCGGCGCAGGCTCTCCATCACTTCTGTATCAGATCGGTACTCACGAAACTCGTGCTCTTATTGACGTGCCTGACAACACTCCATCCGCTTCAGCTGCTGAAGGTGGCATCAGAAACCACCTTCGGAAAGTCGTTCTTCCCTCGCTGCCAAAATGCGTCCAACCGGCCTTTGACGACGCAATTGAGGGTCAAGTCCGAAGCATGCAGAACTGCTGGCTTCCCCCAACAACTAACAAGACTCCTGGCATGATTATAATTGGCGACGCTATGAATATGCGACATCCTCTCACTGGTGGTGGTATGACTGTCGCACTCACCGATGTGGTTCTTCTTTCCGAACTCTTAAGCCCAGAGCAAGTACCGCGACTTGAGAACACCAAACTTGTTCTCAAGCAGATGCAGACATTCCACTGGCGACGGAAAAATCTGACCGCGGTCATCAACATTCTCGCTCAGGCTCTCTACTCACTCTTTGCCGCGGATGGTAAGTTCTCCACGCGAGTTGCGCCATTCTTCAACGACGCTTACGAGTCCCGCAGATCCCTCTCTTAAAGCACTTCAAATGGGCTGCTTCCGCTACTTTCAACTCGGTGGGAGCTGCGTCGACGGACCTGTTGGTCTGCTAGCTGGCATAATCGAAAATCCCTTCATCCTCTTCTATCACTTTTTCTCCGTCGCTTTATATGCCGTCTGGCTGAAAGCATGTCAATACGGAGTTCTGATGCCGTTTGCCTTGTTGTGGTTTGGACCACAGATTTTCGCCAAAGCCGTTGTGGTCATTTTCCCGTACATCTTCAGCGAACTCCGTTCATAACAACGGATCTCGTGAAGTGGAGGCTTGGAATCTCGGATTATATCATATATGTGATTTGCATGACGCGCTCAAGCGAGTACATGACGAGGAATATTCGAACAGGTAATACGCACAGAGATGTAACTGTATGTAATGTGTAGAATCTAATCAGCTCACACGAGCTCCGCAAAATGCCAGTCGATTCTCCCCTTTGGCCGCACTACATCCTTAGTAGTCCCATCACCCACCTTGATCTCTTTATCCCTTTTCAACCTCCACAATGCAAGCCATACGGCATCTGGATTCCTCGCCTCAAGCGCCTCTCTGACATCTTGCCTCTTCTCCGCCGCAGGCAAGAGCATATCAAGCATCTCATCAAACACGTCATCGCTAACCCTCACAAACTCCAACACGCAGCACAACATGCGCACCAACGCCTCGCCAATGATCCTCGCCGGCGCCTGCACATAGTACGCCGCACCCTCACCATCACCCGCATCCCTCCTCACAGCAAAGGCATCGCCACTCACGCCTCCCAGCACCGCACTACCGCCACCAGCGCTCGACGCCCGCGGCGCCACCCGCACGCGCCAAATGCGCTTCAGCGCCGGCCACAGGGCGTCGATCCTGGCGCTGACGAAGTCGCCAGCCTGGGCGCACAGCACGGCGAGGAGGTCCAGCGCGGCGGCCACGACGTACGCCTCGGAGTCGTCGAGCCGCGCCACGATGACGGGCCACAGCGCGTGCACGAGCGGTAGGAAGGTGTTTTCGTGGGTGGCGAGGGTTGGCGCGGCCGTCGCGAGAAGCGAGAGCAGGGACGTGCGTAGTGTGCTCGAGGATGAGGGTAGGTGGTGCTGGGTTTGGGTGGCGATGGTTTGGAGGAGCGTGTATGGCTTTGAGGGTACTGGCGATGTGTTGTCTGGGTCTGTGGCGGGGGTCACGGAGTCGTGAGAGGAGGAGTGAGAGGACTCTGCTGCGGAAGAGGGCGAATGAGGAGCGTTTGGTTCATCCGCTCCGTCCTTCCATGGCCGGTGTGGAAATGTCATCTTGCGATCTTGGAGCTCTTGCTCAAGAGTTTCTTCTCGCTTTCTCTTCATCCCTTTCAGCACCTCTGCCACTTCCTCCACGCTGGTATCTTTGATCGCTGCCTTCCTATGCCTTTCTCTCTTTCCGTCTTCAATTGCCAGTGCAGGCGCTTTGACTCCTTCTTCCACGACGACCTTCAACGCTCCGAACAGCATCTCCACGAGACGCGGGTACCCATGAAAGTTCTCCAGTGCCACAAATACGGCCTCGATCACGTCATCCAAGTATGGTAGCAATCGTGGGCCTGCAAGTCGCACTATCACTGTCAATACCTTTGGTGCTTGAGGACTTATGTCGAAGACATTTAGCCGCAGTGCCACATCGTTAACGAGGTAGTCCGCATTTTCGACGACAATGGTGCTGCTTGAAGAGTAGCCGCAGTTTTGAGCTACTATATTAAGTGCTGAGGCAGCGTGCTGCTGTACTTGCACCGATGAAGATCCCAAATGGTGAAGCAGTGGATATAGGACGTCCATGAGCTCTGGGCGGAAAGATTTTCCGGTCTGTTGTGCTTGCAAGGCTATTGTTTCGAGTGCAAGGCAGTGCATGCGAGGATCAGAAAGATCAATTGACGTGGCAGCGTTGCTTATAATCTGTACGGAGAAGGAGTATAGCTCGTCCAACAATAAGTTCCTGTTGATGCTGATCGGTGATTGACCGAGGTCTAAGATATCGTCTATAGATATAGAAGAGTTCATGTTGTTGCGAAGGACGTTTAGGCCTAGCCAGAAGCTCGCGAGTTGCATATCTCCACTGAGGTTAGAAATGTTTGGTATGATATCTTTCGCAATTGACAAGCTAGATGGGTGAGCGCATAGCTGTTTTACGAATTGCGAAATTTCGAGCACCGTGCTCTCTTGACTTTTCCTGATTGCAAGGATAGGTTCAAATTCAGTTGATGCGGTTTGATACGCGCTGGTGAGCTCCAAATTTGACTCCTGAGCTGGAGGTAGAGATATTGTCTTCGAGGATTCTGGAATTTGGATGGCGCTCATAATACTATCGCGCAACGTTGTTGAGAGCATACCATCCAGTATTCCCGTATCATCACTGTGCTCTTGAAGTAGTTCCAACGACAATGTGACCTGACGAACCAGTGTCTGCTTTGGAGCCTCATCTGCTTTTAACATTACTCTGGGCATAGACACAAGCCAAGAGTAAAGAGAAGACCGTAGAAAATCCCAAAAGTCACATGCTTCCCCTACAGTCGCCTCTGCTAAGTGAAATTTCAACTCTTGCGCGATACTATCGTCACGGCTAGCCAGAGTGATCAGAGTCTCCAGCAGAATTGGCGTCGATTCTTGTAAATTCTTCCTACACGATTGGAGTACCTCAAAACAGAACGTACTCAAGGCTTTTCGAACATCTTCTCTGTCATGCGTTCGAAGTTTGATGATATTACCAATCGCCATCCTAACTTGAGGTGCGTTGCCCTTTAGCCACTCTTGGCTGAGGCCGACATCTTTTGCTTCTAATTGATCTCTTCCGGGCTCCTCTTGTCGTTGATCGGCGAAAATAAATGTTACCAACTTCGTGAGCAACGTCAGTGATTTGCATATCACCTTGTGTGATCGCCGCTTCTTAGTTGTTGGGGTTAGCACTTTCGTCAAACCCGACATGATACCAGGAAAGAAGCCTTGGGCGAATGCTTCCCTGTCTGTGAAGACATCACAAAATGCTTGGAGTGCAGATGTGGCCGATGACTGAACTTCTACGGATGTTCCGTCCTGTATTCCATCAAGAATTACAGAGATTGTCTTCCCAAGATGCGGCACGTTGGCGGTCTCAAGAAGAGCTGTTGGCGCAGACGTCGAAGAATCCATAGACCTGAAGAGCTCCTCCAGGCGTTTGAAAGATATTGATAAAAGTTCTTCGGAGAACTGAAGGCCTTTTGAAGACTGTGATTCTGGATCCGCCATCATCGTGAGCAGAATCATCAGCTGTATCCCCAATGCCGGGGGAATATCTGAGTTCCATGCTGTGCGAAGCAGTACACCCAAGCATTCAAGTGTTAGCTCCCTCGCCCTTATAGGCAACTTCTCCATTTGCCTCAGAACATGAGAGATCGGGAAGAAGACGTAGTCGGCTAATTTGATGTCAAGAACATCGCTTCCATTAGATTGGTTCTCGACATCCTTCAGCTCTTTCCAGAGCGTCTCCAAGCCATCGATGACATCGTTCGAATTTCCTCCACGGCTCATAGCAGACAAAGCTGCTTCGCTCAGTCGAACGCATGATGGCCTCAGCTGGAAAGGAAGTAAGCTAGATGTTCATTTAACCGTTGAATATTACTATACCTTTGCGAATGCATCTTGCCTTGTAAGCATGTTGCTGAATTTACGATCTTCGCGCACGGAAACCTGGCGGAGGGAACTTCATCCCCTGATGTTATTCAGACGGCATCAAAACACTTATGACGTTTCAATAAAAAGTTTTGATTGCATTCTTCAACGGTAATAAGCAGAATGACAGATGGTTTGAAGAGTTCAAAAGTTGGTGTGCAAACGGTGGCTTTAGTCAGGCGTCAACTTACGGCCTCTAATAAGGGAGCACAGGAGGCATCTCTCTCTTTTCGCAGTACTCTAACTGGTTCATAAAAGTCGCTACTATTCTCTATATACTCAGATAAAAGGCTCATTACACGCTTCCAATATCAAAGTTAATTTTGCCTTCGGCTTTCGGTTTACTTTTGATAAATTTCCCCGTCGGCGTCCTCTGAAGCTGCGGTACGATACCGAGTACGAGCTCGAAAAATACCTTCTAACGCCACGGCAGGATAGGGGGTCAAACTTACAAAGAGTGAAAGTGAAATTTTGATCCCATCTTGACTCTGCGTACAGCTTGTTATGATAATGAGAATTCCTGTCACTTTACACGCGTTTCAATGTTCTGACGTTCAAAAATAAGCCATGACTGTAATTCATTCAAAAGCAAAAGGATCTCAGGGGTAAACACGCTGTGAACCTTAAGCGAAGTGCTTTTGTTTCTTCACAATCACGAAAGATCTCCAATTCTCACCCTTCTTACAAAAATGGAGATCCAATGGCTTCGGTTGGCTCTTTCAGAGCTTCAGTCTTGGTGTAATATTCATCCTATTCTCGCAGTAATAACAGCGCTCGTGGGCTTGGTACGTCCCGTCTAGCTGCTTATCCGCTCAAGAACATAGCACTAAGGTTCCCAAAGATCTTCAGCTATCAAGTATGGTCCATCGTCTACAACATCTATTTCCACCCTCTGGCCCGTTTTCCAGGTCCAAAACTCGCCACAGCATCATATGTACCATACGCGTATTACACGCTGATTGGAGACTCACACATATGGCATCTCTCACTCCATCGTCGGTTTGGTGATGTGGTGCGCACGAATCCAACGACACTTAGTTATTCCAATGGCGCAGCTTCAAAGGAGATTTATGGCGTTCACAAAAATATCAAGTTCGTTAAAGATCTCCCTGATCAAGTACTACCGCCAATTGGTGAGCGCGGTCTGATCGTCGCCGATGAGAAGAATCACAGTCGTATTCGCCGGATATTTAACAGTGGGTTTAGCGACCAGGCGTTGAAACGACAGGAGCCTCTTTTCATGGAGTATGTGGAACTTCTCCTTCAAAAGCTGAGGGAGAAAGTCGATACCGACCCAAAGAAGCCAATCGATATGGTGAATATGTTGAATTTTACGACTTTTGATATCATGGCCGACCTCACTTTCGGAAAGCCGCTTGGAATGCTAGCAAACGCCGAATACCATCCGTGGGTATCGCTGACATTCAAAAGTATTCAATATGGCACCATAGCACTCATTATGGAATTCTTTCCATTAGTCAAAGCGTTGGTTTTGCTTTTACTGTATTCGATGAGAGCAAAGCAAGCACAACATCATCAGTTCACATCCGAGCAACTAGAGGCAAGACTCAAACGGCGCTCTGACAAGCCGGACTTCTGGAACCTCGTACTTCAAGCGGACGAGTCAATCACGCTCAACGAAAAAGAGATGCATGCCACAGCCACTGATTTCATGGGTGCCGGGAGCGAAACCACTGCCACCGAGATGAGTGGCCTACTTTATTATCTGGTCCAGAACCCGTCTTGTTTGGAAAAGCTGCGCAAGGAACTCCGTGGCGCCTTCCCAGGCGGCACTGGCGATCTCACCATGGCCAAGCTCGCGCAACAGAAGTACCTACAATCGTGTATTGAAGAAGGATTGCGGATCTACCCACCAGCCGCGATAGGCCTGCGTCGCGTCGTTCCGCCGCATGGTGCCATGATCTTAGGCGCATTTATACCTGGAGGCACAAGCGTGTCAGTCGCACAGTTTGGAACCTATCATAATGAGCGTAACTTTGCTCTGCCTGATGAGTTCCATCCGGAACGCTGGATGCCTCGCGACTCATCGGAGTATGATAGCAGGTTTGACAGCGATGATAGAGCGTGTCTGATGCCTTTCAGCTATGGTCCGAGGAATTGTATAGGCCAAAATCTCGCCTATCATGAGATAAGGCTTGTCCTTGCAGCATTGGTATTAAATTTTGACTTCAAGTTGGACGAAAAGTGTAAGAACTGGACAGAGCAGAAGGTCTATCTACTTTGGGAGAAGAAACCACTTTTGTTGGAGCTGACGCCAATGTAAATCACGAAGACGCCCCTCACAAAATCCCAAATACTTTCCGGACGTCTCCCAAAACATAAAATCCCGAAGTGACAATTCGTAAGGCCACGCTATACTCTTTCAAATTTGTCTCAATGTAACATATCAGACAGTGAGGCTTCTGGACGCTGGATGCACGCTAGTTGACCTCGGTGTGAGATGACCCACTCCTCGGGCACCTGTAGGTCTAGCCCTTCTTCGATATATGATTCACTCCGCCAGCTTCTGATTCTGTTCAATGGCTTCCTACAACGACGATGTACGATGACTATTATTCGCGTCTCATCAATGGAGACAGCACTTTCCTCCCTCGCGATGGCAATGAGATTATTCGGATATATGCCGATGAAGTAAAGTGCCTTTAAGCCTGATATTTCGCACGTAGTAGCACTAACATAGCTCCAGCCTCCAGATCTGGGACGGATATGGGAGGAAACTCTCATCGTAGACCAAGATATTGCTTCAAACATCTCGCAATTGGTAGGGTGATAGATCGTGGGCAATATGGCCGATTCTGCAAAATTAATTGGCAAACATAGGATTATGAGCACGGAAGAAAGCTTTTGTTGGAAATTTTGTGGGTACTCCGGTTTGTGATAAACTTATTCACAGTCTAATAAAGTTGAAGACTTTGTAGTCCAGAAAAGCACGAAAGCGACGCGCAAATCCATCCTCTTCCTATCTCTCGATTAGCTTATGAGAGTATGAGCGAAGCATGGAAGTTGCCAACAGAATTCTTAAGAATGGCATACAGTGGAATGCCCATAGCGGCAAAATTCTTTAAAGGACCAGCAGAAGACGGCGGTTCTTTAGAAGGTAATGGTAACTCAGAGCACAATATCAACCAGTACAGCTCACGAAATGCTTAGGCTTAATGATACGTGGTGGAAGGTCAAGAGATTGGAACTATTGTATTGCTGTAGTCCATGCTCTTAAAAGCAAGACTACTCGCGCTGTTATCCATGGTCTTGAGGAGCATGAATATACACGATTTAAGTTGTGCTTAAAGGAATCCTTGGAACTGGCTCATCATCCAACTCTTCTCCCAGCCATACTCATAGAGCACAAAGTCCACTTCTTTGCCGTTTTGCTCGAAAAGAGAACCAAAGGTTTGGATGAAATTGAGTATGAGACTGGTATGAGGCATGGATTCTCGAACAATCCGATACGCAACCCTCCGCGAGAGTTGCGACAAAAAAGCAGAGAAAACTTGGACTTCGACTTGCTCACTCAAAAGTTGACTGGTTTGGCTGGAACGTTTGCGTTCAGTGACCTCACCTTTCAAGCTGGACTAGAATCTATAGAACTTGTCAAACAAATGGGACAACGATGTTCAATGAGCATAGATTTGCGACTATCAGAAGTGAGCTCACGAATGCCTCCAGAGTTAGAGCGACGCTTCGAATATCTGGAAGGTCTGATCGCTGGCTCACAGCATATTCGAAGGCTTTTGCAACAGCGTACTCAAGCTCAAGTTCAGACTGTGAGTGAATCTTGCTATTGTAAATATTCCATGCTCCAGTGGTAACACCGCTTTAGGTCTATAGTTTGATCGGACAAAAAGATGCAGAAGCTGGCTTGAGAGACAGCAAAGCGATGCGATTCATCGCTGGAGAGACAAAGGAGGTAGCTCTACTTACGAGACGAGACAGTACCGACATGCGTACCATTGCTCTGATGACACTAATCTTTCTTCCTGGAACATTCACTGCAGTGAGTTTCTTGATACTGGCAACGCAAAAGCCATGTCACTGATTGCTACACAGACCATTTTCTCGATGGGCTTCTTCAACTTTTCAGACGATCGCCAAAGTCTTGTTGTATCTCCTTGGATGTGGGTGTACTGTGTGATTTCCATCGGTTTGACTGTTTTGGTAGGTTTGGTCTGGATTCTCCTATCGCGCATGGTGAAGAAGAGCACGTACAGGCGATTCAGTAATGGGAGTATGTGTTGAGAAACCATTTCTTATGCCCATCTCGCTTTCAATTGCCATCGCGGAGCAAATCATTCTTACATCATCAGGCGGCTTTCTCAATTGCACCGGGCCTTCTTAATGTTCTGTCTAGTTTCCTAGCAGTCGTACCACTTACTGCATAGAATATGATTGAAATAAGTAGCTTCCCGTGTGCTACTGTACTCTAGCGTAAATCCAAAAGGTAGAAAGGTTACTAGACTTGATTCTCTACAATTCATACTCCTTCATTCGTAAAGAGAATGTGGTTCCAGTACGCACTATGTCGGTTCTTCCACAATATCCCCTCAGAATAATAGAGATTTGCTGGTAGTGTGGATTTATTCCGTGATCGACGTTGGTTGGAACAAGCAAACACGCAGCTTCTTCACCGCTAGAACCCGACATGCAAGCCTCTTTTTCTCGATAGTCCGGAGCTGCGATACGCCAATCAACTCCAATTTTTCCACTGAGACCGTACAGCGGAGTCTTTTCCTTTTGCTGCTTCGTTTTGTGTGAACCAACCATGGCTCAAGCTCCACTCTCCGAGAATAAGCAGCGCATGCAGCGCGGCGAGCTCTACCATGCCTTTACTCCCGAATTAGTAGCTGAGAGAAGACGCTCTGAGCTCGCATGCATACGATTCAATGCCATGGGCGATGTAACCCGCCGAAGGAAGGTGGAGATGCTGAGGGAGTGAGTACGGAGTCCCTTCCATCTCCGCTATGGCTCTCCAGTCCGCCTTTTCTAGCTACACAGGATCATTGTGTTGACAAGACCGCTCCGCGGAAACAGTATCCTCGGCGATTCTACTCCTTTACCTCCTCCTGCGCCAACCGAAGAAGCAGATGAAGCTCTCCTCGAAGACGAACCGTGGGTGCACCCACCAGTCCACATCGACTACGGTACGAACGTGCGTCTAGGCGCCGGTGTCTTCATCAACTTCAATTGCACAATTCTGGACACTTGTCTTGTGACTGTTGGAGCGAGGACGCTGGTAGGGCCTAATGTGAGTTTCTACAGCGGGACTCATCCTCTCGATCCAGCCGTTCGTAATGGCACAAAAGGTCCTGAGTTGGGTGCACAAATACATATTGGCGAGGACGTATGGATCGGTGGCAACGCTATCATATTGCCTGGCGTTACCGTAGGCAAAGGAGCAGTCATTGGTGCTGGTAGTGTTGTAACAAAGGTTAGTACCAAGAAATCAAGAGAGAGCGTGAATGATAGCTGATGACTGCTTTCGTAGGACGTCCCACCTTTCTTCGTAGCTGCTGGTAATCCTGCTCGACTACTCCGCAAGATAGAGACGAAGATGGATCCGGATCATCCTTCAAACAAGCCAACCGAAGGAGCATACGGAGCGGAGAAAGACATGGCCAATTTAGCGGATGAAGTACAAGCCAACACAGGCCAATACCAAGACACTGATCAAGGATGGTGATGCCAATTGCAGCTGTTATGAACATCGATATCTAGACTATACACATAAACCTAGAGCCATGCATATAGACGAACATCAAAGCCATAAGAGATCTTGGATCTCACAACTTCGGCCCTTCTCTACTAATTCCAAAATGCTCATCAACCAGCCGAACAACCTTCTTCGCGCTGCCAATGCTATTCTGGTATCCCGCGCCGCCATGGCCGTACGCATGGCAGACGACAAAGCCATCCACGTTCTGCATTTCCACTCTTGCTCCGCCCTTCCGGCCCGGCCGCAACGCAACCTGACTGCTCAGGACTTCGAACTCGCCGTTGGCATTGAGGAGCTCGGGCGCAAACTGCTTCGCGTTTTCGAGCATCTGTACCGTGGTGATTGGATCGGGCGTCAAGTTCCAATTGCCGGCCTGTTTGGTACCGCCGATGACGGAGGTGCCTGAGTGTGGACGCGGCAGTATGTACAGTACTGTTGGCTCGGACGGACCGAAGCCGGAGGCTGGCGTTGCTGGTGACAGCGTTGTAATGCCTTTGGCTTCGCCTTTGACCGTCACGGTTTGCCCGCGAATCGGATACATGGCTTCGTCGGGTACGAGGTCCTTTGCGCCTAGGCCGGTTGCGTTGACCCATGCGTCAATTTGCGATGGTGGTAGCTCAGGAGAACCGGCTTCGCTATATGGAGGATTGCGAATGTAGTGCTCGTTGACGATTTCAGTTGCTCCTCGCAGTGTGCTTGCGAGGGATTTGGATATTGGCAGTGTCTCACAGATTGTCGTCACACCAAGTGACTTAGCTGTGTCGAGGAGATACTGCAGATACATAGGCGTGTTCACCATGATTGAGAAATAAGTATGACCTTCGATAATACCTTCCGGCAGGGCCAAAAGAGGTATTAACCTGAAGTTGAGAACCAAATTCGAAAACCAAGCTCCTTCTTCAATTGCCGTAAAGTATCGCGACTCATACATGCCGAGACCTGACTTAGGAGTGTTCGGCTTGTTCAATTCGCGGGCGATGATGCTCAACCAGTAGTTGTACGAATCCACATCCCAAGCTTGCTGTTCGACGTCTTCGGCAGATGCGTGGGTTCGCCATTGTGCCCCAGCCCTTAATGTAGTCAGCTATTGCCAACAAAAGACTGATATTTCACAATTGCTCGAGCGAATATGATCGGATCATATGAAAAATAGCAGATTGATGTCGTCTAGGTCAAATACGACACAGCGGAAGAGCGGATTTGGTCGTACCAATTTGAAGTATACTCGGGAGCTTTATCCCCTGGAAAGTACTTCGCAACAATTGTTACTCTGTATCCAGCTTCAAGCAATGAAATCGATGTTTGGAGACCCGTAACACCGGCTCTGTTGAATGTTAGCCGACTTCTGACGGTGATGACGCTGAGAGAACTGACCCGATCACGACAACATGTTTTTGAATGGCCATAGCCAAATCATTTGATGTCAATGATGATGTGGCTATTATTTCCGATGTCGAAATGCTCCAACTATCGGATGGGGTTTATCAAGTTTAATAAATAGTCAAACAGCAGCGGAGTCATATTCGACACCCATTCGTAAAAGCGGGTCTAAACAGTCCGGCAGAATTACCTGAATTGATACCGAAACGTGAATGCGAGAATGCACTATTATGCATTATATCTAAACAGCAGATATATCTCGCCTATGTCTATAACTTTCAAAGGACCGTGTATGGCACACTATTAGGAATATTCATTAAAGCAAGATCGTAAATTTCCAGAAATTTTTCTCGTTAGTTCCATTGCCCATTACGATCAAAGCATTCCGAGTCCAGCTCCTACGCCTAACGCACCCGCTAACCAGCCTTCCACTCCGATAAATTTGGCTTCGGCTGCCCTTTCTGCACCGGCAACAGATACCTGAGACGGTAATGAAGAAGTTCCATTGCCCGTGGTACGGCTTGTAGTTAGAGTGGTTCCACTCGCTTGACTTGTGACAGAAGTACCTGGTGCGGTGTTGCTTGACTGCTGAGCCTGGGCGGCTGAAGTGCTTGCAAATCCAACCACGGCTGAGGCAATAACAGAAGCGATGTTGACCGGCGCCGTGCTTGTCGAAGTTATCGTCGTGGTGCCACCGCCGACAGTGGCCACCGCTGTTCCAGTCACCTCTGGGAGGACTGTGACGGAGGTTGTATCTGTAGTTCCTGCAGTTGGTGGTGCCACTTGGTAAGCCGTGGTAAATACGACGTCCCCGCTTATTATTGCCGTTGGAGAAGCAACACCTCCTTCAATAGGATCGCAAGATTGACCTATTGGAGTCCCGGAAAGCTGAGCGATAATAGTGGGCTGTGCATTGAGAAAGCTAATCAGAGCCGTTGGGGGTAGACTCGGGCCGGGAGTGTCATTAGCCGGATAGATAAGACCTGGCCAATCCGTAGGAGTAGGTAGCGTAAGAGCTGTGGATGAAGTTTGGCAGACAGAATTGGTAACATCATGGAAAAATGCCGTGTAGGCGAGGTACGTAGTCGGCCAAGTTAAGGGTACTCCACTGTACTCGAAGGTGATTGCAGAAGTTGTTGTAGGAAGGACCGTTAGTATACGACTGGAAGTTATAGTTTCTGTTGTACCATTGCTGAAAATTATAACATGAACATCGAGTGCTGCTGTCGGAATAACGGCGGTTACAACCGAGACAGGACGAGTGAAGACTAACTCCGTGGCAAAAACGTCCACGTCACAACCTGCTGTGCATTGTGAAGTAGTAGTAGGAAGCGTCGGACTCGAACTACTGAAGACAACCGAAGTAGTAACAGTGCTTGTTACGGTGGTGATGGAACCAGATATACTAGTCGTAAAGGTGGTCGTGGTTGTTAGTAGCGTAGAGACTTGTTGAGTCGTAGTCAAGTAAATGTCCGACGTAACAGTAGAAAAGATGTCAGAGGTAACGGTTTTGGTTGCAGTCGCGGTAGAAAAGATATCAGAAGTAACTGTTTCGGTTGCGGTTGCGGTTGCGGTAGAAAAGATATCAGATGTCACTGTAGAAGTTGCTGTTGAAAAGATATCAGAAGTAACTGTTTCAGTCGCGGTTGCGGTTGCGGTAGAAAAGATATCAGATATCACTGTAGAAGTTGCTGTTGAAAAGATATCAGATATCACCGTAGAAGTTGCCGTTAAAAAGATATCAGAAGTAACGGTTTTGGTTGCAGTCGCGGTAGAGAAGATGTCGGACGTTACAGTCTCGGTAGCTGTAGAGAAGATATCGGATATCACTGTAGAAGTTGCTGTGGAATAGATATCTGAAGTAACAGTCTTAGTAGCTGTAGAGAAAATGTCGGAAATGACAGTGGAGTAGATATCTGACGTAACGGTCTTTGTAGCTGTGGAATAGATATCAGAGGTAACAGTCTTCGTAGCCGTAGAGAAGATGTCGGAAATGATGTATATGTCAGACGTAACGGTCGTAGTCGCAGTAGAATAGATATCTGAAGTGACGGTAGAGTAGATGTCTGACGTAACAGTTTTAGTAGCCGTAGAATAGATGTCAGAGATGACGGTAGAGTAGATATCCGATGTGACAGTTTTCGTGGCGGTGGAGTAGATATCCGATGTAACGGTCTTCGTGGCGGTGGAGTAGATGTCAGAGGTAACAGTTTTCGTAGCATAGATATCAGAGGTAACGGTGGAGTAGATATCCGACGTGACGGTCTCGTTGACTGTAGAGTAGATATCTGATGTTGATACCACGGTGGAGTAGATATCTGACGTTGATACCACGGTGGAGTAGATATCTGACGTGACGGTCTCGTTGACTGTAGAGTAGATATCTGATGTTGATACCACGGTTGAAAATATATCCGACGTCACAGTTTTGGTAGCTGTAGAGTAGATATCCGAAGTGACAGTCTTAGTGGCGGTGGAGTAGATATCTGATGTGGATACCACTGTTGAATATATATCAGAAGTGACCGTTTTAGTTGCTGTGGAGTAGATATCTGATGTGGAGACCACGGTTGAAAAGATGTCAGAAGTGACAGTCTTAGTAGAATAGATATCTGATGTGACGGTCTTATAGATGTTGGAGGTAATTATGGAATAGATCACGGTAGGAACTGTAGTCTGAACAAACCCTGAGAATGGTGTCATATCAGAACAAGGGAGAAGCATACGGTTCGGAAAATAATTTGAGGAGAACAGCTATAATATCCCCATCCTCCACCGTTATCGCCATCGCCATCCGACGAAGACGACGATGATGATGATGACGACGACGACCCTCCTCCACGTTCTCCACCCGCCACTACGTCAGCGACCGGAGAAGCAGATACAGCTGATGGACTTGTCAATATATACTGAAATAAAGAAGAATATGACTTTTGAAATCACACACGTGGATCTGAACTAGTAGAATTTGTATACACTACAATGGTAAGTCAGCGACGTGAGAAATGGCGGTGTTGACGGGTAACCGACGTTGAGCAGTCACTAGCCCTACAAAGCCGCTAGCCCAAAGAGCAGCAAAGACGGAGGATCGCATGTCGGACAAGGTTCATTTGAAGTTCACTTTGCTATTGAAAGGGCGAAAGAGTCGAAGATCCAAGTGAGAGGAGAGCGAGTGCGGGTCTTCACATTAGCCGGAGCTGAGTGGAAAACGAAAGAGAAACAACATGGAAAAGCGATGGAAAGTCAGCCTTACTCGGTCCAGCATATTCTATCCAACTTCACAGTGCAGGACGCCCGTAGCTGGAAAAGGGCATGGCCGGCCCCGCTAACCGCCTCCACTCGACCGGTTCGATCAGCCACTGGACCGATGGAGTACGACTATTGTCTGCGCCCAGAGGCCTGCCTTGTAAAGCCCGCCGCGGCCAATGGCCAATGACGAGGCCCGCAACGCTTGGATTCTATGTTTCAGCTTGTGCGTTTCCTTTACTTTTTACGCCGGCACCAAAACTTACGATGAACTGGCTCCGGCCAAGCGTCCCGACTCGTTCGTGGCCATACCTTCACACGCGTCCGCCTGCGATGCCACCAGCTCATGCCACCAATCGCCAATTTTCTGGCGCCATGCACCCGTTGCACTTTGGCTCCGCATCGCCGTCTTTCCCCGCCGCCGTGCGTAAGGTATGCGCTGGGGGCCGTAAAGGTCCTTGACACTGCATCGCATCGGCGGCTTGTCGAGCCATACGAGAGTCATGGGCAGCATCATGCCCGATGCTAGGCCTCAGCCTCAGAGAATTGCATAGTTCGTCTCAAGGTGTGCCATCATACCGCCGCCCGCAAGGGTTTGGAATGTCATCATCAGGTGAAAGGCTCGATTACAGCCTTGGGATGAGGCCGGCCGACTGGTAAGGCGCCCTTTTTGCCTGTTCACTGGACTACCTCGCAGCTGAGGCTTCGAAGGGTGACGCTTTGCCATTCGTGCCACGCTCTGCCAGTACAAGGTTCACGTAGCTTCTTCATCCACACCACATCGTATCTCTCAGCTGCTTGCATGTCGCCTACAGTTTAAGCGCCCCCCCAATGCTTGCTTCTCTCGCTGCTTGCATCAAGCACCCATGCCAGCCGCTCGTCTGTCCATTGTTCTTCTTCTTTCGCTTCTTGCGCGATAATCTTTTCCTCTTCGACCTCCACATCACCGTCTCCAATGTGTCGGATTTTCGCCACCAGCGCGGCTCTGTTGCCCATTTTCTGATAGCCCTAGTCGCTTCGTATCTTCATCATCCCCGCATCCAGCCGTTTTTTCAGTCAGATCCAAGAACCGACCCACTACGGAAGCACACGAGATGATCTCTTCGCCATGAGATTGCGCACACGCAACTCCAACGCAAAACCGACTCCGTATGTAGTCCCTCCTACAACCAAGTTCGAGGGCAATGATGGCAGCTGGTCAACATTCTACGTCGGTGTCGGCATTCCCGAAGCTCAGAATTTCCGGGTTCTGGTCTCGATGACGAGCCCAGTGACTTGGATAATCGCTTCCCAAGGATGTACAACGAGCGATCCTAGCGACTGTTCAGACCTCCGCGGCATAGAGAACTATGGTGCCGCGAAGAGTTCAGGCTACAATCCATTAGATTCGACAAATTCCACCCAAATTGGCGACTTCCAGATGATGCTTGACAATGGCCCTCCCTCGTCAATATACGGGCCTCAATATAACTACATCAATGCTAGTTTCTACCTCGACATCGTTGGTTTGGGACCGAGTCCATCTTCGTCTTTGGAATTGCATGAAGTCGTTGGTGCTATCACCAGTAAGGACATATTTCTTGGCGAATTTGGTTTGGGCATAAATGACGCCAGGTTCCAATCGGGAGGTTATCAAACCTTTCTTGAGGCGTCACTCAATTGCTCTATGCCTATTCCCAGTTTATCGTACGGATATACTGCCGGAGCCAGCTATCGTAAGCATCGTTTCCATTTACCTTCGAAACCACCATACTAAACCTTCCGGCCCTTTGCCCTCGTGAAGCTGGCATTCTCTGACAAACTCTAGGCGAAGGAAACTATTACGGTAACCTCGTACTCGGAGGTTATGATGCCTCCCGCTTCACGTTTCCGCACAATTCCTACTCTATGCTGGCCTCTCCAAACAACACCATCGTCACCTTCGTACAGTCCATTATAATCAACTCCAACTCCAACTCACAGTCCGCCACGACTGATGCCCAATCCAATTCATACTCCTTCCCAGCTCAGATCGACTCTACATTGCCATACCTTTGGCTCCCAGATGAAGTTGTTAGCAACTTCGTAGATATTTTTGGCTTGAAATATGACAACGAAACGGAGCTCTACACCATCAACGCAACACAGAGAGCTTCAAACTTGAACAATAATCCTACCATCCAAATAATTATTGCGGAAAGTGCAACAAGTCCAAATACGACATATATTGACTTGCCTTACGCGGCATTTGACCAAAATGCCTCGTGGCCAATATACGATTCTTCTACAAGCTACTTCCCGATTCGCAATTCACCAACTGGAATCTTCGTCCTGGGTCGAACAATACTTCAGGAAGCATATCTAGTTGTTGACTACGAGCGTCGAAAGTGGTCGCTTGGAGCGGCGAATTTCAGTGCAATTATGCCTCCGGCTGACGTTGTGCCGATTCTCAGCCCCAATACAGGTGGTTCGGGTGTCGGAGCAGGCGTAATCGCAGGCGCTGTCATAGCCATCGTCGCTGTCTTGTCCACAATCACAATCGCCTATCTCTGCTTCCGACGATGGCGATCCAAGAAACCTCCCGTAGTTGAAGTAGATGCTATGTCCAGTCCAGCAAATGTCTTCTCGGCAAGAGGATTCTATGGCCCAGAGGGTGATCCTAAAAGTTCTATTTCAGAGCTCGCTTCCGAAATTCATGCCAAAGAATGGGTCGAATTCAAGTCGCCAAGTCACTCTCGCGGTGCCTCAAATGCCAGCTACGAGCTAAGCTCCGAAGGTCAGGAATTGCCGGTTGAGTTGGATGCTTATCCCGTTACGCCACCTCTAGTCAGCCCTGAGGCAGACAGCCCACCACCTGATGCCCACGATCGTTACGTGGGTGCCGTTGCGAGAGAAAGGAGGAGGAGCAGTGACAGTGCGCCGCGGCGTATATTGTGGAGACCGCTGAATATTGTACAAGAATCAGAGGTTGATGAAGAAGACGAAGATGGAATCGAGAGCGTACCGGTCCTTCCACCGGTGATGACACCGGAGGTTGAAGAAGATAAGGAAGACTAAGGAACCGGACAATCATTGTAGGCCATGAGCCATGATCTGTTCGACCGTGGTACATTTCAAATGTCCATAGCATTCATTCCGTGAAGACGAACTTTTTCGGTACTCACCCTCGCTGTACGTAATTATATAAATATATTGTGCTTCTACCATCTAGAGCGAAATAGATCTCTATGCCTAAGGAGAATCGGTCTGGAAGTGTTTTACCACCAGTTCAACTCATTTATCAATCGGCCTACGTCGCGACACAATGCGCTATTGATTGCAACAAAGTGGACATAGCCTAGTTCCAAGTCAACTTGGTTGGCCCATACACGTGCCTTGGGTCCGTCAAAAACTCGCAGCTCAACTTCAACTCATAGAGCTCAGCTTTGCATCATCGCTAACCTTACTCACGCTCCAACGTGATTTATCTCCGTGTCCTCTTGGCTAATTTTGTACATAAACGCTCTCACGCATCAAACTGGAAGACTTCAACCAACTTTGACTACGGAAATATAGCTCGCCTATGAGAATGAATACTCCACGAAAGGCCGCATCGAATATCGTTGTACACTATACTAATTCATTGTGTGAGGAAGTGAGGTTGCATGTTCTTCACCATGCTCAGGGACAAAATCAAAGACGATCAGGTTCGATCAGACGTCCTCAGCCACGGCTCAGGCTACTTCGTAATTGCTCTCGTTATAGTCCTGCGGCTTTCACGTTTAAGAACAGAAGTAGAGTTTGCGTGAGGATACTTTGGTCTCATATCTCTATCGCAATGTAGCAGCCATACCGTATGAAAATAATCAAAATGGGCCAGAACATCGAATTCGTCATTAGAACTGTGAGAGTCGTCTTTCATACCAATATGGTCGCTGTCAATTCCTTACTTCTTGCGCTCAGACATCCTAACCCACATCTCCGATTGAAAGAAGAACCCATTCCGATTGTAGCACTTCCAAGGTTTGAAAGGATCAATAAGCTCGATATCATACCTCCTGAAGATCTAAGAACGGTGTCAGCATCTCCACGTACTAATTTATGTCATGTCTAGTCAGACAAACCTCAGCAAGAGCTTTCCCGAGCTCCAGCAGTGCAATTGGCTTGCCCAAACAGGAATACTTTCCATATCCAAAGATCAGATCAATCGTTTTCTGCATTATCGCGAGTTGCTCCTCAGACGCTTCTAGCCAGCGCTCTGGCCTGAAGATTTCAGCATCAGCACCAAAGATATTAGTATCTTTGTAGAAATCCCAAGCCGAATACGCAATATCAGTGCCACCGGGAATGAACTTGCCGTGAATCATATCACCACCTTTTGGAACTCTCTTGTTAAACAGACCTGTGACTGGCGGGAACACACGCATGCCTTCTTTGATGCAGGCTTGTAGGTATGGAAGCTCGCGAGCTTCGTTGTCGGTTACGATTGGACTTGAGAGTGTAGCATTTTCGAGTTCAGCCTGCAACTTGACATACACGTTCGGGTGTGTAATGACATACATGACTACAGTTCGGAGACTTGTCACGGTTGTGTCAGTGCCGACGATGACTTGGAGTGCGGCTTCAAGCTCTGCTTGCTTCTGGTCGATACCATGCTTGATAAAACTCCCCAGCATGTCATTCTGGACAACTTTGTTTACACTAAAGCGTTCTTCTACGGTTTTCTTTGCAATGCCCATCATGTATCCCAATCCTTCTTTGTCAGTGGGTTTGGGCATAACGTATGGCGCGATCCAGCGGTTCTTAGCGATCTTACTCAATGTCGGGATAGCAGAGAGCCATTCGAAAACCGGAAGTAGCATCTCCTGTGTCGTAATGTATCCGTAAACATCGGCATCGGCTTTCAAGAAACCGAATGGTTTTCGAAATGCCATATCTGTGATCACATCGATTACGAAATATTGCGAGACACGGCCGAAATCGATTGGCTTTAAGACGTTCTTAGAAGATGTGTACTTGCTCTTGATGAGGTCAAACAAATCCAAGAGACGGTTGTCAATACATTCCTCAAGGTAAGAGTTGCCAAGCTCTTTTCCAGAATACTGATAATATTTGTTGGCGGAATTCTCATTACAGCGAGAGAGAACTTACACCTTGAGCCATTTGCGTTCGTAATTGCGCGTGCCTTTCTTCGTTCGTTTCACTGAATATGTGATGTCTGTCCGGAGCGAAATCGGTCATCTCATACCACTGCGATGGAGTTAGATTTGGTGGTTTTGACTCTTGGACGCTACGTACGGTTGACTTCCTGTATGGGGAACGAACAGCGTTCATGCGTCTTATTAGATCGGGATCGTCGGTCAGCAGCGTATTTGGCGCAATACGAACGAGTCGTCCTATGTTGGTGAGTAAAGGAAGAGTATGCCAGGTGGAATTTCAGACCATATTTCTTTATCGCAGCAGCGAAGTCCAGATGAAGAGTGTTCTTCGCCGTGCTGCGAATAATGAACAACCTTGACCAGCCAGATCCGAATGGGCCTGGTATATGGCTCAATCGTGAGTATTGTCTAGCAACACTAAAGATATACTGCGAAAGGATGAGAAGGGTTACGCCAGAGGCGACTATAAGAGGAATGCTAATGTTCAAATTCATTGTCTCTGACTTGAAACTGGGTGCCATGATTACAAGAGATCCAAACCGCTAAAAATTTCACCGATCCAGCTCGAAGGGTGGGGTGCATCTCATATTTTGCTGCTGCATGTCTGTCTTCCGGACTATTGGTCGATGTTGGCAGGTCCGGACAAACCACAGGCACAGAACGCAAATCACTCTCAAAGCCATAGAACTCTCTCGAGCGGATTATCGCATGCATATAGTTTCTGCTTCGATCCAATAGCTGCTGTTAGAAGAGAGATATTGCATGGAATCATTGTTGGTGGACTTCGGAGGTCACGATGGAGGTCTGGGATGTTACCATTCGACCGCATTTGGTACGTCTTGCTGCACCAATATGGAAAGCCGACCTCCGGCCGAAAAGGTATGATCAATAATCTCGAATTAAAACCCGAGACATCACGGGAGCTTGAAAGTGCGGCGAAATTGGAGGCAGTTGGCTGGCACATGCCAAAGTTGCGCACATGAAGGATGAAGAAGCTAAACCAAATTCGGAAGTGCCTCGGCGCCTAGGTTCCCTTTGGCTGTGCGACATCATCATACCAATTCCTACGTTCCATATAAAGCTCATCTTCACTATTCGCAATGTCCACTCCTTAAAAAGACACATCTTTGCTTAATCTTCAACCGATTCTGTGTTTTGTCTATTTCGATTCTTCAAAAATGGCATCAAATGGTCAGCAGCGTCTTCCGCAAACATCCAAACCATACTAACACCTTCATCAGCTCAAAGTCGGATCGCTCAAATGAGCACCCATCTCCGCTCCTCCTCTTCCTCAGGCAAAGAAGCCCTCTTGCAGAAACACCCAGATGATGTAGGTCCTGCTACTTTCCATCGCTTTCTCAGTTACTGACAAAGGTCGTCCACAGATCGTCATTACCGGCGCCCTCCGAACAGCCATCACAAAAGGCGGAAAGGGAGGATTCAAGGACACGGACGCTGCGGACCTGCTCGCCGGTGTTTTCAAAGGCTTGATATCGCGCTCGGGCATCGATCCCAAGCTCGTGGAAGACATCGCGGTGGGCAGCGTTCTGGCGCCGGGCGGCGGCGCGACGGAGTACCGCGCGGCAGCACTCGTGGCGGGCTTCCCAGAGAGCACGGCGCTCAAGAGCCTGAACCGGCAGTGCAGCAGCGGGCTGATGGCGGTGGTGGACATCGCGAACGCGATCCGGGCGGGCATGATCGTGGTGGGGGTGGGCGCGGGCGTGGAGTCGATGACGAAGCAGTACGGGCCCGGCGCCATCACTGAGTTCAGCGAGCTGCTCGACTCGCACATGCGCGCTGCCGAGTGTAAGGTGCCGATGGGCAGGCTCTCCGAGGACATGGCGCGCGACAGGCACATCAGCCGCGCCAGCCAGGACGCCTTCGCCGCCGCCAGCTACCAGAAGGCCGTCAAGGCGCAAAAGGAGGGCCTGTTCGACCAGGAGATCTACCCGTTGACCGTCAAGTGGGAGGATCCAAAGACCGAGAAGGTGCGCGAGATCACGGTGGCACGCGATGATGGCGTGCGCGAGGGCATCACGCCCGAGAGCTTGTCTAAGATCCGACCCGCTTTTGCGAAAAATGGTAGCATCCACGCCGGCAACGCATCGCAGGTGTCGGACGGAGCCGCGGCGGTGCTACTCATGAAACGGTCTACGGCCGAGCGCCTGGGCCAGCAGATCCTCGGCAAATTTGTGTCGGCGTCGGTTGTAGGTGTGCCTCCACTGTTGATGGGAATCGGTCCGTGGAAAGCGATTCCCGTCGCGCTTGAGAAGGCCGGCCTGACGAAGGATGACATTGACATCTTCGAGATCAACGAGGCCTTTGCCAGCCAGTGTCTGTGGTGCTCCAACGAGCTTGGCCTAGACTTGAAGAAGGTCAATCCCAAAGGTGGTGCAATCGCTTTTGGTCACCCGCTCGGCATGACCGGCGCAAGACAGGTCAGCACTCTGCTGTACGAACTCCGGAGAAGAGGCCAGAAGTTCGGCGTTACTAGCATGTGTGTGGGCACGGGTATGGGCATGGCTGCCGTTTGGGTAGCTGAGTAGTGGAGAAAAGCATTTGCATGGCTGTTTGGTTAGCGCCGTTCCGGTTTGTACAGTAGACTACTTAACGATATCGTGTTCACCCTTTGTGGCACGTACACACACTCAGCCTTCATAGATGCACGGGAATGTAACAGGTACCTAAAAATAAATGATTAGTTAGCGTGCTAACCGTAGCCGAAAGTGTATTTATGTCTCAGTACCTTACGAAAATGAATCTTAACCGGGTGTTGACAGTCTGGTAACACTCACCTGCAGCTTTGGCCATGTCAAGCTCTCCTGCGTCCCCACCGGAGGTAGTTCCAACAGCATTTGGTTAAGTACGGACGATGGCAATGCCCAGCTCTTAGCGTTCGGCGAGCCAAGTGAGCTTCATATCATCGGCTATACGCAAGAAATATTAGTCTCGACTTGCCAAACCCCAGCTAAAGCCCAGAGCAGAGCTAGGACGAGGAAACTAGACAGAAGATAGACGGCAAATGCAATATACTAATATCTAAGGTATGGACACCGAAGAAAAGGGTAGAGGAATTTCAACTTTGGGCGCATATATGCTATTAACGTTTCACGAAGCGAGTCGTTGAGTCGACAATTCGTGGACGAAGTTGAATAAAACATCCATGCTCGCAGTTCCGTTCATGCCACGCATTTTGTAACTTAGGATGAAGTAAGTAGAGATAGTTCATTGTGGATCGACGTCTGATCCGTAGCTCTCCACAGCACACCCAAACGTAGGTATATTGTGGGAGCGATCGCGTTCATCCCCACAAAGTCCAAGACCTTGCTCGTTGCTTGTCCGCCCGATGTTGGCCAGCTCGGCTAATCATGTTTTAGGGCCCAAATATTATATGCAGGTGCCGCGATGTCACTTTGAGGAGACTTCGGATATTCCGAGCATCATGCAATCGTGCTCCTTCGCAAATCCCGGACCACACATACTCTTCGCTTTGATTAGATTATGAATTGTAGTTGAACGCGTGTTCTCACATAATCCGACCATCTGATGGTATTTGCGAGAGAGACACCGTATGCGTAGGCAATTTGAGGAAGAAGAGAGCTGTGACAAGTGTAATGGATCGGTTGGGCAGAGTAATATTACCAGCATCTGCCTATACTATGATAAATCGTGAAGAGCAGCTGACGATTGGACAAATTCCATCGAGCAAATGGTATCAAGCCCATGGCCATAGAAACGGCCTTTCGCTCCAAACCCTAACACAAATTACTAGCGTTGAGAAATGCATACTTCGTCCCACCCTGTTGATTAAAAAGAAGCCACTCATGGCCTCCACCTAAATGAGGGGTGCCTCCAGTCCAGATCCTGAATGGTCTTCTGATCAAGACCTGCCAACTCGGAGTCAACATCACGCTTCTCGCGAGACTTGTTGTTTTGATTCATCCACAGCAACAGACAAATAGCTGTAATAAGCGTCAAGCTGCTTGTCGCGAGGTTCAGGCCATTACCAATGTGGTAGTTTGGAGCATCCCAGGCCAGGAAGCTCCAGGTCGAAATGAGACCGCCAAGGTTGCCAAACATGACGTTTGTGCCAATGGCTGCGGCGCGAGCGGAGTCGGAGACGACGTTGGCGGAAACTTGAGCATTGCAGAGCGCTCCGAAGCTGTAGGCGCCGGAGGTAATGAAGAAAGTCGCGCCGTAACGCACATGCGGGTTCTTCGATGCAAGGAATATAATGTAGCCGATCATCATCAGTGGTGCAGATAGGATGAAGAAGACATTGCGGCGATCGAGGCGCCACGCGAAGAACGGGAACAGCACGGTGAAGAACTGGCGCTTGATGTTAGTCACATGAAACATATTTTAACACGAAGAAACTTACGCCGCCAACAATATACGGTGGAACTGTCTTGACTTGCTGGTAGATGACGCTGTTGTGCGGATAGATGGTCGCGATGATGGTTGGCAAGAAGAAAGCAAGACCTTGCACAGTGATGTTGTTCAACAGGAAAATAAAGGCGGTGGAGAGGGTTACTGGCGAAAAGATACCCTTGAGAATCTTTGGAACATCAAGACGGTCCAGGACTTCAGTGGTAGCGACACGCTCAGACTTGATGCGCGCAATTGCGAGATCCTTCTCCTCCTGAGTGAGCCACCGAGCGGAACTTGGTCGGTCGGTCAAAGTGAAGAATGCAATCAGCGAAAGTCCAATGGTAATAATACCTTCGATACCGAAGAGCATTCGCCAGCTGTGTAGACTTCCAAAATGCTTGAGCTTGAGAATTCCCGAAGCCAGCAAACCGCCAAACGCACCAGAAAGTGGCGCTGTCACAATGTAAAGGGACAGCCGGAAGGCAAGTTCACTTCGGCGGTACCATCGGGACAAATAATAGGCGATTCCAGGCATCATACCAGCCTCAAAAATTCCCAGGAGGAAGCGAACACCGGCGGCTTGGGCCCTGTTGTGCGTGAATGCCATACAAACCGAGATGATGCCAAAGCCGAGTGTCAGTGACGGAATATACCAGCCAGGGCCGATAATCTTGCAGGCCATGTTGGAGGGAATCTCAAAAGTGACATAAGACACGTAGAAAGCCGTCAAAACGATATTGTAGTCATTGCCTTCAAGATGGAGGTCTTTCGCCAGGCCGGCAATCTTGGCATTACCTACTCGCGTTGTAAACGATAAAACTCTGCGCAAAAGAGAAGCCTGGCATACCGATGTTCGCACGATCAATGAAGCAAAACAGGTAGAGTAAGGCGACGGTGGGAATCACATAGAGGTCAATCTTCCAGCGAAGTCTTCTCTCGGCTTCGGGATCAATATGGACCAGCGATTGACCATACCTGAATGCTATGATTAGATAGAGATGTCAACGGTTGCGCCTATTGCTTACTTGTCGGTAGCGGTATGGCCACGCTCGGCAGCTTCATGGGCAGTCTCCTCGTGGACGGCGGCTCCCTTTTCGCCCAGTCCATTGGATACCTCCTCTTCATGTGTTGGATTATCGGCTTGTCCGTTGGTCAGCGTAGCCATAGCTTAAAGCTTGGGCGCAGCGAGAAATCAAAGATGCCGCGGAAAAAGCTGGGGAGGATTAGCAGACAAAGAAAAGGCGAAAGGAGAGATGAAAAGCGAAGATGAATGGAAAGTTTAGGAAGAGCAACAGAATGTCTCCGGGCTCTTCAAGGATTTCAATAGGGCAGTGTGAGCTAGAGTAGTTACGGCGTGGGTCAGTATTTATCTCATTAAACGGTCCGGCGCTTCTGGCTCGTCGTCACAAGCAAAAGCTGACTTTGGTCCTGGTCCCGACAAACTCCAAAGTCTTGGGCCGCACTAATCAACGCCAGCCATCTAGGTGGAGAGAGCTCTGTTGGTATACGCGAGCTTGTTTGTTTTCGCGGGGCCCCGCCCAAGCCATTTAATGTTGAACTCAAATGCAACGAATTGCGCCACCCATTCAAGCAATCAACACTCAGGCCTTTCTATTTCCCCGCATGATCAAGGCTTGGCGGCTGAAGGAGGGAGATTCCCGAGGCACTCAATCGACGGCATCCGTCTGCGGCAATCCATCTTGTCTTGGAAACCACGCGTTTGCTTCCGCAAGAGCAAGGGATAAGGCTGGGCATGTCAGCAGTATCTGAACGTGTCATTCACTCCTAGGCCCAGATCCGACGAAAGGAAGAGAACGCAGCCGATTCCGAGGGGCAAGCCGAGCTTCCAGAGACCCGCCCTGTTATATTCATTTAACCAACTGAGGATAGTTGCATTGCCAGGCTGATGTTTGCATTCACGGCTTCTTTTACGGCAACGACCGCTGACAGGACATTGCTTAAACACTGACAAACACTACAATAATTCAAAGTTCCCGAGTAGAGCACGCGAAACGTGTTTCCATCGGACATCTGCTTCCGTCTCTTTTAGCAGTCGGATGCTTCCGAGCTGCACACGTAGAGGTTGCCCTGTGGCTGAGATCTTCTGTGGAACGGCGGCAGGAAAGCCATGGACGGGAATGGCCACAACACCGCAAGACGCGAATCTCGCCGCACCCGCCTTTGCTAGCGATTGGCTTCGCGGACTGCAAGTTGATTTGAGATTCGTTAATTAGCTTCATCGGGTCCGTTTAGAGTCGGATCGCTTCTTCGCATTTAACGGGGAGTTAACAATTCGGGCCTGACCAGCTACCAAAGCAAAAATTGTAATCATCGGGTAGATTCGTGAGATATTCTAAGGACGTCGATCAATTCTGCCCGTGACAAACTGGCATACTAGGAAGTTAAAAGATGCTGTGTTCAAGCTACGGAGTACGGGCTGATGCAGACACACATACATGTGACATAGCCCGCAAGGCAACAAGGCGCAAATTGTACAGCCATGCACAACTCTCAAGCAAAAGTTCCATCGTTTTCCTGCGTATTTCTCTCTTTCATTCCAGCTGCTCGACCCAACCTTGATCGTAACCCTCAAAAGACCCGGCATCCAGTCTAACTCGACCTCAGCAGAGGCCCTATACACCTCTGCTCAACGAACCCGGAAATATGTAACGGGACAGTGGTCGCTGCTCTTCAATTCCAAGTCATCCGGCGGTTTAAACAGAATTGCACATTGAATGCGCGGAAAGGGCAATGGCGTGGCCGACAAAGGCCCATCATTCACTTGGGATGACCTGAAGGCAGAGATCTATCGACAGAATGCCGCACAGCTCGCAAGAGACAACGGAAGCAAATCGGCGTCATTGAAAGATTCACAGAATGAGGCATCTATGGGACGTGATAGCTTCTGGCAGGACCTCGAAGCCAAAGGTGAGGACTCATTAGCACTACTGGTGGTATTCGCCGCTAATAGGAAGCTAAGATGAGGACTTTGTGCGAAAGTTCAATGACCCTCGCCTTACTATGGAAGAGCGAGCAAGACTACTCCTCAACTCCACCGTAACCCCCACCGTGTCAAAGATCTCCAATGAATTCTACAGACGCGAAATTAAAGCATTGACAAAGTCACGATCCGACGACAAGGCAGAAAGTGCCTCTTTTGCCGAAGGCATACCAGACCCAGCAGAAATGGACCGAATACTGGAAGATGATCAAAAGCTTGGCCAGCGGCTTGAAACCCTGATTACCATATATCAGCGCAATGTGATTACTCCGCAAAGAGAAGCGTATCGAAATCTCATGAAAACCAGCCCATGGCCGTTCGCAACTTATGGCTTTACTGGAAGATGGCTACGGACAGAGTGTCATGTCCAGCTGCTCTCGGCCCATCTGAAGACTTTACGATTTGGATTGAAACTCATTGCTTGGGCGAGAACATGGTAGAAATGTCTGATAGTGCTGTCACCGACTAATATGTTAGAGTCGCAGCGGGAAGCTGAGTTGGATGGGCCCAGGACGGACCGAGATGCCTTGAAAGTATGCCGCAACAAGTTCGTTGCAGCTTTGGTTATTTAGCATAAAACGTATCGAAATCTATATCCAAAATTCCATGAGCAAAAAATTCTATCGATTGCTTATCGTACGTGCTGAACAATCGGTGTGAATCTGCAAAAACCATGCATCTATAATGCGACGTACCTATCGATACCCCACAAGAAGCAAACTGCAGCTCAGGAACGATCCTGCATATTGCTCTCACCACTTTATTTTGACTCCTAATTGGAAGCCTTACGAACTCAGAGATTCACTTTAAACCTTCTGAGAGCATCTATCATCCATTGGAGCTTCGTTGATTGTCTCTCGCTGATATCGACGCTCACATCATTAAAACTTCAGAGCTTGAAGCCTCGTACCTTGAGCAACACATCAAAAGGAGGTTGAAAACTCATTGGCGATTTCTTCTTCATCAAATCAATTTCCGATTTCAAATTAAATTCAACAAGTCGATATCAGTCTAAGGGAAACATGGCATCAGAAGCACCTCCAACCAAAGGTTGCATCATTCGACCAGCAAAGTCTCTCCAAGAGGCACACGACCTCTGGTGGCCATTGATGCAAGTGCTCGGCTGGGTATGTCAAGTCATCTCTCAACCTTTCCAATCTTTCATTAAGATTTCTGTCGAATCTAAAGTATATCACGTTCAATCTACCTATTCTCAAGTCTCTCCTGACCATCAGCGTTTCACAACTCCGACCCGCAACTGTACCCGCACCACTGACACAGCCGCAGAACCGGGCGTCCGCGGACTGCGCAACGCACTACTCGTCGGCGGGCAAAGACGGCTGGTTGGTAGCGGCGCCGCAAGAGCACCCGGACGACGCGGAGGGGTGCGTGGTGCCGTTCGTCTTCGCGAACGGGACGGGGTGGGTGGGCTTCTTCTGCGTGAACGAGGCGATGCGCGGGCGGGGATGGGGGGCGGCGCTGTTCCAAGCGGGGCTAGAGCGGTTCGCGGCGCGCGGCGCGACCACCGTCGGCCTCGACGCCGTCCGCGAGCAGGTCGGCACGTATGCGCGGCGTGGCTTCGTCGAGGCCGCGACTATCAACGTCATGGTGCGCAATGGTTTGGCTATTCAGCCGCTGAATCAGGGGCTTCTGCGCCCCGACGATGGAGAAGAGCTGATTCCGCTCGATCACATTCCTGCTAAGGTCCTGACCAAGAGCGATCTTGAGCACAGTGGATTGGAGAGGCCCATGCTCTGGACCCAAGACGCTATGTTTAGCAGACCGGATGCTTTCGGGTTCGCACTGGTTCGAGAGGGTAGCACGGATCAGTTGGAGGGATGGATCTTGGTGAGAGGCTGCCAACATGGATTCAGGTTTGGTCCGTTGTACGCAACAAGTCCATCGAGGGCGGCCTTACTACTACGCACGGCTATGAAGAGAGTGGAGAAGCAAGAAGGCACGTTCATTGCAGAAGTTTGGCCACAGAATCCCAATGCCGTCAGTGTCTTTGAAGAAGCAGGATGGAAATCTGCTGGCGTGGATTATCATAGAATGTGGCTTCACGGTGTGGTGCCGAAAGAACAACAGCCTGGAGGTCTTGCATCAAAGGAAAGCTACGCGGTCTTTGATGCTGCCGAGGGCTGATTTCGGCAAAGTGTAAACTGGCAGGAGACTCTCCATGGTAGAAAGTTTACGGAAAAGGACAAGCTTGCTAAATTCGTAGAACTGGATTATATATTGCAACAATTGGAGCGATATGTTGTCAATTCAAGTATCAATGTAGTGAGGTAGAGGGCCGAGGAGTACTGTATCGTAGTGGAGTGCTCCGTACATTAGCATGGACTTACGAACTCCGAACTGTGTAATTACGACGCTTTCTTTCTCTTACACTGCACCATTCATCTACAGCGTTGTTGCATAAAATGAGCTTTCAATTTGTGGAGAACAATAATATCGATGAAGCTGCTCGCAAACGAATACGCAGTCATGTCATGAAAGGCAAAAATGCCGGCAAGGTTCGCCCGCGAAACCGCCAAAAGCAGGGAGCAAAGCACATCCCCAGTCATGACGATAGGAAACCCACAGACAAAAATGACGAGTTAGGAGTCCTTTCTGTGCCTAGAGCTGTTGGAGACATATCCCCTACATTAACTTTCCCTTGCGAACTCAAACCGTATATGAAAGATCTTCTACATAAATGTGCGGACAATCAATACCCTCTACACCTACTCATCATCGCTAACTCCGTCCAGTCTGGTCCATGACACACTCGGCATCATATCCTGAGGAGTTTTGTCTTCCAGTCAATTCCATGAAATTGATATGGTTTCAGTACTTTCAAACCGACGAATCTTGTGAGTGTAATGTACCTGTGCAAGTGGCTTTGCTAATTCGGTGAAGTTTTTCACTGCAGTCTTGCAATGGGTGAAATGGCTGCCGGCGCGATGTTAGTAACAGACGATGCTTCTCCAAGAGTGCTGCATCACCTCACAAACGCATATCGCTGCATCCAACGAAATCTTCAAACCCAAACGATCCCATCCGACGAAACAGTAGCTTCTATTATGTCCATCGCCATTCATGAAGATCTGAAAGGCCACCCTGAAAGAAGTAAAATCCATATGGACGCTCTTTGGCAAATTGTACAGATTAGAGGAGGAATCAGTAAGCTCAGAAACAATCGTGCCCTTTGTACGAAGGTGTGCAGGTATGACTCTAGTTGCATTCATTTTTATTGCAACGACTAATGATCTTCAACCCAGGGCTGACATTGAGTATACGCTTCACGAAGGCTTATATCCACGCTTCTATGTTGATGACTTTCCTCACGAAGTGATTCGGTCTCCTTTGTATCAAGCGGTCGATCAAAATGAACTTCTCAACTTACTCGATTCTTCACACGTTTTCGATCCCGAACTACGCTCTATCATTGCGGACTTAATACGTGTCTGTCGATTCTTCAACGTGGATCGCAAAGATTTTAAGTTGCTGGAGCCGTACGCATTCCAGGAGATTTGGATATCATTATCGTATCGGCTATTACATCACTACCCGCTAAGAGGTGGCCAACGAGAGACTGCCAGTGAAAATGCGTGGCAATTCAGCATACTAGCATTCATTACGACATTTTTATTTCAGAAGGGTCGCTCACTTCGGCTGTCATACAGTCTACTAGCTGGGTCACTTCGCAAAGCAATTGACTGCACATTGGCCAACGACTCGATAGCAGAGTCGACCATGCTCTGGTTTCTCTTCGTGGGCGGTATATCTGTATTCGATTCGCCTGACACGGTATGGCTCTCTCCCAAGGTCAAGACATCTCTCGCCAACCTTGGCATTGACAATTGGCTGGCGGCGCGAGACGAAATCAAAAAGTATCCATGGATCGATGTGATTCATGACAAGTTAGGAGAAGAGTTATGGCACAGCATATTCGGACAGTGATGTGATAGCGATTACCAATTCCCAGTATCAGACGCAGAGACAATGCCGAACAGTTGATGAAATCCTCACAGTCAAGGCGTGCCATAGAACGGAGCTCGGAGGACACAAAACACCACTTTGAGCTCCGCTTTATGCACATTTCTTCACCGAGTGCGAAGCTACATCAATCACCGATCGAGTTGCGATTAAGAAAGTAGTAATTCGGCACCTACAATATGTATCCGAACAACGGCAGACGAATATGCTCGGACGCTGTTTTTGACGAGATCGGAGAGAAGCTTGTGCTAACAATAGAGTTTCTGGATAGCAAGGGACAGTTGAAAAGCCGATACCTACGATTCGGAGAGCTGGCGAGATTTTATCGCAAAAGTTAGCAACTGAAGGAGAGTGAATGGAATGCCAGTGACTGAATGGCACACGCGCGTCATAACTCGAGAACAGATTAAGTTCTTTGATAGTTTAATCAACTCATGTACCGTTTGCGGTTCTGAGCCACTCTGAGCTGACCTTAGCTTTCCTACTTCGTCCATTTGTATTGTAGTGTGAGTCACAAAGGATACGTCGTAGTATCATTATAGAGCTGAAGTCCGATGTCCTGAAAGACGGCTGGAACGACGTTTACTTAAGAAGAGGCTTGCCAGGATTATACTATGATAATTAGCTAGAGTACGACGTTGACAGCCAATAATGTTGAAAATGATCCCAACTACATCAACAACCTACATATGCACTTGCACCGAGAATGAAAAGTTGAATGACTCTCTAAAAGCAGTATCAAAGGAATTCACTATTTGAGGCTCACTCTTCGCCAACCTGTGTTGCGGTGTGAAGCTTTGAGTGGTCGAGCGTGAAGAATCAGAGTCTTACAGACAAAGCTCGAAGGAGAAAGTGGATTAAGAGACGGATGTTTGGAGGCATAATTGTTTTCCTTCTTGAAACTCCGTAATAGCTAAGAGCAAGGATATCGTCATGCAACCCGTCAAATTCCTTACCGGAGCTCCAGAGGTCAATTTACTGAACTGGAACGATGCCGACGCTGTGAACGAATTCCTGCCAGCTTTTCGCCGCTTCTTGGCCAGCGACTATGAGCTCGAGAGCTCTGAAAGATCTGAAATCATATCTTCACAACAAGAATCATTCCCAAAATGGCGTTCGATAAATCTCCATGATTCAGAACCTGGACAGGGTAACCGCGTCGTTGAAATCCGGGACAGCGAGAGAAGAGAGGACAACGAGGGAAACGAGAATGACGAGATGGAATTTCTAGAGCACTCCATTGCCGTCTTCGAAGGAGAGCCCGGTCAGCAACCTCAAATCAACCCTGCAGAAGATCTCGACACCTCCATCGAAGAACCAACACCAAACGAGACCTCATTCCTCGCCTCCACAACCTCCAGCCTCCCACCCCCAACGGCACCACCGCCAATCCACCTCCCACGCACCATAGCGGACCTCCGCACCCTCCGCTCCCCACACTCCCAAAACCGAACCGTAAACCTCCTCGCGGCCGTGATCTCTGTCTCGGCACCGCGTACCGTGCAACTCCGGCGACGCGCGGGAGTCATGACGCTGGTGGAACTGGTGGTGGGCGACGAGACGGCGGCGGGGTTCCCAGTGACGCTGTGGCTGGCGGCGGCGGTGGCGGCGGGGCGGCGCGGCGCAGGTCCGCGGGACGGGCGCACCGCGCGTGACGAGGCGCTGCGGCGGGCGGCAACGGCGCTGCGGCGGCGCGACGTCGTGGTGCTGGCGCGGATGGCGCTGGGTATGTTCGCCGGGAGGATGTATGCGCAGAGTGTTAGGGGGATTTCGAGCGTGGTGCGCGTTGGCGTGGGTGGGGTGGTACGCTGGGCGGATGTCGCGGAGTGGAATGGGCAGGCAGAGAAGGTGAGGCGCGTGGAGGAGTGGGCGGCTAGGTTCTTGGGAGGTGTTGAGCGGCGTGGAGATGGAAGGCTAGGTGGTAGAAGAGCGATCGTGGAGCGTGACTTGCCTCCAGATACGCAGTAATCCTGTCATTGGGAAGCGCTTAGGATGGTGAAGGAGTACGCGAAGGACGGCGATAGAATCAACACCATGGCGTAATGATATTATAGCACGTATGAGAGATTCATAAGCTTCACAGCAGAGAATAAAACAGATTGTAACTAGCCAAAAGCTTCTTGATTGGACTATAGGGTAACTTCATTCTGATGTCCGAATATACCAAGATGATTCCACATTCTGATGTCTAGCCACCACGATCCATTGCCCACCCCTAATTACCTTCCAGCAACCTCTCTACCACCCTCCAGGCAGTCCTCCACCCTAAACCCGCCAATCCTCCTCATTGACCCACGGCAGCGGCACGCCAGCAGCCCTAGCAGCCCTCTCGAGACGGCCCAACCGCAGACGCAAAGCCGCAGTGTCCGCCTCCAAAGCCTGAACGCGGCGCACAAGGCGGACGCACGAGCGCAGCAAGATGTCGGAGACGCGGCGCTCCTCAGCGCGGTGCTGGCGCTCCTCATCGCGGTAGCGGCGCTCCTCCTCATCGCGGCGGCGCAGCTCCGCGGCGTCGGACGACGGGCGCAGCGCCTCGCTCACGCGGTCGGGCGCGGCGCGCGACCGGCGGGTCCCTGCTGCCAGCGTGTTAATGGTCAGGTCGACGATGTCGGGGAAGGGGGACGGCGACGCGCGCGCCGGCATCCACGTACCGTCTGTGGAGGCGCTGGAGGCGCTGCGGGGTGGCGGGAACGGGAGCGTTGGCGACGACGCGCGGTGGTGGTGCGGGGCGCGGCCGGTGGGTAGGGCGGGCGGCGCAGCGGATGCTGGGACTGGGGCGCTGTGGTGGTGCGGCGCGGTGGGCGGACTGGCTGGATGTGCGGTGGTGCCTGGCATATACAGATCAATTATGCTTTCTGTTATGCTCTCGGACTCCCAGTTGGGCTCCGCAGAGCGAGAAAGGAAAGACTCACCTTGGGCGATGCTGGAAGCATTCTGGCCTGGAAGTGAACTGCCGCGATGAGGGTGTTGATACATGTCGTGGCGCTCCACGACTTGGTGCGCTGGCATCTGCTCTTGGACGGGCTGATCTGGCTTGGGCGTGGCAGACACAGGAGAAGAACGGTTGCGCTCATCGACAATCTCTGCTTGAAGTGAGTGAATCGGTTTGTAGACAATGGTCGGTCGCTTCGGGGGAGCGGATTTACCTGCGCGCGGAGAAGGGTCGGCTTTCTTCAAATGAGCAACTGCTTGATCTTCAATGGTGTTGTCGGCGTCTTGGTCTCCGAAGCGACGCCTAGCGCCACGCATGATATTCTTCTGAAGATTTCGAGTTGCTGGGCTTGGATCCGGTGTTGCAGGACTAGACTGATCCTGCTCACTGGAAGCAGTCGGAAGGATCTCGTCGTTGATATAGCGCAACTTGCTAGGATGAACAGATGAAGGAGCTGATCGCTTTTCATCGGCTGATACCTCACCGACTGATGGAATTTGTTTAGTCTCAGTTGCAGCAGTCCAGCCGGTCGATCGTTCAGATTGAAGGGGTTTGGAAGTAGATACGTCACGAAGAGCTTGGTGGTAAGAATCTGAAGTTTCACGAACTTTTTGAAGTTCTCGAAGTTCAGATATCTTATCTCTCTGGTTCTCAATGCGAACACCCTCCTCCAAGGTGCCATGTTGGACAGGACGTCGAGATTCTGGATGACGCATCGGCCCAGATGGAGGAGTCGACGATGTATCTGATGCCTTGCGGTTAGTCTTGGGTCTATAGAAAGAAAATTTCTTCGTGATCTTCTTGTCAATAAACTTTGTGAGCTTGCCGCGCTGTTTACGCTCATGTGAGCCAGCCGCAAAGTACTGCTCACCTTTTTCGGGTGTGCCTGGTGGAAACTCTGGAGTAGACATCTTCCTTGCAAGGAGATTCATACCTAAGAAACTCTTCTTTCGCAAATTCACCGGAGTGACTGGTTCATTTTCAGTCACTTGATCATCATCGTCAATAGTGATAGCAGAGTTATCAACTCGATCTTCCATTGAAATGCGGTTCTCTGTAGCCAGGCGAGAGTTTGAGAAGTGCTCTTGGTTATTGCCTGGAGTTGGTGGAAGTGGAGCATCGCGACGGTTAGCAACACCAGATTGTTGAAGTTGTAGCTGATATTCCGCGCTATCTACGTATGCCGGAGGCGATGATAGCAGTGATTGACGAGTCGCGTTTCCTGACGGCTGCATGTCAAGCTGTATGTTGTTGTTAGTATTGTGTCTCACAAAAAATATAGGATTCTTACATAGGTAGAACGTTGAACCAGCATCTGATCATGAATAGGAGTATGAGGCGTAGGCTGATGCTCTTGGTGTCCAGCAGCAACCTAAATGAGTTAGCGATCTCTTTCCACGTCTTTGAAGGTTTACTTACCTGTTCCCGAGAGGAAATGGCAGATGGCTGGTAGAAGGCATTGCCAGTGGCCATATAGTTGTTATGGTTATAATCGCCGATGATCTGAAGACGTTGGTTGTTGTGAAGACGACTGTTGACGATGTCCTCGCGAGGGTGTTGACCTCCACCACCTTCTCCACGTCGTGAATGGGGACCACGCCCTCCTGAAGAGGAATCCATGTTTCTCTAACGAGGAGAACTTGGAAATTGAGAGTGAAGAAATAAGAAAGGAATCAAGGAGTCGGCTCTGGAGAGGGTTCTCTGGAAAAGGGTGGAGAAAGAAAACTTTAAGAGTGCAGAGAAGGGAGACCGCGAATTTTGGGTATTGTGGGTCTTGGCATAGAGCGCTTTTTTGACTGTTGCTGTGAGTGAGAAGTGATGTTGTCGGTTGGAAATGTTCACTTGTGTTGCTCTCTTTTTGTATGGAGACGATCCAACGACTCCCAATTTGGCCCGTCACTTCCTCTCACCAGCATCAAGTAAAGCAGAATAGCGCCACTTTTCTCACCATGATCAAAGTCCAGATCACATCGACATGGAATACGGTGCGGCGAAGAGTCGTACAAGGCTGCTCGCTCTGAGTGAGTGATTGGAGTCGCGTCTGGTAAAAGGCCGCGGAATCGATTGCTTGACTGCAAATCTATCAAAAGGTCGCTGCCCAAATGGAATTCAAGTAATGAAAATAAGCAAACCGAGAGCGCCATTCTGATCAATTCCATGAAAGGCCGGCATGCTGCGCCTGATCTCCTTTAAAGCACTCCTCTCTGCAAATCAAGGCTACGGCAACATGTCTATGCCGAGCAAATTGATACCGTAACATCGCCACAACACGCATGCAAAGGACCTTGTCAAAGAAGCACACATTTGCCCCGATTCTTTCGGGGCTTTGGCGGAGGCTCCAGAGCAGCAACTATTGCCTATTTGGTGTTAGCATGCCTTCACTCTTATGTTCGGGTGGAGAGCGCACCTCGTCAAAGACATCCTTCAACTTGTATTGAGTGAGTGCCGAGCATTCGACGTATTTCACAGCACCAAGCTCCCTCGCCATCCTTTCGCCTTGTTCCTTGGTCACCGGTGACATCTTCTGTTTCGCCAATTTCTCTCTAACCGAAGGATCATCCCGCAAATCGACCTGAGTGCCAACAATCAAGCACGGCACACCCGGACAGTGGTGATGCACCTCTGGGAACCATTTCTCTCGAACGTTTTCGAATGAAGCGGGAGACGTCACGGAAAAGCAAACGAGAAAGACATCTGTTTGAGGATAAGACAGCGGTCGAAGGCGATCGTAATCTTCTTGTCCGGCGGTATCGAACAGACCAAGGGTATATGGCTCGTCGCCGATCCTGACATTACATGTCAATCATTACTTCCACAAGAGTAGGGTATGATATGGCATCGAGTAGCCACATTGGACGAACATACATTACAGTGACAGCATAGTTGTCGAACACGGTCGGCACATATTCGGAGGGAAACTTATTGGTGGTATAGGAAATGAGTAAGCAGGTCTTACCCACGGCACCGTCGCCAACCACGACGCATCTGCAGCAGGTCAGTAGTTGATTGAAGTGTGTGGACGGTCATGAAACAGTCTTGGTGGGGTTGTAGATGTCTAAGAGGCGGGAAGAGTGAAAGCAGAATACGGCGGCAGTGGCAGCGCCATTACATCCACAGCAGATATCTGTATGCTCGGCACTTCCACTTTTGAATGCGAGAGATGTTGTCACTGCCTTTGACGGGCTTGTGAACAAATCGACGGAGGAAGCGGGGATAAAAACGTACTTGATCGTCGGGCTCATTGTGGAGGCACGAGATGGCTTTAGAGGTCTGCGAGGTTGTCAGTCAGCATCACCAAGTTCGGACAGCGCTACAATGAGCTGAATTGGCTGCATTTGAAAGCCGGTGGGGTGGTGGGATGACATACCAGATGAGAGCAGTGAGTGGGAGGATGGTTTGGAGGTTTGCGTTGTTGCAGATTTGTTCGGCTAGCTATGGCGGGGATTTCGCGGAGACTAGGCTTTCGCCTATTCTCTACAGGAGACAACAGAGAAACGGAGGAAATGGGATGGAAGGCAGGCTGCGGTGGCATGAAGCAACGATGTCAGTTTTGTCGGGTTGCTGCGGTCGTCGCATCATAAGGAGCACACCTACCACGAGAGGGCCAGCACGCTAGCCACAGCGACGCGTTCTGAAACTGGAAGACTGCAATGCCGAAGCGTTGGTGGGTTGCCTCCTGGAGAGAGGGGAAGCGCTGCGACCTACCGTGGGGCTAGGAAGCGATCAAGTGAGGCCAATTGAGGTTGAGACGTCTTGCGGGTGAAGGGAGAGTGACAGGCCGACGACAGCGGGTCTTTGTTTGCGTGACAAAATTTGGGCTGAGCGAAAATTGGGGATTGGGGATTCGCGATCAGGCTACTCTGAGAGTGCTAGTGCGTTATTACTGTAATTAGGGTACAGAGTGGGAGAGAAGAAAAGGCTTGGAGCACGATAGCTGTGATCCCTTGCTTTGCCGGCATCTGCCCACTATCCAGTATCCACCCACTTTCTCATCTCCTACCATTCTAATCAGGTTAGGCCATAGCCGTAAGGTATGCCCGTTCATTCTGTATTCTATTCAACCCAGTCGGCTCTTCTAGGCCCTAGGTACGGTAATGAACCCAACTAAATTGATCCAATGAGCCCGCGCTGATAAAAAGCCACGACTTGGCACTGAAGCCCATGCCTCTGGCGGAGCTTTCCGTTTCGTGCCTTTATACTCCATCGCTCTGAACTCATCTAAAAGGATGACTGCGTCTGACCGGCCTGCTTCTTTTTCAATCCTTCTTGCCAAATGCCTGCCTCATTCTTCTCCGTAAATGAGAAAGATGTCGATTTCAAATCAGCAGCCTTCCCTTTGCATTTCTGGTCGCACACCATCCGTCCAAATTCGCTGTCACGGAAGTCCTTGCAATATTAATATCAGCCATGGACTCGGAAGACATTCACATCGCCTCTCCAGTGACACAGGCTGACCTTTCTGATTTTGTCAATCGTAAAGGCGAATTGTTCCAATATCTAAGCCGTGACTCTGAACAACTTGAAATGTAAGAACCGATCAAAGTCGATACTCTTAGAGCCGATGCGAAGTTCAGTTAATTTGAATCTCGCTCACCAGCATCTAGAAACCTGGAAAATGCATTTGCTGCTTTCGTGGAGACTGCTCATCGTGCAGACATCGCTCCAGCTCACCGACTTACTGCTATCAATGCAGTCTGCGCTCTGCTGGAGAGCAAGCCTTCTTCAAAGCTGTTCTGGACCCATCCAAATGCTGCATCTCTTAGTAGAGCATTCGAAGTTACCTTAAATTGCTTCAATGTCACCAAGCCGAAAACTGTTCGCCAATTTATTCTCCTTTTGGCCAACACAACAGCACGAAGCGATCCAGTCACAAACCAAAAAGTCGTAAATAGAGTGCTTCAAACGGCTTTTGAAATCCTTGATTGTCGAACTGAGCAGATCAAGGTAAAGGCTGCTTTGCAAGTAATATCGGCTTTGGTCCATAAGCACGCTATAAGCCTTGAGCAACTTGCCGCGTCTCATCATGCACACTCAAAATCATCCGTCGAGACTGGACCAACTTCGATTCCAATGGACAATCACCTCAAGCAACTACTGAAAACTGTGTTCTACTGGACAAGAAGTGCAGAAGCTGCTCATGTAGTCGGTACCACAGTGGAGCTTTTCGTCCGAAGTTGGAAGGAAGAGCAATCTCGAGCTACTTCTACCGATGGCTCGGAAACTCTACCTGTCTGGGTGGATGTTCTTGTTCAGAGTATTTCACTTCAATCTAGCAATCTTTCAGACTACCAAAGCCACATCTTCCCGGCTCTGTTTAAGATCGACGTCGTCGACTATCTAGAATTTCTTCGATACATCGGTTTAAGCAATCTTTTCGACACAGATAGTCACACTCGTTCTGCCGCAGCAGCTTCTAATGAGGTGAATGTAGTACCTGACCTTCTGTACGCGTCACTCCAAGTCGGAAAGGAGGTTGGGCTCATTATTGAGAGCGGTGAGTCTTTGTATTCGCACTTAGACAAGATCGTACTCATCTAACGCTTTCAAACAGACTCTACTCATCTTGAAAATTATCAATTGGATGGAAAAGTTATTCGATTTCCGGATCTGGCATTTACTAGACTTCTCAGTCACATTTCTCCAACAATTCGACTTGCTGGCTTTTCGTTGGTCGTTGCTTCTACCTCAATCACCAGGCCTCTTACCAAGAATTGTTTGAATGGAATCAAGCAAAATTTATTCCAGCTGTTCGCGGAGACTGATGCTCATATTCGCGGAGAGGTGTTGGGTCTCCTACCACACTTGCTAGACCGTATCCGAGCAGCAACAGCATCTCTCTTCAAGATCCTCCTCAAAGAGACAGATAGCAATCATTCGGCGTCTTATTCAAACCGTAAAATCATCACAGCAACATTAGATTCTCATAAAGGCTTCCTAAATTGGCTCTTACAGTTTCTATCGGCGGGTTTGCGACCGGGAGCTGTCTATCAGCGCCACATATCTTGCCTAAAGGCGCTTATGATTCTCTCAAAGTCTAGAATAGACCCTTCAATTTCTCCGAAGCACTGGTCAAAGCAAGCAGCCTTGGAGATAAGCTGGCCATTTCAACTTCGCCTCTTCACTCCATGGGTGCAGCAGTCACTTTTGCACCTCCTCATGGATCCCTTTGAGGACGTCCGTAGTCTTGCTGCAGCTCTACTAGATATAAGCAGCTTTCCGCTTAGAGCAACTGAGACAAAATGTAGAATGGACGTACAGTTTGCAACATCAACGGATTACGCTTTGACCGATTTTGTTGAATTCATTCAGCAAGCAGAAGAGCTTATGATGTTAAGTGGTCGAGCTGATCATGCTGACGGTGTGTCTCTAGCATATGCACTGCTCTTCTCTAAAGTTGATGCCAAATCGCACTCCCTAAGAGAGATAAGCCAAGGTCAGGTCACTGTATTGGGAACCAAGCTCGGAATATTCAATCATCTTGTGTCTTCTCTTGAAAGAACAATCAGGATCGGTGAAAACGACCTATCAGCCGCGGTTCAAAGCTTCCCATTACATGGTACTCTTGCAAGTCTGAGGTAAAGATACAAGTAGTTTGCGCAATGGCTCCCATGCTAACTCTCGTAGATACATCATAGATACTAGCGAATTCTATCATTCTACCCAAGAGTATAGCATTGATCATCGGAAGCTATGGATAAAGCTACATACTTCCTTGATTACTATGCTTTCTCGCGTCTGGTACTGCGTTCGCCCTATACTATGTAATGACGCTCCTGAGGGTCATATCCCAGAAGACTTGGACCCGGAGTCGGACATTGATACGAAGGACATTCTGAGCTACTCATGGCGTGCGCTTAGAGAAGCCAGGTATGGTAGCCGACATCAACGTGAAACCACTGCTAATACCAGTAGCTCTCTCATGCGTGCTGTGGTTACACGTGCTCCCGTTCTCGATCGTGAGGAGCCATCAGAATTTATTAGACTTGAGGAGCAAAACCTTCAAGACTTGGTGAAGTTGGCCTTCACGGAGCTGACGGAGCTACGACATAGAGGTGCCTTCTCTGCCGTCGCGCAAGCGTTTGCGGCCTGCTGTAGTCGAAGTAGCCGATCTAATAGACCAGACATCCTCGAGATGTTCTACGCAGTATGACAATTCGTGATTCTTGACTATCCTTGTCTAATGGCTTGCAGAAAGCTTTGGCTTGCATTCGACTTCAAGGGTCCAAAATCACAAGAAGGTCCGCTGGACTTCCATCCATCGTAGTTGGCATTTTATCTGCAACAGCTGACAAGTCCTTCTTTCGTCGAGTGATGACAGATCTCAAGGCTGAAGCCAAAGCACCAGCACCAGAAAGAGTTGCTTTCGGAGATCCTCTACCCCAAGTACATGCTCTGAACTGCATGAGAGCAGTATTTACAAGTGCCTTATTAAGCTCTGTTTCGGAACCATACATTGGCGATGCTTTAACTTTGGCGGCGAAGTGCCTTGATTCGAATATTTGGGCAATTCGAAACTGCGGATTGATGCTTTTCAAGTCACTCATTGACCAACTCTTAGGAACCACTAGTTCCCAGAATTGGTCGGATGACATTTTGGTCAAGAGCTCGCGATTTTCTTTTGCAGACGCCCCTGACCTACTGGATATCATCGTCAAGCTTCTACGAGCTGGCTCCGACATTCCAGAAAGCCCATCTTCGGCCTTCGAGAGCGTATTTCCTGCACTGAAGCTAGTTCAGAGGATTTCACTGCCAAATGAACGTCGAACAGAGGTCCGAGAGCTAGTCTTACGGCTATGTGGAAGTCCACACTGGCATGTGCGAGAAATGGCGGCGAAGACGTATTTGACCTTGCTGGAGACTAGTGATATCGCCGATTCCATTTTACCGCTTCTGCCAAACTTGAAGCTACCACAGAACGTTATCCATGGCCGTCTGTTCTGCATAAAATACGTATTAGAGAACTTCAACAAGATTAGTAACTCTCGGCTTGGTAAGAGTCGACCTTTTGACAACCATGGATTGATAGCTAACTGGAGGTAGGATCTTGGAATAAGATTTGCGCTGCACTAAGATCTACTCACGATGATTTATATCGAAGAAACACTTCTCCTATCACGAAAGCTGCGTACTTGGATGTCTTGAACATTCTCCTAGTTCGACATCCGGAAAAAGTTCTGGATTCAGAGAATGCGACCCTCGACCTTCATCCCGACTTGACTCAGACACCAACTCTTGCCAGAGCTCAGTCATTTTATCTCATCGTTCGAGAGATAGTCAGAAGTGAGATTGATGAACGGCAAAACAACCAAATGGAACCTTTGATCGAGGCTTTGGCAAGGGAGCGGCCGAACTTGTGTACAATTGTGCTGCAGGATCTTATTCAAGCTTCTATTCTTCAATCCTCGAATGGAACCTCTGCCACGCTCCTCAATTCACTCATCCGCATAGTTACACATACAGAAGACAATGACCTTCTCGCTGTGTCTTACGAACTACTTGCGAAAATCGTCGAAAATCGTGGCGAGTTGAAATTGTCAACGAATATTGCTCTCAGTCTTCTCGATAGCTCACTTCGAACGCATAAGACACGCTCTCCAGTCGCAGTTGCGGGAGCAGTACGAGTGCTTGGGTTCGTTTTGGATGCTTCTTGTTCCGAAGTTGCTTTCACAAAAGACGTATCTCGAGCTCTTCAAGGGTTGTTCTACAATATTCGGATAATTATCAACGAAAACTCTGTAAGTGTACACATCATAATATCTCTTCTACCAGCGCTGACGTTTAACAGCCATTTGATCAACGATATGCCGCGGCTTGTTGCCTTGACGGGTTTCGCAATTTGTGGAGGAATCCGTTGGTCATTGATCGGTACTCGATGCTGTATGCGCATGCTCTGTTGCTGGCGTACGACTGTCTCAACGACGACGACGAGGATATCAGAGCTCTTGCTACACAGACGGCCCGGCGCATTATGATAGCACTGTCAAGCTCGGAGGTCTCGCCTATGGTTCCGCTTATTGCATCTCGTCAAATCGCGAATGTAGTGTTACCATTCATGGGCAAAGGAAGCGAAATTGTATTCGCAGCCATTCAAAGGCTATGCGGTTCGAAATTGTGTGGTGGAACATTGACACCATCCGCGAGTCAACGCCTTGAAACAGCTCGTCAAAGTGGTACAGTACTATTCGCAGTCGAGAAACAGAACCTCTATATCGACGATGTCCGAGAGTCGATCATCTGGTCTCGGACGCTGAAGCAGATCTTCACCCAGTCCATCGACAGAGAAGCTGCCCGTATGCTCTCATCTTGGGTGACTGATGGACTTGAAAGCTTGACCAACAAGGTTGATGCTGAGAGAGTCGGACCTCTTGGTTGGACTTCGAAACGTGATGCCTTCATTTTCGGAGTTCAAGTCATTCTGGCTGCAGATGTGCTTCTAGACTGGCGCTGTAGGTCATCAAAAGTTCCCATCCGAGCATCTCATTTGAAGCTATCTCTGTGGAGACTTGCAGAAGCAGGGAGGAAGAACGGTGCGCATCATATGTGGCTTCAGTTGATTGACAAGATTTTATATCGCTCCACTATACATAGAGTGCGCAAGGTTGGGAGTGTTTTGTTATACGTCGCAAACGGAGTATTGGCCCGGTAGAATGGAAGCATCACGGCATGTCATCAAACATCACACTTCATCTTGTGTTCTCAACCGCGAAGCCTTTTTCTGGCCACTGTTTACATCTACTACACGAATACACGTCCGACATCAACTACATAAACATTCACAGCCAACCTACTCTCGACAACTCCAGCTGCGTAGAGCGTCTCCGATACCTATCCAACCTCCAGATCGTCAACAACGCTACCATCAGACCTTAAGCACATTGAATACCGACACAAGCATCGTCGACCACAACTTGCTCTTCGAAAAGCACCAGACAGCGTCAAAGCAACTCAAACACCACGAACTACTCAGCGAACTACTCCATTTCCAACACTATGAATCAATCCGTAGCTATCGCTCTCATCATAATCTTGTTACTCATGTCCAGCATCATCTTGACATGTACGTACCGCTTCACGAACAAGAGGAAGCCGATGGAAGATGGCACGGATTCTGCTAACATCGTTTAGTTGTGTGCCTTGGAGCGACAACGTGGATGATGGGAATGACTGTGATTCTGCGACCGTTTATTCGAGATGATAACAATCAAGATGGCGATGAAGCTGTCTAGGCGTTCCCCTGGCTATGGATGAATGGAATTTGGCTAGGAGGGTGACTGAGTAGAAAACACCGGAGGATTGAACAGAAAAGAAATTGTGAGCACCTAGAAATTTGTAATTGATAGTGACAGACTATCTCTCCACTATTCCCGTGTATTTCATGACAATATCGGTCCATGCACTATCCTTCTTAAACTCCTTTACTCTCAATCAACTTCCTCCATTTTCAAGCTGACGTTTATCGCTCAACGAAGGCTACCTTTTCGTTCATACAGAAGTGACTTATGGACGCGCATTTGACTCGTTATATGCGAGATGTAACTGCAGAAACTGCAAGAGAAGAGCTACTGGGTTCCCTATAAAATCATCCGTAGTATTGAGCCGCTGCAAAGCTGAGTCCAGCTCCAGCGAGTCCAGCTATAACGTACGGTGCGGATTGAAGTGCTTTAAGCCAAAGCGGACTCCAATGCACCAGTTCGACATTATTGCCTAGAGGGTCTATGACAAAAGCCGCATAGTACCCTTTCGTGTAGTGAGGTCGTTCGCCAGGCTGGCCATTCGAAACACCGCCTGCTTTGCTGCTCATCCGTCAGTCTATCATCCCACCATAAAGCGTCGGAGAATAGGAAACTCACATAGCTGCCTTGTACCACGTGTCGATCTGTCCTCGACTGCTTGCTAGAAATGCGACGTGAGTCTTACCGCCCCTCTTCTCGACATTGCCATCAAACTTTGTGAACTCGGTACCGCCACAGTGAAGCCAGAAATCTGGGGCGGCATTCTTGGGCCCGAAGCCTACGACTTGGTTCTCATGTTCCAAGAAGACTCTATAGCCCAAAGGTGTTAGAATGGCGACGTAGAAGTCGCGCATTGCCTTGAAGTTGGATTGACCGGTGGCGAGGGATACGTGGGAGAGAGGCATCGTTGATGTGTTCAATTGAAGAATTGAAGAGGTGATTCTGGTGTTCAGCAGATTGCTTGACGACTTACTTCGAATATGTTAAAGAGGAGAATGCAGAAGGACGTTTGTGACGTCTCGACAGCTTGAAATACGGTATTCGCGCGTGTTCCCCGCTCAGCTGAAATAGGCTGCAACTCGTATCGCGACGCCTCGTGGCGTGCGGAATGCACTTGGGTATCCTTTCACAAAAAGCATGGCGATGCTTCAAAAAGCAGCCGAAAGGAAACAAATTCCGAATATAATCGTGCCAGCAGAGGTTACTTTGATCTCATTCGATCATCACCGCGAATTATCGCCCTCCTACAGACTGCTCATTGATGAATAGCACAACATGAGAGTTGGTGGGATGTGTATCGTATTCGCTTGGCGGCTCTGATCACGAATCCTACGCGAAAACCCATGACAGATTCCAGGCAGCTACGGCTTTCTAAGCGGAGCAATACGATAACTAGCCGTCTGATATCAAGGCTGCTAGAGTGCCACGGGATCTGCAAGAATACTAGCAATGGCTGCAATCAACTACAGCGGTTTGCACAATTGAGCGCGCGGTGGCCGAATATGTCTTTTCTTCAGCGGCGTAACGATGGATTCAACCCTCGATTGAGTCTTGGTGGGGAGTAGCATAGATACCGGCCTCCTTCAAGCGTTCAATTATGTACAATCTTGTGCACGAGATTCTTCAGACATAATAGTTAATGTTTAAGGTAAGTATAAGGTTCTTGAACGCAAAACCTGTTCGCATCTAGAAAGATTGGGTCCGTCAACTAGAACTGAACTATACGAAATGTCCCTATTCAAGTTGTAGAGCGGATCAGATACAGATCTCATTCTCATCCAAATGCCAGGCATATGGGAGTCGAGCTGGGAAGAACAACCATGCTTAAAGCGAACCTTCAAGTCGTACTCATCCATCATTCATTGAAGAAAAACAGCTCCTGTAGGCCCATTAGCACAGCTTCTAGCAGAAATCAAAGGATATACGGAAGGCATATACTCACATCATCCTCTCCCATGATAGCCTTAAAAGTCTCAACACCGTCTTCACCCTTCTTCGCCTCATTATAAATGCTGTGGAACTTATACTCGACCTCCTTGGGCTCACCCTCCTTCTCGGCAGCGCCAACAAACCACCTCACGAAAAAGAAGGCGCCGTCAGCCGCCGGAATGCGCACCTTGCCAAAGACGATCAGGCCGTAGGCGACGTCGCCGACGCGCACCGCCACGAGGTCGTCCTCACCGAACGCCGCCAGCTCGTGGTCCGACAGCTGCGACACCGCGCGGAAGTACTGCGGCTCGTGCTTGTCGTGCTCGTGGCGCAGGTGCACCAGCCGCTTCTTGATTTCCGGGAGGAGGTCGGTGAAGGCGCGGAGGGAGGCTGGCTTGGGTGCGTGGGAGGGTGAGAGCTGGCAGGTTTCGGCGTCGGCCATGGTGAGAGATGTTCTGCTGGTGTTGGTTTGTTGTTTGATAGTTGTAGGTTGCGTCGGTGGAGATGTAGCTTTCAGGTGCCTTGCTTTGGATATGAGAACTTGGAGAGTTCGAGACGTGATTGAAACACTGGTTGGTGCTTGGCTCTTTCCCTTTTACTGGCTGCAAAGACTATGGTTCAGCAGTGACAGAACAGGGTCAACGTTGTGCAATGACACTTATATAAATCAATTGCTTTAATATGGGACAGGAAATGCTGCAAAAGCAGGATTGGAGATGATCAACGGCTGAGAGCGAAGCGGCGGTGATCATGACGTGAGACCAGGGATGAAGCTGAACGTCTATGTCCGCATTGGTATTTCTGAAGGTCTGTTCTTGGACAATTTGGATACACATCGTAGATTTGAAATCCGGTTTAAGGAATGCCATGTCAAGGCACATCGCGAACGAGCTTCCGATGATCTGAAAGGCACATTATACGGCTACGTCAAGGTGACATTGACAGTGGCCTGATTCACATCAATACCGATGCGACAATGCAACTACAGATAACAGAGGTAAAGCAATTGAGCATTGTAAGGCAGTGTTGGAAGCATAATTGTTGATAAGCCGACGTTCTCCTGTGCATTCTGAAATCAACGTCACACAGTCCGACCCTCCTAAACCGCCATCGCCAAAGCCAACATCCACAACAAGCGTCGACCAATCGGAGTGGAGCTCAAGCGATAACAGGCGTTCCTGCTAATTTACATAGGGGAAGTTAGTCGCATCATGTGAGCGGGAGTTAACGCGGGTCATCATTGAAATGCGAGTCATTAGACGCAAGTATGTTTTGCATACTTCGTGCTTCTCCCCTTCAGCAAGAAAAGCAACTTTGAAATGTGAAGTCGTCCTGAGTAAGCTGCAACTCATACAGCCCCATTCAGACAGCTATACCAATGCGGTAACGCACTATACGCGCCGAAACCCGTCATGAACGGAGTCATCATATTACAACACAAACTAGCTGCACAACAATCCCAACATCATACGGAAACGCAGTAGCCAAAGGGTATTCTGCCGATCACGTCCTACAACTCCTGAAACTCCTCAATCAACTCTCTAGGCTTTTGGCCTCCGGAAAGGATGCGCCTCCGTATTCAACACCCACTCATCCAGACTGACCACGTCGGGTTCGGAGAAGATTAGATATAGATACTTGAGAGTCTCGGCGAACCAGAAGCTCTCCTGCGAGTCTAGCTTTGTTGATTCGCGGTGGGTTACGTCGTTGATGGATGAGTAACCGAGCGGCGTGCGGCAGGCCGCGTCAATATTGACGAACATGCGCCACGCGATGTCTTGGTATCGCTTGTCACCGGTGATGCGATACAGTATGAAAATCGACTCGATGGCCTCAGGTCGAAGCATATAACGGCGGTCCTTGATGTATGAGACGCCAGGAGTGTACTGGGATGTCGAGATGATAGATTGAGCGCGTTCATTGGAAGGCGCTACATCGTCTTCTTTGGGTTTGTGATTCTTGTTGACACTATCAAACCAATCTTGCTCGTCCCAAATACAGTCTTCCAACCCAGGACACTGCACAGTGGTGAAAATCTCGGGCATTATTCCAGTCTCCGTTTGGTTGTAGGCCCAGATACAACCCTCGACGAGTTTCTGCGCGACGGGTAGATCCTCTGGCCGTGAGAAGATTTTGCTTCCTATAGCAACCATGCCACCGACGAAACATCCCAAGTGCTGAACTTCCGGTTCTAGCACAATTCTTTCGTCTGGTGTGAACTTGGCAGTTCCCGAGAGCAACAAATCGTAGTCTTCAGGCATGCTAGGTCGGAAGAAAAGGTGAAGCTTCGCCGCATCGATTACTTGTTCATACATATCCTGGTACTGGGGAACAAGGCCGCCTAGAAGCAAGAATTCTTTTGGCAAGTACTCGTAGGTGGAATCAGCCATGCCACCGAACGTGAATGTTTTGTCATGCTTGAAATTCATGGTTGCTCCATTAACCAAAACTGGCCAGAGTCCAGGGATTTTTGTCTCTTTTTGCTGAGACTCAAGGGCATTTGTCACTCGTTGAATTGCGTCGTAATATTTGGAATCGCCAGTCAGTTGAGCTAACCGAGTGAACTCTAGCGAAAGTGATCCAATTTCTGCCAGAAGCGCGTGCGTGGGAGATTCTTGACTGATATTGTACGCGGATCTGCTCAACGTTAGTGTAAGAGCAGCAGAGCAGACTGTTCATGCCTACTGTTCCCAAATCCAGCGCGTAATGGGCATCCGATTGGGTGTATCGAAAGCATGGTATAACATGTCTCCAACTTGAATGGCTTTCTGTAGAAGGATGGCGTGCTTTCGATCGCTTACTTCGTATGCACCCAGGAGACCTCCCAGATACCGGATAGTTGTTTCGAAGACGTTGAGATTCTCAATACGTGGAACCGTGAACTCGACTTTCTTGAGATCGGCCACAGCAATTGAGAAATCGCCGCTCCAACCCATTAAATGCAAAGTGTCCAACGCATCGACCAGAGTTGCCCCCCAACCTCCGAAATGGTCCTTGAAGCCGCCAGTGACAGGCTTCACTTCATCGTGCAGCCAAGCATACTTTCTGTAGCTGTCCCAACAATGCTTGAATGCTTGTCTGATTGCATATCTTCTGTGGAGTCTTTCCCGTCTGTGTTGGATTAACTCGGGTTCCTTGAAATCATGCTGGATTCTTGGAATCGTCTGCGGAGTGCCTGTCGGCAAGGGAATGAATGACTCGACCGGATAGCGTTCAGGGATTTCTTTCCAGTCGATGGACACCATTCCTTTGGATTTAGAAGGTCGGCCAAAGAAGGATGCTATTGAATCCAATGGCGAGTCGTTATACACGCTTGAGATTAAGTAGAAAACAATCAAGATCATCAAACTAAACACCGCATAGCGGCGCAATGCCCTGGGCATTGTTTTACATATAAAAATAGCGTGCCTATAGTAAATGAGTTAATATGTATTCGAGTATCATAGATATCAGTGCTTGTCGAGGCACTCGCGAGTTTATGTTGTCTTTCCGAATTGGTGCAGAAGCGGAGTATGAAGACAAGCATTACTTCAAATGATAATGGAAAGCAAAACCGGCAGAATTTGATAGTAGAAAGAAGTGATAATACTCACGGGCAATCGGAATTCACAAGCGCTCTTCACTGGTTGAAGGAAAGTGTGAGAGATAGGGGCGATGAGACGCCGCTCCGATGTCAGGAGAGGATGGACAAGCAGTAGCTCGATGGCATTGAAAGAGGAAGAAACAGAAGAAGTCAAACTCGCACATTCATTCTCGGCTCTTCCAAATACTAGAACAGCTGCGGACGATGAAATTTGGAATGCGTCTTGCCCATATCGCGATGGCCAGACTTTAGCCAAGTCGCGATCACGGTTTGCCAAGACGGAGCTGGAGCTCGGCAGCAAAAAAATCAATGTGAAAAAAGGAAACATCAACCTCGCGACACAATCACATTTCGACACCGGCTGCTTTTCAGCGATGGCCATGTCATCGAGCACAAATGTATGAATGCAGCTACACAGTCAAAGCAAAAAAGTAGGTCCTCCAGCCCGTTTAGTACGATACGGGCCCCATGGGCCTCACCGCGTAAGCTCCCCACCCTGTACGCGTCGCAGCACCACCTCCGCACGCATCGTCTGGCGTCGCGCAACCGCACTCCAAAGCGCCGCTAACCTCGGCCAGCATCTTCGCGGCGACCGACGCTGCCCACACCACGCAGCTCGACGCACTGACGGACCGCCTCCTGAAGACGCACAACCCGACGCCGCTGGGCGCCTGGCAGCTCGACTGCCGGCAGCTGCGGGCGACGGACACGGCCGGCGACGCGAAAGGCGCGCAGCCGCGCCAGCTGGACTTCCTGGCGCTGTCGCAGCACGGCGAGCGGGCGTTCGTCGCGGTCGACGGAGCGGGCGAGAGCGGCGCGGCGGCGGCCTCGGTGATCGCGGTGCCGGCGGGGCAGCGCGACGGGCTGCGCGCGCTGGTGGAGAGTAAGATGGCGGGGCTGTGGACGGCGCGGGCGCGGCTCGCCGTGCTGGGCGGCGCGGTGTACGAGGCGGGCGAGTTTGTGGTGCGCGTCGGCGAGCTGAGGCAGGTGGGTGGAGCGCAGAGCGCGGTGCGGGCGGTGGTCGCGTGCGTGCAGCGCGGTGGCGAGGGCGACGGCATGGCGTTGGCGGAGGAGGATACACAGAAGCAGAAGGAGGCGGTTCGCACGTTTTGGAAGAGCTTTGGATTCGAGAGCGCAAAGGAGTACTTCTACATTCCTACGGCAGATGACGATGGTTTTGGAGAAATCAGGCTGTGGTGCGAGGTCTTGCGACTGCGACCCTAATGCGAATGAGTCCAACAGAGTGTAGAAATCCGGTCTCTACATGTCTTCTACGATAACAGTGGTCGCGAAGTTGAACAGACGCAAATCACCAAATTACTCCGATAATTCCGCGATGACACCCAGTTAGGGCGAGCTTTGGCGCGGGAAGCTTTGGTTTCGGTGTTTCCCGGCGGTGCTATACGGGTGTTTCCAAGCAAGCGGCACGAAATCATTCTCAGCGCCACTCGTGCCAAAAACTGCCGATCACTACGACATCGACCTCGCCTCATTGAAACGGACGATAATTTTCGAGACGAATCGTGAGGCTTGTGTTGCAGCCAGCGCGAGATTTAGTAACGCCAATGGTTATACGGGAGTCGCATTTTCTGCAGCGCGGCGATCCCTCCGTCGTCACCTACAACCTTAGATTGGGCAGTGGCCAAGCTAAAGGAAAACCCGAAGTCAACGATCGGAACCATTTGCCGTCAAGTAGGCCATGGTAATGGGTACTGCCGATCCCTCGGGAGGACGCGTTGGAGCACCATTGCTACGGTTTATAATTTCACAGCGGCGTTTTACGCTTCGCGCGGGAGCTGTGCCAGTTGGATGTTGCCCTGCAGTCAGCAGTAGACTGCGAATGGAAGGAGGCTGCGAATGAGTCTATGGTCCTAGCGAAGGACAAATGCTGAATTCTAGCTTACTTCTGTACCTGCACATTCCTAGTCTGTGATATTCTTCAAGAAGCAAACATAAAAGGGTGAGAAACGGATTCGCCGTCGCTGGTCGAGTTACATCACAGCAACAACCAAGGAAGAAGGCCCGTGTTATGATTTACTGGATATGAAGCATGGGATGGAAGTATGGGTAGCCAGATAATCCCACTGAGCAACGTAAATCCAAGCATGAACAGCAAGATAAGGCTGATCCTATGCAGTGTAACAGCTGCGCGGCATGGCGATCCCTAATTGAGCATTGAGTTTGACCACTGTCGCAATGGTGGGCTGGCTGGAAAAGATCCCGAGTACGAATGATGTCCTACTTGGATGTAGAAGCGGAAAAAGGGGGGTGCCAATTCCTCGGTGCCATTTAGAATTGAGATCTCGAGATACGGCATTGCGCATTATCGTCGTGGAGGTTTTCCTTGGTCAGTGGCTTCGGCTGTCAACCAACGGGTGCCATGCCAACCATCGTCGCCCTGACTGTTCACGCATCGGAAGCGTTTTAGCGGCATTAGCAAATAAGGACCATTCTCCACAGTCACCCAGGGGATCTGCATTCACGATGCGGTTGGTGGAGCCCGGATTTCACAGCATGTCGCGGCGTACATTCGGGCGACGGGAGCACGGAGTGAAGGGAACATTGGCTTGCATAAGATTAGTGTCGGGTGTTCCAGAAACGACAACCACGTGGAGTGAGACGAGCGAATGAGCAGGGAAGGCATGTTAGATGAGAAAAATGAGCGAACAAAGTATGATTCCGGGTGGAGGCGCCGCTTCGACGTCCAAATGGGCGTTGTTCCAGGGGATCAATGCCGCCATGGGCCCTGTCGCGTGCCGTTGAAGGCGCGGTTGCTGTGTGCCATTCTACCACGGTAGGCGAACGACACCGGTTGTCATGCTTACTACCATCCCTTGACCTTCGCCCCTAAGCACCTTTCCAGGGGGTTGGAATGGAAAGGATGGCGTAAAAAGTGTTCGGTGGTGGCATTGTTCAAAATGGAGGGTGGTGACAGGTTGAGACGAGAGCCAGTGAAGAAGTTGGGCAGCAAAGTTTGTCGGTAGCAAATTGCCATTCCACCATTAATTCCTCAGACTAGCTGGAGGCTATCCGCCATGGGCAACTGTATTTTGGCGGTGCCACTTGCAAACAGTGCGAATGGTGCAGGCGCCAATGTGCGGGCCATCACTATCGGCGGTACCTTAGTGAGAGGAGGGATCACGTACTGTACTCTACCCATAAAGGAGTAGGTAGGCAGAGAAAGCTACCTAGGCAAGAGGGACGAGGTCACTGTCCAGGCCGGGTTTTGGTTCGGAGTATCTGGAATTTTTCAAAGCCGCGGTCAAGGGGTGCATAATTGCACTGCATGCTGAGCTGAGGAGTCGCATTTCGTGAGACCAAAGGTTGAATGCTTCCATACACCCTTCCATCCGTCCTTCGACCGCATGACGACTGCATCGAAGGAATTGGCCTCTCAGATCTGCCATCTCTCATCTCCACTAGCTATGGCTTGGCTGACGGCCTGGGAAAATGGCTCGGAGAAATGACTCGCACCAGCAGTGGGAAAGTCCTTAGTTGCTGTAACCACACCATGTAGAGGATCGCGCCGGTGCAACGTGCATTTTCCATTCAATCTAATCCCGAAATAGCCCTCGGCCTCCAGAGCTTGATCGAATACGATGTGCTCCGTGTGCTGAAACCGCTTGAACCTTCTACCCCAAACTCGAGTTCATTGGTAGGCGCGTTTTGGAAAGTCGACAAGGTCAGGTGCCCGCGCCGCTCCCCGCCTGCCGAAGTATATTGTGGCGGTATCAAAGAGAACGACCGAGGAGATTGACGGCTTCAAACTGGAAGGAGATGTAGGGCAGGATGGCATTGGCTCGCAGATCCGACGTTCCATACAATTTTTTTTTTGTCAGGCCAACGGAGCATGAGCAAGTTTAGGTTTGAGAGCAGGCTGAGCTTTCATGCTCGCTCGGTTCGCAGTGATGAATTCGGGAGTATGCGGTCCAGTCCTCGGAGAGCTTCGGTTGAGTTGGCCGTAAGCATGCACGCATGCAAGCACGAGAAAAAGCTTGCAGCCGGCCAGTCATAAGATTCGACTTGGCGATCAATCAATCACAAGGGAGAGAAAGCAATGAAAGCGTGCACATTTTTGTGCTGATTCATGTGGGCTCGCCTCGAATGGTCTGTTGTCAATCAAATGCCAACTTTGTCAACCCATGCCATCCACAGGCCTGAAAATCGTGCGCACGCTGTCAGCCTCTCGGCCGTGCAGTAGAATATGGGAAGACGTGCAAATCTGGCTGCTTCAAAGGCATGAACACGGAGGAGGTGAACGCAGATGGTAAGTCTTGCATTCAGCCACTCGGCAGCAAGCCGTGAACATGCGCTCTGCGACACGCAACTCACTCTCCCGTTTTACAGTATGGCGTTATTTTTGGGAGGTGATGGGGTTTGGCGGCAGCATAAACTTTCGGGGCAAACCCTTCGCTTAGTCGGCGTGGCATCTGAGAAGCATCGTCGCGGCAGCCTTTCGCCGACGCTCCTCCGATGTGAAGGCTTGCTTTCGGTATATGACTCGCGGTGGTTTTATTTGAACGGTGTGGTAAAGCTGTTGGTTCCGAGTTTAATTTTGTGTAGGGCGCCAGGGAGGTTGGCGCACCGGATTGCGCGCACCCCATGGCCAGCTCGTGGCCGCACGGTGTGAATGACGAGTAGCAGGTTGGAGAGTAGTGGCAATTGCGACTTGGGCTTGGTAGAGGTACTGCGTACCACGGCTACAAGTACAAGGAAGCCACCGGGCAACTGGCTTGTGCTCTGCGTTGCCACACCACGAGCCGGGCAGCTGTCCTCAGAAGGCATGGTGGGAGAGAGGATTAGCGGGACTGCATGCGCTTGGAAGGCCTTGGAACCCACGAGTCGAAAGAGGAAGCGAGCGTGAAATGGCAAGTCCAAGCCAAGCCTACCGCATGCTATTGCATGCCATCTCATGCCATTGCGTCGCATTACTGTAGCCCATCAGCCTACCTAGGCTCCGGTTCATGCTCGGCCCAGGCGGAGTGTGGTTCAGGCTAGAGTACGAACGATGCTGGTGGTGCAGAGCCCGCAATGCCCGCAATGCCCGCTAGCTCGCCGGTGGGAGTCTCATGCGTCAAAACGCCTTAAACAGTGGCGGGCCATGGCCGGACAGGGGACCCCCCCTGCTGCTTCGCGGGCCCTGACCTGCAGGCAGCCCGTTGCCCGCAGCCCGCTCGTCCCCCCCCTTCAGACTCCGTAAACGTGTGCAAATCCTCCACAAATTTCACAAGACAGCGCCGTTTCTCTCCGGATTTCTTTACAATCTGCAATCTGCAACTGCCTCGTCCGTTTAATTACCACCTGCAGCCGCCTGATTCCTGTTTCTGTTTTTACCGCTCACCGCGCACATCCGCCCTAGCCACTGCACTCCTGCAAAACACCAGCTGAGCGCTCAGTGTGTGCCCCGAGGCCTGTGATCCTTGGAAACCCGAGCTTGCTCCGCGACAACCTGCCACTTCTATGCTCCTGGATATCGTGACAACAGAAGACCACAAATAAATAGCCCGCCTTCCCGCTTCTGGCCGCCATATAAAAAGTCATCCGTCGGTCGTGTAACGCTCGTGTCGTCTCGTCCGCTTTTCTCGCTCTTTTTGCTACTCACCCAACCCGAGACCTGGAAGGCAAACCAACTCCACCATCCCGAGACACGCGGCATCAAGCTGGCCCATGTCAAGAGATCCTCGTCACCTGCTAGGCTCACGTAGAACCCCGAGGGAAGCCTCTGGCACTGGTCGGTCTGCTGAAATTGAAGCAAACCTTGACGTGTTTGGCCTGCGACTAGACCCTCCATCGCACAAGCTAAAACATAAGGCCGTCGACTTTAAGAGGACCGCTTCAACTGCTTCTGGTACATACCCAACCCTTCATCTTATCATGTCTCTCTCTTGTCTTGTCTTGTCTTGCCATTTGCGTTATCCTAGGTCCAGGGCTACCTGTGGCTGACAATGTTCCTATTAGTTGCTTCTACTTCAAACTATCATCGTCCGCCTTCTCGAGCTTCAACTATTCTTTCGGATTCCACTGCAAGGTCCAGCAAAGGCACCCGATCTGCGAGAGGCATGGCCGGCATTCTCGACATTGATCGGTCCAACAGCCGAAAAGAACGAACGTTTATCGGCAGCGAGTGTGCGGTATGCGAGGAACCACTAGAGCATACCCTTCGCGGTGAGCGCATCCTGCAGCTTACCTGCTCACATGTCGCCCACGAAGCTTGCTTCTACGAATACATCCGTGAATTCGAATCGCAGTACTGTCCGACTTGCAATGCTCCGCTAGGCCTGGACAGCAGCAGAGGTGGCAATGTTCTGGATCTTGGTATGTCCAGCACCAGCGACGTCACTACTATTGGAAAGACCTCGACGCTTACCGGTGGAGCAGAAAAGCTGAGTCGCATTGCCAAGAGCGATACGGCATCCGAGCGCCAGGAATACTCACGCAGTGTTGTGAGCAGCCCAGCGCCATGGGACAATCGAATGTCAGATGCTCCCACAAGTCTCCGCGATCAGCAGGTGCGGCCACTTCGACCGGTCGAGTTCGGCGGCCCGCGCGCGCGTCCCACCACCACCAGCAGCAGCGCTCCTCCCGAACGCCTCGCTCCAGTGTCGCACTCCAGATCCGACAGCAACTTGACCGGCAGCGACTACGCGGAACCGCATAGCGCGTATCCGCGGAAACATGACTACGATCTTCAGTCCATGGAGGCTACGCTCATCAGCCCACCCGGCGTCATCAAAAATCCAATTCCACCGCCAACGGTGACGGTTCGAAGCGAATTCCCAACCATCACCAGATCTAGACAGCAGCAGAGCTTGACTTGCTTGGTGACGGTTGAAGTGACCGAGGGCAAATGGCGACCCAGTATCGATGATATCCGACCACTTCAACCTCCAAAGGCAACTTCGGCCGACTTCGGCTCGGCGCAGTCTCCGCCACAGCGTAAGCGAGCCAACAGTACATACGAGTCGAGAGAGCATCTTGAGGAAGTCACCGGAGAATTGCACAGCCGCGTCGATAATTGGCACGGCCTGGACTTTTCTAGATTCGGAAAACTCAGGTTGCACGGTCAGATCCGTGTGGGCAAGGATCGGAGAGCGTGGCAGGATTTGGAGTGCTATCTATTTTCGGAAATGCTCATCTGCGTGAAGGAGCGTAGACCCTTGGCCAACCAACCATACGACGGTCCATCCGATCCAAAGAAATCAAAATGCACCCTCAAAGGCTCCATTTTGATCAAAAAGCATCTGAAGGAGGTGGAAACTTTCGCAGGTAAGCAAATTTTGCACGCCTTACTAAGATGATTTCTTACACCCGCATCAGATGAAAGTATCCTGACCCTCAGTCTCTCCGTCAGCGAGCTTCCATCGTTCCATCTTCAATTCCAGAATCATGACCAACTGGAATTGTGGAAGATGGCGTTGCTTGACATCAACAACCCAAACCCACCACCACCGTTGCGGTCATCCGATTATGATATCGAGAACTCAGGTACGGACGAAGAAGACTTTTCCGTTTCAGACATGAAAAAACAGCGCCTCTCATCTGCAGTTTCTTCGTATGGAGCCGGCAAATCTTACAATACCGCACCAACAGAATACTCTTCCCGAACGGAGACCTTTACCGACACTCGGCTAAGCGTCAAATCGTTGCACGTTCCCCTTGACGTGGTGGTCGTGATCCCCGTCTCTTCGTCCATGCAAGGTCTGAAGATCTCGTTGCTCCGCGACAGCTTACGCTTCCTCGTCCACAACCTCGGCGAAAGGGATCGCATGGGTTTGGTCACGTTTGGATCGAGCGGTGGTGGAGTTCCCCTCGTTGGCATGACCTCGAAGACGTGGGATGGGTGGTCCAAAATTCTTGACTCCATCAAACCCGTTGGTCAGAAAGCGCTGCGAGCCGACGTCGTTGAAGGAGCAAACGTGGCCATGGACTTGCTGATGCAGCGAAAGTCCGCCAATCCCATCGCCAGTATTCTCCTCATCAGCGATAGCACAACGTCCGACCCGGATGGCGTTGATTTCGTGGTTCAAAGAGCCGAGGCTGCCAAGTAAGTTCTTCCGATCTTGTTAATTCTTCGCTTTTTAAATAAAAAAAAAACAGGGTCACAGTCCATTCATTTGGTCTCGGCTTGACGCACAAGCCTGACACAATGATCGAACTATCCACGCGCACCAAGGCATCCTACACTTACGTAAAGGACTGGATGATGCTTAGAGAATGCGTCGCTGGTTGTCTGGGCTCATTGCAGACCACTTCGCATCAAAATGTCAAACTTAAATTGCGCCTCCCGGAAGGATCACCGGCAAAGTTTGCAAAAATAAGCGGCGCCTTACAAATCACTAAGCGGGCTTCCGGTAGAGATGCTGAAGCGGCGTTGGGTGACTTACGCTTTGGCGACAAGCGAGGTGAGTCTCAATACCCATGATTATCTACTTTCGCTAACCTTACCCGCGCTAGATGTTCTCGTCCAACTCGCCATCGCTCCCGATGGTGCATCGTCAGAGCAACTTCCCCAAGACCCATGGGAGACCATTGTGTCAGGCCTTGAGGCTCTAGGTGGAGGCTCCGAAGAGGAAGGCCAGCGTAGCGCGAGTGTCGAAGAGGTGCCTCTAATCCAAGCCGACCTCCTCTATGGCGACATTCTCCGTGACGGCGCCATCGCACATACGCCACGGCCTTCGCTGCTAGCCATCACCATGCTACCGTCTGGTGGTCGCACCAAGTCAATGAATCGACCACCATCGCCGCCAATTCCACCACACCCACACGTGGTCCAACGGCGCATGGAGTTACTAACCTCTGACATGTTGACCCGAGCCTTGACTTTGGTATCTCGAGGCCAGCATGAGCGTGCTCACCATCTTCTGCGTGAGACTCGCAGCATCCTCAAAGGCCTCGGTAAAGGCGGACTGCCACCATTGCCTCCACCTGGCGCCAGCACTCCACGAGTACCGCACGTCAGGTCACCAGCTTCGACGGCGAAGTCTGTATCGGACGAGGAAGGCAAGGAGAGAGCACCCAAGTCACCATTGACTGATGAGACACCGAAGGCACCATTGGACGTGCCAAACCGAAAGCACACTCCCTCGCCACCCTTGCCTCCGATGTCCGCCGGCATGGACAACCCGTTCAATCCGTCGTCCGGCATTGATGCCAGCACCATGTCTGCTCTCGATGCAGAGCTGGAATCCAGCTTGGAGTGGATCAATCATCCCGCCGTCTTCGGTCGCGACTCACGAAAGGCTGTCCTCCAAGCCATCGGCGTCATTTCGAGCCAACGCGGCTACACGTACCGCACGCCAGCTGAGGCCCTGTGGGCCGAACGCATCGCTGGCATCAAGCGTCTTGCTGAAAAGAGCCGCGATTGGAGAGAGACCGGCGATGGCGACGTCGGCATAATGGAGGAGGCGTGAGCTCTTCTGCTCGGCGCCAAACAAAATTCATCGACTTTATAACTCCGATTCCATTGCACGCCCCTACTTGTTTATAATTCACTTCGAGCGAAATCGTTTTGCGTCATTTGACGATTTTTTGCAGTACTCCGGTTCTCCAAGGCCAACTTTTGGATAGGTAATGAACTTGGAATGGGCGACACGCACTGTTTGACGATGGAGCTGAATTCGAACGATGGGATTAATTTGAAGATGGTGAAAAAGCGCAGGTTCACATCATGGGATTGTTAACGGTCAACGATTTGGCTTGAGCAAATGGAGGTTTTATGTAGCCATGTTGACGCGATATATGGCGATCCTTCAGGTGCTTTACGAATTCCTACAGCCCTGCGCGCCGGTTTTGTATTTTGAGATGGAAAAGGCGAGATGTTTCTTTTTTGTTCTTGCGAGATATACCACCTGACTGGCTTCTGAGTCTATGATATCCAATTTTCTACAGATACATCCCAAATAGCAATCGCTTCCGCCTCTCTAAGCCTTTTCATTCTCTCTTAACACAGTACTATCGGCTTTAACATGACGATGATGCGGTTCACAACCCTTTACGTCCTATGCCCTTAACAGTGCTTTTGCTTGGCTCGCTTCGAGCCGTTACACCAGTCGCAGGCTTCTAGAATTGCGTTAAAACTTTGTGTGCGTTCTAAACATGTACCATTTGTGGGTCTGCTCCACTAACGCTCTCGCGTGCTATCTCCCTTGTATACCTTATGCAAGGCCACTTGATTTACGGTACATCCGTGAACGCAATTGCCGCGCGACTACTTGACTACAATGCTGAGCAGTATCTCTTGGACTCCATCGAAGGAATCGGCTCGAAATTAATTGAACGAGCAGGACTAGACTGTTCTTGCTGCTTGTTCGGAAGCGCCATATCAATTCAGCCATCCTCTGGCCTTCCCTCTGCACCCGCACCGGTAAATGACTAACGCAAACCAGCAGGATCCACTTTTATTGCTCGTGGATAGATGGACGAAAAGAACCAGAGCTTGTCGTCTATATTAGCGCATGCATTATCACCCGATATTGAAACGCATATTAAATAGAGTAGACAATGAAAAGGAGAAGCTACCAAACCTCCTGAGCTGTCTATCGCTAGTCTCACTACCAACCTCACTAGCAATTAGCACGAGTCAACTTTAGTGTTTCTCCTTTCCCTTCGTGCCACATCTCTTACGGTAAGTCCCACCATAGCGTAGCCCACGGTCCGTCGCACTCTCTGCTAGCCACCAAAAACAATAGCTCCCAGCACCGCTCGCATACCACCGCACGAGACCAACCCACGTCCACGAGGAGCCGACCCACCGCAACGGCCACGACAGCGCTACAGGCCTCCCGGGTCGGCGTGATAGGCGCCACGGCGCCGCCGTCTCGGCGTGCTCTCAGCGGCGCATACTGTACAGCGCCGCGGCGCCTCGGCGGCCAGCGTCCGCGCCGCGAGGAAGAGCTCGTATACGCGGGTCGCGTCACGTCGGGCTCGGGTGGTTCTCGCTGCGGCGCTGCGGCACGGCAGCAGGGGCGCGCAGAGCCTGCGGCGCCGAAGACGTGGGTTTTCGGGCGAGGCTCGGGTGGCGGCGACGCAGGCTGCGATGGTGGCTGGCCGCCCTGCCGTTTGCGGCGCGCCGCGATATGCGCGGCCTGCGCTGATCCTGCGGGCGGCGTCTCGTGCTGCGGGTTTTGCGCCGTGGCGCGAGAGTGCAACGGAGGGTTGCACCTTGCGAGGGAGCGTTTTCGTGCGCGCAGTTCGGCCTCCTGAGACCCCTTGTCTTGCTACGGGAGCTTTCTCTTTTCTGCCCTGCTGGCGCGGTCCAGGGATGCCACGTGCTGCAGTGTTTTGGCACGTGGAATGCTGTGGATTTGCGGGGGCTTGCGGCGCGCTAAACGAACGCGAATATCGTCACTTTTCCACTTCTTCTTGGCTTCGTCGCTGCGGCGAGCTGCGCTGGAAGAGGTGCAGCTGATTGAGCAAGGCAATTGTTAATCATAACTTTCGTGAATTTGAAATTCACTCTGCTCGGTCGCAATTCTCGTGGCAGGTAATAGTAACAGGGTTAAGATTTATAATCCGCACCCTCAATTCTTATGGGTTCACGATGCATTTCTTCAAACCACGACATCTCCAATCAAGCTTCACGTCAAGTTACTCCTGCATATCAGAGAAAATAAGGGATTCTATTCATTGGACCGAGTTTAATCCGTTGCAAAATTTTGAGCTTAGGGCTTCGACTAGTCTGGCGTTCTATCCCGATCAATCCGCTCTTCGTGTTTCAGCGGCACGAAACAAGATCCTGTAAGAGGTACTCAGTTGTACCGATACCTGTACTTTGAAAAGATGAAGTCCAGTGCTTGAAGAGAATGCGAATGGTGAGCTTGAAGCAACCTTCCTGTGGCTTTTGTAAATCCCTCTAGCCCGTCGGTCGCCTGTAGTTGAGCTCAAGGGCTGAACCAAGGCGATAACCCTTGCTTTCCTCTCGCACTGTACCAAGGCGATATGCCTTTCGAAACTTCACTCCGATACCACGGATGTTCGGGATCGAATACTAGAGCTTTTGTGATCTGGAATTTCTCAACCCAGCTCTGAATCCAATGTTCCTTATCTGCCGAAGACTGAAACACCTCTATGCCATCTCCGTCGAACCATGATGCCAGACGAACATGTTTCGCAGCGTTGCAGAACTGCTTCCTGAGTTTCATGATCTCAGCGTGCGCTTTATCACTAGTATCGTAGTCTTCGGGCAGCTCTGTGTTCGATACCCTCCATGTGCCCGACCAGACTTCGTGAATGACCTTATAGACGAAGCGCACTTCAGGGACAGGCTGAGGCGTATTCAAATAGCGTAACGGAACGAGTTCAATCCGATGCTTCGATAAATTAGCACTCTTGCTTAGACAGCTGTTTATGCTTGGTGAACTCCTCTTACCTGCTCTGAACTGGACGGACTAGATGCGGGCTCGGTGGATGGAACACTGGTTTCCGTCCGAGTACGATGAGGGAGCGATGACAAAGTTGATTGTGACCTTGACAAAGACTGAAGTGGAGAGGTATGCTTTGATTCTTCCTTGACAACGCATAGCTGATGGAATGGCTCAGAGTCTGGTGGCCGTGACGAAGACTGAAGTGGAGAGGTATGCTTTGATTCCTCCTTGACATCGCGTAGTTGATCGAATGGCTCAGAGTCCGGTGACCGTGACGAAGACTGAAATGGAGAGGTATGCTTTGATTCCTCTTTGACATCGCGTAGCTCATTGAATGGCTTAGAGTCCGGTGGCAAATCATCACGATTATTGCCAGGTACATGATCTTTGGTGATTTCTGCGAAGTCTTTGACGATGATGTCTGACGAATGGTCTTGCTCTTCAACCTTGATGTTGATCGACATCCTTTGGTAAAATGATAATGTAGAATACGGAGAAACGACACGAATTGTATAATTGATGACTTCCGCACGCAATGGATAACGAAATGTGATGCGAAATTGATATGTTGTTGTAAGAGCGAATATCGAGATGGCTTTCGATGAGTTGTTTACCATCCTGGCGACTTCCATTGGTATCAGAATTCTGAATGGAAAGTTCGAAGCTCCGAATAGAAATGGCGCCGCGGTTTGGTTAACTACGAACCATGCAGGACGTATTCGCGATTGCCGACGTATTAGCAAGAGGACATATTTTAGTATTGCAACTCCCAGTCTGGATATAACTCTCAGATGTTCTTCCCACAATCTGGACATCTTGAAGCTCGATAACCGTGAAAAGAGATTCGCCGTAGCAACTTAAAGGTGACATTGCGCTCCATGAGGCCCAAATATGATATGAAAATGGCAGGATCTAGGCAATGGATAATTATGCTCTTTCACTCCAGCAATTGTCACTAGATGCTATGATAAAGGACCTCGAAAACTGCAACTGCAAAAGCAAAGATCAAATAGAAAAGAAAAGAGCATCCGAGCATGACCGAAGCGCCCGGGTGACCTATCAAGAACGACGGCGGAAGCGTTGGCGTTGCAAATCTCTTCGCATTTTAGCATGGACGCTAAACCGTGATGTCTAACTTCACTACAATCCTCCGCGATCCTTCTCACGCGACTCCACCTCCACCTAGCTTCTATCCGCACCGGAAAAAATGTCATCTGCCTAATCCCAAGTCCAACGAAATGCTACCTAGATAAACTCGGATCCAGAGAGTGCATGTGTCATGCAAATGGACTGAGCTCTTATCGACCTTCCGTTGCCTCAAGCCCCCGTTTACTCTTCATCACCCTGAAAGGACAAACAAAACAATCAAGGTGGCTGACTTCGAGATGAATGCTATAAAGAATCTATCCCAAAGGGGAGCAGATTCGGGAGAACACCAGTACGATCACTTGGAAGTTGACAGTCCAACCAACGAACGAGAACCCCTTCGGCCTCATGAAAACGAAGACTATGGTATCGAGCAAGAGCATAATGGACACCCAGCAATTAAAAAGGAGGAACCTTTCATATGGCTGGACTACTTGGTTTTCCTGCTCCTAGGCGTTGCCATGCTGTGGGCTTGGAATATGTTCCTTGCAGCAGGACCATACTTCCAGCGACGATTCAGCTCGAACGACTGGATAGCTAAGCATTTTCAGTCTACGGAGCTTACGGTTTCAACAATTGTGAACATGGGTGCAATCATCCTGCTCACGTTTATTCAGGCGAGAGCACACTACGCCGGACGCATTGTAACCGCGCTAATCGTCAATACTGTATCATTTACGCTTCTGGCAATCTCAACACGGCTGTTTACTACGGTGTCAGCAGCTGGCTATTTTGGGTTTTTACTTCTGGAAGTTATGGCCACTAGTGCGACAACCGGCCTCATGCAAAACGGCATCTTCGCCTACGTCTCCGGGTTCGATAGAGAAGAGTACACACAGGGTATCATGACTGGCCAAGCAATAGCAGGAGCCGCTCCGCCCCTTGTTCAACTAATTTCTGTCCTCTCCACGCCACCTGTGAACCCAACAGACAATCCAGCGAGCGAGTCATCGACAGCAGCATTAGCATACTTCTCAACGGCATCCATACTCTCATTCTCCACACTCATCGCCTTTCTTCAACTCGCTGCGCGCAGACGACTATCTCAACGACATAAACGCCTTTCGGATGATCTTTCTGATGCCGGCGATCTCCCTCGCAAGTCAGTTTCGCTTCTGGTGCTCTTCAGGAAGACCTTCTGGCTCCCCATGGCAGTGTTTCTCTGCTTTGCCACCACTATGGTCTTCCCGGTTTTCACTCAACGCATTCTCTCCGTTCGCACATCGCACGATCCTCCTCGCATTCTCCAACCGGCTTCCTTCATTCCTCTTGCCTTTTTCTTCTGGAACGCCGGTGACCTATCTGGCCGTCTCATTACCGCTATCCCTGCAGTAAGGATCACTCACAAACCGCGGTTGGTTCTCCTCCTATCACTGGCCAGGATGGGTTGGATCCCGTTGTACTATCTTTGTAATCTGGATGGGAATGGCGCGATCATCAACAGTGACTTCTTCTATCTGATCATTGTGCAATTTTTGTTCGGCATGAGCAACGGATACATTGGAAGTAACTGTATGATGGGTGCCGTGGAATACGTAGACCCTAATGAAAGGGAGGCGACTGGAGGATTCATGGGCATGATGCTGGTAGCAGGTTTGACGGTTGGAAGCTTGCTGAGCTTTCTTGTGTCGTAAATGTGATGATTATGTAGACAATTCAGATGGTATGGGAACAATTATCCTAGATCTCAAGTCAATTTGCTCTGTATTAAAGACAAACTAGTCAAGAATGCTTTATCTGTCTCCAACGTTATGTACCTACCTACTACACGTGATGACGCGAGAACTGAGAGCGTCGTGGCCCGAGCTCCCAATGAACTGCGTAAACTTTGAGATCACCACACCCAAATCTTCCGTTGAACACCTCACTTTGTCTCGACTACTGAACCGCGCAGCTATTGATTTACGGCTATTATGTCGCTACCGGCTCCCTTGACACTAAAGCTCAAAAGAAAACCTCATCACGAACCAGTTGATGCCCTTTGTTCGTATCCCACAGCAACGCCATCAATGGAGTATCTAACACTTCCAGACATTGAATCAGAAACCGAACCAGAGAACCGAGACGGTCTTGAACTTCACTACGTATACAAGCGCGTAAAAAGTAGTCAAGACCTCCATGAACCATCAATAAAGCAACCCACCGACGCCCGCGGCGTTCCCATTGTTGTTCCCACAACCTCCGATGATCCTGCAACTCTCTCCACTCAAATCAGACAATTCAACCTAAATGGCGCGAACCAACTCCTAAACGCTGTGTCACCCCTTAAAACCAGTCTAAGCCAACCGTCCTTCTCACTTCCTGTGACACCGACATCAAGACTTTCGCCTGGTCCTTCACCTCGTCGTTTCTATCTGTCAAGGCCAATAACACCTATTCCCTCAGCGCATTACAGCAAGGACACTCTCACAAAACGAAAACGCCGGGAAGTGCCGGTATTCGAGGAGCGAAACTCGCCAAAGAGAGCACGTCTGGACGGTACCTTTGCAATTCGGCCAGCCGCTGCAGATTCTAGCGAAGTTGAGCCAGTTCCTGGAAGGCAACAAATCCCTACTAGGCGAAGCAATAAGCGCCCGATCGTCACCGCTGCAGAGAAAGAGTTCCGTCAACATGAATGGGCTTCCAGCAAGCCAAAGCATGGACAAGATAACACGCAACAGCTGGATCCCGTGCTGCAAGATCTCCTAAAGGAAGTCAATGCCAGCGGAGAAAACACTATCATACAACCATCCCATATCAGAGAATATCCACACCACCTTAGCGGTGAAGAGAATCCCATTGCTACTCAATCTAATTCCGCTGTATCTGACACCGATGCCATGGACATCGACAAGAATCCTGAAGATTCATTCGTGTATGATATTTACATCCGAGAGGTCATTGCAAAGGATGAGAAATTTAACCACCCTAACTACGGTTTGGCCATCATCGAGGATGAGTCTTATTGGGAAGATTGGCAAGAAGAGGAAGAAGCAGCTGATGATGACGTAGACAGTAATGGTAAGACTCCTCCCCCCGCGAAGAAAGTTTGCCGAAGCTAACATTATTTTCAGCCGAAGACGGACCCACGGCAGACTATCCCGAGGAAGCTTCTGACGAGGATGACGAATTCGACCCTTACGAGTACCATGATAATGACGATTACTTCGCTGATGAACAGGACTATCTGAGAGATGAAGGCTTCCATCCAGCGGGAAAGGGCGGTGATGATGAATGAGGGAGCCATGTCCCCATCAATTCACCGGAAGGTTAACAGGAGCTCAGATATCTTCGCCAAAACTCTACATGAGAAGATGATAACAGGCTGCCAATCTTCAGAAAGATAACAGGCAAACGAATGACTGAATTAGCTCTGAACGGCTTAGAAGTAAGCCTCCTTACGCGGTCTTGTACTCGTTGTAAGATTTCGTGCCTCCCATTACTCATACCTCTTCCATAGCGTCGATTCTACTAGAGCTGCTCTGGATACGTGCTTTTCAAGCGCAAGACCTGATCTCCAACATCAAACACCGCCACGACATTCATCAGAAATGGAGTTCCCAGAATAAGCGGCTCGTCGCCCTCAGCACCCACCACCGCAGCGCCACACGTCCCATCTTCATACCGAGTTATAAGCGTCTGCGGATCGATCCAAAACGTATCATTGGCGAGAGTGAACCCGAGCCTCGGAATGCGGCGAAAGGCGCCCACGTCGCACGGCAAGGAGCCGTCAAGAGGGTCGGGCCGCGGATTCCAGAGGCTGTTGACCGCAGCGGCGAGCCGCGCCGGCAGGATGAGCGCGGAGGTGCCGCTGTCGACGATCATGGGCATGCTGTACGGCACCGAGACGGTCGCGCCGCCGCGCGTGGAGAGGCGCAGAGTCTGCACCTCCACCGCGTAGAAGCCGGACACGATCGGTGGCCCGACGCTGTACGCCGGCATGGGTACGGCGGTCCAGGCGGACGGCATTTCGACAGATGTTCGAGTGTGATTTTTGTCGAAGCGTGGACCCCTGAGCGTTTCGTGAGACGATTGCCTCTCGTCATAACGTTGTGGATGTGCGTTACGTTGACATGCTAGTTGTGCACTCCTCGCAACGCCGTGAGTGTGTGAGTTGACGGACGTGCAAGTCTGTGTTCCGTTTAAATGCAACCGTTCATCGTCGGCGAAGCTCGATGACATCGATACTGCGCCAAGAGCAATGTATCCACCACGTTGCGACAGCGCAAGCGTGAATTGTGGCGAAATAAGTCCTTCCGTGTACATCTGCACGAACAACGGGCTGTAAGTCGTTGGCTCCGAGGATGCTGTATACCAAAGTCTTGCGAGGAGCGCGCCACCCAGTCCAAGAAAGCCACTGGTGTCGCCGCCGAAGAACCACTGGGCTGATGTTGCAATGGCGAGGGTTGCAGACGGCACAATAAAGTCTACTAAGGTCAGCATTGAGATTGGCTCCATCGCGAGAGAAATGAACCTCCTATCGTGACGCTGTCGGTGCCGAACTGGCCCTTGACCGCACCTTCGCCATACTGGTCGTTCAGGGAGGCGTTCAAGGAAGTGAAGCTCGACGTTGGTGCAAACGCAACGCCCAGGTCACAATCGTAGGGGAGATTTTCGCATATGAAATCGTCACCAGCGACCCGAGTGTCAGAACTACCCGTGTCGACTGGCAGATCAAAAGTCTGGAGACTCGTCCATGGTGTTCCAATGGTAACCTGCGCAACGAATTCTTGACTACCGTCCGCCAGACCTAGGTCAACAATACCATCTTGTCTTCTCGCAAGCCGCCGTTTGGTAGTTTTGATGAGTCTACGTCGAAGTGGAATGATTCCATTGTGGGAGATAGGTTACCATTCATCGACCAGACCATTATTGGGAAATGACGAGGCGAATGAGAGGAAGAGAATACACAGCAAAAGAATTAGAACCATACTCAACTAAGTGATCAACCCTGCGTGACATTTATCCAAGCTTACACCTCTGAATTCGTTGAAATTTCAGGTCAGTCCTTCACATTCTTTGGCAGCCGCCATCTGAAAGACATTCCAGTAGACGTGACGCAGAAAGGAGCATTCCGCATGAATATTTAACTCCGGAATGTAGACCAACCGAAGTTTCGAGTAGATTCATTGTGAGAATAAAAGGGTAAACGACCTCACAGCAGGTGAGCCCTCAATTCTACTACAGTCTACTCTCCTGGGCAATCTTACCTCGCTCTTAAATAGCCTGAGAACACTCTGAAAGCTTTTCCGTCACCGGACGCGCCTCTCATCTGCAGCACATAAGATCCCATGTGGAGTGAGGGAGAGGGAGAATGGATGAAGGCCGCAGCGTCTCCAATTTTGAAGAACCTGCACAGAGCTCTCTATCGATATTCCATAAAGATTAAGAACTAGCTAGAATTCTAGCTTTCTGTTGTGCTCAAATCTGTCCCACTGACCTCGATATCAAGTAAGCGCACTTTGCCTACCCCTGCGATTACTCTAGGCGATCCAACAGTAAGTACAAGCTTATCAGAACGCAGTTTCCAACGAAAGGGATCCGTATTGTCATGAGGCCTGCGAGCACTATCAGGGAAAACTTCAATATCTGCTTGGTACCAAGCACCGTCAAAATTGGTTTGCGATAGCACAACAACGAACCCTTCCATTCGGCGATCCCACAAATGAATCATGATTGTATCGTGCGTAAGCCGAATGATTCCTTTGTTCGAATCATAGGCACTGGTGGGCTCCACCTTCCAGATGCAAAGCTTTGAACTGCTACTGGGTAGTTTCCCAAGGAGATACGCATCAAAACCAGGAGAATTCTTGGGCATCAATGAGTTGGTACTGCCGTTTTTGAGGAAATAATATGTTTTGGCCGTAGCTGCTCTCATTTCGTCGCGTCTAATGAGTTCCAGCCAGGATGTTCCGTATCTAGAGAAGCTTGAGTTGCCATGAAGCCGTACAGGGATGCCCAAAAGGTATTGGAGCTCAGTTTCATGCCTACACGATAGTGTGGCGACCGGCGTATCGAATCGGGCTAGATGGACGATTTGAAGGCTGATTTGAAGGCCAAGGTTGGTCATCGCATATGGTTTGTCAAGCTCTCGCATCTCATCTGGAATCGTATCTTTAGCTGAATGAAACGCGGCAGGCCCTGGTGCAAAGGGGCCATAGAGTTCGGGTGGTTCTGATAATGGACTTGAAAAGGTCCAAGCGAAAAGAGTTTGATCATCAGAGTCTTTCATAATCTCTTCTTGAAGCCTAATGAAAGCTTTGTCTCCCTCTCCGTATAATAGAGGCATATTGACTCCAAAGATACCAAGAAGACAGTAAGCTATATCTTCTCTTCGTGATGTCTCTCTGGAGGATGCCCATGACATCCTCTTTGCAATGCTAGCCTTGGATATTTGGTGTTGTCTCTTAAGAATGCTTTCGGAGATACCTGTAATACCGGCAATTTTCGCGCTTAAGTCAATTTTAGAGCCCAAAGCGTTTCCCCACCTATTTCCATAAAATCGTAGTTTTGAAGGAGCCAGGAGCTCCTGCAGAGTCCAGCCTCTTGTCCACCAGCGGCTGGTCTCGAATGCCGACTCTGGCTGCTGAATATCTGTCTCAGAAGGGACGTCTGCTAGGTACGCATAACAAACAACGGCATCCTTGTACCAGCGAAACATTGAGTTGATTGCTTCCGATAACTCAGTACTGCTGGTCTTATCAATACAGCAAGTGTCAACCCAAACGTAATCCAGTCTGTCTCGTATTGCTTGCTGGCAGGCGCCCTTTATCTTAGCATATCCAGCTCGGTTTGTAACATCGGCTTGGTGGATTTGTTGGAACGACACTTCTTCTAGTCCCCAAGTATGAGAGAGAATAGCATACGGAGGAGTTTCCTTCTCGCTAAACTCTTCCACTTGGATTGTTCTGGCATGTAATAGCCTCATCCTAGAGCATTCGAGTTCGATTTTGACGTAGGCGGAACGTTGTGGATGGTGTTCGAATGTGGTTTAACTGGTATACTCTTGTTATTCAGCGAAGACTCGAAATGATGAGAGGTAATAGCTGTAAAAAAAAGCCCACCAGGCAAAGCAATATAACGTCGACATTGCAGGGTGGCTGTGCCAGGGTGGCTATGTCAGTTGGCTTGTAGATTTGGTGATTTACGGCTCAAAATGGCAGAACGAACCGCCGAAAACAGGGATCAGTCTGCCATTGGATTTTTAAATGGGCAAAATACTCGAATGGCGGGTGTACCGCCGATTCCAGCAGTTGCACCGCTCCTTGCGCCTCTCGTCTCTCGACGCCAACGTTTCCCCTTCCCGTCCCGCTCGCCCACGAAGTCACACGCTAGTCTAACTTCACCGTGATACCTCACCAAGCTCTTTGCGAGGTGAGTTGACCATTGCCAGCTATGGGCGCTGATAGTTGATTGTCAGTACGCAAATGTGATGGCGCGACTCTCCTCGAGCGATAGACAGCTTGTTTTGAGGAGCAGGTAACATCTAGAACTTGATATGCGAAGGTCAGTAGTCAGGCTGTTCTGAGCTCCTCGAGCCGAAGTATACAATCGGAGGAATGAAGTTAGCTGCTTGATTGCGGGGCTTCAGCTTTGTCTGCACAACGCTTGAGATATGGAAGCCCAGCTGACACGTTGCGCGATATACTCTACTTGACTTGAAAGCGCCGGTCGCTGGCCCTGAGATATCTTAGATGGTCTACCCTTCTATGCTTTATTCTCTCACTGGAAGGCAAGCCAACGCGTAATACGCCTATTGACAAGTTCATCGACTTCGCAGAACTGTAAAATGTTCTCTGGTGCTAGCTAGCGTTCCTTAAAAATTCCTGTATCAAGTCATCGTCGATCGGCGGCGCCCCCGAAAAACCGCTCGTTGTCCATTCAGATGTACTAACACCCTCTAATATCTGTCCTGATTGTGACGGTGGTTCTGTTAAAGTTGGCACTAATCGTTGAAAACCATGCGATTCTACAATATCATTATTTTGAAAAGATATTTCGTTCTGTATGAAATGCGTGAGGCTGCTCTCTGAGGAGTTGGGCGGTCGGAAATTAGCCGCCAGGTCACTGTGCGCTGCATCACCGACGGGGGGTTGGTGGGATTGCTCTGCTCGTTGCCGTTGCTCAGATCCCGGGTATTGGCTTTGAAGGAGATCTTGGATGCCGGCCTGACCGGCGACGTTGCTAATGAGAAGCTCGCGTGCTCGCGTGCGAATGATAGGGTCTTGCCACAGGGCCTCCAAAAATACGTTAAGGATGTTAGGAAGTCCCGGTTGAAGGTGGTCAAGCGTACGATTTGAGTCCTCGAGCTCGTAATCTATGACGAATGTCAGTCTGAGGCGTCGTCGGAGAATGATGTCCTTACAAGGAGAAGGTATTTGAAGCACTGGTACTTCTGGAAACAGTATATTGTAGACTTTACGCCATTTCTCCTTTTCAGATCGAGACGAAAACCTCTTTCGCAGCTTGTGCTCCTGCTCTTTCGAGAAGCCTTCGGGAATGGATACTTCTCCTCGTAGACATGCCGTATCCTCTTGTTGATGATCCAGGAGCGCTTGTTCGGTTCGAAAAGGGCGATTGCAGCGAAGACAAGTGATTGGTCGAGTGTGACATCGGTATAGATGCTCTCTATAAGAGGTTCAGTATCCTCAACGCTGCAGGAAGCCCTTCGAAGCAGACTTACTTCACTCGGTGCACATCGGGCCAACCAGGCCCGCAACACGCGCCCCGTGATGCATGGCTCGTTGGATCATGTTTGAAGTAAGGACATGCCAATTTCCGAGGATCGGATTCCCCATCACCACCGCCATCAGATCGCTGTTGCTGACGCTTCCTTGAATGTTGGTCGTCATTTTCATTGCCGGAACCGTCATTGTCCCTTGGGCGAGGGCGTTTTTGGGCTAGGCCATGTCGCTGGTCTGAAATAGGCCCATTCAAGCTTCGGCCTTCTGTGCCATTTCCTGTGCCTTCGCCGGCAGTTTGTCGCCATGTATCGCTCCAATTCGTTGACAAGAAGAGGTCCGCAACCATTTTGGTGAAATTGAGGGTCGCCGGCCCATCTGTCACAGCGCGTTGTGCAGTTCGAATCATTTGTGCGTACAGTGATACGTTGTGGCTACTGGATCGAAGAGAAGAAATCGGACCCCTCTTCTCTTCGGAGACGCTGCTGAGTATTGAATCAGATTCATCATTACTCTCGCTTGACGGAGATGCAATGTTATCACTACATGTAGAAGCAGGCGTAATAGTGCCATTTGTGACATGAGACCTGCTCTTTTGTGAAAAGATACGAAGCCCGCTGGAACCTCCAGACTGCGTCGTTGAGACACTAAAGGAGTCAGCTTTCTACAAAGAATAGATTCCACGTATTACGTACTATTCCGGATGTTCACACTCCTCAACTATTCTTGGTGATTCACGAGCCTCGTTCGAATTGATTGCCGAGTCTTCCAAGTAGTGTAAGCCTCCGTCCTCGCAGGGTACCAAAATGTCCTGACGGACATGGGTAAATTCCTCGTGGAGCTTCAAGTCAGATCTGCGTATGAACGAAGCGAAGCAAGGTGTGAAGGTGCATTGGTACGTTCCAACTGTCATCCTCAAGTGCAAAGCGTCTCGATCTCCAGAGCGTGATGAGACAAGTGGGAATGCTCGAGTGTGTCGGGTCAGTCTCTCCGGGGACTGGTGAATATTGATGTTTTCCACGTCCTTTGCTGAGACACTCATCCATGGAGCCTGCTTTTTGCTCCATTCGTCTTTCTTTATCGGGTTATCAGGTTGTACGACTGCATCACTCATACGAAAATGGTCCAGCGTATCCACTGCCATAGGCACATAGACCGTCTGTAAGTCCACTGGGTCTCGGTTAAATGAGCAGTCAATGAAGTTGGTGCACACTCGTGCAAAGCGCCGGCTCTCGGCAGAGCATCCTTTACAAGAGTCAAGGCTCTCAGAATCATCGAGCGTGATCAAATAGATGGCGAAGGTACTTTGCTTTCCCGAAGGACCTTCGCAGTGAAAGAATGCTTGCAACAGCTCCTTGTCGTTATCTATAGGTGCGATGGGTACCCTGATTCTTAGTCCTTTGTTCGTCATGGCAAACGGTTCCGCATGACTCGGTAGAGATGGTTGCAGAGCCCTGCTGGCGGCAAAATGTGCAGGTGAACTAGCAAGTAAACCTGATCGCACATAGATCGAAGCTTTCGGATCAGCCCACGCAAAGATTGATTGATCCATTGAGGTCTTCATGATCTCTTCTTGAAGCCTTGAAAAAGCATTATATCCTTCGCCATACAACATGTGCATGTTGACATCAAAGATGCCTAACAAACAGTACGCCATATCCTCTTTTCGTGTAGTACTACGTTCGGATGCCCATGACATCCGCTCAGCAATTGAGAAGGCTCCCAAGCGGGTGGCGCCTGTAAGTGCCTGTGATGGAATGCCGGTGATAACGTTTACCTCTTCGCAAAGTTCGGCTTTGGAGCCTATTTCCGCCCAGTTTGCATCGTAGAACAGAACATTGGTAGGCGCGAGCAGCTCTTGTAGAGTCCAGCCTCGAGTGAACCACTTGCTTTCAGCAAAGGTTCCGATGGAGCGATTTTCGATATCTATGCCATCTTCCGTGAACACATCTGAAAGATAGGCGTAGCACACGGCAGCTTCTCTATACCAGCTGAACATAGAATTGATCGCTTCTGTGAGTTCTGCGCTTGAGGTTCTGTCAATACCTGGGTATGCCGTTAGATGTGTTCGATTTAGGAATACACACTATCAAGCTTACAGCAAGTGTCCACCCAGAAGTATTCAAAGCCATGTTGGCTCGCTTTAGACGCACAGGCCTCAATCTTAGCCTGTCCAGCTGTCCGCTTCTTACTCGGCATATTCACATCTTGGAAGCTGACCTCTCCATCGCCCCAAGTATGCGATAGTATTGCATATCGTGGTATGCTCGGACTAAAGAACTCCTCCAATTGTAGGTCTCGAGTGCGCAGCAGACGCATAGCGTAAGTCTCGTGGTAGCTGGGATGGTTCTAATTCGGGCACTTGTGGAGGGGAAGTACGCTCTGCACTCTCCCTAATCTGAGAATTAAAGTTTGGAAGACTCGAGCAGCGTGCCTCTGAGGGTAGTGTAAGAGTTCTTACCTTCAGTGCGTGGTCTTGGAAGGAAAAGTCGAGACACGGAGTACTGTAGCACCACAATAGAACTTGTCCTGAGTATAGAGTATGTAGTTGGAGTCGAGTCCGGGCGCAGCGCTTTCGGGGCGTGGAAAGAGCCTTGGACGATTCCCTCGACGAGGACGCCTTGTTAACCCAGGCTATCGAATTTCGCGCATGAACGCGCATTTGAGCGTTGCCTTGCGCGAATCTCATAGGTCCGTCGTGCGCAGCGACAACCAATCTCTCCAGTGCCAACGCATAGCAATCCATGGCTTTGATGCATAAGCTTGGGTAGTTGATAGCAATGATATCTTGAATTGAGGCTGTTGCTCAAGGATGAGGGTGCGCAGGAACGTTGCTCAGGCGCAATGGGATGAGCAAGTTGGCGGAAGGTATGAAATCAAAGAGGAGTACTACGAAGTAGCAGAAGAATAAAGCAGCTTTACATTTTCTTTCTTTTCCAGTTCTCTTCCTACAGCAATCGACCATGAAAATGGAATCATATGAGAAGGCTGAGTCGGAAGTGGCCGCCTTCAGCGCATCCTGCCTGGCATCGGCGAATGAGGAGGCGGAAGCTAGCATCCAGGAGAATGAGGATAAAAGTTCTACCGAGTCAGTCATCCTGCTGGTGGAATTTTTGCAAGCTGCTATTAAATGGAGATGACTGAACGTAGACAGACAATCTTCCTCAACGCTGCTTCGCTTCATTCACGAACCTCCGAGCGTTACTGAGCGTCTTGCCTTCAATCTGCCATACTTAAGCAACTTCAATGTTGGCGCTATACTGAAGGTTTTATCGTATGCGAAACCCTAATCGTCGAGCAAGTGAAAACGGATGGACATGTTACCGAAGGCAGTGACGTCGAAGAACAAGAGACTGAACGAGAATTACGATTGGCAGGCGTACGTGACAATCAACGGCAGGAAAAGAAAGTTCGATAGAGGTAGCTTTTGCTCGCCGGATCGGTGAAGTTGGAATTATGGATGACAAGCAAGCTGATCCTTCATCATTTGCAAGATGGTTTGTACCGTCTTGCAAAAGTGCGAATTTTCAACATTGGCTTCTAAGCAAAAAGCTTGTCGATGTATGCCATGTAGAAACACAACGAGCCAATTCTAGCGATATCAGTTTCCCGTTAAAGAAGGCAGTAAATTTCTGAATTTCGCATGTTGTTGGCGAATGTATCAATATTTAGATTGAAGAAAACGCAAGAAGGCTACCTTAAGTGAACAGGATAATGATTTTGAAGCATGTCCATGAACCATTGTACTCCGTATAGAACGTTACTTACCTTAGTATTGACCTGGGCCCTTCGGTGGGGGAGGACACACATACGCGATCACCGGCAGTTGCGATCCGCCGGATTTGCCGACGCTGCAACGAACAAGTCTAGTGGAGTTGGGAAATGGATCCGATTGTATGTAGCCGACTAAGTCTCCATTAACCAATTGATCTACTTGTACCCCGATCGGGAGAAAATCTAGCCATCACAAGACTTGTCTAAGCTGCTGAATTGCGCGGATTTGCAGTCGCAGAGCGCTTGAGACCCGCCGAGGTTCCGGGCGCGATCAGGTCGTATATCGGGCAAGGACCTGGAAGGTGAGAGGACTTTCTGTTACTTTCTGTTTTCAACTATTACTCTGTCGCTTCTCACTATGGCTCTTCCACATGGCGTTTATCGAGCGGATCACGTTGGATCGTTCCTGAGGCCCAAGCCTATCAAGGAGGCAAGATTGCAGGTCGCCGAAGGAAAGTCAAGCATGAGCGACCTCCGTAAAGTCGAAGACGAGTGTATTTCAGAAGTTGTTCAGCAGCAACTGGCCGCAGGCCTCCGTTCGATTACAGATGGCGAATTTCGTCGAGCTTACTTCCACTTGGACTTCCTTCAAGAACTCAGTGGAGTCGAAGTCAAGGGCAGTATCTTCTCCTCCAACGCCGGCAAGGATGGATGGATGCCACCAAGTCTTGTCGTGACTGGCAAGCTGACGCATAAGAAGCCAATTCAAGTTGAAGATTTCAAATATCTCGAATCCGTAATTGCAAAGTCTGGGATTAAAGCAACGACAAAAGTCTGCATTCCGTCACCCACTATGGTTCATTTCCGCGGAGGTCGCGCCTCCATTGATATCGAGTCATACCCGGACATGGATATATTTTTCCAGGATTTGGCTCGAGTTTACCAGGAGGAACTTGACGCTCTGTACAAGGCCGGGTGTCGGTTTATGCAATTTGACGACACGAATTTGGCCTATCTCTGTGATGAGAAAATGCGACAAGGTGTCCTTGATCGACAAGACGATCCAGCCACACTGACAAAGAAATACGCCGAACTCATCAATGCTGCTATATCCAAAAAGCCTGATGACCTGAAAATTGGCATCCATCTGTGTCGAGGAAACTACAGGTCAACCTGGTTTGCGAGCGGAGGATACGAGCCTGTGGCGGAGGTCCTGTTCAAGGATCTGAACGTCGACGCTTACTTTCTGGAATATGACGACGCAAGAAGTGGTGATTTTGCTCCTCTACGATACTTGCCACCGCACAAGGTAGTCGTACTTGGCCTCATGTCATCGAAGACACCTAAACTGGACGACAAAGCAGTCATAATCCAGCGCCTTCATGAAGCAGCCAAGATGTGCCCTCGCGGTTTGGACCAACTTTGCCTGTCGCATCAGTGCGGTTTCAGCTCGACTCAGGAAGGCAACGAATTAACAGAGAAAGAGCAATGGGCAAAGGTCAGGCTCGAGGTAGAAATCGCCAAGGAAGTTTGGGGAGATAATGTCTCCGAGTAGACCGTCAGTACGTAATACTACGTATTCTGCTCAGGAATCTGCTCATATGACCTTAAGCGGATCCCCAAACCAACGGTGGCAACGACGATACCCATTAGAAAAGCTTCTCCGCCAGTCCTACTCCGTGTCTCTTCAATAACAATGTGTTACAGGGATGATCGCGGCTAGAGACGTAGTAACTCAGCCTTTGTTCTTCGTTCTCAACGACGAAGAAGATACTATTCCAGGCGTACACGGAAGAAACTCAATGCAAAATTTATTTCATGCATTTTATGCATACCACGTTCGTTTTCATCTGTTTATTCAATTGATGACCACGTAGATTCGATCTTAGATTTGTTGTAGGTTGTTTGACATTTCCTGCTTTCTTAAACGCCGCTGCCAAAACTAAGGAACAACTACAACGTATCAAACACCATCGAAAGCAAAATCCCCGGCTCTCCTGAATTCCTTAAGCAATGGTGTTGGACTGTGGCCCTCAGAAGGTGATCGACCCCTGCGGAGCATGTTTCGGCAGGCCGGATGCTTCACGACTGAAGCTGAAACCGTGACAGCACTGACTATCCTCACAGGATTATCTTTGCAACTTCAAAGCCATCAACAACGCCACAAACAGATGAGCACTTCACCGTCGCCGAATACGTACATAGTCGGCGTTACAACCCCGGGTATGTTGCTAAATTACCAGTTTTATCGGACACTGGAGATGCCGCTACTCCTTTCAAATATATGTTGCGGCGGCTGCAAGAGCCTCGTCGTTCTGCTCCTCTCAAGTGAACTGAATTCGGTTTAACGATAGTACAATCTTTTGTCTTGCCGTCCGAATAGCGTATTTACGAATGATCATGAAGCTTCTCATCATCCTCTATATAAGCGCGCTGGCATATGCCGCTCCAACCAGTGAACTTCCAAAGAATAGTATGTTCACCCATACTTCTCTTCTCTTAATCTCAGAGCTGGAACACTAAATCTCCAAAAGAGCGTGGAATCGGAGAGCTTGGCGGCCTTGGTGGGCTTCTCGGCGGAGCCACAGGTGGTTCTACAACTGGTCAAACAGGCGGTTCAGATGGTCTAGATTCGCTCCTCGGTGGCCTCGGTGGAGGTTCTGCGGACGGACAAGGCGGAGATACTGGCGGTCTTGGTTCACTTCTTGGCGGTCTCGGTGGAGGTTCAACCACAGGCGGTGATACAGGTGGCCTCGGTCAACTTCTCGGAGACCTTGGAGGCGGAGCTGATGGAGGACTGGGAGGAGAACTGGGCCAACTCCTCGGCGGAGGTGATAATAGCGGTGGACTTCTCTCAGGCCTTACAGGAGGAACGACGGGAACAACCGGTGCGGACCCTGCTACCGCGAGCACGGCTCCCGCTTCGGATTCAAGCTCGTAGATCGAAGTATCGGAATCTATTGATGGTTCCAACTCTTCTAATGGCCCAGACTCTAGTAGTGGTTCACGCTCAAGTGACTTTGGATCCGTAGATCCATCAAGCTCCGACTGAAGATTCTCGGACAAGTACATGATGACGATAAGAGACAACCGTAAGCATGTTGCATCTTGAGGAAGAGGTTAGAATAGTCATTCATTATTGATTGAATGTTAGCTGCGGTAGTGTTTAACATGATATCTTTTCGTTCAATCTCCCTCTCGTTAATACATTAGAGTGGCATTTCATGACCACCATTCGAGCCATACTTCACCTAATGATGTCGTCGATGCTGATGCTTTAGCGCACTAGAGCCATGCCTATGCTTCGCCATTGCTCCAACACTTCTTCTCACCTTTTCACGCGCCCTAGCTCTCGCATGCTTCCCTTGAATCATTTCCCGCTTGAAATGCTCCTTCGCGCTCCGCTTGTAGGGTGGGTTTGGCTCGCCCGTGGTGGTATTGTAGGTGGCGTCAGTAGGCACAACCTCAAGCTGCATTGTGGCATTGCCTTCATGATACGTGCTCTCGGCAGTGCCGTGCGTGATGTAGGAGGAAGTGACGGGAACTTTGCCGGTAGCGATGTCGCGACCAGCGATAACGCGCTCTAGCATCTCGAGAGCGATCACCGGCTGATAGAAAGGCACCTCGTGGCCGCTCTCGTAGATGCGCAGGAAACTAAATTTGCCCGCCTGCTTCACTTGGCCGTGCACAATCCCATCTGACGTCGTGACATTGACGTAGCCCGCGTTTTCGAAGTTCGGCGCGCCCACCTCGTGAGATACCACTTGCCCCCCGAACCAATTGCAGTTGTAGTCGGCGTCGCCCGTGTACATGGTCACGCTGACGCCTTGATCGAGCAACAGCTTCATGTCCGAGACGGTGGTCAGGATCCTACCGTCGTCACCTGTAGTCACGAAAGCGTTTCCTACTGTGTCTGATGATTCGGTGTAGTTGATAAAGGCGCCGATGGCTTGTAGTATATTCTCCTGATTGAGATAGTCGACGTAGAACTCGGGCGGAAATGGATCCGGCATGAGTTCACGCGAGTCATATTCGTCGCGGCCAGCGTATATGTCGTAGATATTCTCAACTTCCTGGTAGCAGAAATTGTCGGCGGCACCACAAATCTCGTCAATACCACGAGCGTAGCAGTCCTTGATCATATCTACACAGCCTCCCGGCGCATACAAGTTGCTGTACATCAGTTCTTGAATGCTCTCATTGAAGAACTGGAAGTCGTATGTGGTTCCAGGGTTGACTGTGAAATTGTAGTATGCTTGGTACTGGATCAGCGGATCATACCAGCCGTTACCGATCAAGACTCCTGCTAAAGAGATCTTCTTGGCTCCAGGTATGTACTTGGAGTTCTGCTGCTCAATATACTCGTTGTAAATCGGTCCGTAGTGTCCGCCATAGGACTCGGTTGTAAAGAAGAATTCTTCACGAGAGTACTGTGGAAAAGCACCCATGAAACCTTGAAGCGTGGCCCAGAAATTAGGAGCTCCTTGAGGCGTGGTTGAGGACGTAAGAGATTCATTGGGATATGAGTATGTCCCGCAGCCGAAACTTTGGGCCGCATCAGGACAGAGATTGCCTTCTAAAGGCACAATCAAAGACGAATAGGGATCGGTGTAAGCAGGTACGGGTATATCATACGAGAAGCCAGTTTGCGTTGGCTGGTCGATGTAGAGCATGTTCGTCGCGTTCGTCCATGAGTATGGGTTGTAGTATGGATTCAAATTCTCATCAATGAAACAGGGACCATTCTCCTGGAACAATCCTATTCCAATTAATTGCAAGTTCTAATGGTTGTGATGGAGTTACATACCGATCATAGAGCTCGAACCTGGCCCACCATTGATCCAAACTGTCAACGGCGCGTTACTTGGGTCTTGATTCCGTGCTTCAAAGAACCACCAGAAAATATGTTGATTTGGAGCTACATCTGCATATCCAGAGAAGCTTTTCACGTCTGGATCAAGCTCACAAATTCCAGCAGGAACCTCAGTGTACCGAACGGAAACACCGGCATAACCTTCGGCTGTTTTCAAATTGGAAGGTGGTGTGACGAATTGCGCACACACAACAGCAAGCAGGTATGAAATGGAGACGGCAAATGAATAGGACGGCATCTTCGAATTGACTCAAGGCTCAGAAGATGAGGAGAGTGACTCCAGGACTGAGAGAACCTTGAGTTTAAGAGAAAATACCCCTCTTACTCGATCCTGGCCGGGTAGCTCCATGGAATTTCTCGAGCTTAAGCTCTGTGCAGGCTGGTGTATTGACATCCTGGAGGTGGGCGGCTTGATACGGCATGTACGATGCAGTCCAGCGTTCGCTGTGCCTTGTTAGGCAAGTTCTAGATATCGTCCAGATAAGAGCGCGTGGGTCGATTTCGAGGACTACATCATTTTGCCAGGAAGATTGCAGAGGGTGTGGAAGCATGACCGTGGGTAATCCCAACTCTTGGCTCGACTTTCCCCATCATGGAAGGTCTTAGATCCGGGGAATTTCCACATCGCCAACGTGCAACGAACCGTTGTTCCCGCCCTGCATCCGTTGTGCGAACATCCCGGACAGTAAACCTGGTCTGGAAGGTGAACAGGCAACAGTCTTGACCAAGTCAAGGGTTTCTGTGAAGCGTGATCCTTCGATGAGCTTCATACGATAACTGAAGCTCTCGATGCGGGGTGCATCAGGGGCCTGTTGCTATGAACTGGTGGCACGAGCGGATATCCTAACATTTTTATTATGCTGAAGAACAGCGCACTGGTTTATTCTGTTCTCACCGGCGAATTTGAAGATTTCAGCTGATTAAAGGAAGAAAATTCGTTTTTTGCAGGGACAATGCCATGTCGACTTCGGAAACTCACCTCCAGGCTCTTCTTCCAGCAGGGTATCAGCCGTCTACAGTTCGAGACCTGGCATAAACGACACAACAAATTTCGATACTTCATTTCTCATCGACGTGAATATCAATCAAATACATGACAGGGGGTAGACAAAGACGAAGAGGTGTAGTTGATGCAAGCTGAATATTCTAACGGTCGCGTCTTGGCTCTTCCGATTCCGTTCCGTTCGCGGCGTTCGCATCCAAAGCGGAAGATAAAATCAATAGGAACGTCTCCGCCTAAGGCATATTGAACTACGAGTACGATCCTTAGGTCGAGAGAACTTTCTCGCCAGCGCCATTGTCAACATTGTTGCTTGTGAACTTCTGCAGCTGATCGAATAATATGCGAGTTATTCACGTCATTCTAGTCCGCCGATACCAGCATCAGTTTATTCTTTGATGTTGTTCACTTATTGGTAGGCGAAGACATGCCAGAATCAGCGATCATGAAAAGCTCGTTTGTACTGCGGAGCCCTATAGAAAATACTAGTATGCAGCCGAACATTCTCCACGATAAGGTAGGCATCAGACGTTGGCCAATGTATCCAAATTTGTAGTCTGAAGACGCACACGTTTCGTTCAACGGTTCTCTCATTAGCCGCCATAATTAAAAGAACATCAAAATTTCTGGTACCTATCCTTCGAGAAAGTGTTTTGCGCCAGCGCTGAACTTAGACGACTTGCTTGACCTTACCAGTTTCAACCTCATAGACCCATCCACTGATTGTTACACTGTCTGGAATTGCCTTGCTCGACTTCAGGTAGCTAACATCATCACGAACCGCCTCTTCGAGATCCGGGAAGGGCAAGAAGTCTAGACCGTGAAGTTCTTTGGCGGCTTCCTCACCAAGATTCTTGTGGACGATGGCGTGAGCATCTTCATTCTTAAACGTCAGCATACCGCAACCCGTGTGCTTGACTAGGACGATCTCCTGCGTGCCAAGCAGCTGCTCAGATATGACAAGAGAACGCAGCGCATCTTTGGCTATGGCTCCAGCGTTGCGAATGACGTGAGCATCTCCTAGCGAGATGCCAAATGCGGCTGCGGGATTAATACGCGCATCCATGCAGGTTACTGTGCAAGGAATAAGTATTTATTTGACTTCGATCAGTGTGCATGTAGGGAACCTACAGACAGCGTACTTCTTCGCGGGAGGCAACGCAAGATGACCTTCCGTGAAGTTGCTAGCGTACTGCTCATTCTTTTCGATTAAGTTTTTCTGGATTGTCGAGGCCATGTTTGTTATGGTACGCTTGAAATCAGAATGGTGTCGGTGCGCCGAAAGGCTGACTAGGATAGGGCCTGTACTGATCCAAAACCAGAGCTGCAGATAACCTTTTGAGAGGAAAACGATGAGATTCGAAAAGACGAAACATGACTCTTCAGCACACAGCCAGACATTTAATTCTGATCTCGACCACGGAAACCGTATTTGCTCGAGAACACGTGCGATCACGTCTTTTCGTGGCTGGAATTCCTCAGCCAATGTGTCTCAGCGAACCACTCTCGAAGTGGCTACGACTACTCCGTAGACGATCTACTGCGAGATTCGCATATGAGGGGTTGAAGCGCTCGGCGACCACACACACTGTGATCCCCGCGCGTGAATCAAGGAACGCCCGAACGGGGCAGTTCTTCATCCATTCCGAGGATCAGACGCGATTCGGCAGGAGACGGGAACAAAAATAAACTTTGAAAGGAAATGGCGTTTTCCATGGCCGATGTGATACTTCCCGCGGTAGAGCAGACGGGAGATCTGAGGAAATGACAGCCACAATATTGCTTCTGAAGGGACACGGACGTGTTTCAGTGGTCGGCTGCAGAAGAACAAAACAGACAACTCGAAAAGTGAATCGATCAGAAATTTCAACTTCAAAGAAGAAATGTGCCGATGGGATTCTGCTATGTCGGAAAGTTGAACTTCGAAGTTTGAGGGTTTGTGACTTCCCAAATCGCCTTGTTGCCTCATTCAAAGCTCTCTGCTCTCTGTGCTCCTGTGCTCCACATGTGCTCCAAAGCTCACGTCGATCGTTGCCAATGAACAACGACGACAAAACATTTCGCATCTTGAGTAGAAGCATAGTGTCGCGATGATGTCCTCATAGACCATGTTTGCATTCCGACTCTTTCGAACATCCCCATACTCTTCCTCCGTCCGCATCTCATCTTTCCGCACAACCACTCCTCATCCTTTCCGCCAATTCCACAGTCAACAACGATTCAATCAGCAGTACCGACGCTTCCCCGGTCAAAGTTATTCGCGCTTCCAGCAGACGTCGAATCTATTCTATCGCTGGGCTACTCGTCCGAGCTTCTACTATGAAGTCGCTGGGATTGGAGGCTTCATCGGAGGATTCTATCTGTATAACCTCGAGACTGTGCCAGTGTCTGGACGGCGGCGATTCAATATCATCAGTCCAAAATATGAACAAGAGCTAGGAGACCAGCAGTATCAGCAAATTCTGCAGCAGTACCGTGGGCAAATACTCAGCGAATGGGATCCAAGGGTACGCATGGTACAAAGGGTGATGGACAGGCTCATTCCGGTCAGCGGGATAGCAAATCAAAACTGGCAAATACATGTGGTCGATGAGAAGGAGAAAAATGCATTTGTGATTCCAGGGTAATTAACATGCGTCGCTATTGTGCGCGGCAAGCTGATGATAAAGCCAGAGGCAAAGTCTTCGTCTTCACCGACATTCTGCCCATCTGCGAAAACGATGATGGTTTGGCGACGGTGCTTGGCCATGAGATCGCGCACAATGTCGCGCACCACGCTGCGGAGAAGATGTCTTCGTACTTCGTAGCCTCTGCGCTGATCTACGCTCTGGCCTTTTTCTTCGACATTAGCGGCAACCTGTCCAACATATTGATTCAGCTCGGTTCGGCCTTGCCAAACAGCAGAAAACAGGAGACGGAGGCCGACTTCATCGGACTTCGAATGATGGCCCGAGCATGCTACGATCCTGACGAGGCTGTCCAGTTCTGGGAACGGATGGAGAGAGCTGCACAATTTGAGCCTCCTCAACTGCTTTCCACGCACCCTTCGAGTCATAACAGGGTGCAGAAGCTTCAAGAGTGGCTTCCTGAAGCTAGGGATCAGCGCGAAATGTCAGAGTGTTCATCGACGATGCATCTTGGTAAGCCGGAAGAGGCGATTGATGGTCACAACCTACTACTGACACGAACTAGCTGACGACTTCAATCGAAGAATCGGGAGACTCAGGTGGCAGAGCGTAGGTTGAACGTTGATGCATATAAAAGGATTTGTAGCACCTTGTTGGGCCACTGAGCAGCACTTATGCTGCAGGCGTTATAGAGAAATGTACCCAAGCCTCGAAACTCCTCCTGACAAGACCTCCCAAGAGTTCATGAGACACGAAGGCGGCAAAATCCGTCTTGTGCCTTGGCCCTAAAGTGACTAAAGTAGTTGTATGGAGATTTCGATTCACCTCTGGCGTTTGCACACGCTAGGCTTAGCCGCCTACCTTGCCCACAGACTCCACCATTCACTCCTTCTTGTGAATGCCATTCATCGGTGGCTCGATCTTCCGGAGTTGAGCCGCCTCGGCTGGAAGGGGTGGATTGGGTTTCGCGGATAGCAACAGCGCCGCTTGCAATGTGGCGCCTGTCGGACAATCGATCGCGGACCCCCGGCATATCTTGCGCCACAGATTCCCACACCCTTGCACCCACACATCTTTCGACAGGTAATCCATCTCAGTGATTCCTTAGCAACACGACTCTCTCTTCACACAAGGCCCGTCATACCAAAAGCAGATCACCTGTCAGGGTTGATGTGACAGTCTGCTCTCTTCACGGCCTCATAGGTTGAAGCACTTGTTCAATAATATGCGGGATCCTGTCTCACGAACAACTTTTGAAAGGCCCATTTGTGGAGTCTCCGAACGCCATCTTCTCGTCCACAACAAACGGTCTCGGCGAGCTGGCTGCATCGATAATCAAAAAGATAAGACCACTCGCTGGAACGTCCGACACGATATCGAATCTTTTTGCCTTTGTGTTACCTTTCATGGAGATGAGGTGAAACGCTTTTCCGCTCCCAGGAACGTCTCTGCATGTGCACATATCGCCTGCGAGCGAATCAGTCGAGCTTCCTCACTCACGGCCGGACACACTGAAGTCGCTGCGTAATTACCAGAATCTGCAGCAAACTTCGGCTGACCTTTTAATGTTGCTTTTTTTGTTTTTAGCTTTTTGACACGCCACTAGGAATAGGCTCGTCGGCTGGCTCTCTAGTGCGTCGGCAGCCAACCCAGAAGAGTAGTTCGAAAGACTTGGAGGTCGAGGAGCTCATCTCAGCTGTCCACACATCTCCACACCCTACTCACGAGCGTGCATGCGTGACGTATGGTGAATGGGGCCTCGACCACTGTGTAACCTTAACCCAAGTTCTCTCCATGTACCCGTGGTCTCAGTTCCGTCCGGATGATTTCTTTCTTACATGGTCTGGCTCAGAATTGGAGTTTAAACTTGAGCTAAATACGCCTCCATAACTTCTTTTGCACTTATCAGAATTTCCGATTCGGGCGTCTAGACCCCTGGCCATGGCTGAAACCGAAGAATCCCGAGGGCCATCAGTCCACTCTTCGGAACATGCCTGAGCTAACACACGCTTCCCTCGCTCCGTGGACCTGCATTTTGGGACCTACCTAGGGTCGGCGATCAATTGAACTGCGGTATCTGTGTTACATGCACAGCAGCTCTTCTGATTGCTGTGGGAATCTTGCGTCCATGCCGTCCAGGGGTTGAACTGAGGCTGAGATTTGAGATGACGCCGGCTGCGGATCAAAGTTTGTATATTAGATCTTCTCCTCATGTCTCACCAATCTATACTCCAAAGCTGCACGATGAAATGCTGATTACTTTCTACTCTGAACCTTATCCATCACCACTTTGCAGTCTTTTCCGACTGCCTTTGTACAAATTCATCAGCGCCGTCAAGCTCCCCATCAAGTTTCTTCAGCATATTTTATTCGCCACCCATGACTAGTATGGCCGCTGGCGACCACAATCCTCCATCTGCTCCCAGGAGTTTGCATGAGGACTACAATTATTCTTCCTCGACCAGCTTCTCCTCCGATTCGGATACTTCGATGGACTGGGAGACCACACCACCTAATAGTCCCGAAGACACGATTCATAAGACGCCACACATCGAAGGTTCCTCCTCGATAAGCAAAAGCACAGGTAAAATGTCTCTCGACTTCATCGCGCCGGGCGGACGCTCGGGGAGTATTTCGTCTACCTACATTCGGAGTCTACCATCGCCCGTTCCAAGCTCTCCGGGATCTCCAAGCTCACCAAACCGGCCATCGCTGGAACGCAACGTGCACTCGCAGAGAGCAACGCTACAGATCATCCTACCGAGCCTCGAAAAGTTCCCACCCGTCGACTTGACCACAGCACGATCGGCAAGCTGGCCGATGCTGAGCACAATCCCACCGTTTGTTGTGCCAGCGCCGCTATCAGCACCACCACCAACCTCACCGCGACAAACACCGCCTCGGCCACCCAGGCTCGTCGTCGACGGGCTGTCCAACGAGGTTACTCCCCGACGCGTGCCCAAGCGCACCGACCAGCGCGAAGACCGCCACCCCTACGACGCAGAGGAGAAGTACGCGATCATCTACCTGCGCGTGGTCAAGCACCTGCGGTGGGACGAGGTGGTGGCGCGCTTCCACGCGCTGTTCCCGGCGGGGCAGCCGCGCCGCTGCGCCGTGGCCTCGAGTCCGTTCTACACCGCCGCCGCCGCGCCCGTGGGAGCCGCTCCTGCAGACCCCGCTGACGGCAAGAGGAGCACTGGCGCGGCGGCGGCCGCGGCGGCCGCGCACTCTCCTCTGCCACCGGTGTACACGCGGCGCAATGTGCAGGGCCTGCAGTGCCGCTGGTACAGAATCCGCGATGAGGAAGGGCTGGCGAAGCTAAGGGGGACGTGGGGCGTGACCGGCGGTGCCGTCGGCCGCAGGGAGAAGAGGGTGCTTGAGGAGATGGAGCACGCTGGCGTCGTTAGTGACACGTTCTTGGCCTTGCTCAAGGGCCGCGAGGGCAGGACACCGTGAGGATGGGCCGAAGGAGTGCGGATGGATGACCCGCGGCGCGTGGTTGGGATGGGATGGCTTCACGGACGACTGGCATGATGCGCGTGTTCTGAGCGTACGAAATCGACGACTGATGGTTGCACACTCTCTCACACTCCTTTACTTTCGTTTCTGTACTGCATGGAACAGGACGGCGAGACGAAAGCCTCGCTTTGTAAAGGTATGACACGCACGGTTTGGTTTTCAAGAAGTCGCTATGAGATATAACCAACCAAAATACTAGCCGGCTACTTTTCGGTCTGTAACGATTAATTTCGGAACACTTGTACCAAGTTATGTTTAATGGACTGCTGATGTGGGCACACAAAGGGTTATGGCGGTTCATGAGAGAGTCCTGAAAGGGTTTTCGGATTCAAAGACTGTATAGTAACAGCATCTCTACAACCAGGTCGAGCCTCGAAGCTCGCCTGCCAGGAAACTCCACAGGAGTCTGGCTGCAACAGCATTTCGGTAATGTCAATATGAAATCTGTCAAAAGCATTGAAGCTTCAATCACAGAAAACTCGAGCAAGTTCCTCTATGGGACGTCACTGTCTACAAGTAAGATTCGCGATTCTAGCTTTCATGTATCGCTTGCTTATCCTCGGCGAAATACATTGCAACTCATGTTTCTACGTATGCGACACGATTCTAGACGTGATAGACGGGATGAACAGTAGTAAGTTGTTAGTCATGGCTTATGTTGGGGCGTCAAGACGGCCGAGGCCCATCGAAACGTCTCTCCATGCCTGCACTTCGAGGAGCTGTCTCAACAAAACCCCATTTAGAATACATCTTTCGTCCAGCTGAGTCCGCAATGAGGTTCACGTAGGGCCCGGGTGGAGCTTTTTCTATGATGCGAGACATGAGATCGGCCATGATGGCGTCTCCAAGACCTTTTCTCTGGTGGTTCGGGTGGACCGCCATGTCGGCGATGTGGAAATACCATCCACCATCTGCAATGATTCGGCCCATGCCAACAACAAGATCTGCTTCGTCCTTGATCACGGCGGAGTACCAGCATCCTTTGAGCGCGAGTTCTGACTGATGAATCGTCTTCGGTGAGAGTCCTGCCAGCTGGCGGAGAATGCGGTATTCTTCAACGCTTGGTGTTCCTTCCATCAATCTGTACCCTTCAGGCAGTCCACGCTCGCGAACGGTTGTCACGAGTCTCCGCGTCTCCTCGTATATCTCTTCAGAAGACGACATTGGAAATGACTTGTTAAATTTCAATTTGGAAAGTAAGAGAAGAGAAGAGAAGAGAAGAGAGGTTGTACAGTAGCACGGGAGTGTTCTTACGGACGAACTGTGTGGTTTCTCTTCGACGGCCCAATCAATACGATAGATGCGTTGCTCACTATATAAACATGCAGGACAAGATGACAACGGAGCGCAAAATGAAGCGAGCTTCGCAACGATATGGTAGTATTATCGACAGTTTTGAGTGAACAAAAAGCAAAGTGACTTGCAGGTGAGAAGGATTTCCTCCCCTTGACGGCGGAGGGGACTTGAGCTCTGGCGGAATGGCTGGGTGGAATGGCTTGGCGAGCACGCAATTCCGCTCTCAAGCTCGTCGCTGGCATTGTGGCTGCTCACGTCAATATGTCTTCAGAAAACAATCTGAGGTGTTTGAAATCGATTTCTACGGTCTTTCTTTAAATTGGATACCCAAAATGAGTTCCTCGCGTGCTGCGGTTGCGACCTCCAAGGCAGCTTCTCGCCTACTGCACTCCGCCCTCCGCCAACCTTCACACCTTCACTACAAGCGTCCTCCTACAGCTTGCATTCAACCACAGCTCCCACAACGACAATTCGAGCGAAGATGGCAGTCCACACAACCGTCAAGGCAAATCCACCAGCAGCATTCACGGCAGGCATCGTCATCTGCCGCTGCTATACGTCAAGAAATTGAAACTGCGCCATCCGAACCTACTAATCCACCACTATCATTCCCATGCCTCGATGCTACTGAAGCGAGATCCCAGAAACTCTACAGACGATTCAGCTCTGAGAGCGGACCAGAACCAACCTACACCATTGGTCCACACCTAACATATCATTGCCGCGAGCCACTGCTTCTAGACTGGGGAGGATTGCTTCCGGAATTCACAATTGCCTACGAGACTTGGGGAAGCCTCAATGCCTCCAAATCGAATACCATCCTCCTTCACACCGGTCTCTCCGCTTCAAGTCATGCTCATAGCACTCCTGAAAATCCAAAGCCGGGCTGGTGGGAGAAGTTCATCGGGCCAGGCAAACCCTTGGATACGGACAAACATTTTGTAATTTGTACAAACGTCATAGGAGGATGTTATGGCTCGACTGGTCCCGCAAGCATTGACCCAGCAAACGGTGAGCGATATGCGACGCGATTTCCAATCCTGACCTTGGAGGACATGATGCGTGCTCAGTTTCGACTACTAGACGCTCTTGGTATTCAGAAGCTGTACGCAAGCATTGGCAGTAGTATGGGTGGTATGCTGTCGCTGGCATCGGGCTGCTTGTTCCCTGAGCGCATCGGTAAGATCATCAGCATCTCTGCCTGTGCGCGGTCGCACCCGTACTCCATTGCCTTGCGACATACGCAACGGCAAGTATTGATGATGGACCCGAACTGGAACCGCGGCTTCTACTACGACGGGGTGCCGCCACACTTGGGAATGAAGTTGGCGCGAGAGATCGCGACAGTGACGTACCGCAGCGGTCCAGAGTGGGAAGAGCGATTCGGACGGCAACGCGCCGACCCAAGCAAGCCGCCGGCGCTATGCCCGGATTTCCTCATCGAGACGTATCTCGACCATGCAGGAGAGAAGTGGTGGAGTCAGTACGACCCAAACTCGGTGCTGTATGTGTCCAAGGCCATGGACCTGTTCGACCTCGGCGCCGAGCACCGCGCTTCGATTGAAGAGGTCCGCGCCCAGAACGCTTTCAAGCTGCGCGCATACGGCAGCGCGAACCTTGATCCCGCCGCAGCATCGTGCAGCCTGTCGCTTCCCGCGCAGCCATACCGCGAGCAGGGAATCGACGAAGCCGACGGAGCCTCTGAGAGCCGCACCGCCACGTCCCAAGGGCCCTTCCACATGGACACGACGATCTCCGAACCCGCCGCTCAGCGCGTGCCTCACGAGCCGCCGCGCGACCTAGTGGAGGGGATGGCGGCGTGCGCGGGCATCCCGACGCTGGTGCTGGGCGTGGCGTCTGACATCCTGTTCCCGAGCTGGCAGCAGCGCGAGATCGCCGAGACGCTGCGCCGCACCGGCAACAAGAGCGTTTGGCACGTCGAGCTCGGCGAGGACAAGAGCTGGTTCGGCCACGACACCTTCTTGCTGGATTTGGAGAACGTCGGCGGCGCCGTCGGCGCCTTTTTGAGGTCTGCGTGAAGGGAGATGCGCGAGGTTTTGTTGCATTTGGCGGAACGGCGCTCCGTAGTCTGCTGTACGGTTCTTGTCTGGATGGTGGATCATCTCCGTTTGACGGTTCGCGTCATCTCGATCTTGAATGTGCTCAAGTCGCTCCCGGTGACAATGGTCACTCTAGTCTCTTGCTTTTCATCTCCGTGATGTCACTTCGGGCATTCTTCATCATGGACCTGAGAGTCAGGCTGCGGTGGAGGAGGAGCTGGACCGACGAGCTCGATAATGGCGTTGAGGAAGGGAATTATACGACCCTGAGTGAAGTAGGCAGGCATTATTCTTATGACGATCATGCCTTGATAGATGTGGAATGACAAAGCAACAGTTTCCTCCTGTGGGACAATGATGGCTACTTGCTTTCTGATGGGTTTCGAGCGTCAGGGCCAGCTCGAGAATATATAGATTGGAATTCCATATAGCAGTGGCATGGATGTCGTCCACGCTGATGAACTAAGCCTTCAGAAGCGAATGAAGGGGGTCAATGCCCAAGAATTGCCTAGTTGAGAGTCCCAGTCTTACACTTAGCAGTGATGAATTCATGGTAACCGAGAGATCCCAAGCGACTTTCCGCTCAGCCATTGAAAGCTGAAGCTGAACCTCAGAGCAGCCAACGGCGGCCGCACGTCTTAGGGTCGAGCTACACCACTTTAAGCTACGCGAAGGGTATTCTAGGTCTGCAGCTGAAAGACGAAGTACTTGTTTGGCTTCAGCCGCGGCGGAGATCGGATATGGATCAAAATGAATGGAGAGATTCTTAGTCACGATTGGAGACTAAAAACAGAGCTCTAAAATTCAATGGAAAATCCATCACAACCTTCTGAATTCGTTGTCCTATGCCAGGCCCTAATCCCTTCTGGAACTACATGAACATGGTCCCATTCCAGTGCCAAGTGCCTCTTCTAATGGCACATGAACACAGCGGTGTAGTGTGGTGTAATTATCGATGAGATAATGTCATTCACAGCTCATCGTCTTCATCGCTGCAAAGCAACTTCGAGGACTCTATATCTTCGGGCTATGTGAACGGCATTCGAACTCTAAGTTGCCCCGGTGTCTTTAGTCGAGGAAACAGCGCAATGAGCATTGCGTGTAGCATGTTGACCGAAGACCAAGTACAACCGTTTGTAGTCGGTTGCCAAATTCAAAGCTTTGACATAGATGACGAGCGAGCTTGTCAACGCCTCAGCATCAGTGTGGCATGTTCCAAGACACACGTTGACGTGTCTCCGCGGAGGAAAGCTCGCCGGGGACCTCCGATATTAGCTGCTCTTTTCCTTTTAGGCATATCATCAGTAGATGACCATTCGAGGAATGAAGAGCCGTTTGGATATTGTTGGGCAGTAAAGTGAATTCCGTAGCGTTCAGCATGTCGACATATGAATGAGATGGTGGTAGGTGATCGAACATCTAGTATGAAACTAATGGCAGACCATTATGCGGATGGACTGTTCACCGAATGAATGGAATTCCGACCGTTGTCTTTGCCTTATACTTTACGTAGTCGTCACCGAAGAACTTGATCAGATGCTTCTCTTCAACTGTAGTGCGTCAGTTTCTCAACTACAAGAACACGCGGAAACCCATCTTACTTTTAATCCTTCGGAAGAAGAATCGCCATAGGATGAGGACATAAAAGCAGAAGCAAATCAAGTTTCCCAATGCGAGTTGAGTGCCAATGGCCCACCAAAAGAAGCCGAAATAACTGGGATGTCTGAGCCAGGCATATATTCCATATGTAACAAGCCTGTGGCCTTCACGCTGTTTAGTTTGGACGAAGTGATGGAAGTTTGTTCCCGCCGTCACCATTGCTGCCGTTCGACAAACCTGGCCTACCACGATTAGAGCGACACCAAGTAGTTGTACCCAACGATGAGCAAAGTGACCCTGCCAATTTGGAAAGTATATGGAAGTTATAATGGCTTCGATCATTGCCGTCGTGTGCGCCACGTTATAGGCCATGCCATTCGTGAAGAGGAGGAAAGTAGATATTGTTGCATTTGGCAGATTATACCGAGCGTGTGTCCAGAATTCGAGGAAGTGGAAGAGGGAGAGCAAAGCCAAGAAGAACCACGGCCGCCAAAGTCTGCTCTCTTTTTCAAAGGCGAAGTAGGTGTAGAGGAGGATCGAGGAGAAGAAAGCACCGCCGAGACCGAAGGTTCTGACAGCGATACCGGACTGAGAGCGCTTATGGCCCGGGAGGAGGTCATCGAAGGGTATGGTAGGCTTCGAAGTGCTAGCTACAGCAGCGGCTGTTGTGTCGCTCTTGAGTGGAACTTCCTCCCCTAACCTGTGTGTGAATACACCGGGCTGGGTTGGTCTTTCGATAGGCCAGGAGATGGTAGGCTTACCATCAGAGCCGGACGAGGTCGCAGCGTCGTTGGAGTTCTCATTGTCTACTTGAGCAGCCGATGACGCGGATGCCATTGTTCTCGTTGTTTTGAAACAGCACCAGCCTATTTGAAGTTCTAAGCTGTGAAAGGAGCTTCAGAACATGTATATTCTCTCAGGGAGGTGTCATAGAAGTAACAATATACCGGGCGGCAGGAATGGAATGCGAATTTGTTTGGAAGAATGCATTTCGAGGCTGTTGCATAAAGAGATCTGAGGTTACCTCTACACCACCTGTCAAATGCCCCGGAAGTTTGACGCGAGGCGCGGCTACGCTTGCCAGTCTCAAGCTCTACAAGCTATCAACACCAGAACTCAACAATCAATTAATTTATGGGCAATCGGGCATGACTGGCAATCGGAATGGACTTTCTGCATCTTTCCGTTTCGAGGGCGCTAATGGAGAAATGTCGTGATATGACACCAATGCCGAATCCTAGCAACTTCCGGTAATAAATGTTGCTCACTTGCATCCATCTTCAACCATCAAAGTAGTTGAAGTATCTGAGACCATCATCTGATTCTATATTTTGGTCTCGCTACTTCGAAATCATTCTGCTCTTTCATTTGAATCTTACAGTCCATCCCCAGCTTCTCCAGTACTGTCACCTTCCCAAGCCTTACGGCTGGTGCATTGACGGCTTCAATTTCCAATCAGCGCTCTCACTGCAAAGGAACTTTTTATAAGCTATTCAACTCGATATTTTCTAGATCGTTTCCATGAGCTGCGTGGTATTAAGCGTAGAACGCACTGCTTTGTCCTGATAACCTGATCGAGCGTTCTTGAGATTCATGAACCTAATGACGATTACTCTACGCCATAGAGGTTAGATATCTCGCAGTATGACAACGGAGAACAGCAACAAAAGTGTCATTCAACCAACTACTGAACAGACACCTCTTCTCTCATCCGAAAATGTAGCCGACGAGGGCTACCATGGAGGAGAGCAGCATACTTCTTTCGCGAAAGGACTTAATGCAAAAGACGCCTTTGTGCTTTTGATTACTGTCATCATTGGCTCCGGTATATTTGCATCTCCTTCAGCAATCGACACCAATGTACCTTCTCCGGGTGTGGCACTACTTATCTGGCTGGTGGGCGGTTTACTTGCATGGACCGGTGCTTCAGCGTTGGCAGAGCTGGGTGCAGCGCTTCCGGTCGAAGGAGGCATTCAAGAATATTGCAAATATGTCTATGGTGATTGGGTTGGGTTTCTTGCTGCATGGGCTTGGATTGCAGCTGTCATGCCGGCCACGCTCTCCATTCTCTCCATCGTCTTCGTCGAAACATTGTACGAAGCCGTGTTTCCAGGCTCAGAGGGAGCCACCGGTAGCTGGGAGCAAAAGGGCTTCTCCGTGCTTATTCTGACTATCATGTTGCTGATTAGTGCTCTCGGTACTAAAACAAGCACAACGTTGAACACTATCGCGGCTATCATCAAGCTTCTCGCTATGTTCTTGGTAGTCCTTGCTGGCATTGTTGTTGCAATCATATACACAGCCAGTCATGGTCACCACGATCCAAGTGGACGTGACTGGCACAAAAGAAGCTGGTGGGACAAAAGAGTCAGTGTGAATCCTGACGGTTCCACTACCGATTGGACAAAGGTCAGCAGCTGGGAAACTTTTGGTCATATCTGTACTGCCATTTATGCCGGGCTTTGGGCATACGCCGGATGGGATAAGGTACATATCTTCGTGCTACCTACTGCATTTTCATACTAACGAGTGAACCGGCAAACTATGCCGCAGCCGAACTTCAAAATCCCGCCAAACAACTCCCGCTTTCCATCAACACCGCTGTACCTCTGGCAGCGATATGCTATGTCCTCACCAACGCAGCATACTACATCCTCGTTCCATGGGAAGTAGTCGGCACGACCGACGCCATCGCCATAACCGCGATGTCGCGACTGCTCGGCAAACCCGGCGCGCTCACACTGGCGGCGCTCATCATCGCTGTGATCGCTGGCACGTTGAACGGCAACATATTCGTGATAGGGCGGCTGACGGTGGCGGCGGCGCACAAGGGCTACCTACCAGTAGCCTTCGGGTACATCGGACACATGCGCTACTCCGGGCGTCCCGCCGGTGGCGACGCAGACGCAGCCGCCGACGCCGACGCCGACGGGCAGCCTTCGCAGCCGCGCTTCAACGCCCCGCTCAACGCCTACCTGCTCAGCTTTGCGCTCACGTCGTTGTACATCCTGACGTGCCCGTTCCGGTTCCTGCTGACGTACGACGGCATCGCCGAGTACTCGTTTTTCTTTCTGGCCGTGCTGGGCGCGCTGGTGCTGCGCGTGCGCGAGCCGCGGCTGCACAGGCCGTACCGCGCGGTCGTGCTGGCGCTGGCGGTGTTCGTGCTCGTTTGTGGTGGTGTGGTGGTGAGAGGGGCGATCTTTGAGCCGCGGCAGGCGGGCGTTTTCCTGGTGGTTTTGGCCATTGGGTTGATTGGGTATTGGGGAGCTGCATTGGTGAGGAGACGGAGGGAGTAGGTCGTGGAGTGTTCCCAAAGAATACGCCTAGATGATGATTTTCGGGCTTTGGATGCAAAAAGAACACTTGTGCTTCTTTAGAGACACGAACTCATGGTCGTCTTGTGTGAACTAGGCAATTTTTTTTTTTGTTTAAACATTCAATAATCATGCCATGAGCATTGAGGCCGTCAGAATCCCGCCATTGAAACAAAGCTTGAAGCTCAAAATATCACATAACGTCTGTACACCAATCACGCTGTTCAGTTTCCAATCCAGTTTCTATGCTCAAGCCTGCTGCACCCAATCAAGCAGTAAGTGCGGCAGTAGCGCCCAAAATGCCCATGCCAACAAACGCAAAAGCGAGGCACAGGGTGCGATCATGAGTGAGGTCGAAGCTCTCACCAAAAAGCTGCAGCGCCACGCTCGCCAAGATGCCAGCCGTGCACGCGAAGAGGCAGCCGTACAGGCCGTCGCTAGGCGCGGACGGCTCGCTGGAGCCGGCGAAGCGCAGCCACAGGGCGGCGACGGCCGCGCCCAGCGGCTGCGACGCGCCGCCCAGCAGCGCAGCCCAGACGACGGCCTTGGTGCGCGACTGCAGCGCCAGGTACAGCGGCAGCGCCATCGCGAAGCCCTCTGTGATGTTGTGGATGAACAGCGCTAGGAAGACCGATAGACCGAGTTTTGGGTTCGCGTGGTTGGTTGCGTACGTGATGAAGCCTTCCGGAAGCTTGTGTAGTGCGATGGCCATGCAGGTTTGCATGCCGATGGAGAGGAACGCATTGGTGGGGACGTGGTGGTGGTGCTCAGGGCCGTCATGGTCATGAGAGTCGTGTGTCGGTGAGTGGTGATGGGTACCATGAGTAGGTGAGTCAGTTGCTATGGTTGCGTAGCTGCTGTGGGATACATCTGACGGTGCGCTTGAATCAACTGCTAGAGTCGCACTGTGCTCTTCCTCTACTTCATCAAGCAGCGGTGTAGACTCCGTTTGCGATAATCTTCGCTGCTCTAGAGAGTTTGGATGTTTATGCAGAGATGGATGACGCCCTACTACGAGATGTTGCACTTTGCTACCTCCACGAGCCTGAATATTTCGGAAACAGTCAATTCCACATGGATCTGTGAAGCCATAGCATTGACCGTCCTTGTCGCAGTAATCTTTCCGCGCTGATACAAGCTGAGAGACCCTTGATGAGAAGTTGGAATGTAATGAGGGACGCCGCGGACGTGAGTGACCATCTGGATGATGATCTTCAAGGTCTGATCCCGACCTATGAGCGGAAAGGGGGCTATTGGCTGTATGATGACCTCGAAAACGGTGGAGATGGCGATGTCCTTTAGAGTTGTGATGTGAATGAGCTCCAACATGATGGCCACCCTTCAACGGATCGTGAGGCGCCTCGTCGTCGTTGTGCGTATGATCGCAATCGACCACGTGAGAAGGGATGTATCGATGTAAGATCCTCGAGAGTAACTGGATGCCTGCTGCTCCAACGAGAAAGCAGGCAATTAAGGTCCAAGCTGCAGCTTTTGGTGAAAAGCCTCCATTGATGAGAGATGACTTGGAAGACGGTAGCATGTTATATAGCGAGGAAAAAAGCTGCAGGAATGTGAGTTCAATAGACATTCCCTTTCATCTGAATGTACCTACCATGACTCCAAAGCTAAGGCTTAACGACGACGAAAGAAATGCATTGCTGTCCTGGATTTTGAAGCACCTGCACGAGTCGAGTGGTATCTGGCAGATCAATAGATCGACGCAAACTATCAAAGCACCAAGCATGCACGCTATCAACGTGTTAGCGGTAGGTCCGAACAAATGGACTCTGGTGCAGTATACCGATGCCGCTCAAAGCAGTCATTATCCATCCTCGAGTATCATTACCAAGGACCATCTTGCTGTATTCACGCTCTCCAAATGGGCAAAGTTAAAGCCAGGTGCGAGGCTAGCAAGAAAAGAGGCTCGGTGAGAGGCGAAGTACCTGGGTCACCTCATGACTTAGGCAGAGAGAAAGCTGAGATGTAAGCCGGTTGTCTTCTCGCGTGAGAAGTATACCGGAGGCTACCGAGTGTTGCAGGTGTCTGAGGCAGTTAAGCTGAGGTAGGATGTAAGTGGAGGATGAAAATGCGTGGATGATGTAGTGCTGCATGCCATGATGGCCGGTGGGCTCGGCGCTGAACCACACGATCATGCACCAGCCACGATTCGCACCGCCACTTCTTGGCAGTAGAGTACGATACGAAGTCTGCCTGAATCATTCAATTGGCATGTCGTTCGACAAAGACATTTCACGCGAGTCTGGCGCAGTTTAAGCCTTCGCCAAGGCTTGGTTATTCTATATACAGTAACTGCGGAATAAAATAACGACCTTATATTCTACATCTGTCATATCTGAGTCTCGCGAGCGCCTAGATGGCTGTGAGCATCTCCTCCTTGTCAATGCTGCGTGTCGCCTGTACCTTCAGCACAAGTTGACCGCGCCTTCAACGGGATTCAGCCGTTTTCGATAAAGAGCGCCTAAGCGGAGAAGTGTGGTCAGTTGATGTTAATGGAAACTCGACCGGTAAGTTCCACTGGCTCGGAAATACTGAACAGTGGGTTGGGCATCGAAAACCGGAAGGGCATGATACGCCGAAGCTAGCTAGGGGATAAGAATCGAATTGATAGTTAGCATAGAAGTTTATGCCATCATCGCGCAGACGCCAATTCCGACTGGACTGGTAACAACGAAATATGAGTGGATCCGAAAAAGACTCTCAACTGCCTTTCAATATCATGCGTTTTCTCCAATATCAAACTCCGCCGAACGTTGCATTCCACCAATGGATCGCGGGGTAGTCAATCTTAGCGCCCATGTCTCGCCAATTAAGAGTTGATAACCACGAAAACGTATCGGCAAGATGAGTAGAGCTGCAGTAGCGGCACCTGATTACGAGGATTGCATTGCGACCCAGGTATATATCGATGACAGCCGCTGAGTAATGACTGTTGATTCTACTTCAAGACGGTTAAATATGAGCCCGTTTGGCGTAGTTTATAGTTGAGCATTAATCATTAGTCGTTCTCAAGGCTAGGGAAGCACTCGCTCCGCCATTCCAGTTTCTCCTATTCAGCAATTCAGCTCATTGATCATAAAATGAGCTCGAAACCTATTGTTCTCGGCATCGCGCCAATCGTTGGAGAACAATCATGGAAGAAGTTGGGTGAATGGGCAGAGCTGAAGGTTCGTGAAAGCTCATCATTCTTGAGAGCCATGCTGAGCTTAGATGTAATCGTAGGTTTATGGAAATCCAGAAGGATCACGCGAGGACTTCCTCCAGAAACTCGATACTGGATATTTCGGTGACATATTTGCCATCTACAGAGGAAATGAAAGTGTCAAGGTTCGGAATAATTGATCCCAATGCTGTCAGTGTGACTTTCGAACAGGCTGACCAAAAGGATACAGGTAACGGGACTTTTCGATCCAGAGCTTGTCAATAAGCTTCCGGCTTCTCTCAAGTTCATTGGCCATTGTGGTGCTGGCTACGACAACATAAATGTTCCTGCTTGCGTTGCGCGAGGTTGCCAGTCCCATCAATTCTGAGTTTCGAGGAAGAAATCCATTCTGACATCCTTCCAGGAATTCAAATCTCTAACTGCCCGCATACCACAGACGACGCAGTCTCCGACCAAGCAATTTGGCTGATGATAGGAGCTTTAAGACACGCTTATCCAACCCAAGTTGCACTGAGAGCGGGCCAATGGCGCGGCCATGGAATGAGCTTAGGCCGTGATCCAGAAGGAAAGGTGCTGGGGATTTTAGGCATGGGAAGTATCGGTCAGGCGATCGCGAAACGTGCCGTTGCCTTCGACATGAGCATCATCTATCACAACCGTCACCCTGTTGCTCCTGAGATCGAGGCTAAATTTAATGCTAAGTTCGTGAGCATGGATGAGCTTTTAGCTTCCAGCGATGTGATCAGCCTCAGCCTCGCTTACACTCCCGAGGCATACCACATGCTCGGCAAGAATGAATTCGCTAAGATGAAGAAGGGAGTCACGATTGTGAACACCGCGCGCGGGCAGATGATTGACGAGGAGGCTTTGATTGAGGCGCTAGATAGTGGCAAGGTGTGGAGCGCGGGCTTGGATGTCTTTGAAGGGGAGCCTAAAGTGAATCCGAAGTTGTTGAAGGATGAGCGGATGTTCCTGGCACCACATTTAGGCGCTGGGACTATTGATACGTACCTGAAGATGGAGAAAGCAGCGTTTAATAACATCGAGAGTGCGCTGACAAAAGGGGTGCTAGTATCCATAATTCCCGAGCAGAAGGGCAAGTTTTAGATTGGTACATGAGATCCAAGAATCTGATAAGTTCGCAACCGCATTATTGACTTGTCATGCGTTTTTAAATCCAATCTCGACGAAAATGGTCATTAAGTAGACACAATGAAACAAAGCTAGTATCATGCTCCGGTTTCGTAGGATTGTGTTTTGTTGCCTTCAGGTTGACAGAGTCGAGGCCGATCTACTCCAGTGCAGCTGAGATTCAGGTAGCCTGCAGCATAGCCGAAAGCTCGACTGCCTGCTCCGTCTATGCTTGCAATGATGGAAATTGTTGTAGCGGGTAGAGTATAGCTGAGGTCGTAGGGTCAGCTCCGAAAGTGAATACTCCTCCAGCGTGATGCTACACCCGCACGCGAGAGGGGCTGGTTTCTCCCACAGCCATCATTCACTGATCAAAAAATATTGAACTATTGCGGCCTATGATCGCGTGCTCCGGGCTTGACTACTGCGTCTTATTGAAGATACGGGCGAGAATGGTGGTGAAATGTAGTATGGGGGCAGTGCGAGGCAGCTTTAGGCGGGGCACACGGGAACATTTGCTCGATCATCCGCCATCCCCTCACTTCCTTCTGCACTGCCACAGTCCAACCTGACTTCCGCTCGCGGCTAACCCGTGTGCATCAAATCAGCGGTCAGCCATCCTTTCACCTCAGATATTAGGTTTCTGTAAATGCCCTGATTATAAGAACTCGAGCAAGCCACGCGTGGCTATCTCCATCCCTTTCAGTGATTGATATCTTCAAAATTACAAGTTACGAACAACCGCACATCGTCTCCTTCCAGTCATGGCACCCAAATTTTCCAAGGGAGGCGAGGAAATCTCTGCCCTCTCCTACAAGTATGAAGAGAAAATAGGCAATGCTACCGTGTGCAAGCCTCCAGTTTGGCCACAAATCACTTCACCTTCCGTCTTCCTCGCCGGCAGCATAGAAATGGGTACAGCAATCGACTGGCAAACCGAGGTCACAAATGGCCTATCTAGCCTTCCCATCACCATCCTCAACCCACGTCGTAGTGATTGGGATGGCGCATGGGTGCAAGATATTGAGAATGCCCAATTCAGGGAACAAGTGGACTGGGAAATGGACCACCTCAATGAAGCCGATGCTATTGCGCTCTATCTGCAGCCGAACACCAAGAGCCCAATTAGTTTGTTAGAGCTGGGTATGCATGCGCATGAAGGAAAAATGGTTGTCTGCTGTCCTCCAGGGTTCTGGAGAAGAGGAAATGTGCAGATCGTCTGTGATAGATATGGGATTCCGCTGGTGGAAACTTCCGAGGAGCTCATTGCGAAAGTGAAGGAACTTCTGGAGGCCAAGATTGAAGAGAGGAAAAAGACAAGTTGATTTCGGCTTTTCTCGGATCGGGAGGTGTTTCCGTGCCGGTAGCGATGTGGTCAACTTTGATACCCACAGTGACTTGAGGACTTCACTAGACGGCTTCTGCGCTGACATTTGGCAGCAGCAAAGGTTTTCATTTCTCACTACGATTAACAACTACGACCTGCTCGTGTTAACGACGGCTCCATGAAGGAGAATCATTATGTAGATTGGATTGGTTGCTTGTCATTTTTGGCTTATATTGGACCGTGTCGACGAATAAGAACTTCTTCACGCCTCTGCCTTTTCAATGTTTGAAACAGAATCAGTGACTGACATTCTTCAGGAGCTGAAGCATGATGAATAGCCCTGGACACTTGATTTTTGATCGTAGCCCACTGATGCCTTAGCTTTGATCTCCAGTGAGATGTTAGATCAATGGGCAGGTTGCGCTGGAAACGTTACCTTCCACATTGCGATGCCGCACTTTCTCTCCTTCAATTACTTCTCGAGTTTTCTCAAATCAACAACTTTGTTTATCTGCATCCGACCTGGACCAACTTTGTCTCTCAACTCCCACACAGCACAAAAATCCAACCCCTTTGACCAGCTCTCATCAGGTTCAAGAACTCCGATTACCACCGTTTCCTTCTACTCTCCTCCATCCCGAAGCTTCGGTAAGACTGAAACCACAGCTGAAAGCGTGTCACCATGGACTCCTCAAGGCTGTGGTGTAAATCATCCCTGAGAAATCCACTCATCTCCGGATCTTCTGTTAATGCCAAACCCCCAAGTCCCGACAAGGCGAAGTCTATCCTTGCGCATCCAGAGTCTTCGGTCTATTTCGCCGCGACCTTGACTCCGAAAGTCTCACCCAGTTGTGTTCCAGCAACTGTTGACGCGTTCGCAACGCGCTCCGACTCAACGCGACCACAAACCCGCTCTGGTACCTCTCATAAATGCGTCTCCGACTCCATCAGCCCTATTCAGCCTTCTCTCCCAGGCTCATCTTCAACCACTTCGACCTCTGATCCTGTTGTTGATTCTAGCCTCCCACTCAAACATACCGTTCACCACAACACCGCCGGCATATCATCAGGTAAGATCGTATACGGTCGTCCCTTCGATTTTCGTCAACTCCTCCCGATGGATAATCAAAACAAGCATCGATGGCCACATCTCCCATCCGCTCTCGCAAACCCACATCCCAATTAGAATATAAGCTAAATTCGGAACTACAGAACCAAATCGTCGCGACAGCCAAGTCAACATACCTCGTCGCACGAGCTCCATCAACCCAGAGTTGTTGGAGAGATCAAATCAAGCCAATCCCGAGCATCCTAACGGAGCTCGAGCGAAGCCATCTGCTTCTCCAGAAACAGCACTTCCAATAACGGCGTTACCTTACACGTTACGGTCGTCGTCTCTGAACCCTTCGTAGGGAACGACTTTCGGAGGCAAAATGGCTGACCAAAGCCCGAAACGTCGCGATATGTTGGAAAATGATAGCGGTATGGTTTCAGACGATGGACTGAAATGCAAGTTTTCACTGACAGATTGTGGGTTTAGAACTTGCTGGAATGAACCAGCAAGCTTATCCGACCAAAGACACGGCCACCCAGACGGCAGATGTTCCGGCTTCTGCAAATCTACTCAACGGACCAACACTTGGTCAAAATGACGCTACAAATCCTGGAGACACGATCGTTCGACGGCGGTCTCCAAGCAAGTGTCGTTCAGGATTCTTAAAGAAAGTTCGGCAGGAGAACGAAACCTTCATGGTATGTTTATTATTAACATGCAGCGAACTAAAAGAGTTTCGCTGATATTTGGCGCTAGAAAATTTTCAAAAAGCGTCTCCAATCCAACGCCAATGCTGCACAGAAGAACGACATCAAGCTGAGGGCAGCTGCAGATGCAAGATTTGCTGCCATGCAAACCAACATCGTACAGGCCACAACGAACCAGCACGATCCATATGCCCTTGAGCGAGAGAGGAGCACATCTCTACGCTCCGCAAATGTGCAGGATCACTCTACGGTTTTTGGACGTAGGCAGACACCCAGGGAAAGGTTGAATTTCATTAACACACCACAGGCTTCTCAAACGAAAGTCGTTCTCAGGACTCATACCAGAAGTCATGGCAGGATGGTCGACGCTGGAATGGAGATCGCCGTTCTAGCGAAGATCGTCGCTCAGAGGACTCGATCGATCGTCCACGAAGCCGCGACTCGCGAGTCTCGAAACCTTACCGTACATCCTCTAGATCCAGTAGCCGCCATAGCCATAGCAACAATTTTAACAGAAACACTCCGAGTTTCTAGTTTAGTAGGAACCAGAGCTAGACGAAAGAGTCATTTGAGATATTCATTTCACGCAGTGTCGGAGTTGAGGGCAGGATAAGGAAGCTGGAACTGGATACATGACTGGAGCAATACTAGGCCATATTGAAACTCTCGTTTCCTTGCCAATCGCTTGACAGAGAGCGTGTGTATCAGATAAAGGCCTATTGATGTCAGAGAAGTGATGGAATCCAAATTGACGAAAGAATGAGTTTAAATCTTTAGAAAGGTACACGCACCAGGTAGATATATATATATATAAGGCAATCATGGCTAGACGTCATGCATTAATTTTCCTTTTTGAGCATCGAAAACGAAGAGTGAGAATCAACTGTGCTCTCTTGACACATCTCTATGGAAGCCCATACAGATACTCGTACATCATACCAATACGTTCAACTTCATGCTTTCATACCAAGATGTATGACTTGTTAAGGCACTCTTTCCCGATGTTTCAGCTACCGTTGGAATACGCCAGCGTTGTTAAGCAAGATCGGATGGATATCGTGAGACTTAAACGTGTCCTGCTCCGCTTAGCTCGATATTTTCGCGCCGAACACCATAATATACGGATTACTCAATTGTAAGACGGACACTGGGCCTCACTGCCATTCCAAACGTTCTTTTGATTTCGCCACGTGTTGGGATCATGATCATGAATGAACGACACCTAATTGCTGTGCATGAACTGAGCGAGCGTAGCATAGCTCCGCGGTGCATTCACAGGCCCGTAGCCAATGCCGAGCAGGTTGTAGAAGACGAATGCGACTTCCTGGAAGTGGGTAGCACTGAGCTGGTAAGGGATGGCGTTGAGGATGGCGTTGAGGATGGCGTTAAAGCGACAGCAGTAGGTCGGTAGACCCGCGCCCGCGAAGTTCTCACACGTATAGCGCCGGTTCGTGATCATCACGTAGTCGCTGCAGTACGTCGCTGAGCGCCGAAACTCCGCGCCGAAGGTGCTGGATATCTGGGTTTCGGTATCTGCCGATGCTGAAGGACAAACATCGTTCATATAGAATCGATTTGGCTTCACGGAACCGCAGCACAAGAGCTGCTACGCTCTCAACCTTTGAAACCTCAAGCATCCGGTCGCGTCTCTATCCGGATTGCTATGCGGCGAACAGAGATAGGAGGGCTTGCAGGGATCACGTCGTTTTGGTATATATCCCGAGGCAACCTTTCCGAGCTCGTTCCTTTTCATTGGTCCAATGCAGCTTTTGATAAATTTGGTGACGGAAAATCAAGGAGAGTTGGCGGACCGAGCACCTTCAACATCAGAAGAGTCACCACCAGATATACGCATGTAACAGTCTTATAGCTGTGAGTTATATGCGAAAGTTGCTTCATGCAGACGTCCAATGGCATGACTAGCGTGTAACGTCGATCCATGAGGTTGTTGAGTCGTTGTCATTGCCTTAGAGTACCAACCTCGGAATATTAACATGAGAATCGAGGTGTCGCGACAAGAGCGCCTTCGTGCTCATTCCGCGGTACAAAGAGAATTGACGTCAAAAATGACCAGTTTCGTTGATACCTATAAAGGTATCCACCGAATCTCTGCCCTGATTCGGCAATGTGATTCGGAGGGGCAGTCATAGGTACCGATATCGTAATGTGGACTGCCGTTTGACCCGCACTCGGGAATTATTACGAATGAGTTTACTAATTGGCGCCCTCAGCGCAGGTTGAAGTTTGAACACTTGCCAGATACATCAAAGAAAGGGCTTGGTTAAGGCAATTGAGCAATATGCCTGAGAAGTGGGAAGAAATAGGTGCGGCCAAGCGCAAAGCCCTGCTCGACTCCATTCCGAAGGAATGGATTATTCCAGCCAACATCATGCCTCCAGAATCTCAATTGGACGTGACCAGTTTTCCTGAGGAATCAGGATGGTTCACCAAGAAAGAACTCGAGATTACCGATACTTCAGCTACGGATCTAGTGCACAAGCTTGCGAAAGGTCAATTGAGCTCCGAAGAGGTGACATTAGCATTTTGCAAGAGAGCGTCCGCCGCACACCAGCTAGTAAGGAAGTTCTGAGTAGACTTGGAGCAACATGCATCTAACACGAATCTCACAGGTCAACTGTCTATCAGAAACGCTGTTTGATTCCGCGCTCAAGACGGCCAAAGCTCTGGATGAGCATCTGAAGCAAAGCGGCAAACCCAAAGGACCTCTCCATGGCCTTCCCGTCTCCATCAAAGACAACTTCAACGTCATTGGCACCGACTCCACCGTCGGCTTCGCCTCGCTCGTCGGCCAACCAGCAACCTACAACTCCACGCTAGTCGACATCCTCCTCGGCGCAGGCGCAGTGCTGTACGTGAAGACGAACGTGCCGACCGCGATGATGATGGCCGAGAGCGTGAACCACGTAATCGGGCGAACAGTGAACCCGCGGCAGCGGCTCCTCACGCCAGGCGGCTCGTCGGGCGGCGAGAGCGCGCTGCTTGCATTCGGCGGATCGCCGCTGGGCGTGGGCACCGACATCGGCGGGAGCTTGCGCATCCCGGCCGCGTGCGCCGGCGTCTTCACGCTGCGGCCCAGCTTCGGCCGCTTCCCGACGCTGCGCTGCCGCAGCGGCCTAGCCGGCCAGGAGGCCGTGCAGTCGGTCAACGGGCCGATGGCACGGTCGCTGCGTGACTGCGTCCTGTTTGCGGAGACGGTGGTCGGCGCGGAGCCGTGGACGCTGGATCCGAGATTCTTACCGATTCCGTGGCGAGCGGTGGAGCGGAAGGAGAAGCTGAAGCTGGGCGTTATGTGGAGCGACGGCATTGTGGCGCCGACGCCGCCCGTCAAACGCGCTCTGGAGGAAACGACCAAGAAGCTGAAAGTCGCTGGCCACGAGATTGTGGAGTGGAAGCCTGAAGGTCACTTAGAGCTCTATAAGCTGTTGGGACGCATGTTTACTGCTGACGGCGGGAAGAGCGTAAAGAAGCTTCTAGAGCCCGCCAACGAGCCTTTTCACCCAAAAATGTTGCATTATGAAACGGCAGAGGAGCTAGGCGCTTACGATATGTGGCAGCTGCACCTCCAGCGTACTGAGCTTTGTAAAGACTATCTGGATCGCTGGAACGCGGCTGGTATTGATGGAATTTTGTGTCCAACAACACCTTATGCTTCGGTTGAGCACGAAAACTTCAAGCACGTTGGATATACGGGAGTATACAATATCTTGGACTACTCATGTGTCAGTTTTCCGACCGGAATCATTGTGAACAAAGAACTGGATATAGTTGCTAAGGATTACAAGCCACTTAACGATCTGGACGCTGAAATTCAGCGCATTTATAACCCAGACAATGTTCATGGCATGCCTGTGAGTCTGCAGATAGTGGGGCGGAAATTGGAAGACGAAAAGGTCTTAGCAATGACGGAGACAATCTTGGAAGCCTTGTGAAGGAACTTCGTTTCAGCTATGTTCAAGATATGTTACATATCTCAAAATAAGACACTAAGATTGTGTAGTTACATTGATTTATTTGATTGCGTTTACTTATTAACATCTCTGCTGAAATATCAAAACATAAGGTATCAAAACATTGAGCGTATCGTTGCCACATACCGTATGTTCTAGCGAGCAAAATGCGTTTCGTCAGCACTAGGCAGTATCTATTCAGAACGTTGAGATACGAAGAGTCAACGTAAGCTGTGAGAATGCGAGTCATCGGCCTAAAAGCCATCGCCGTGATCATCTCTTATGTACTCGACACTGATCCAAAAATCACCTCCCTTTTCGACTTGTTATACACATCTATCACGTCTAAGTTTGGCAATATAGAGCCATCATATTCCAAAGGTCGCCTCATCGCCTTCAAGAGAGTCCACCAGTGACTCTCGTTCAAGACTCGGTTCGTTCTCGATTTTAACTGCACGCGTAAGCATGTGTATTAGCAAACAAGAAGGCCAAAACTCACCACCAGGCTTCGCAAACCACGCCACGACGAAAGCGACGCCAAACATCGACGCCAACACCACAAACACAGCCTGCGTGTACCTACCCACAGTCGCCGCATAGATGCTATTGAAAACGGAGGGCGAGACGACGCGGGCGACGGCATGCAGTAAGCCCATGGCGCCGAGCAGCTGGCCGACCTGGTCGGGCCGTACGTGCTTGGTGAGGGCGGCCTGCAGCGTGGGCGAGCCCATACCGCCGACGCTGGTGACCGCGCCCGCGAACATGAACACGGCGCCGTGCCGCGCGAGCGCGTAGCCCAGGAACCCCAGCGCGTCGAACGCCACCGCTGCCCGGATAACCGCTAGCTCGAAGCCGTCGGTGCCGACGCTCTGCGGCGGAGCGGCGATTGTGGCTGCGCTTGGGTCTGCGTCTGCGTCTGCGCGCGCTTTCGGAGGCCCGCGGAAGGCCCGGTTGAGGCCTGGTAGGATGATGACGAGCGTGAAGACGCGGCAGATGTTCACGATCGCGATGAAAATGGATTGGTCGGACGTGTCCCAGCCGAACTCGTAGTTGATGTACAGGATAACGCAGCTCATGGCGCCCATAGCGAGGCCGAAAATGATGGTGTCGACAGTGGCGAGCGCGAGGAGATTCCTGCGAATAGCGGGCGAGGAACCAGGTCCGGTCGGGTAGAGAACCTTGAGCGGCGCGAACAGGTTGAAGGAGCGCAATCGCACCATCCAGTGCCCAGCGGGACCCAAAGCTTCGAGTTCCTGGCGGTGCTTCTCGCGCGCATACATTTGACGCGATTTGGAAAGCGATTCCGGGATAAAGAAGATCAAGAAGAGCAGGAAGAAGATGTGGAAGCCGAGAGCGATATAAAAGACGCTCACCACCGTGCCCGTCCACTTAACCACGTACGCAGCGATGAGAGGACCCAATGCAACTCCAGTGAAAAGACATCCGTGGAAGTATCCAAACACGACATTACGCTTGTTCGGTGGAGTGCAATCCGTTGCGTAGCTGTGGGAGAGGGCCGTTGAGGCTATGAAGGAGCCACATAAACCGTCGAAGCCATAGCTCAAGAGGATGAAGTTGACGTTGATGGTTTCGGGGAAATTGGCCGTAATAATGGTGATTATCTCGCCACAGAGCATACCACATGTCGTTATACACAAGATCATTTTCCTTCCATATCTATCACTGAGAGCACCGAGCTTTGGAGCAATGATTGCACTCAAAAGACCTGATATCAGGCTGCAAGCCAGCGTGAACATGGATACACGCGCTTGCACTTCTTTGATGCGACATTGTGGATTATCTTCGTTAAAGTCGATAGGGAGGAAGGTAAAACTCGGGTCAGCGAGTTGTCGATCAGAAAAATATTCGCGACATATCAGCCCGAGAATGAGGTTGACTTTAGGTACAAGGATTCCACCGAAGGCGATCGCGGTAAGGACGAACGGACCGAGAAGCCAGTAAACCTAATGAAGGTGAATATTGTTGCTTGTAACACAATTGTCGGAGAGCTCACTGATGGTCGTTTGCTCCACGGAAGGCCTTCCCACTCAGTGCCAGCGAATTGCGTTGCATTGCTTTGGGACCTCGAAGCACCACTTCCGAGTAGAGGTGTAGTTTCATTATCTTCGATTTCAGCGATATGTGCAGTCTTGCCATTCAATCCACCTTCTGCTGACATTGTGGAAACCTCGGCGGCGGCGGATCTGTTAATCCTCGAACCATGGATTTGGTCTACGTTGTCATCCGATATAGACGCTTCATCGGCGTCATCCATATCCGGAGCGCACCGTTGAAGCTGCGGCGGAAGACAGAAAGGAGTAATTGGCAAGTGAGACCTGCTCACATATTATCGCATTCGGAGACGGTTTCGAAGAGGGTTGGATGGCGTTCTAAAGTGCGCACTGCGACACAGTGACGAGGCAAAAGGAAGGAAGTATTATCTGGCCATGTGGGAAGTGTTAAATGTTAGTTATGGCGCGCAGTAGTCCGAATTGCTGATTCGCTTGACGTTTATTAGACTGACACTGGCTCGACCACGTATCTGCGACACACTTGGATGATTGTTAAGCGGTCGGCATTGTTGGAGTCCGGCATTCGGACAAGAGTCGTAGAATGTCCGCGCACTCCTTTGGCTGCCTGCGCATCTTCCAAAGGTCAAGCAATTCAATGGCGGAACAACGTGGCCACCCGATCTCCATGATAACAAGCGATGCCCTTGCATCCATGACGCGATGAAATAATGAATTTGCGATTCCGAATCAAGCCAATCATTCGTAGAACATCTTTGATCGGCCTGAGGCATACATGTGCAAATCAGAATCGCTTTTTCGAGTTGCTAAACTGCCACTGATTGTCCTTTTGCGCTTGTATATATCGTAGATTAAATAATATGTGTGCGAAAATGGAGACTTGAATTACGCTTCCTAGGTAAACTACCTACGCTCTGCCAGATGCAACATCGATGAGCTGATAGCATTCGACAAAGCGCTACCTGGCTCGACTACGGAGTACGGAGTGCAGTATCCGACGATGAGAAGCAATTCGGCGCTGTACGAGGCTTCAGCCTTCTCGATATGATGTTACTGATGATCTACTCTTTGCCCGCCGGTGAGACTGAAAGAGTCGCTGTATATCGAAACGAGGCTGGCGACTTCGTTGTCCAAAGCTGCTCCGGCCACGTTGTTGGGCGTAGGCTACGCTACATTCTACAAGCTCAGCCTGACGAACGGGCCACCGACAGCTCAGCCAGCCAAGGCGTCTATTGGCAATCTCGGTGTACAAAAGCATTGAGGCCGCCCAAACCATGCGTGATTGCCTATTCGCTGCAACTATTATGGCATAAGTTATTCGTGGAGAAGGCAGCAGAAGGCGTGGAATAGCGGCGTTTCGCAGAGCCAATCTTTGCATACCTTCAACATATCGTACGGTTGGCAGAGGGCCTAGAGGCATTCCGGCGACGAGATATCGCGGCTAGAATTAGTTAGAGATTTCAATCAGTGCGTGTGGCTTTTCCAGACCCTGCATTGGCAATAGCTGTGCCGCTGTTGGTTATTCATCTGAAGGTTAGATTGCTGAGGTCACACCGCTGCGTGTGGTTAGTAGTAGCGTGCTGCGAACGTACCACATTCTCCAGATTCAAATATGGAATCTACGTGACGCCAGTCGATACACAAGAAAATGCTCATGAACTTTTCCGATTCCGCCCCCCGTTGAAAATGAATAGACTTCTGTACTCCTCACGCTCATGCAGGCCCGGAGAGACAACCACAAAAATGCAATCATTAAACATGTCCTCATGGCAAAATATCGAACTTCCTAGCAACCAGTTTCCCTACAAGTCTCTCCTGCCTCGATGGCATGGAGTTTCAATCTGGAAGGTGTGACACAATTCGCTTTCCATTCCATATAAGCCTGGGAATTTGGACGGTTTGATGTCCCCAACGTGGTATGGTTTAATATTGGCCCGACCTAGTGGAAGTCATGGTAGGCCAAGGACTCTGATTCCAGTGTAAGGACTTGGTAACGGAAATCATGGGCCTATCCAAGGCCAGTCCGTGGAATTGGACATAATATTTTGGCTGGCTAATTCTCGGTTAATCGATCCTTAATAGGCACATAGGAACCAAGGAAAGGAAATTTTGAATTCCGGTCAAAACGTAATAACTTCGGTGGGACTTAAGCCATGGGGTTGCCCCGACCTAGACCTGAAGCGGTATGAAATATCTGGACCGTCAAAGAAGTAAGGAGAACAACCAACGTAATACCTATGGAATAGAGGCCCTTCCCCAATGGATCCGATGGCATCTGGAACGTTGACCTGGATTGTCACGTCACCGAAACGAAATCCTGTAGTCAGCCAGTAATGTCGGGTGTAACAACCCCAGAATGGCAGATCGAAGAGCCGCCAGAAGATGATCTTCTGCGGCCTACGAGTGCTTGAATGATTGTTCTCATCTTACTTGTCGACATCGTGGGGATGTCCTGGTTACCCGCCTTCAACCTGGTGGATTTCTGTTCAGTCACAAGGATTGCTGGTTTCGCTTTCCCGTTCGGCTGTTCAGATCTTTGGTTGGTGCTGAGGTCGCTGGCTCTACGCGCCACTCCAAGGACAATTTCTTCGGCGTCCTGTGGATCACCTTGTTCCGAAAATGGTAGTCTATCGGCCGAAAGAGCCTTTTCTGTCACATCCTGTCCTCCGGCAGTTAAGATCCGAATATCCTTTTGCTGGTCCAAGGCAGCTTTTATGGTTTCGATGGCAGTTCGGGCCGCATCCGCTTCCGGGCTCTCAAATTTGGGGGTTTCCTTATTGGAATGGTTGAATAGCTCCGCGATGGCTGTACATAAAATCAGTATATCCGAACGTTCGACTTCGCTACCCAAGACACAGTTGGAGCTGTTACATACCCGTATCAGGTAGAACGATGGAGAAGCCGCCGTTGCTAAGCATTTTGAAGACATCCTGGTGATGAAGCAGCATGTCTGATTCACACACCATGATCTTGACCGGTTAGCGAAATCGTTTTCTCTTGTTGTTGAGAGACCATTACCGTATAGCCTTTGTGTATCAAGTCCATCCCAGCTTTCAGTGGCCGTAGGCCACTCGATGGTGGAGGTAGCAGATTTTGTCCCTGTGAGGTTGAAAGGCCTTCGCTGGCTCGAATGAGACTTTCTTGTTCCTTCACATATAGCATTTCAGGAGAATCATTTTCTGAGATTATTGACGCAGCGTCGTCCATAGGTGAATCATCCGACTCTCTTTCGTCTGGTTCATCCACTATCACCATTTCTGCATCCTCGGTTGTTTGGATCGACAAACTCGGTGGTAGGGTGCATTCTGCCCCAATGATTGGTGAAGGTTCACGAGATCGGTCTTCCTCAGCTGGTCGGGGTTTGGCAGCCCACGATCTGGTTTTTTCGTCATATTTGATCCAATCGTCATGCTAGATTTGGTTAGCTCAGTTGAGGATTCCACTAGGAAAAGAACACTTACCATAGCCAGGCGATACATGTAATGGAGGATTCGTTCTCCCCGCTTTCGAACCGTCGACGCATGCTCGATTGATTTCTCCTCTGGATCAATCTCGCCGTCTTTCCACCAATCCTTAGGGTAGAGCGTCTGGGTGTACAGTTGGCCACGCAGTAAATAATCTTCCGGGAGAAGCCCAATATCTCCATACTCTGGCAGAAGGAAGCTTTTGGTTTCGTATCGGGATCCGAACTCATCGGAACCTGCCAACATAGTGGCGTAGGCAGACAAATCTTCCCATGGCATACGACCGAGGATCGCGTGTACGTATTCTTCTTGAACCGGTAGACTGAACAATTTGATATCCGCAAGAACGATAAGCAAGGCCAAGACTATATGAATATGAGGAAGCACGTTCCGGTCGGAGGTCCGACGAAGAACGATCTTCAATGTAAGAACAGTCATATCGAGAGCATGATAAAAAGCAGTTCTAGCAAGAGCATCAGAGTCGGTCATCGCCATATCTGTACTGGATGCGGGCGTAGGTGGACCACGACTTGAAACGCTCTGTGAGTCCGCGCCGTCAGAGTCCACCACTTCGGTTTTAGCAGTAGCTGGATACTCAAATAGCTGCCGCAGGACACCCGTTTGTGAGCCATGATCGAAGAGCGCCCCAATGTTTGATATTGCCAGCCAAGCACCATGCTCGCGCCACTTGATACCTGCCCGCTGAATGTAATTATCTAAAAGCTCCACGAAATTATTGGTAACGGCTCTGAAATCTTCTAACTGCTTTCTCAAAAAGATCATCCCGTGCAATTTTGTGTAAAACGTATCAATACGAGGGGCCGGTGCCGACTTATCAATACGAGGGGCCGGTGCTGACGTATTGCTGCTGCGATTGAAGATTGGCTCAAATACAGCGAGAACGGATTCGCGAGCGCTAGGAAATAGCTGAATACAGGTGAACGAACGACAGTAATAGTAGATTTGTTGAAACTGTTCAGATCGGGCAAGGATGGCAAGGTGGTGGTAAAGACGTCCGACTCCTGGAGCGCGATCTGCAGCCATTCTGTACCAGTATTGTGAAATTCCGGCCCAGTTATCGCGTTCCCGTGGATCGTCGTCTTCGATGGCCATTCTGTATCTCCCGAGGTCTCCCAGGCATTCGATCCAGGTGTCCTCGAAGCTCGGAACGGTCTCGTAAAGGAGCGCCATCATGTGGTACGCGAAATAGATGAAGGTTCTCATGTATTCGCGAGAATGAGGAAGACGACATCGGAGGAGTTCGAGAAACGAATGGATTCCGTGTTTCCACATCCGTGCAGGCATGCTGTACTTAGACGCGAGGCGGCGTAGTGCAGGTGAAGCGGAGGGATGTTGAGAGGCCAGGAAGAAGTCGTGATGTTCGTGTAGGAGAGTCCGGTGCAAGGCGATGAGGGCTTGCCAGTGATCTCCGTTCTGAATGGCAGTAGATTGTCCGGCATCGACGTGGATACATTTGGCTTCGACCATGCTCAAGCCAGAGTATATTGATTTGACTTCGGCAGCTAGTTGTTCTTGAGTGATGGGTCGAGATTCAGGTTGGAGGTAGATGGCAGGAAACCTAGGGTCAGTCGGGTAGGTTACGCCTTGAGGAAGTGTTGGATCTTTGGTTTCCGCTATGCGAGGCTGGCTATTTGAGGGTGGATTGACTGGCTCATCTCGCTTCGTGTCAGCCTTACTTGTTGAGGAGGGGGTTGCTGGTGGCGGCTCTCCAGTGACACTAGGGGAACGTGGTATCTCCAGTGGTAGGTTAGGTCGAGCAGGAGATTTGGCCAGTTTGTCTCGATCACGTGGTCGTTTGCCGCGTGGTGAATTCCTCCTAGGCTTGGGTGGAGGTGAGTCCGATGTTGGAGTTATCTTGGGCCTCTTCTGGGAAGTTCGACGGTTATCTTGATCGGGGTGACGAGATTCTGTCTTGAGAGGTGGAGACCTCTTTCTATTGTCGAGGCTGAGCTTACCCATTCCGAGGTCCTGGGAGCTATTTGGCGACGAGGTGAAGCCATGCGGCTGTGGCAGTTGAGCCCTGCCGTTTCCTTTTTTCCATTGTTTCTGTGTGCTGAAAATGGGTGTTAGCTCTGCAGCCACATCTCTCTTGAGGATGGCTGATTGGTTACGTTACCTATTGAGAACGGGTTGTGGTGCTTGGGCGGATTTTGCCCGTTGGGCTGCTACTGCTTCTCCAGCTGTTTTGGCCCCTTGTGCCGCTAGTTCATCTGACCAGACTCGGGCATCAATTTCCGCACCTTCCTGTTTCTGCTCGACAATTCTGTCGCCATGTTGCTGATGCAGATGGACGTCAAAAGTAGTTCTGTCGTCAAACAAGAGCGGTGGTTGGCGTTTGCAAAGCGGACAGCATATGGATCCGTTCCGCAAGTTTCCTTGCGAAACGAGAGCGGGTGCTTGATTCATTGGTATCTGCACTTGAAGTTGTTCAGCCATGTGGTTGTATCAGAAGGAGTGAAGACGTCAAAGAGAGGCGCGAGTGGGGCAAAACACGTGGGGGTGGGCAGCGCTAGCTTCAAAAAGAGGGCGCGTTCGGCTTGGGGAGAAATCAAACATTGGAATTCCAAAGGCCGCCCTCATAGTCATTGACGCCCTATTGAGCTTTAAAACTTACTAGGACGTATAAATTAAACTCCTTATCTTCGCAGATGTACCTAGTTCCTGTTGATCTTTCTGAGTGCTTTTTTCGGCCTAAATTGGCGGCTCTAGGTCAACACGTTGCGTTGAAATTCTCGATTTTCAACAACTTTTCGTTCCCAAATTCACGGACAAAGTGGCCTTTCGCAGTTCCCTAGATTTCGACGACACGTTGGCGATCTGTCAGAGGGGACCTCAACGGATGGGTTCGGGAGGTGGAGAAATGGATGTAAAGCCTTTTCGATCATTCCTCAACGTTGGAGGACATGCGGCAGTATATTCGAATATCTTCAAAACGGCGTCTTGAGCAACGATTTGGTCAAACACTTTCGAAATCACTGGGATCAACAAGGGCGAAGACTGGGCTTTTACGACCGCAGGCAGGTCTCTCGGTCAAGAATAGGAACGGGCACCCGTCACGGAACCCACCAGCGCATTTCCGGTCAGCTCGAAGCGCCAACATAAAGAGGCTGCCTTCGCCCCATGGAAAATCGACGAATGTGGCGTAGCATCCCGTCGGCCACCCCACTTGTTGTACCTGTATATCTTATCGATCTGTCAGCTTCGGCTATGAACATATGTCTTTGATTCACCACACGCTTAAGTGCCAACATCCGTCATGGCTTCTGACTGTTATTAGACCGAGTGTGTGAGTGTGCCGGGTTCGGTGGAGGAATGCATCGGAGATGCGTGCGCCGCGCACCGTCCAGGCAACGGGCGGTTCGCCTGTTCATGTGCGGCTCAGGTAACAGGAGTTACGCCCTTACGCGCTAGTAGCATCACTGGTGGGGCCCAGCCACGCCCGCATCGCCATACACCAATCGTCGTAATGAGGCCGCCCCGAGCGCAAAGCCTTTGAAATGCCGCAACGTAGTTAAGATAACCGATTGTTTATAGCGCGTAATGACGGCGCAGACGTTTTCATTTCCACTACTCTAACTTGTTCGGCACAGATCATAAGGTATCCTTGCCACCGAGAACCTTCTGCGTCTTCGTCTTCGGTGTTGCGTCCATCTACTCAGTCAAA